>ERZ827496.32-NODE-32-length-171362-cov-6.126451_pt1 | contig 171362 bp, 147 predicted proteins | sample MGYA00519769_ERZ827496 | MGnify/ENA primary metagenome ERZ827496 (study PRJEB31778, sample SAMEA3449327) | human gut metagenome | biome: human gut; feature: human-associated habitat; material: faeces | place: United Kingdom | collected 2010/2012 ...
GGATTTTCAATCCCCTGCTCTACCGACTGAGCTATCCGGGCAACGGGGCGTATTAGACTAAATTACCTCGCCGCCGTCAACGTAAATTCTATACCTTTGGCTTGTACGCTCAGTTTTTCAACAAATTAGCGGGGGAATCTCAGGTTTTGTCGCTTCTATAGCCAAGCGTAGTCTATATAGGCTTACTCTAACTTATCTATCATCTGAGCTTGGTTTCTCTGACGGTGCTTTACCAAGAATAGGATGAAATTTTGGTTATGTGATCCGGCTCATCCATCATTAAAATGAATAAATAATCAATTTACCTCACTAAGAATGCATCAGATATTTATATTGTAATGCTTTTGTTAAAAATATGGCTACTGTTCACTCTTTTTCCAACGGACAAAACATTATTTTTATGTGCCCTCTTTTTGATTGCTTGAGTTAAGTGACTATGAGCTTTTCTTTAAAGTAATATCAATATGAAACATGTTACATATTAATAACTATTAGTGATGCTTAAATATGCATTCAATACTAGACATTGTTTATTTTTTATTTATTATATACCTCATATTAGTGATAAATATCACGGTTTATGTAGTTTCCCGAGTTACAATGTCCTCGGTTTCCAGATAAAGAGGAAATAGGAAATGGAAAATAACAATAAAGCTATGCCACATATTCGACGTGTCACTCATCTTATGATGATGGCGCATCGTAGCTGCTTTGACTTTCACCTTTTCAACTCTAAATAATCTCCCCTCCTGCGGCGTCCGCTATTGCGGATCGTCATGCTTGCCCGATCCCAAACGTTAGTTAATCTAGTATCTTATTGAATAGACTAGTTTTATCTATCATTCGGCAAGTTGCATTTGACAATCCTGACTAGCTCATACGCCAACTCGGTGGCATGTCCACCAAGGCAATCATCAACTCTTATCAGTAATTCAATATCCTGAATTATTGCAGGGGAATATTGCCTAAAAAAAAATAATTCAGCTTCAGATCCCGTTTGGGAATATCTGACGGCTACGCTGTATCTAATTTTTTACTATTAATAAAACAAGAGACCATAAATAAAATGGAAAAACTAAAAATAGCTGTTAATAGCAACACCTCGGAATGCTTTAGTACGGAACGTGAAACGGTAGATATTAATAACACTAACTTTACTGATGTTTCAGCCGCTGTCATTTCCGTTGAGGATGCGGTATCCGGTATGTTAGATACCATTGAACAAACCGGTTTTGGTATTCCTATCTTTGTCGCGGTTTGTTGCGAAGAAGAGCTTCCTGCAGAGGTGTTACCACGTGTAACTGGCGTATTTGAATTATGCGATGGCAACGTTGATTTTTACGGTAAACAGCTTGAAGCTGCAGCAACTAAATATGAGAAAGAAGTATTACCTCCTTTCTTTGGTAGCTTGGTGGAATACGTACAGCAAGGCAATGCCGCATTTGACTGCCCTGGGCACCAAGGTGGCCAGTTCTTCCGCCGCCATCCAGCAGGACGCCAATTCTTTGATTACTTTGGTGAAACATTATTCCGCTCTGACCTGTGTAACGCTGACGTCTCAATGGGTGACCTGTTAATCCACGAAGGCGCACCTTGCACTGCACAAATGCATGCCGCAAAAGTGTTTAACGCAGATAAAACCTATTTCGTATTAAACGGCACATCCTCTTCTAACAAAGTGGTGCTGAATGCCTTACTCGCGCCAGGCGATCTGGTGTTGTTCGACCGTAACAACCATAAGTCTAACCATCACGGTGCGTTAATTCAGGCTGGAGCAACGCCAGTATATTTGGAAACTGCGCGTAACCCGTTTGGTTTCATCGGTGGTATTGATTCCCACTGCTTCGAAGAGAAATACCTGCGTGATTTAGTGCGTGAAGTTGCTCCAGAACGCTCTAGCGAAAAACGTCCGTTCCGGTTAGCGGTTATTCAGTTAGGCACCTATGACGGTACCATTTATAACGCTCGTCAGGTGGTTGATAAGATTGGTCATCTGTGTGATTACATCCTGTTTGACTCTGCATGGGTGGGTTACGAACAGTTCATCCCAATGATGAACGACTGTTCGCCTCTGTTGTTGGAACTGAATGAAAATGACCCTGGTATTCTGGTTACTCAGTCAGTACATAAACAACAAGCTGGCTTCTCTCAGACTTCACAGATTCATAAAAAAGATAAGCACATCAAGGGTCAAGATCGCTATGTGAACCATAAGCGCATGAATAATGCATTTATGATGCACGCATCGACCAGCCCGTTCTACCCACTGTTCGCTGCGCTGGACGTTAACGCCAAAATGCACGAAGGCGAAAGCGGAAAACGTATGTGGATGGACTGCGTTAAAGTAGGTATTGAAACCCGTAAGCTGTTGTTAAAACTCTGCAAACATATTCGTCCATTCGTTCCTGCAACCATTGATGGCCGCAAATGGGAAGACTTTGATACCGAAGAGATGGCAAACGATCTGCGCTTCTTCGACTTCATCCCTGGTGAGCGTTGGCACTCATTTGAAGGTTACGCAGAGCATCAATATTTTGTAGACCCATGTAAACTGATGCTAACCACACCAGGTATCAACGTACAAACCGGTGAATATGACAAGTTTGGCGTTCCTGCCACTATCCTCGCGAACTTCCTGCGTGAAAACGGCATCGTACCGGAAAAATGCGACTTGAACTCCATCCTGTTCCTGATGACGCCAGCGGAAGATATGGCCAAGATGCAGCATCTTGTTGCCCAAATTGCCCGCTTTGAGCGCCTGTTGGAAGAAGATGCACCACTGGCTGATGTGCTGCCATCTATCTACAAAAACTACGAAGAACGTTATCAGGGTTACACCATTCGCCAACTGTGTCAGGAAATGCACGACCTGTATGTCAGCCACAACGTGAAACAACTGCAAAAAGAGATGTTCCGTAAAGCTCACTTCCCGAAAGTGGTGATGAACCCACAACAGGCGAATATCGAGTTTGTACGCGGCAACGTTGAATTAGTTGCTTTGAGTCAGGTTGAAGGCCGCATCGCCGCTGAAGGTGCTCTTCCTTATCCTCCAGGTGTGCTGTGTGTGGTTCCAGGGGAAATCTGGGGCGGTTCTGTACAGCGTTATTTCTTGGCGCTGGAAGAGGGCATCAATCTGTTACCAGGCTTTGCTCCTGAATTGCAGGGTGTCTATATCCAACAGGATGAGGACGGACGTAAACGTGCTTATGGCTATGTTATTAAACAATAAACTAGAAATCATTTCTCGGCAGGGCTATTGGCCGAAACTGATTTTCCGATAAAAAGAAATAGCGAAGGGTCGCGATGTAACCGGCTCTTCGCTAACAGAGTTTATGAGAGAGACACAATATGAGTACGTCTAAAGGCAACAATAAAATGGGCGTCGTTCAGCTCACAATTTTGACGGCGGTAAACATGATGGGTTCAGGGATCATCATGTTACCGACGAAATTAGCAGAAGTGGGGACGCTGTCTATTGTTTCATGGCTGGTGACAGCTTTGGGCTCAATGGCTTTGGCTTATGCTTTTGCTAAATGTGGGATGTTCAGCCGTAAATCAGGTGGTATGGGAGGCTATGCGGAATATGCCTTTGGTAAATCCGGCAACTTCATGGCGAACTACACCTACGGTGTATCTTTACTAATTGCGAACGTGGCAATTGCAATTTCTGCCGTTGGCTACGGTACCGAATTAGTTGGGGCAAACTTAACACCTTTGGGAATTTGTATCGCGACAATCGGTGTGCTTTGGCTGGCAACTATTGCTAACTTTGGTGGCGCAAGAATTACGGGTCGCATTAGCGGCGTAACAGTATGGGGCGTTATCATTCCGGTTGTTGGTATCTCGGTTATCGGTTGGTTCTGGTTCAGCCCAACGATGTATGTACAGTCTTGGAACCCGCATCATTTACCTGTATTTGAAGCGGTCGGTTCTTCTATCGCAATGACGCTGTGGGCGTTCTTGGGGCTAGAATCTGCCTGTGCTAATACTGATGTTGTCGACAATCCTGAACGTAACGTACCTATTGCCGTATTGGGCGGCACATTGGGCGCAGCGGTTATTTATATTGTTTCAACTAACGTGATTGCGGGTATTGTGCCAAATATGGATTTGGCGAATTCAACCGCGCCGTTTGGTTTAGCATTTGCGCAAATGTTTACTCCAGGTGTGGGTAAAATCATCATGGCTCTGATGATTATGTCCTGCGTAGGTTCATTACTCGGCTGGCAGTTCACCATCGCTCAGGTGTTTAAATCCTCGGCGGATGAAGGTTATTTCCCTAAAGTATTCTCTAAGCTGACTAAGGCTGACGCGCCGGTAAAAGGTATGATCGTTATCGTGATTATCCAAACCGTGCTGTCTCTGATGACTATCAGCCCGTCACTGAATAAGCAGTTCAACGTGCTGGTTAACCTTGCGGTAGTAACTAATATTATCCCTTACATTCTGTCTATGGCCGCTCTGGTTATTATTCAGAAAGTTGCGAAGGTCAATCCAAGCAAAGCCCGCATGGCAAATATCATCGCGTTTATTGGTGCCATGTATAGCTTCTATGCTCTTTATTCATCAGGTGAAGAAGCCATGATGTATGGTGCGATTGTAACCTTCTTAGGATGGACACTGTACGGCCTGATCTCACCTCGTTTTGAAATGCAGGACAAAAATGTTTAATACTGATTTTTAATCAGATTTATTAGGCAGTTGTTTTACCCAATAAGGGGAGCCATCGGTGGCTCCCTTTGTTTTTAATCGCCCCCATGATCTTTTGTGTAATTTTTCATCTGCTGGCTATAGTTAGAAAACATATGCTAGTGGAGCTAGAAAATGATTACGGTCCATCATCTTAATAATTCGCGTTCACACCGGGTGCTTTGGACGCTTGAAGAGCTGGGATTACCCTATCAGATCGAACAGTATCAACGCGATCCCGTAACCATGCTGGCTCCTGAATCGTTGAAAAAAATCCATCCGTTGGGAAAGGCTCCCGTGATGACCGATGGCGAATGGACAATTGCGGAGTCCGCTGCCATTCTCGAATATCTGCAAGATACTTATGACCACTCCGCACTGCTCAAACCGCAGGATAAGCCAGAACGGATGCAGTACCGCTACTGGCTGCACTATGCCGAAGGATCATTAATGCCATTATTGGTAATGAAGTTGATTTTTAATCGACTAGGGAAGGCTCCAGTGCCTTGGATCATTCGGCCAATTGGCAGCCTGTTAGGTAAAGGTGTGCAGCGTGGTTACCTTGATCAGCAACTGGCAACGCATTTGCGCTTCATTGAAAATCACCTGAGTAAAAATAACTGGTTTGCTGGTGACCACTTTAGTCTGGCAGATATACAGATGAGTTTTCCCTTGGAAGCAATGAATATACGCACGGGATTGGATAAGGCCCCACATGCACGGGGGTTATTGAAGCGTTTACACGCGAGACCTGCCTATTTGCGCGCATTAGAAAAAGGTGGGCCGTTAGAATTAATGGACTAAGTTGATGGACTCATCCTTAGTGTTGATAGACTAAGTTGTTGGTAGCTCGGTTTTTTAGCTATGTGAACAATGGCATACTCTTGCGACTAAAGCCGGATTAGGAACTAATTTTATGCAACGAGTTACCCTTTCACTGGATGATGATTTGATGGCTGAGATCGACACCATCATCAAAGAACGTAACTACCAAAATCGCTCCGAGGCGATTCGTGATTTAGCTCGCGCCGGACTTCAAGCCACGGCAATGCCGACATTGAACGATGAAACTAGCAACTGCGTTGCGGCGCTGTTTTATGTTTACGACCATGAAGCCCGTGAACTTTCTAAGCGTCTAACGAAAAGCTTCCACGATCACCATGATTTATCGCTCGCAAGCCTGCATGTGCATCTCGATCATGGCAGTTGCTTAGAAGTATCGCTGCTTAAAGGTGCGAGTGGGAAAGTAAAGGGTCTTGCAGAGAAGGTGATCGCAGAGCGCGGCGTGCGCTATGGTAAGTTGGTTGTGGTGCCGGGCGAAGACTATGAACATCAACATGAACATGCTGAAGGGCATAATCATCATCATGACTGAGTTTATGATGAGGCATCTGCCCGCCCTCAAAAGGAGAGCGGGCGTGGAGAAAGTTTACTTCCCGCGTCGATAGCTCTTCTGCGCGTTGTTCACTTTGTATAGATAGCGACGTGATTCGCCAGAAGGATGTTTATTGGTGAGCGTTTCGTATACATCACCCGGTGTTAACTGGTTGATGATGCTCACTGCACGGTTACGGTCACTGGAGAATACTCGCAACACGCTGCCTGCGCCGCCGTTGTAAGCGGTAATTACCGCATAACGCCGTGACGTCGGGTTCTGAATGCCGCCCAGATAGTTGTTCTGTAAGATCGCCAGATATGCAGTACCAGTATCGATATTATTTTCTGGATCAAACAGATAGCTACGGCTTGGCGTACCCCATTTCCCTTTCTGTACAAATACGTCTTTACCTGCGGTGTGCTGAACCACCTGCATCAGACCAAGTGCATCAGAGCCGCTGACGGCGTACGGGTTAAAGCTCGATTCGGTTTGCATAATTGCCAGAATCAAAGACTCGTCGACGCCATATTTTTCAGAAGCTTTACGTACCATCCCGAGATATTTATGAGCACGTTTATCCAAGTGGTTTGGCACCAATTGGATCGTTACTGAGTAAATTACATGCAGCCCAGAAGTACGCTTCATGAGCTTATGCTGGACTAGATAGTCGGCAAAGTTGCTAGCGCGCCCCTGCCAACGAATTGGCTGTCCGGTATTGTCTAATACTTGACCGTACAGGAAGGGTTCTTTGCTGATCTGAATATCGTTTACATCAGAATAGAGGTCGATAGAACCGGGATCGTCTCCCATCAGCAATGTACTGATAATGGCCTGTTTAAGGCTGGCGGCCGGATCCGTCGGTGAGATCGTTTCAATAGTGATCTGGCCGGAATCAAAGTTGATGTGGCTACGCGTTAGGTATTGATCGGTGTATTTTACGTAGTCTTTTGGCCCCGCAATCAGCACCTCGTTGATGCCCCAAATGTTTTCAATATTATGGGCAAACTGTCCCATCAAAATGTCGAAACCATTGGTATCTTTGACATAGGCTTCGCTGTCCTGAGTATTTTTCTTTCCAGAACAAGAGATCAGCAAGGGTGCGATCAGGATCAATGCTAAAACTTTCTTCATCTTCACAGCCATATTGGATGAAAAATAGGATCTCAAACTGCGGGCTTAGCGCTGTCAAACCCGCAATATACTCGTTATTAAGATTACTGGCTCGGCGGCGTATAACCTTCGATATGCACATCATGGCCTTCAAACAAGAACTTCACCATTTCCTGCTCAAGAAGTTTGCGGTCATCTGGGTTCATCATGCTGAGTTTTTTCTCGTTGATCAGCATAGTTTGCTTGGACATCCACTGCGACCATGCTTCTTTCGAAATCTCGTTAAAGATCCGTTTACCTAACTCACCCGGATACAGCTGGAAATCTTGCCCTTCGGCTTCTTGATTTAAAAATGTACAAAAAATCGTTCTACTCATGATTATTCCTCATGTGGTGAGCCTTGTTACGATCGCTGAGAAACTGGCTCTTTAGACAGCTGCTGCAATAAACGTTCCACGGGGGCTGCCAGACCGACGGACGGTGGCTGGGCTAAGTTATACCAGAGTCCAGTTCCTTCATCCATGCAGTGACTTTGCTGCGTTATATCAAACCAAATTGGTACGATATCTAAATGGAAATGGCTAAACGTGTGGCGAAATGATGTTAGCTGATGCAACTTGGGCTGTTTTATCCCTAGTGAAGCCACGTGCTCGCGTAGCGCATCTTCATTGATAAACTGTGGAAAGCAGTACAATCCGCCCCATAGTCCGACGTTAGGACGCTGTTCCAGCCACACATTATCGCCAGATTGCATCATTAGAAAATAGCCTGTTTTTTCAGGAATAGTTTGCTTTGGTTTTTTACCCGGATACTGACTCCAGTTGCTATTAGCGTAGGCAATACAACCGCTGCTTAGCGGGCACAGCTCGCATTTTGGCTTACTGCGGGTACAAACCATCGCGCCCAAATCCATCATCGCCTGGTTAAATTGGCTAACGCCCTTGGCAGGAGTGACCTGTTCGCTAATTTCCCACAGCCGATTTTCGACGTCTTTTTTTCCCGGCCAGCCTTCAACTGCGTAACAACGCGCTAAAACGCGTTTCACGTTCCCGTCGAGGATGGGATAATGTTGACCGAGCGACAATGAAAGGATCGCACCAGCAGTGGAGCGGCCAACGCCGGGAAGAGCACAAACATCGTCAAACGACGTCGGGAATTCCCCGCCATGCTTTTCCATAATCGTCTGCGCGGCTTTATGTAGATTGCGGCCACGAGCGTAATAACCGAGCCCTGTCCAAAGATGTAACACCTCATCCTGAGGCGCCGCGGCCAGCGCGCGAACGTCTGGGAATTTCTCCATAAAACGCAAGAAATAAGGGATCACGGTCGCAACCTGAGTTTGTTGCAACATGACTTCCGACAGCCATACTTGATAAGGTGTTTTTGGGCTTTGCCATGGCAAAGTTTTACGTCCGTAGCGGTCGTACCAAGTCAGCACCGACTGCGCGAATTGTTGCGCCAGCATCATAAGCGTTAGGAGTTCCCTGAAGGCCATTAGCGGTTAAGAAACCAAGGCTGATAAAAATAGGCTGCGATTGCAGCACAGAGGCTACCGACTGTAAACCGGATCTTTCTCAAGCTTGCATCAATCGGCTGTTTTACTCGCGGTAATAACGCTGATGAATGTGAGCGTTATCCAGCGATTAACAGTAAATAAATAAAGTTTCTGCCTAGAACTAACCGGTAGCTGTTAAAATCATAGCTTGTGAAAACTGGCTAACTTTGCATAATGCGCCTTCACTTTATGTTAAACATCCATATTCAGGCAGATGAAGCACCACTATGAATGACGTAGTATCACCGGAATTTGATGAGAACGGTCGCGTTATGCGCCGTATCCGCAGTTTTGTACGCCGTCAAGGGCGTCTGACCAAAGGGCAGCAGTTTGCGCTGGATAACTTCTGGCCGGTGATGGGCGTAGATTTTCAGCCGCAGCCGCTGGATCTTGTCGCGTTATTTGGCCGTGACGCACCTACCGTACTCGAAATTGGTTTTGGTATGGGCGCATCGCTTGTGACCATGGCACAGCAGCATCCAGAGAAAAACTTCCTCGGCATCGAGGTTCACTCGCCGGGCGTTGGTGCATGTTTAGCAGCCGCACACGAAGCTGGCATCACTAATCTGCGAGTGATGTGCCACGATGCTATTGAAGTGCTGGAAGAAATGATCCCGGAAAACTCACTGGCAATGGTTCAGCTGTTTTTCCCCGATCCATGGCATAAGGCGCGCCACCATAAGCGCCGTATCGTACAGGCTCCGTTTGCTCAGCAAATTAAGAGCAAATTGAAAATCGGCGGCGTTTTCCATATGGCAACAGACTGGGAAAACTACGCCGAGCATATGCTGGAAGTGATGAACAACGCACCAGGTTATAAAAACCTGTCCAGCGATAATACATACGTCCCTCGGCCGGACTCGCGTCCATTAACGAAGTTTGAACTGCGTGGTCAGCGTTTGGGGCATGGCAACTGGGATTTGATGTTTGAGAGGGTAGAATAATGGCTAAAAACCGCAGCCGTCGTTTGCGTAAAAAGATGCATATCGATGAGTTTCAGGAACTGGGCTTCAGCGTAAGCTGGAATTTTGAAGAAGGCACCGGTATCGACATTATCGACTCCACTGTTGATAAGTTCATCGATGAAGCTATCGAGCCAAACGGCCTAGCATTTGATGGTAGTGGCTATCTGGCGTGGGAAGGTCTGATCTGCCTGCAGCAGATTGGTCAGTGCACCGAAGAACATCAGAAGCTGGTAAAAGAGTGGCTGGAATCACACGGCATGAAGAATGTTGTCGTGAGCGATCTGTTTGATGTTTGGTGGGATTGATTTCCACTCGTGTGAAAAAACCCGCTTCGGCGGGTTTTTTATTACTGACGTACGGTTATTAAACAATCAAGCGACGCCACGTAACGCCATCATCTGGCGCAAATGCGAGAATACATTGCCCACACGCAGGCCGTTATGTTCATACTCGCTGGTGATCCACGTTTCCAAGTTACCTATATAGCTCGCCGTTTCTAGCGATAGGCCTACATCAACATACATGTCGTTGTAATAAACTGCGGCGACTACAGGTACTTGGTTAGCCTTCAGGCGGTCCGCGTCGTACAGCGGTGACCACCGCTCGCTCTCGGCGAGTAAGCTTACTGCCTCTTGGAATGGTCGTAGAGTCTGCATTTCAGCAAACATCCACGGGTAGATCATTTCGCCGGTCAGAAGCAGAGGCCGTTGTTCAGCATGGAACTCCGGCAAAGTGTTATGCACTCGCTGCGCCGCCCAATTCGTCGCACCACTGTTATCGTCAGCATAAATACTTTCATGCATAACAGCATAGAGTGGATGTTCAGCAAAGCCTGTCAGGTTCATCACCTGAGTAAGGAAAGTATCGCTCAACTCGCCATCCTGATTAAAAGCCTCATCAAACAGCCACAGCAAGCTTTCATAGCCTTCGCTCATTCCCAACTGAATACCCAGCGTTTGCAAACGCTGAGTCGTAAGAATATCGCCATCGGGCAGATAAACCTCTTGTTCACTCAGTACGTCGGCGATGCGGTCAATCTGCTGCCGCATATGAGGATAGCGAGAGAAGAAAATCTGATTCTTTTCCCTCAGTTTTTGGTAGGTACGCTGATATAACAATTCCGCATTCGGTTGGATGGCAGGCAACCCACCCGTGATATAGCAGGCTTCAAGTCCTTGAGGAGCTTGTGACAAATACGTCAAAGTAATGAAACCACCAAAACTCTGCCCTAAAGTGCTCCACTTACGGCCACCAAACTGAGTTTTTCTCAGATGTTCAGCGTCGGCCACAATAGAATCAGCACGGAAACAGCGAAGATAGTCAGCGATCTGCTGGGGGCTGGAGCCACGAATCGAACTGGATTCGATCCTGCTACTCTGCCCTGTTCCGCGTTGATCGAGCAAGATCACGCTGAAACTCTTCAGCGCTTCAGCGAGCCACCCGCTCTGGCTGGTTGGACGCGGACATTTACCTCCCGGCCCCCCTTGTAAAAACAATAGACACGGCAGCCCATCGGCGTTTCGGCCAGCAATAGATAGCTCACGGGCAAAAATCGAAATCCGGCGTGGATCGCTGGCATCGAACCAATTCAGCGGCACGTCTAAACGGTGCTCACGCACCTGCATTCCAGCGACTAAATATTCCCTTTCTATCATGGCAAATCCACTCCTGCGGCAAAGTCGTAATTTATCGTTCTACAATACTCAAGCCACCTTCACGGTAGCGAGTCATTTGTTCGCTCGGCGTATTACCAAAGAAACGCTTATACTCGCGGCTAAACTGCGAGGCACTTTCATAGCCTACGCGGATCGCTGCGGTGCTAGCCTTCAGACCATCGTGCAACATCATCATGCGCGCCTTATGCAGGCGGAAAGATTTTATATACTGCAACGGCGAGGTTGCGGTGACTGCTTTAAAGTTATGGTGAAAGGCCGATACGCTCATATTCACTTCCTGCGCCAGTAAATCAACGTTAAGGCTGTCGGAATACTGCTGTTCAATCAGGCGTAGAGCCTTAGCAATTTGGCTAAAATGGCTATGACGATTTGCCAAAGCCTGCAATGCCTCCCCGCCTTCCCCGCACAGAGCATGGAATAACATTTCGCGCACAATTTGTGGCCCCAGTACTCTGGCCTGTAGTGGATTTTCCATCGCATCTACCAGTCGTTCGGTGGCACAAAACATCGATTCATCAAGGGAGACTGACTTCACACCACTAGATTGGCAGCGTTGCTTAGCGACCAAGCCATCGCCGATATCCATCAGCAAATCCTGCAGCATGCTGGTATTCACCCGTACCGAAAGACCAATCAAAGGTTCATCCGGCGTCGCAAACGTCTCACATTCGCAGGGCAGTGGCAGAGTCATCAGAAGATAATTGGTCGGATCGTAGCGAAATACCTTCTCACCCAGATATCCCACCTTATGTCCCTGTAGAACGATGATAATGCAGGGTTCATACATCACGGGTGTTCGCGGGTGATGCTCATCCGCATAGATAATTTTTACATTTTCAATAGGTGAAGCGCTTACACCAGTCTGGGTAATCTGGCGACTCAACTGCTGTGCCAGCTGCTTCCACCGTTCATCAATCAACATTGACCAATCTCCGCCGCCTCAAATAAGTGCAATAAATAATGCCTAATACGCTTCAATTTCTACAGTTATTTGTAGAAATAGGCAAGTCATCAACAGAAATGTGCATTGAGACATCAGCGTATTGCGCCCAGAATAACATCCAGAAAATGCGTTGGCGTCGACGGCCAAAGCATAACGAATCAAAATAAACACTGAGGTTGATTGCAATGCAAAATTTTACTCTTCACACCCCAACAAAAGTGCTATTCGGTAAAGGTCAAATTGCTAATCTGCGTAATGAAGTTCCAGAGAATGCTCGTATTCTGATTACTTACGGTGGTGGCAGTGTGAAACGCACCGGCGTTCTAGATCAGGTTCATGCCGCGCTGAAAGGGCTGCATGTCTTTGAGTTTGGCGGCATTGAGCCAAATCCATCTTACGAAACCCTGATGAAATGTGTTGAACTGGTGCGCAACGAAAAAATTGATTTTCTGCTAGCCGTAGGCGGCGGGTCAGTGATTGACGGCACCAAGTTTATTGCCGCTGCAGCTGACTACGTTGGCGAACCATGGGATATTTTGGAAACCTACGGCAGCAAAATCGAAAAAGCGATCCCACTAGCCGCGGTATTAACTCTGCCTGCGACCGGTTCAGAAATGAATAAAGGTGCCGTTATTACTCGCCGCTCTACCGGTGATAAGCGTGCCTTCCAGTCTCCATATGTCATGCCGAAATTTGCAATCCTAGATCCGGTAGTGACTTATACCTTACCTGCCCATCAGGTCGCAAACGGCGTTGTGGATGCGTTTGTGCATACCGTAGAGCAATATCTGACCTATCCGGTAGATGCTAAAATTCAGGATCGTTTTGCCGAAGGTATACTGCTGACGCTGATTGAAGAAGGCCCACGCGCCTTGGCAGAACCAGAAAACTATGACGTTCGCGCCAATGTCATGTGGAGTGCAACTATGGCGTTGAACGGTTTGATCGGCGCTGGCGTTCCACAGGATTGGGCAACACACATGCTGGGGCACGAACTCACTGCGCTGCACGGTATGGATCATGCTCAAACGCTAGCGGTCGTTCTTCCGTCTCTGCTACAGGCTAAACGCCAGCAGAAACATGCCAAACTGCTGCAATACGCAGAGCGAGTATGGAATATTCGTGAAGGTAATGAAGAACAGCGTATCGATGCCGCCATTGCCGCAACGCGTAAGTTTTTCGAAGAGATGGGCATTAAAACCTATCTGAAAGACTACGGTGTTGATGCCACTTCGATTCCGACGCTACTGGCAAAACTAAAAGAACATGGTATGACCGCTTTGGGCGAAAACAGCGATATTACGCTGGAAGATAGCCGCAAAATTTATGAAGCGTCACTGTAAACGCCTCCAGTTCATCGGACATAACGGATTACATTAAACGTAATCATTTTGTGTCCAACTGAGTTTTAGGCTTTCAGTATCTAAAATAAATAAAAATGGGTGAATGAATGTTCACCCGTTTTTATTGTATGTTCAATATGCCCAATGAGATAATGAACACGTCAGTTCATATTAAAAACCAATACCAAAGCATAAACAATTAACATAATTAATAGACAACATATTGACTACCATAGAAAGAGATGACTATATGAAATGGATTTTAACACTAGGTTTGTTTTTTATTACCGTAGGGTCTGGAAGTACACTTGCAGCATCGGACTCTCATTGGGATGGCGGCTATCAACTTAATCAAACTGATTAAATTATTCTTGATGGCCCCCAAGACTCAATATCTTATTTTATCGACGTCGATAGTAAAAAGAGCCAAGCCTTTGTCAGTATAATGATAACGACATCGTCATCAAGACGTCCCGCTATTATTTCATGCGACGGTCAGTATGATATAAAAGATAACAAAGGCGTATTGGAATTAACGTTCTCAAGCCAGAATAAAGGTGCGCAATGTTCATTCCCTGCTCCACAGTTTGAAATAAAAAAGACAGGCAATAATTACTCTATTAGAAATGATAGTTTTTCTAATTCACCGTCAGATCAATGGTTGCAACTCACGAAGACAAGAGACATTGTATGTGATCCAACCATTCGTCATGAAATGGACTACTCTAATACTAAAACTTGCTATTATGATAAAAAAAACATACTGCAAGCATACAAAAAACATCTATCCTTTGAAAAGGATAGCGTTCGAAATGATTTTATTCCTAATATTAAAATAGGTAAAAACCAACAGGTAAAAAATCAAGGTAATACCATATCTGTAAAATATACATGGAAGGGAGACCGACATCTTTCAGCCCTTCAAGAATATGAAGGAGGAGAGACTGAAACCCTGTTTGATTACGATGGAAAAATACCAAGGTAACAATAAACAGTTCTGCTGATTAAAATATCCTGATGGTATCCATTTAAGAATAGTGGATACCATCAGGTTTACTGGCATTAAGTGTCGCCTGCACTACAGTATTGTCACCATTTATATTAATTCATAGTGTCGGCCGTCCTTGCAAACAGAACCCGCTCACAGAGAATAAAATATTAAATCCACCAAGCGGGCAATCGTAAAACCGATTACCCACTCTTGTATAAGGGCTGGAAAATCACGAACCGATAATAGCCCCAAGGATGAGTACCCCGATAAGGCCGACAATTGACTGGACGGTGACCAAATAACTCCAAGTGCGAATGGTTTGCGGGACAGTCAGGCCAAAATACTCTTTGAACAACCAGAATGCCCCGTCACTGACATGGGAGAAAATCATGGCACCTGTGGTGGTTGAAAGCACCAGCAGTGCAGCATTAGTGTTTGGATTTGCAGCCAGTAAGGCTGCCACAATACCGCCTGATGCGGAGACCGCAACCGTGCCGGAGCCCAACGCAATACGAAAAACAGCCGCCACAAGCCATGCAAAAATCAGTGGAGGGATGGACCAGTCAGTAGCCAGATGGCTGATAATGTCACTCAGGCCGATCTCGGTCAGTATATTCTTTAGACCACCGCCACCACCGATAATCAGCAACAAACCCACGATAGGAACAATGCTTTTCTTGCTGATAGCCAAAATCCCTTCATTACTGAAGCCAGCAGCACGCCCCAAGAAAATCATGGCATAAATCAACGCCAGCCCGAGAGTGATGACAGGGTTACCAATGGCTTGGAAAATTTCTGTTATGACGCCGGTTTTTGGCAGGAAATCAAGACCAATGGTGCCGATAATCATCAGGAACGGCGCGATCATTACCGTGGTCAGTGCGACAGCTAAGGACGGCTGACGAACACGCTCTCCGGCAGCCTCTTTCCCATGCGCAGGACCGTTCAGATCGAGAGGCGTGCCCACATTGAGATGGTTACGCATAAGACGTGGGAAAAGGTAAGCCCCCGCAAGTAGCACCGGTACGCTGATAATCACACCGTAGAGTGTGGTTTCACCGATATTGGCATTGTAGGCAGTAGCGGCAATAATCGTTGCAGGTCCAGGCGGCAGCAGTGCGTGAGCGGTCATCAAACCGGCAGACATCGGGATAGCCACGGTGAGAACAGGCACATTCAGTCTTTTCGTGATGGAGAACACCAGTGGAACCATCAGCACAAAGGTAACTTCAAACAGGTTTGGCAACCCAATAATCAGCGAAACCAAACCGACACTCAGCGGCATCCAGACGAGTTTTCTGGAACCAATAATGATATCGGCTATTTTGTCCCCGCCGCCTGACTGGACCAATAGTCCCCCCAGCATCGCACCGAGGCCAATAACCACCCCCGTCACGGAGAGCTGACCACCAAAACCGTGAGTAAATGCTGTCACACTTTTCGTGACGCCAATATCATTCACAATACCTAAAAGCACAGACGAAATGAGCAGAGCAAAAAAAGGATGTAGTTTTAATCGGGTGATAAGGATAATAAGCAGGACAATTGCAATAAGTCCGCTAATTACCACAAATGAAGTTGAATGCACAAGGCTTCTCCTTAGCTATAGGGACTACGCCGGTGTATATAAAAAGATAAACCGGTTGAGTCTGATTTTAAATTATCTGATTGATACCATTTTTTAAATGGCATATTGTTGTTTTAATTATTTCTTGGACATATAAATTTCCTGCCGATATATATTAATATAAATAAAGCAGTTATTGATTTTTCACCCCAACTTTAATTACAAGAAAATAAAGAAGGGAATGTATTACCCTGATGCTGAGCATCGTCATAAAATTTAAATACTATTATCGAGTGTCAATATTATTAAATTAACAACGATGTAGATAACGCTCGTCATTTTCCACCACGCCGAACTGGCGTGGCATTAATGGCTATTAAAAAGAAGTATTATTTATGTGTTGTGGAGGCCATTCTGGCCGCAACAGCAATAGCGCGCTCGGTCGCCAGTGTTTTTGCCACGCCCTTTCCTGCAATATCAAATGCAGTGCCGTGTTCCGGAGTTGTGATAGCAAAAGGTAATCCCGCCGCTACGGTGATCCCCACATCGAAGGAGTGAAGTTTGGTGGCTATTTGCCCTTGGTCATGGAACAGGGTTACGACCGCATCATATTCATTATTAAACGCATGTATAAATACGGTATCTCCCGGTACTGGACCATACATATCCATCCCCTTTTCCCGGAAGGTTTCAATGACTGGGATAAGAACGTCAATTTCTTCCGTACCACATGTGCCGCCATCACCAGCATGGGGGTTCAGGGCTGCAACAGCGATGCGCGGATTTTCAAAGGCAGCCATACGTAACGTGTCGTAGCACAGTTGGACAGAGCGGCTGACATTTTCAGGAGTTATATGACTGGCAATATCTTTAAACGGAATATGCCCAGTCACGCGAAATACCCAGAGATCGTCAAGTACATTCAGCAATCCACGCGGTCTGTCCAGACATCCCAACTGTTCAGCAAACAGATAATGCTCATCTTCAATATCCCAGCCGCCTTTCTTGAAGGCTTCTTTATTCAAGGGTGCGAAGACAAAGCCGTCAATCTTGCCGGATTTAAGTAATGACATGCTGACTACTAGCGACTCACCCGTTGCGTGACCGGAGGTAGTATCAATGGTCCCCATGGTCATATTTTCAGGGTTGAAGTTTTTCAGATCTAGCAGCGGGATGTTCCCTGTGTCCCAGTTTGCTTCGGTAGGATCGCTAATAACATCCCACTGAAAATTCACCCCAGCAATTTTTTGGCCGAGTGCCAGAACTCGGGCATCACCAATCAGAACTGGCCTACAGTATTTATAGACCGTGCCATCAGCTACCACTTTGGCAATCAGCTCAGGGCCGATACCTGCCGCTTCACCCAGAAAAATCCCCAGAACAGGTTTACGTTCCATTACTCACCTCTGCGTTATCTAAAATTTTGTGTTGAGTTACCTGACGCGCTGAAACAGATGGCTGCCAGCGGCTATTACATGATCGACCCCATGGTCCAGGGCACAAATTCCTGACTGCCATAACCGAGCTCTTCACTTCGGGTTCGAGCGCCGGAGGCCATATCGATGATCCTCTGATAAATTCGTTCCCCAACCTGTTCAATCGTTTCCTCACCTTCGACGATGGTGCCGCAGTTCAGGTCCATATCATCTTGCTGGCGATGCCACAGAGCATTATTAGTCGCGAGTTTCAGACAGGGTGTTGGTTTTGAGCCAAAGGCAGAGCCCCGCCCAGTGGTGAAGCACAACAGATTTGCGCCTCCGGCGACTTGCCCAGTGACTGCCATCGGGTCATATCCTGGTGTGTCCATAAAGACAAAACCCTTCGCCGTGACTGGTTCGGCATACTCATACACTTCCATCAGGCTAGTCGTACCGGCTTTGGCGATACCACCCAAGGATTTTTCTAGCACCGTCGTAAGGCCGCCTGCTTTGTTACCAGCTGACGGGTTATTATTCATCTCACTCCCGGTTCGCTCGCAGTAGTCCTCCCACCACTTAATACGTCGAACCAGTTTTTCGCCCACTTCCCGGCTGATAGCTCGGCGTGTTAAGAGGTGTTCAGCACCATAAATCTCCGAGGTTTCGGAGAGTATTGCCGTACCGCCCTGACGAACCAACCGATCCACCGCGTAACCAAGAGCCGGATTGGCGGAGATACCGGAGTAGCTGTCAGAGCCTCCACACTCAAGAGCCAGAATGATTTCCGAGACAGGCACCGGCTCACGCTTAACCCGATTGGCTTCCGGTAACATCCCGAGAATGAAGGAGATACCCTTTTCAATGGCTTTACGGGTACCTCCGCTTTCCTGAATGGTAAGACACTTCAGCATGGGGCCTTCACTCAATCCATGGGCATTCATCATGTCCTGAATCTGAAAAGACTCACACCCCAGCCCCACAATCACAATTCCGGCAAAGTTTACGTGGGTGGCATAGCCCGCTATCGTCCGGCGCATGACCTTCATCATTTCGCTGTCAGAGCCGAAGGCACAGCCAAAACTTTGCGGCAGCGCCACAATGCCATCCACATTCGGAAAATCGCTGAGACCCCGCGCACGAAAGTGATCTTCAATAGCTCTGACAACGGTCGCGCTGCAGTTCACCGAACTCAGCACACCAATAAAATTGCGTGTCGCCACACGCCCGTCTGCTCGGCGGATCCCCATAAAGGTATCCTGATGCGCATCCAGCTTCAGGGGAAGACTGCCCTCTCCCCATGCATAATCACGCTCAAAATCGCCCATGCCGAGATTATGTACATGAATATGTTCACCCTGCCGGATGTCGCAGGTGGCAAAACCGATAATTTGTCCGTAGCGCTTAACCACACTGCCGGCGGCAATATCGCGAAGGGCAATTTTGTGACCGGCCGGAATGAGGTTACGCGTCTCTAATCCTTCAGCTTCCAGCCATGTTCCAGCAGGAATATCCTGACGGGCAATAACAACATCATCGGCAGGATTCAGTCTAAGTACCGGACTGTGATTCATAATACGCCCCTCATTTTTACTGGTGAATGCTTGCCAGAATGGTTTTCACCACGGCAGTTTTTTCATCGCTAAGCGGCAGAGCCGGTGCAACAACCGCAGTAGAGATATCCAGCCCACTTAGTTTGATGGCCGTTTTAATCACACCAAAGAAAGGCTGTTCCAACGCATACAACGGGGAAAGTTTTGCCAGCTGCTGCTGAAAATACCGGGCCTTCTCCAGATCGTTGTCCAGAAAAGCCTGATAAATACTCCGAGTGATAGTTGGCGCAAAGTTGAAGGTCGCCGGAATGCCGCCATGGCCGCCCAGTAGCAGGGTATCCAGCATATATTCGTCGTACCCGCTGAAGATAATGAAGTCGGGGCGGAAGGTATGCACACGGTTAATAATTTCCCGAGTATGGCTGATGTTATCGATAGTGTCCTTGATACCCACGATATTCGGCACTTCTTTAGCCAGTCGCGTGATGATATCAAGACCAATATCCTGACCGGTCAGATCTGGGAAGTTATACAGGAACACTGGAGTTTTGAGTGCGTCAGCAATACGCTTGTAATGCATGAAGCGGGCGTCATCGCTGAGTTTCGCGTAGTACGGATTCACAACCAGAACGCCATCGGCGCCGTGCTCCTGCGCATGACAACCAAGTTCAATGGTTTCTGCAGTGCCTGAACAAGCAATACCAATCAGAACAGGAACTCTGCCATTCACATGATGCAGGCAGAATGCAGCTATCTCTTTTCGCTGTTGGGAAGAAAACTGTGAGAACTCGCCCCCACTGCCAAGGATCAACATCCCGTCAGCACCGCTTTCGATAACATGCTCCAGCATCCGAGCCATGCCTACTTTATCCAACTCCCCCTGCGCATCAACTATGGAAGGAACCGGCGGAAAAATACCCCTGAATTTCGTTGACATACCGACCTCATCTAGTTCAATATACAGAACTATAGTTCTGTGTGATGAATAGAGTACATCAGAGTTGGGCTCAGAGAGTCAAAGGATTTTGCAACGCAAGCTGACAATTGTGATTTGTGTCGGATTTATTGCGTGATATCTGTACTTGGAAATGATGTACAGAAACCACACAAAAGCAGCCCTACTCAACAGAAGTGAATGAGGTATACTCGCAAAAGCCATGAACCAAAAGACATCTGCCCCTATGAATCAGACAATTACAACGTCCGTACCAGCGCTCGATAAAACCGTCAGGATTTGCAGTTACTTGTTTAACACACCGGGTGCCACGTTTAGTCAGATCCAGCAGGATTTGGGTCTGCCCAAAAGCAGCACCTCATCCTTACTGAATGCGCTGGTTGACCATCATTTGTTACGTCAGGATAGAGGGCGATTTTTCCTGGGGCTGAAGCTGTATGAGTGGGGAAACCGCTCTCTAGAACAGTTTGATATTAGTAAGGTCGCTCAGCCAGTATTGGAAAAACTGCGGGATAGTACAGATCTTATCTGCCATCTGGGTATTCTGGATGAAGTTGCCCCTATTTATATCCTGAAGCTTGAAAGTGCTCAGCCGATAGGGATACGGTCATGGGTGGGCAAGAAGCTCTCACTCCACAGCTCTGGTGTGGGGAAAGCCCTGTGCGCATGGCTGCCGCAAGAGACAATGGATACGCTGATGCCAGATGAAACGTTGCCCCGCTATACGGAGACCACTATTACCCGTAAATCTGATTTGATGCAGGAATTTGCGCGCATTCGTGAGAGGGGATGGGCTTTTGATAATGCAGAAGACTCGCCGGGAATTTACTGCATTGCAGCGCCGGTATTTAACAGTTCGCAAGAGGTAGTTGCAGCAATCAGTATCAGTGGAGTGGAAGTTCAGTTGCCTAAAGAACGGATCCCTGACTACTCCATTCTGGTACAGAAGGCCTGTCAGGAGCTATCAGCAAAATTGAGATATAGCTGATGTCACAGCCTAGCGGATGACTCAACGGAGAGCATAGCATGCTCAGCGTCTGCCATCATTTCTCAGATTGCGCAGTTCATACGCCGGATACCAGCGTACGCACTGCGCAATAATATCGACTGACTAATTCGAGCTAAAAAGGTTTTTTTGATCAGGGATCATGGTGAGGTAACATCAAAAAACAACGTGTTACCTGACGACTCCTGAATACGACCGAACAGCTTGAAGCTAATGAGCATAAGCCGTCGGCCATAGTTTATTCTCCGACATACTCCATCGTGACACGCGGCGTCAGCTTGGTAATCAACTCATAGGCGCTGATTCCGGTATACTTAGCAATCTTTTCAACCGGCAGTTCTGCACTCCACAAAACCACTTCATCACCCACTTTATCTTTCGCCTCTGGGCCTAAATCAACCGAAATCATATCCATCGATACACGACCAACGATAGGCACTTCACGGCCATTGACTAGCACGGGAGTGCCAGAAGGCGCACTGCGTGGATAACCATCGCCATAGCCAATCGCAACTACGCCAAGTCGGGTATCGCGCTGGCTTACCCATGTGCCGTTGTAGCCCACAGGTTCACCAGCTTTGTGCTCACGCACGGCGATTAGGCTAGATTTCAGCGTCATCACCGGCTGTAAGCCATAATGGTCGGCATAGGGTTCAGCCAGCGGAGATACGCCATACAGAATAATTCCGGGGCGAACCATATCGCGATGCGACTGTGGCCAAAGCAGAATACCGCCCGAAGCAGCGATAGATTGCAAGCCAGGTTTACCCGTAGCAAATGCGTCAAAACAAGCTAACTGAGCTTCAGTCATACCCGTTTCAGGCTCATCTGCACGGCTGAAGTGGCTCATAATATTCACCGGCTGCTCAACGTTGCGGCAGTTGGAAAGGCGCGTATAAAACGCATCGGCCTGCTCTGGACGTACCCCAAGTCGATGCATGCCGGTATCCAGCTTCATCCAAACCTTAACCGGGCGCTCCAACTCAGCCTCTTCCAGCGCTTGTAACTGTTCTTCGCTATGAATGGCAGTTTCAATATTATTGGCAACCAAAACGGGCAGATCGTCAGCAGAGAAAAAGCCTTCCAGCATCAGAATAGGCTTAACAATACCGCCCGAGCGCAGTTTCAGGGCTTCGCCGATACGCGCTACGCCATAGCAATCTGCATCTTTTAACGTTTTGGCTGTTTCTAAAAGCCCGTGCCCGTAGGCATTTGCTTTTACAACGGCTATCAGTCGGCTGTGCGGCGCAAATTGACGAATTTGCTGAAAGTTGTGTCGCAGAGCGCGGCGATCAATGACTGCGGTTGCCGCTTTCATTTCTATTCCTTCCCAATATCTCAAATGAGTTAATTAATTACTGCTCTTAGAGAGCTGACGATGTTTTGTCACCAGCTCGATTATTCGTCGTCGTACTGCGGGCCTGCATAGTTATCAAAACGCGAGAACTGGCCGTTAAAGGTCAAACGAACCGTACCGATTGGACCGTTACGTTGCTTACCCAGAATAATTTCCGCAATACCTTTCAGATCGCTGTTTTCGTGATAAACCTCATCGCGGTAGATAAACATGATCAAGTCGGCATCCTGTTCGATGGAGCCAGACTCACGCAGGTCGGAGTTTACCGGGCGCTTGTCTGCACGTTGTTCCAAAGAGCGGTTAAGCTGAGACAGCGCCACAACCGGAACCTGTAGCTCTTTTGCTAACGCCTTGAGCGAGCGGGAAATTTCCGCGATTTCTAAAGTACGGTTATCCGATAGCGACGGCACACGCATCAGCTGTAGATAGTCGATCATGATAAGGCTAAGCCCATCATGTTCACGGAAAATACGGCGCGCACGCGAACGCACTTCCGTTGGGGTCAAACCTGATGAGTCATCAATATACATGTTACGTTTTTCCAGCAGAATCCCCATGGTGCTGGAAATTCGTGCCCAATCCTCATCGTCTAGCTGACCGGTACGAATTTTGGTTTGGTCAACGCGTGCTAATGACGCCAGCATACGCATCATGATCTGTTCGCCGGGCATCTCCAGACTGAATATCAGCACTGGTTTATCTTGGGTCATTGCGGCATTTTCACACAAGTTCATGGCGAACGTGGTTTTACCCATCGATGGACGCGCCGCTACGATAATCAGGTCAGAACGCTGTAAACCGGCGGTTTTTTTATTGAGGTCCTGATAACCGGTGTCGACCCCTGTCACACCGTCATGTGGAGTCTGATAAAGCTGCTCAATACGTGCAACCGTCTGCTCTAAAATACGGTCAACGCTTTTCGGCCCTTCGTCTTTGTTCGCACGATTTTCCGCAATCTGGAATACACGTGATTCCGCCAAATCAAGCAGATCTTCGCTGCTACGTCCTTGGGGATCATAGCCCGCGTCGGCGATCTCATTAGCCACCGAGATCATATCGCGAACAACTGCACGTTCACGTACGATATCGGCATAAGCGCCGATGTTCGCCGCACTTGGCGTATTCTTTGAAAGCTCTGCTAAATAAGCAAATCCGCCCACGGATTCTAATTCGCCACGTTGCTCTAGCGATTCAGACAGCGTGATCAAATCGATCGGCTTGCTCATTTCCAGCAGTCGCTGCATTTCCGTAAAAATTAGGCGGTGTGGACGACTGTAGAAATCGTTGGCGACAACACGCTCAGCCACGTTATCCCAGCGCTCATTATCCAGCATCAACCCGCCCAACACGGACTGTTCCGCTTCCAGCGAATGTGGTGGTAGCTTGAGCCCCTCCATCTGCCTGTCGCGCGGGGTCTCGTTTGATTTGTTGGTGGGTTTATTTCCTGCCATAGTGGGAATGCTTTACCTGTTAGTGAAAGACGCGTCAGTATACCTGAATGTAATCTAATTTTGATTATAACAATGACACTATGCATTTGAGGAAAGACGATGGCAAAACGTATCCAGTTTAGCGCCCACGGTGGGCCAGAAGTGCTTGAATATGTAGACTTTGATCCGAAAGATCCGGCTGCGGGAGAGGTACAGATCAGCAATAAAGCCATCGGAATCAACTACATTGACACCTATATTCGTGGCGGACTGTACCCAGTTTCTCAGTTCCCATCAGGGCTTGGCACAGAAGCCTCTGGCGTGGTCACTAAAGTCGGTGCAGGCGTCACCAGTATTGAAGTCGGCGATCGCGTGGTTTATGCGCAGAGCGCTCTCGGTGCTTATAGTTCGGTACATAACGTCCCTGCGGAAAAAGTGGCTTTACTGCCTAATGCAATAAGCTTTGAACAAGGCGCTGCCTCTTTCCTCAAAGGTCTTACCGTGCATTATTTGCTGCGCCAAACTTATGAAATCAAAGCAGGCGAAATCTTCCTATTCCATGCCGCAGCTGGGGGCGTAGGCCAAATAGCATGCCAGTGGGCAAAAGCGCTGGGCGCCAAGCTGATTGGTACCGTAGGTTCAGACGCTAAAGCCGAACGAGCAAAACAGGCCGGTGCATGGGCGACAATTAATTACCAAACCGAAGATATCGCCCAACGCGTCGCAGAACTGACTCAGGGTGAAAAAGTTAACGTTGTCTATGACTCTGTTGGCAAAAGCACATGGCTTGCCTCACTCGATAGTCTGAAAAAACGCGGGCTGATGGTCAGCTTTGGTAATGCTTCAGGCCCTGTCACCGGCGTTGATTTGGGGATACTCAACCAAAAAGGCTCGCTGTACGTTACACGCCCTTCTCTCAATGGCTATATCAATAATCACCAAGACTTGCTTAGTGCCAGCCATGAACTCTTCTCAATGATTGCCAGCGGTGCAATTAGCGTTGATGTGCCTGATACGCAGAAATTTGCCTTAAGTGACGCAAGAAAAGCGCACGAAGTACTGCAAAGCCGCGGGACACAGGGATCGAGTTTGTTGATACCGGAGTAGTAGGCGTTATTTTTGCTGGGTTTTGGAACGTCAACATCCTCTATGGAATCACAGTGAAATGTTTCGTTCGCCGGTCAGCAAATGTGTTTCCATAAGCCTACTGGAGAAGGCGACCGATGAGAGCCCCGTTGCGCGGGGGCTCTCAACTCGAGCGCTTTTATCCGAGATGCCATCTTCGCTACGGTTTGGTATCGCCCATCCAGGGCGCCCCAAACTCCGTCACGACATCCCTGTCGTGCCGGCTCTTCCTACCAAGACTTAAACAATTAAAAAGGCAAAGGCAAAACAATATTGTTTTGTCTTTTCGTGTTAGATGAAATGCATGATAGAACCGCCATCAGAGAAGATGGCGGTAGGTCGAAGGCGCACAGGGATAAGATACTTAGACATCCATCACCGTTCCAACGTAGATATAAGCACACCCAAACTTAATAATACCGCCTTGGCTGCGGTTTCTTCTGCATAGAACGGTAGATCCACACCACGACAATGGCCAAAACTATCCACGGCAGCAGTTTAAGCACCATCACAAATAGGCCACCAAATAGCATAAGTACTGTGGCAACTGCCATGGCTGCGATGATGCCCAGCATTGAAACCCCGGTCACCATCAGCACGGCAAAAAAGCCAAGAATAAAGAGGACTTCAAACATGGTGATCTCCTGAGTGAAATTTAACGGCGATACCGTTAGCTATTCACTCTTTTACAAGAATCATGCCAAGTAAGAGATTTTCGTAACTCATTGATTTTGATAAGACACGCTGTAACGGGCGTTACAGCGCTTGGTGAAATTTACTAACTTTTCGTTTATTTAGCCACGTGATTGACTCACGAACTGCAACGCGGCTTCGACTACCTCTACACCAGCACCCGGCTTATGCGCATTTTCACTCAAATGCCGACGCCACTGGCGAGCACCTGGAATACTTTGGAACAAGCCGAGAATATGGCGCGTAATGTGGCCTAAATAAGTTCCGTTAGACAGTTCACGTTCAATATAGGGATAGAGCGAGCGCACCACGTCAATACTGTTTGGTACATCAGCGGTAGAATCAAACAGTTCACGATCGACATGCGCTAAAATACTTGGGCTCTGATAAGCTTCACGCCCCATCATTACGCCATCCAAGTGCTGTAGATGGATTTTTGCTTCCTCCAGCGTTTTCACTCCACCGTTAATGGCGATATTTAGATGAGGGAAGTCACGTTTGAGTTGGTAGACACGCTCATAATCCAGCGGTGGGATCTCACGGTTTTCTTTCGGACTCAGCCCAGAAAGCCACGCTTTACGCGCATGAACAGTGAAGCTATTACACTCACCTTTCCCAGACACGATATCAATAAAATCACACAGGAACTCATAGCTATCCTGATCGTCAATACCGATACGCGTTTTTACCGTAACTGGAATAGAAACAACGTCGCGCATGGCTTTGATACCATCGGCGACCAGTTGAGCCTCCCCCATAAGACATGCACCAAAACGACCGTTCTGCACCCGGTCTGATGGACAGCCAACGTTAAGGTTTACTTCATCATAACCACGCTGTTCGGCCAAACGGGCACAATGCGCCAATGCTTCGGGATCGCTGCCCCCTAGCTGCAACGCCAACGGATGTTCTTCTTCGCTATAGGCCAAATAGTCACCTTTACCATGAATAATGGCACCCGTCGTGACCATTTCGGTATAGAGGAGTGTTTGGCGACTCAGTTTGCGATGAAAATAGCGGCAGTGGCGATCGGTCCAATCCAGCATCGGAGCAACGGAAAAACGGCTCTGGCTGAACGGCATTGCAGAAGAAAGTTTAGTGGCGTTTTGGGTCATTATTCTCAGAATTTCAGTCAGTTTGAATCAAATACGGTAAACTGCGTCACCGCTGGTATAACGCAAGTATACCGTGAATTGGCGCTTATCCTACCGACTTCCAGTATTGAAGCTGTATCTCGATTAAGCCGCACGATTAATGCACGTACTCAACATACTCTCGCCTGCAATGTTGGCACCTGCTTTTTCAGCGCAACTAAGATACTCTTAGCGCCAATAACAGCGGTGGCTGATTTCACCTGCGTAAAGTTTTTATTACACATGTGATCTCGCTCACATAATGAACCGGATATTGACTTAGACCAACCGGTCTACTATATTAAATCACATGAACAAAACGACTAGCACGACCAACAACACCTGCGAACACATCTTAGATGTGGGTGAGGAACTGATTTTAAACCTCGGCTTTACCGCCATGGGATTAAATGAACTTCTTGCCACCGCGGGAGTACCAAAAGGTTCGTTCTACCATTACTTCAAATCGAAAGAGAAGTTTGGTGAAGCTATGCTTACCCGTTATTTCAGCGATTACGTCGTCATGCTGAAAGAGAAGTTTTCGGATGGGCAAAAAACACAGCGTCAGCATTTGTTAGATTATTTCTCTCATTGGATGACGCAAAGCTGTGAAACGGTATGCCACAGTAAGTGTTTAGTCGTGAAGCTGGCTGGTGAAGTCAGTGACTTATCTGAGGTGATGCGTGAAGCACTCGACTCAGGTATCACAAGAGTCATCGCCCAGTTGCAGTCGAGTATCGAATCTGGCGTTGAAGAAGGGTCGCTTGCGATTGATGAATCGCCCGAATTACTCGCAGATTCACTGTATTCTTTATGGTTAGGCGCAGCGTTACGGGCTAAGGTCAACCGATCTGATGCACCGTTTGTTTCAGCGATGCAGCGTACGGAACGCTTACTGAAACCCGGCACCATATAGAGATATTATCGCAGCACAATGAATGCCTGCGTGAAAACGTTTGGCATTATTTTTTACCCATTAACTAGACGACCGGTCTAATAAACCAGTATCCAGATCACAATTTTTGAGAGATGACACCATGAAAACTATGACTTTGACCGTTCTGATGACTCTAGCCCTTGCGGGTTCTGCTTTCGCACAAAGTTTCTCAGATATGACAGCAAGCGAACAGCGCGCCACCGTCGTGAATCATTTAAACAACGGTAGCGCCCAAGCCCATCAGGTTACGTTGAATAAATAATCAGCCATGCCCAGTGCCGTTTGTTTAAGCATGTATTTGTTATTAACACCTGCAATGTAGGCCAGTCTGCAATAACAACGCCGTCTGACCCACTTAAAAAATTTAAAGAAGAGAAAACATCATGAAAACTTCAATCGTATTATCTGCCATCGTTGCTTTAACCCTTACTGGTTCTGCTTTTGCTCAATCATTTTCAGAATTAAGCCCTGCAGAGCAAAGCACTTTGGCCTATTCAAACCGTAACGGTTCCTCTTATGCTCATCAGCTGATGGCACAACAAAAATTGGAACAAGCTGGCATTGAACGTTCATCGATTAACGGTAGCGCTACGTTTTCTCAGTTGAGTACACAGGATCAACGTGCAACGATTATCAATAATCTGAACAACAGCGATGCCTATGCTCATCAATCTGAAATCAAATAACAGATTGAATATGAGCCACTGCCTCATGAGTTAAAAGCGGGCTGACGGGAATAACCTGTCAGCCCGTTTTGTTTTCCCTCGTTTATCAGACGCCTTTCCCCCACAAATTTTGTGCTCTTCGGCCTATCTGCTATTTATGTTAAAATAACAAAATCTTACTGGCCGGAAGCAAACACCATGACCACAACCTCTTTAGAGCGACTGCTCGCACAGGCAGAACAAATTTGTCTGCAACGCAATGTTCGACTGACTCCGCAGAGGATGGAAGTGCTGCGTCTGATGGCGTGTCAGAAAGGCACTATTAGTGCATATGATTTGCTAGATTTGCTGCGGGTATCTGAGCCGCAGGCAAAACCGCCGACTATCTACCGAGCATTGGATTTTCTGTTGGAGCAGGGTTTCATTCACAAAGTGGAATCGACTAACAGCTATGTGATGTGCCATCACATTGAAGAACCTAGCCATACTTCGGCGTTATTTATTTGCCATCGCTGTGGTCAAGTGACGGAGCAAACCACCAAAGAAGTGCAGGAACATTTAGAAAAATTAGCCGCTTTGACCGGTTTCTCCCTGCAACATAGCGTAGTTGAAGCACATGGGCTTTGCCGTGATTGTGGCAAGATAGAGTCTTGCGATAGCAGAGATACTTGTCATCACGATCATTCCGAGCCTAAAAAGAAAAAATAGCGCTAATTCGGAATTTATATATAAACATAAAAAAGAGCCGCATCAGCGGCTCTTTTTCATCATTGGCAATAAATATAAGCAGTAGCACACTATCAATAAAGGAATATTATTTATCTCAATATTCGAGTCCATACTTTATTTATAATGCGTTTTGCCAAATGATTATTTTACTTCGGCAGACAATAATATCACCAACGATATTTATTGTGCTCTTCCCAAGCTTTCACTTCTTTCTCTGCGGCTTCTTTCTGATAGCCGTAGCGCTCTTGGATCTTACCTACCAGCTGGTCTCGTTTACCCTCAATGACGGTAAGATCATCGTCGGTCAACTTACCCCATTTCTCTTTCACTGTACCTTTAAACTGCTTCCAGTTACCGCCGGCTTGATCTTTATTCATAATAACTCCGTATCACTTATGTAATGGAATGTATTCCCCTCGCATCTGTAACTTAAAAATATTTAATTTCTAAATATAAATTTTGCTGCGAGGCATTAGTTAACGTTCACCATTAAGACTAGCGGATAATCAGAGTAAAAAAATTTTCAGCTAAAATTTCGGTGCAACTAAATAAAATATCTTACGAATAAAGCACAAAATCAGTTAGAAAACAGGCGATAAGCAGCGAATAATTTTTCCACTTAGAATGTAAGCAAATATTAATAAAGCGCCATTTTAGGGCAACATAATAACTATAGGAATTATCATATTGCCACAATTCAAATCACTAACAACTCAATGATTTTAATAAATATTATTGGCTTCAAACCACGTATTACTCCGCCAATGCCGTCTCCAGACGATCCATAGCGAAAGGCCACGTAGAGATAAAAACACTGCCAACGCCAGCCATAAACCGTGATTACCTAACCAAGGTAGAGTAAAAAGCGTCAATCCATAACCCACTGCAGCTACCGCCATGCTGTTACGCATTTCAGTTCCACGAGTCGCCCCAATAAACATGCCATCCAGCAGATAACACCAAACGCCCAGCAACGGCAGAAGAATTTGCCACGGAAGATAGTGGGCTGCCAGCGCCTGAACATCAGGCAACGACGTTAACATCTGAATGATATGTCCGCCAAACAATGCGTAAAGCAGGGCAAAAAATATGGCCACAATGCCCGCTTGTCGGCAGGCTGAATGCCAAATACTTTGCAGCCTGCGGCCATCCCGAGCACCATAAGCCTGTCCTGAATGGGCTTCGACCGCGTAAGCAAAGCCGTCCAGAGCATAGGCCGTGAACGTGAGTAGGTTCATTAGTACCGCATTTACCGCAACAATTTCACTTCCCATGCGTGCCCCTAAAATGGTCAGCGATGAAAAACATAACTGCAGCAGTAAAGAACGCAGCATGATGTCACGATTTAAAGCCAACAGGCGGCGCAGATTGCCACGCCACGCATTACGGAAATACTCCATGTGTAGCCCACGCAACTTCATTACATGCCACACAAGGCCAATCCCTAGCAAGAAAGTGGCATAATCGGCAATCACCGTCGCGCTAGCGGCTCCCTGAACCTTCCAGCCCAAACCAACGACAAACCATAGATCAAGCGTAATGTTAATGAGGTTTCCGACCACAAGCAGAATGACAGGTGCGCGGGCATATTGAACGCCAAGCAGCCAGCCTAAAATCACCAGATTAGCCAATGTTGCCGGTGCGCCGAGCCAACGGATGTGCATAAACAAACGAGCCTGCTCCAACACATCCTGATGCCCACCAACAATGCGTAACACCCCCTCAATTAACGGTTCACGCACTGCAATAATGACACCCCCCGCCAACAAAGCCAGTAGCAAAGGTTGAACCAATGCACGGGCTAGCGCCGTTTTATCGCCAGCGCCAAATGCCTGAGCAGTCAACCCCGTGGTGCTCATCCGTAAAAACAACAGCAGCATAAAGAGGAAGGATGTCGCCATCGCGCCTACAGCAACACCGCCCAAATAAACAGGGCTATCCAAATGACCAATAACTGCGGTATCAACCAGTCCCAAAAGCGGAACTGAGATGTTCGACAAAATCATCGGCAGCGCGAGAATCCATAGCGCTTTATCAGTTGGTGTCAGTAATTTCATTTTTTCACGTCATCCCAGATCCACTTGCCAGCCTTCTCCCAACAAAGAAAAAGCCCCAAATAAGGGGCTTAGTCTATCGGCGTTACCGCAAACACAATAGCGAGAACTTTAGATCCAGTCGCCGTTGCGGATAACACCAACGGCCAGACCTTCAATCGTGAAGTTTTGTTCACGTAGGTCAACCACAATCGGTTCAAAATCGCTGTTTTCAGGCAGTAGCTGAACAATGTTGCCTTGTTTTTTCAAACGTTTAACCGTCACTTCGTCTTCAATACGAGCAACAACAACCTGTCCGTTACGCACATCTTGTGTTTTATGCACGGCCAGTAAATCGCCGTCTAAAATGCCGATATCACGCATCGACATTCCATTAACACGCAGTAAGAAATCGGCATTAGGCTTAAACAATGAAGGGTCGACCTGATAATGGCCCTCAATATGTTCCTGTGCCAGCAGTGGCTCACCGGCAGCCACCCGGCCAATGAGAGGTAGCCCCGTTTCATCTTCCATCAACAAGCGAATGCCGCGTGAAGCACCGGACACAATCTCAATCACGCCTTTACGTTGTAACGCTTTTAAATGTTCTTCTGCCGCATTAGGAGAGCGGAATCCCAAACGCTGTGCGATTTCAGCACGCGTTGGCGGCATGCCAGTTTGTTCAATATGGTCACGAATCAGATCGTAGACTTCCTGCTGTCTGGCTGTAAGTGCTTTCATTCCACCACCTGTTTGTTTATACAGTTTTGCTGTGAGTATATACAGGTGGCGGCCATTTTGAAACCGTGAAATACATAAAGATTGAACCGTACCGCATCTGATTGGCTCTAACCGCACACTTTTTGTGTTTTTACAGTCAATATCCAGCAAATTCCCGTGAATAAATTAACTGTTTTTTACAGTTTCCAGTGCGCGATAAGTTCGTTGCGGACGCCCAACTTTGCCGTATACAATTTCTGCCATGATCATGTGCCGTCCTGCACAAAACTCTAAATAACGTCGTGCGGTCGTACGGCTGAGTTTCAGCTCCTGTGCCACAGTTTCAGCAGTATGGCGAGCATCAAGATCGGCAAACAGTCCCTGCACTTTATCTAAAGTGAGCGCATCAATACCGACAGGTAACTCTTCTTTATGCTCGCCGCGCGCATAGGCATTAAACATGTCATCGATCTGGCGCTGGCTAGCACTATTGTTACTTGCCAGCATTCGCATCCGCTGATGGTAACGGTCTAAAGTTTGGCCTAAACGCTCATAGGCTATCGGTTTTACCAAGTAGTCAAAAACACCGCAGCGAACTGCATCAGAAACGGTATCCATATCGCTAGCTGCCGTAGTGAACACTACCCCACCAGAGAATCGAGCCTGAGTCAGTTCGTGCAACAGGGTAATACCTTTTCCATCCGGCAAATAGTTATCCAGCAGGATCAGGTCAGGTTTGAAACGCTCGACCATCATTCTGGCCTGCGCGAGATTTCCCGCTAACCAAACCTGTCCACAGCCATGAAAATGGCGAATAAACTCCGCGTGCATTTCTGCCAGCGGCGTTTCGTCTTCAACTATTAGAATCGTTATTGGTTGTGTCATAAGTCTTTTTCACTTTAGGAATAAATACGGAAAATAAAGTGCCACAAGGTTCGTTGTCTTCCAGCGTAATTACCCCACCGCAGCGGCCTACATAGCTGGCTATCAGATAGAGTCCGATGCCGTGCTCACCCACATCCTCGGTTTTAGTACTTACGCCTTGCTCAAAAATAGCCTCACGTAAAGACTCTGGAACGCCACATCCCTGATCGGCCACTTCCACGATGACATCATCACCTTCATCGCTAAGGTATAGCTCAATGGTTTTATTACCTTGCGGATTCTTCAAGCTGGCATCGAAAGCATTGTCGAGCAAGTTTCCCACGATGGCAGCAAATTCAGTACTATCAAGTCCTGCAGGCAACTGGCGAAGCTGGCTTCCTTCTACCAGATTTAAGGTTAAGCCAAGCTCACGCGCTCGCTGTGCTTTGCCGAAAAGAAGCCCTGCGACTTGTCGATCGTCAAATGAGCCACGCAGGCTATCAATAAGCTGCTGCTGTGCTTGCGACTCACCTTTTACCATTGCCAAAGCACGATCATATTCTTTCATTTGTAACAGACCGTTGAGCGTCGACATCCAGTTCAGGTGCTCGTGACGCAATGTGCGCAAGCTTTCGACATACTGTTTGATCTGCGTGAGTTGAGCATTCAGCGTGCTAATTTCATCTTTGCTACGGAAACTGATGATGGCACCCAGCAGCTCATTTCCTGAACGTATCGCTGCACGATTGGCAATCACACTGAGACCATTAAAAGTGCAAATGACATCCTGACGTTTTTCTTCGATTTGTTCCGTGAAAAAACCCGCAGGTTCGACAACATCGCTGATCGGTTTTCCTAGCCATTGTCTACCAGGCGAACTTAAACCGAGCATTTTTCGTGCGTTACGATTGATTGCAGTAATCAACCCCTCTGGATCGACAGCTATCAATCCTTCATATACCGAGCCAAACAAGGCTTCTTGCTGGCGAACCACCCGAGCAATTTGATGAGGTTCCATACCTAGCATTTGCCGCCGAATATGGGTGGCAAACATCCATGACAGTAGCATCAGGATAATCAAAATTAAGACAAAGACACCGCCCATCGGTAATAAGAAGTCTAATCGCCAACTGTCTATTTTGCTGACTAAATATCCCAGTGAAACCACACCAATCACGTTACCATGCTCGTCAAAAATAGGCGTTTTAGCACGCATAGCCATCCCAATTGAGCCCTTTCCTGTAATGAAGTAGCTTTCTCCGCGCGCTAAAGCGCCAGGCTTACTCCACTGCATGGGATAGCCGATCTTGGCCGGATTGGGGTGATACAGACGGATGGAGTTTTTGTCGCCAATAACCACATAATCAAAATCGGAGCCCGTACCGAGTTTATCGGCAATGATAGCGAGACGCTTGGTATCTCTATTTTTAACGGCCGTGACAACGCTGTCGATTGAGGCAATGATCTTAGCCTGATTCATTGCCATATCACGGACATGGTTACTCAGATAATCTTCAAAGGAAGCAGAAAGATATTTGCCTAAGGCGGCAATTAATAACGTCGAGACCAGAAGCAATAAGAGAAATATTCGTAAAGGAAATGCGAGGCGGCTAAAAAACCTAAACTCTTTAACATTTGGTCTGCCGAACATCGGTATTTCCTCTTTTTTAGGCTAGAAAGATGGGCTAGTATCAGGGAAATGTAATGAATTTGTTTCCTTGTTTTCTACCTACAACGGATTAGATCGTTGCAGATTCCGCAGATTAAATCAATTAAACAAATAAAAACCACTCCATTAATTCAATTAAAATTAATTAAGAAAATAAAAACCATTAAGTCTATTTAAATCTGATAACTCTTTGTGAAATAGGTCAAGATTTCCCATCCTAATACTCCTTACGATCATTACGTCGTCGCACAAATATAAACAAAAAAGATTAAAGCGTTGCAACGAGCAATTGAAAATAAAACGTTATTAATATGCAACAAATCACAACAATTGTGATCGCTATGCATACGTGCGGCAGCTAACAGGAATATCTATGTTTGGTAATACCGTATTCTCTCAGGTAAAGCGCTCTGAAAATAAGAAGATCGCAACTATCGCTCATTTTCTGCGAGAAAATGGCCTGAGTATTGATTCCACCGTGGAAGTCTTTATTACCGTCACCCGTGATGACCAGCTAATCGCCTGCGGCGGTATCGCGGGCAATATCATTAAATGCGTCGCCATTAGTGAATCTGTACGCGGTGAGGGCCTAGCACTCACACTGGCCACTGAATTAATAAATCTGGCCTATGAGAAGCACTGCACTCATTTATTTATATACACAAAAACCCAGAACGAAGCGCTATTTAAGCAATGTGGGTTTTATACCGTCACTAGCGTGCCAAATATTATGGTGTTAATGGAAAACAGCGCAACGCGTATTCAACGCTATGCCAGCTACCTCACCACACTGCGCCACGACGGCAATAAAATTGGCAGCATCGTAATGAATGCAAATCCGTTTACCAACGGACATCGCTATTTGGTGCAACAAGCGGCCGCCCAATGTGACTGGCTGCATCTGTTCTTAGTTAAAGAAGATACCTCGCGTTTTCCTTATGAAGATCGCCTTGAACTGGTACGCGCAGGGACGTCAGACATTAAGAACCTAACGGTACATCGTGGTTCTGAATACATCATTTCTCGCGCCACTTTCCCCTGTTACTTCATCAAAGAACAAGGCGTGGTCGATGATTGTTACACCGAGATCGACTTAAAAATTTTTCGTCAGTATTTGGCTCCCGCGCTGGGTATTACCCACCGTTTTGTCGGTACCGAACCGTATTGTGAAGTCACAGCCAAATACAACCGTGACATGCGCCACTGGCTAGAGACGCCGTCTCTGTCTGCTCCGCCGATTGAACTGGTGGAAATAGAGCGTTTGCGCTACCACGGCACGGCAATCTCTGCCTCGTGGGTACGCAAACTGCTGGTGCAAAAAGATCTTCCGGCCATCACGCCTTTGGTGCCTGAAGCGACCCGCGCTTATTTACAACGCCTGCTCGTTCCTTGCTCAGAAAACGTGACTGACCGGCCGCAGGAATCCGCATTAGCAACAGGTGAAAAATGAAGATAACTCACGCAGCCGTCGCAGGCACTCTCGAGTCTAGCGACGTAATGGTGCGCATCGCGCCCATAGATACACAAGACATTGACCTGCAAATCAGCAGCAGCGTTCAAAAACAGTTCGGCGATGCTATTCGCGCAACGGTGCTGGAAATTCTTGAGCGCCATGACATACACGGCGTCCAGCTGATCGTTGATGACAAAGGGGCGTTGGATTGCATTCTACGTGCTCGCCTAGAAACGCTGTTAGTACGCGCCAGCGACGTTAAAAATTTACCTTGGGAGGATCGCGCATGACTTCTCGTATCGCTCAAGAGCGTAAATCCCGCACTCGCCGCAGCATGCTATTTGTTCCAGGCGCCAATGCGGCAATGGTGAGCAACTCCTTTATCTATCATGCCGATGCGCTGATGTTTGACCTCGAAGATTCCGTCGTGCTGCGTGAAAAAGATGCCGCTCGCCGCTTGGTCTATCACGCTTTACAACATCCACTGTATCAGGACATCGAAACCATCGTACGCGTCAACGCGCTGGACTCTGAATATGGTGTAGCCGACCTTGAAGCCGTCGTTCGCGGTGGCGCTGATATCGTTCGTTTGCCAAAAACCGATACGGCACAGGACGTTATCGATATCGAAAACGAAATTGCGCGTATCGAAGCCGAATGTGGCCGTGAAGTGGGCAGCACAGGTCTGCTGGCTGCGATTGAATCCGCACAGGGTATCACTCAGGCAGTTGCCATCGCTCATGCCTCTCCACGCCTGATTGGTATCGCACTTGGCGCCGAAGACTATGTACGCAACCTGCGCACCGAACGTTCTCCTGAAGGCGTTGAGCTGCTGTTTGCCCGCTGCTCTATTTTGCAGGCCGCACGCTCCGCTGGCATTCAGGCTTTCGATACCGTCTATTCCGACGCTAACAACGAAGAAGGCTTCCTGCGCGAAGCTGCACACATCAAGCAGCTAGGTTTTGACGGCAAATCGCTGATCAACCCGCGTCAAATCGAGCTGTTACATAACCTGTACGCCCCAACTCAGAAAGAAGTCGATCACGCCAAGCTCGTTGTGGAAGCCGCTGAAGCTTCAGCGCGTGAAGGCCGTGGCGTTGTTTCACTGAACGGCAAAATGGTTGATAGCCCTGTGATTGAACGTGCGCGTCTGGTTCTGTCTCGCGCAGAACTCTCTGGCATCCGTGAAGAATAAGGCAAAAAAAATGACTCAGAAAAAAGAACTTCTTCAACGACAAGAACGCGTTTCGGCTTATGCCCGTCAAACTGAAAGCGATCTGCCAAGCTATAAAAATGTTTCAAAATTAAATCTGCAAGCACAAAAACCACGCGATAAGAAACTGTGCTCCACGCTGGAAGAGGCGATTCGCCGCTCTGGTCTACATGACGGTATGACCATCTCTTTCCATCACGCTTTCCGCGGTGGCGATCTGACGATCAATCTCGTGATGGCCACTATCGCGCAGATGGGCTTCAAAAACCTAACGCTAGCCTCTAGCTCATTAAGCGACTGCCATGCACCACTGGTTGATCACATCCGAAACGGCGTTGTCAGCCGCATTTATACCTCCGGTCTGCGTGGCCCGTTGGCGGAAGAAATTTCCCGTGGTCTGCTGGATGAGCCGGTGCAAATTCACTCACACGGTGGCCGTGTTCATTTGGTTGAAAGTGGTGAGCTGAATATTGACGTGGCATTCCTTGGGGTTCCGGCCTGCGATCCGTTTGGCAACGCTAACGGCTACACAGGTAAAGCCTGCTGCGGCTCGCTCGGATATGCGAAAGTCGATGCAGAGAACGCCAAGCAAGTGGTTCTGCTGACGGAAGCCTTGCTGCCGTATCCACACAATCCGGCCAGCATCATGCAGGATCAAGTCGATTTGATCGTGCAAATTGATCAGGTCGGCGATGCCGATAAGATCGGTGCAGATGCCACCCGCATGACATCAAACCCACGCGAACTTCTGATCGCTCGCAGCGCTGCCGATGTGGTGGTGAACTCCGGCTACTTCAAAGAGGGTTTTTCACTGCAAACCGGTACAGGCGGTGCCTCTCTTGCAGTAACCCGTTTCCTCGAAGACAAAATGCGTAGCCGCGACATTCATGCAGGCTTCGCACTGGGAGGGATTACCTCCACCATCGTCGATCTGCATGAAAAAGGCTTCATCAAGAAACTGCTGGATGTGCAGAGCTTTGACCGTGCAGCCGCAGAGTCTTTGGCACGTAATCCAAACCACATCGAAATCAGCGCTAACCAGTATGCCAATTGGGGCTCAAAAGGCGCTTCCGTTGACCGCTTAGACGTGGTGGTGCTGAGCGCGCTCGAAGTGGACACTCACTTCAATGTTAACGTACTCACCGGTTCTGACGGTGTTTTACGTGGTGCATCCGGTGGTCATTGTGACACCGCGGTTGCTGCAGCCCTGTCCATCATCGTTGCGCCACTGGTACGTGGTCGCATTCCTACATTGGTTGATGAAGTCACAACCTGCGTTACACCGGGCTCCAGCGTCGACATTTTAGTTACTGACCACGGTATTGCGGTGAACCCAGCGCGCCCAGAGTTAGCCGATCGTTTGAAAGCCGCGGGTTTGAAAGTGGTTTCTATCGAATGGCTACGCGAACGTGCGCAAATCCTTACCGGACAGCCTCGCGCTATCGAATTCACTGACCGAGTGATCGCCGTAGTGCGCTATCGCGATGGTTCCGTGATCGACGTCGTTCGTCAGGTTAAGGAATAAACCATGTTTTACCTGCTCCCAACTTTGGCGACCAGCCACACCGTGACATTGCCGGAACTGCTATTCAGCCGTGAATGCAGGCAGTCCCGACAGACGGAGTGGCTGGCGCGCCATACCTCTACCCTGATCTCGTTTACGGTGGTCGCTCCAGGGCCGATTAAAGATAGCGTGATGACACGAAAAATCTTTAACCACGGTCTGAAAGCGTTATGCCAACGCGTGGAACAATCAGGTTGGGAGATCAAGGAGCAGGCCTCTTTTGCATTGGCGACCGGCCCTGAGGGGCTGCTCGCCATCGATGCACCCGCGCGTGTCGTGAAAGAAGCCATGATTGCGCTGGAGCATGAACAGCTACTTGGCCGTTTATGGGACATCGACGTACTGAATCCGCTAGGAAAAATTCTGTCGCGTCGTGATTTTTCACTGCCTAGCCGCACCTGTTTGCTGTGCAATCGCGAAGCCGCACTATGCGCTCGCGAACGGGCACATCCTATTCCTGATTTGATCACCCGCATGGAGGCATTACTGCATGATGCCGATAAAGCAGCAGCCGTCTGATTGCGCCGCTATTGATGAGCATTCAGTTGCTTATTACAGCGAGCTTGCTTACCGCGCCATGTTGGCAGAGGTTAACCTCACGCCCAAACCAGGCTTGGTCGATCGTAATAACTGCGGCGCCCATAAAGATATGGCGCTGGAAGATTTCCACCGTAGCGCATTGGCTATTCGTCAATGGCTGCCTCGTTTCATTGAGTTTGGTGCCTGTAGCGCGAATCTCCCCGCAGTCGATGTGTTGATCGGTCTGCGCCCAATCGGTATCGCCTGCGAGACCGATATGTTTCGCGCAACTGCAGGCGTAAATACCCATAAAGGCAGCATTTTTTCTTTGGGGTTGCTATGCGCTGCAATTGGCCGTTTACACACCTTGCACCGGCTTATCACACCAGAACTGATCTGTAGCACCGCCGCCGCATTTTGCCGTGGACTCACAGAGCGTGAACTGCAAAGCACGATAAATAATCATAAAAACCAACCATCGCAAACCGCAGGACAGCGACTCTTCCAGCAGCTTGGCCTTACTGGCGCTCGCGGCGAGGCAGAAGCAGGTTATCCATTAGTTATTCAGTTAGCACTCCCACATTATCGTGACCGTTTAGCGCAGGGTATCGACCCTGAATTGGCCTTACTGGATACGTTGCTGGTGCTAATGGCACACAACGGTGACACCAACGTGGCCTCACGCGGCGGTCCAAGTGGCCTAAGTTGGCTACAACAGCGCGCTAAAGCATTGCTGTGTCAGGGCGGCATTCGCCACCCCTCCGATCTCAGACATCTACATGATTTCGACCAGGAATGCATTCAACGCAATCTCAGCGCGGGCGGTAGCGCCGATCTGCTGATTATCACCTGGTTTTTAGCTCAAATTTCGCACTCAAATTATCAACATTAATCATTAAAAGTTCCTTCTTGGAGAATCAGTTATGTCTGTTTCAAAAGATAAGATATGGAAGTTGATAGCACCACTCGCCGTTATGGCAATAATGCTACTCATTCCCGTACCTGATGGTATGCCTCCACAGGCATGGCATTACTTTGCTATTTTCGTCGCGATGATTGTCGGGATGATTTTAGAACCTATTCCCGCCACGGCAATCAGCTTTATTGCGGTAACCATATGCGTTATTGCTAGCCAATACGTACTCTTTGACGCTAAAGAGCTGGCCGATCCCGCTTTTGATGCCAGCAGCAAAGCATTGAAATGGGGCCTAGCCGGATTCTCCAGTACCACCGTATGGTTGGTGTTTGGCGCATTCATCTTTGCACTGGGATACGAAGTCACCGGACTCGGTCGCCGTATCGCCCTGTTCATGGTTAAGTTCATGGGTAAGCGAACACTTACTCTCGGCTACGCCATCGTCATTATTGATATTATGCTGGCGCCATTCACACCGTCGAACACGGCTCGTACCGGTGGTACCGTGTTCCCGGTTATCAAGAACCTACCACCACTGTTTAAATCGTTCCCGAACGATCCATCATCACGCCGTATCGGTGGTTACCTGATGTGGATGATGGTAATCAGTACCAGCCTAAGTTCTTCCATGTTCGTTACCGGCGCTGCGCCTAACGTACTGGGCCTAGAATTCGTCAACAAAATTGCGGGAATTCAGATTAGCTGGCTGCAATGGTTCCTGAGCTTCCTGCCTGTAGGCCTTATTTTGCTGATCGTCGCTCCATGGCTGTCTTATGTGTTGTACAAGCCTGAAGTGACTCACAGTGAAGAAGTATCTAGCTGGGCCGGTGAAGCCTTGAAAGAAATGGGGCGCCTAACACGTAAAGAAATTACCCTGATTGGTTTGGTCCTACTGAGCTTAGGTCTATGGGTATTCGGCGGCGATTTTATTGACGCTACTGCGGTAGGTATGCTGGCCGTTTCACTCATGTTGGCACTGCACGTGGTTCCTTGGAAAGACATCACCAAGTACAACAGCGCATGGAATACTTTAGTTAACTTGGCAACGCTGGTCGTGATGGCTAACGGCCTGACTCGTTCAGGCTTCATCGACTGGTTTGCAAATACCATGAGCACCCATTTGGAAGGCTTCTCACCAAATGCGACCGTGATTGTGCTGGTACTGGTGTTCTACTTCGCTCACTACCTGTTTGCAAGCCTGTCTGCACACACTGCCACTATGCTGCCAGTGATTCTGGCTGTGGGTAAAGGTATCCCAGGCGTGCCAATGGAACACCTGTGTATTCTGCTGGTACTGTCCATCGGTATCATGGGTTGTTTGACCCCATATGCAACAGGACCGGGCGTTATCATTTATGGCTGCGGCTATGTGAAATCCAAAGACTACTGGCGTTTAGGTGCCATCTTCGGCGTGATTTACATCTCTCTACTGCTATTGGTTGGCTGGCCAATACTGGCGCTGTGGAGCTAATCACTCAGCGATATGTCTTGCTTAACATTAAGGCCACCCAAGGGTGGCCTTAATTATTATGGATGTGAGTACACACTCACATCACATATAGTGTCCCCAGAGGATACTGACCCAAATAAATGCAGACAGCCACAGGGCAACAAAAACAGCGGCCGACCCCATATCTTTGGCACGACCGGAAAGCTCATGAAACTCAGAACCGATACGATCAACAACCGCCTCAATAGCGCTGTTAACAATTTCCAAAATAACCACCAGCGTAACGCAGCCAATCAACAAGATGCGTTCTACAATAGTGACATCAAGCCATGCTGCAATCACAACAGCGACAATCATCAGCCCCAATTCTTGACGGAACGCTGCTTCATGTTTCCATGCCGCTTTCAATCCCTTTACCGAGTAACCGGCAGCTTTCACAATTCGAGTCAATCCGGTAGTACTATTCATTTTATTTCCATAAAAGATTTATAGGTATGTATCCTCGCAATTCGCGCTGCTGCTAATGCTGACGCAACGCGAAATATGACGGATATAGCAATTTTAGCGACTTCTCATGCAATCATCACCACAGATCTCAACCAGTGTTTCTGGTATCCTTTCGGCGAATGGCTAACAAGAGGCTTTCTGTTTTATGTCAGGTTGGCGTAAAGTTTACTATAAGTTATTGAATCTACCGCTAAAGCTGCTGGTTAAAAGTAAGGTAATCCCTTCAGAACCAGTAGCGGAGCTACGTTTAGACACCACCCGTCCGGTGCTGTATGTCTTACCCTATAACTCAAAAGCGGATTTATTGACCTTCCGCGATCGCTGTTTGGCTCAGGACCTGCCTGATCCACTCGACGATAATGAAATTGACGGCACTATATTGCCACGCTACGTCTTCATTGACGATGGTCCGCGTGTATTCCGTTATTACGCGCCAAAGCAAGAATCCGTCAAACTGTTCCACGACTATTTGGACTTGCATCGCAACAACCCTGCACTGGATATCCAAATGATCCCGGTGTCGGTTATGTTTGGTCGCTCTCCTGGTCGCGAAGGCCACAATGGCGCGCCACAACTGCGTTTGCTCAATGGCGTTCAAAAATTCTTTGCCGTTATCTGGCTGGGACGCGACAGTTTTGTCCGTTTCTCAAACGTAGTCTCACTGCGTTATATGGCAGATGAGCACGGCACTGACCAAACCATCGCGCAAAAACTGGCGCGCGTGGCGCGTATGCATTTCTCTCGCCAACGCTTAGCTGCCGTAGGCCCAAGCCTACCGGATCGTCAGGCGTTGTTTAATAAACTGCTCTCATCCAAAGCGATTGAAAAAGCGGTTGAAGATGAAGCGCGCAGCAAGAAAATCTCTCGTGAAAAGGCTCAGCAAAACGCCGTGGCCTTGATGGAAGAGATTGCGGCGAACTTTACCTATGAAGCCGTACGCTTATCAGACCGCGTGCTGAGCTGGACGTGGAACCGTCTGTATCAAGGGATCAACGTTCACAATGCCGAGCGTGTACGTAAGCTTGCGCAAGACGGCCACGAAATCGTTTATGTGCCTTGCCATCGCAGCCACATGGACTATCTGTTGCTGTCATACGTCCTCTACCACCAAGGCTTGGTTCCACCGCATATCGCGGCAGGGATAAACCTGAATTTCTGGCCTGCAGGGCCGATTTTCCGCCGCTTAGGTGCGTTCTTTATTCGTCGTACGTTTAAAGGCAACAAACTCTATTCCACCGTATTTCGTGAATATCTCGGCGAGCTGTTTAGCCGTGGTTATTCCGTTGAATACTTTATGGAAGGTGGTCGCTCACGAACCGGGCGTCTGCTTGAACCGAAAACCGGTACTCTGGCAATGACCATTCAAGCCATGCTACGCGGTGGAAAACGTCCAATCACGCTGGTTCCGGTATATATCGGCTATGAGCATGTGATGGAAGTGGCAACCTATGCCAAAGAGCTGCGCGGAGCAACCAAAGAAAAAGAAAGCCTGATTCAAATGGTTCGCGGACTGCGTAAGCTGCGTAACCTAGGACAGGGCTATGTGAACTTTGGTGAGCCAATTCCGATTAACAACTGGTTAAACCAGCATGTTCCTGAATGGCGTGAATCAATCGATCCCATTGAAGCACAGCGCCCTAGCTGGCTGACCCCGACGGTTAACGCGATTGCGAATACCGTGATGGTGAACATCAACAAGTCGGCAGCAGCTAATGCGATGAACCTGTGTTCAACCGCATTACTCGCTTCACGCCAGCGTGCATTAACTCGCGAGCAGCTGCTAGAGCAGTTGGATTGCTATCTGCAATTGCTGCGTAACGCACCTTACGCTGAAGATGCGACGACGCCAAATCAAACGCCTGAAGAGTTGCTGCAACACGCACTACAGATGGGCAAGTTTGAAGTGGAAAAAGATAACATCGGTGAACTCATCATACTGCCACGTGAGCAGGCCGTATTGATGACTTACTATCGCAACAACATTCAGCACATGCTAGTGCTGCCGTCGCTGATTGCAAATATGGTGATGAACCATAACCGCATTTCGCGCACGGAGCTGCTGCGTCAGGTCGATCTGCTGTATCCAATGCTGAAAGAAGAACTGTTCTTACATCATGATCGCAGTGATTTACCGCAGGTTATTGAGCCGATTATCACCGAGCTATGCCGTCAGCAGTTGATCTGCGCCAAAAGCGATGAACTGGTGATGAATCCGGGCCGCATTCGTACCCTACAGCTGTTAGCTGCAGGCGTACGCGAAACGCTGCAGCGTTATGCGATTACCTTCTCCCTGCTCAGTGCAAACCCAAGCATCAGTCGTGGAGCACTAGAGAAAGAGAGCCGTATTATGGCGCAGCGTTTATCGGTACTGCACGGTATCAATGCACCGGAGTTCTTCGATAAAGCGGTATTTGCAACGTTGGTGGGAACCTTGCGTTCCGAAGGTTATATCAACGACGTTGGCGATGCGATACCCGAACACACGATGGAAATTTATAATCTGCTGAGCGCAATGATTACACCAGAGATTAAGCTCACCATCGAAAGCGTCAGCGCACCAGAGATAGAAACCTTACCTCCTGCGCAAACAGAAGCAGTGAAAGAAGAAGAGAAAGACGATTAACCGATCGTCGATCTTCGATATAAAAAAGGCGCCCATAGGCGCCTTTTTTATACATGCATGTCACGGCGTATTTACGACCAAATCGAAAGTACAATACCGATAAACAGCACTAAACCCGCATAGTTGTTATTGAGGAAGGCCTGAAAACATGGCATACGTTCGCGCTGTGCAATCAGCTTTTGCTGGTGGATAAACAGCGCGCCCGCCAGCAGAATCCCCCAATAATAAGCACCGCTTAGCTGGTTGAGATAACCAATCCACACCATCAACAAGAGCGTCGCCAGCTGCAGTAGACCAATAATCAGCTTGTCGAAACGACCAAACAGGATCGCCGTCGATTTAATACCGATTTTCAGGTCATCATCTCTATCAACCATCGCATATTGGGTGTCATAGGCAACTGTCCAGCAAATATTCGCCAAGAACAACAGCCAGCAGCTCAGAGGCAAACTCTCACTAACGGCGGCATACGCCATTGGTATTGACCAGCCAAACGCCATGCCCAATACCACCTGCGGCAAGTGAGTAAACCGTTTCATAAACGGATAAACCCATGCCAGTGCCAACCCAGCAACCGATAGCCAGATCGTCATCGCATTCAGCGTTAATACCAGCCCAAAAGAGATCAGCACCAGAATGACAAATAAGGCCTTACTCTCTTTTTCCGTCACCGCCCCGCTGGGAAGTGGACGCTGTGCGGTGCGTTTTACATGCCCATCGACCCGCCGATCGGCAAAATCATTGACCACACAACCAGCCGCTCGCATAAAAAATACGCCCAGTGTAAAGACCACCAACAGCTTCAGACTGGGAACTTGACCACCCGCCAGCCACAGTGCCCAATATGTTGGCCAGAGCAATAACAGCGAACCAATCGGCTTATCAATTCTCATCAGGCGACAATAGGCCTGCCACTTGGTTTGAGTCACGAATCCCTCCAGTCATTCATTCCAATGATGACGACACTACAATTCATTATTAACACCATACAACGGAGACTCAGACAAAAAAAGTTCGGTTAACAACAAAGGTTTACCTGATAAACGTAAACGGCTACGCCGCGCCCACAACTCACCCTGCTCACCAACCTGAATAAAATCACGCGTCAGCTCTGCGGCCTTGAACAAATAACGACCCAGAGGAACCGTACCGAGCGTGAGCAAGGAGACCTCTTCCCCCGTCAATGAGGTTTCAGGTATGAGTGTGCGACCAAATAGCCAAGGCACATTATCACCACACAATAAAACCTCGCGTAGCCAAAAGCGCTCACAATCAGGAAGCTGGGTGAGTTCCTCACCTAAAGAGTCTACGCCGATAAAGCCTTCGCGCTGCGGAACGATGGTGACTTTGCCACAGTGGCGTTCAAAACGAGCGGTCATAGACTGGCATTCCCCTAGCCAGCTCTGCTGCTTCGCAGTTAAACTGACGTCATGGATAAGGTGCCAATGAGTTACGTCCAACGACGGATGACGGTCTGTCATTCCGGTGACTCCAAAACTGAAAATAGCGCCAGCCCTCGCCCACGCTGAAAATTGGATGGCCATTGTAACTCAGTTTACGCTGTGTAGGCAGAGCAGTAGCAATAGATGATCAGTTTGATAACAATTGCAGGATTGGATTCAGCTGAAAAACAAAAAAAGGGTGCCCCAAAGGACACCCAGTCAAAGAGCCAGCTTCCGCAGCGTGGGTTTACCCCTTGCCTTTCACACTACGGATAAAGGTTTCACGGGCAGTGGTCGAACCTAATTGTTCCGCTTCATTCATCAGTTTCAATGCCTTATCAATATCCCCGGCCTTAACGGCTGCACGAATACCGCTATTGAAATATTCATCAGTGTCTTTAAGCATTGGCTGTGCCGGCTTAGCAGGAGCGGCTATCGGCGTTGAAACAGGTGCGCTGGAGCCTACGACGACCGGCTGTTCTTTTGGTGCCATCGGCAAGATCCCACCGATCATCACGTTGCCGGTGTTTTGCTCTGCTTTCACTTTGATCTTGATCGTGCCGGTAGACTGATGGATCGCGATCGGATCGGGAATGTTGGGTACTGCATTGCCAACGCCAGCGGCATAGGCTTTAGCCGGATCAACCATCTGTGTTGTTTTTGCCAGATCCTGAGACGTAGTGTAGATGACCAGATAGATCTGCTTTTGGCCCAAAGCTGGCGTCAGTTTTAATGTACCTTCCAAGCGATCGCCGCTCATGACACCCGGTTGCTGATAGCTGAAATAGCTGCTGGGATAAAACGCCGCTGGACGCATATTTTCGTCCAGAACCATCACACTTGGCGCATACACTTTCTTGGCATCCACTAAACTACTGATCGTTATTTCTAGCGATCCGCGATCGGCAGGCAGAGTAAACGCGCCGACAGCACCTTGAATATCACCAATGTGCAGTTGCGCACTGCTGCCGTTAAGCAGTGCCGTTTTGGTTACCGGTGGAACCAGTGGCTCCCATGGCAATTGTTGCAGCGTTGCGGTTGGGATAGCTGGAGCCGTCGCAACGTTTGCAGGCTGGATAGTGCTATCAGCCTGAGCGCTGAGCGGCATTGCACTGAACATCGCTACGGCGACGCTCAAAGCGACGATATTTTTTGTCATGACAGCTTTGATTTTATTATTCATTTTGCTTTTCATTTTATTTTTCATTGTAGAACCCCACCTAGAGATGGCTCGGCAACAGTGGCAAGAACGTCGCCGACCCCAATGAAGTGCGGCGGAATAATTCCGCCGCCGTCAAACAACTGTTACCACCAAACTTCCATCTGTGCGCCGAAGGTGACTTCATCGTCGTTTCCGCGGCTGAACTTATGGGTATTGTTATCGTTGTACGCGACGCCGTCGCTATAACCCGTGTCATCTTTCGTGGCGTAGCCCCATTTCTCATCCCATTTAGCGTAGGTTGCAAACAGTCGAATGGCTGGACGAGACCAAATACTGTCACCCGCCTGCCATTGCTGTGCCAACGTCACTTTATACTGGTTGTTATTGTCGCCGGTACGCTGAGATTTCACGTTGTCATAGCCAAATTCCAGCAGGGTGCTCATGATTGGCGTCCATTTGTACATCGGGCGAATACCTGCGGTGTACCATGTGGTGCCATTCTTATCATCGCGGTCAATGTCTTGATACATCCCTACGTACATCAGCGCCCACTTGTCGTTGAAGTCGATGCCGCCGTGGTCAAGAATTCGGATCATGTGGCCATTGTTATTGATGCTGGAACCTTCAGAGTGACCTGAGTTATTTGAGGTCATAGAATCGGTAGCATACTGAACTACGAATTTGTTAAAGCCGCTGTAGATCGCCTGAGTATGCTCTGCCGTCAGCATCACGCCATCTTTCGAGGCATCTTTCGCACGATGATAACCATCGGTCAGATTAGAACGACCGTAGTCAAAACCTAATTCCAGCGTACCACCAGGGTTAGTCTCCAAGCCGGCTAAACGCACGTCATACACATCGTTAGCGGTATCTTTAATCAGATCACGTTGCTCCTGAGAGCTGAAACCATTAGAGCCACCGGTTTCGGTATTGCGCGTTGCAGCCACAGACAATTTACCGAAGCCCAAGTCGATATTTTCTAAACCCGCACCTGGACCAGAGATATCCCAATAGTAGAAGTCGATCATGTGAACGTCATGGCGCTGATAGAAGCGTTTACCTGCCCACAGCGTAGAGCCCGGAGCCCACTCAATAACGTTTTTAGCCTGAATATTGGCTTCACGGAAGGCCGGATCTGTCGCTTCCCAGTCATTGGTCTGTTGTACGGAATACGCAACGTTGGTGTCAAAATAGAAGCTCTTGTCACCGTCTTTCCACAGCTCCTGACCCAACTTTAATTCCGCGTAAGTCTCACATTCGTTACCCAAACGGTATTTGCTCTGAGCGCCTGTCGCTTTGAAACATTGCTGCTCGCCGCCGCTTGCGGTCCAACCGATACCTGAACGTGCGTAACCATGGAAATCTACAGCCAGTGCCTGTGTTGACAGCACCGCACTCGCAACAGCCAGTGCTAAAGGTACCTTGCGCAAAGTCATCATCATTCTCCTGATAGGGTTGCCTGACGGCATAAAGTTATAAGTGTTCTCTATCTAACGTTTTCTCACTCAACACATTGTTAACTAACAACTCTCTAACCAAGAGCTAGACACCTAGCTCTTTATGCAGCCGTCGGCAGGCGACACCGTCTTCTCGGAATAGATGACAGCGTTCAGGTGGCAAGCCAATGGCAAATTTGGCGCCCTCATCAACCAACACCACGTCGTTCTGGCGATAGACAAGGTTTTGACGAATAGCGGGAATTTGAATGTGGATTTGAGTTTCATTGCCTAACTGCTCGACTACTTGAACGTCACCTTCAAGAGTGACTTCGGCGTCATGGCTTGGCAGTAAATGCTCAGGACGGATACCCAGAGACAGGTTGCTCCCCACCTGTACATTCGTTCCTTCCACGGGTAACCAAACCTGCTGGCGATTAGGTAACTCAATTTGCACACGCTGCGGCTCAGCGGCGGTGACTTTAACCGGTAGGAAATTCATTTTTGGCGAGCCGATAAAGCCCGCCACAAATCGGTTAGCCGGATAGTGATAAAGCTCTAAAGGCTTGCCGATCTGCGCTACGCTACCGCCGTCGAGAACAACGATTTTGTCAGCCAACGTCATGGCTTCGACCTGATCGTGGGTGACATAAATCATGGTGCGTTCTAAACGCTTATGCAGGCGTGAAATCTCGATGCGCATTTGTACGCGTAGAGCGGCATCCAGGTTGGATAGCGGTTCATCCAGCAGGAATACGTCTGGCTCAGCCACTAACGTACGTCCAATCGCCACACGCTGACGCTGCCCGCCAGAAAGCGCTTTAGGACGACGATCTAGAAGATGTGCCAATTGCAGAACTTCAGAGACTTGATTAACGCGTTGGGTAATTTCCGCTTTTTTCGTACCTGCCAGCTTGAGGCCGAATGACATGTTATCGGCCACAGAGAGATGCGGATAAAGCGCATAGGATTGGAACACCATACCGATGCCACGCTCTGCCGGAGGCACTTCATTCATGCGTTTGCCGCCGATGAGTAATTCGCCGGAAGTGATATCTTCTAAACCAGCAATCATGCGCAGCAACGTCGATTTGCCGCAGCCTGATGGCCCAACAAACACCACAAATTCGCCGTCCTGAATCTCAAGGTTCACGTCTTTAGAAATAACGACGTCTCCGTAAGCCTTATATACGTTGCGCAGTGCTACGCTCGCCATGCGTTACTCCTGTCTATCACTCGCTAAAAAGGTCCACTAACGCGGCATCTCACACTGGCCTAATCCGTAGCCATGCGTTTTCAGCAGATGCGCCTTATCGATTGCTGCCGATAGTGCGTGAGAAGCAAGCAAGCGTAATCATCCGTAACAAGGTTTTTCATGGGGGAGGAGATGGGAGGATGAGAGGGAATGGCTAATAATGAAAAGTTCATACCTTTCAGTGAATTCGTGATCCTGCTTGCAAAAATAACCCTGCGATTTTGTGCCTACATCCACAGAATAGGCGGTAGTGTTAACCAGATCACAAGAAACCCTCTAGGGGCGTAGAGGGGGGGAGGATGAGAAGCAATCTCGTGTAATAGAGTATGGCACTGCATCAGAAATCCCTTAACCACGGGGTCAAGCAACGAATTCGTGCTCTACGGCTTATCTGAACTGTTTTGCCTTCCTCGCAAAGCCGGACAGACATCAAACTCATACCTCGACAGAACAGAACAAGAAGGATTGGATAATGACTAAGAAATCAGGCATCAGAACGCTCGCCCTCTCGGCACTGGCTACGCTGGTTCTCTCCTCTTCCGCGTTCGCTAAAATTGAAGAAGGCAAACTGGTTATCTGGATTAACGGCGATAAAGGCTATAACGGTCTAGCTGAAATCGGTAAAAAGTTTGAAAAAGAAACCGGCATTAAAGTGCTGGTTGAGCATCCTGATAAGCTGGAAGAGAAATATCCACAGGTCGCCGCCACCGGTGATGGACCTGACATTATCTTCTGGGCCCACGATCGTTTCGGCGGCTACGCACAGTCTGGCCTGCTGGCCGAAATCCATCCTTCTAAAGCATTCCAAGACAAACTCTATCCGTTCACTTGGGATGCCGTACGCTATAACGGCAAGCTGATTGCCTATCCTGTCGCAGTTGAAGCGCTGTCGCTGATTTACAACAAAGATATCCTGCCGGAACCACCAAAGACTTGGGAGGAGATCCCTGCTCTGGATAAAGAGTTACGTGCAAAAGGCAAGAGCGCCATCATGTGGAACTTACAAGAACCGTACTTCACATGGCCAATTATCGCGGCTGATGGTGGGTATGCGTTCAAATACGACAACGGCACCTACAACATTAAAGATGTCGGTGTGAACAACGCGGGCTCTCAGGCGGGTTTGCAGTTCATCGTCGATTTGGTGAAAAACAAACATATCAACGCGGATACTGATTACTCCATCGCCGAAGCGGCGTTTAACAAAGGCCAAACGGCGATGACCATTAATGGCCCTTGGGCTTGGTCAAACATCGATAAGAGCAACATCAACTACGGTGTCGCGCTGTTACCTACCTTCAAAGGTCATCCGTCAAAACCTTTCGTGGGTGTACTTAGCGCAGGGATTAACGCCGCCAGCCCGAATAAAGAATTGGCTACCGAGTTTCTGGAAAACTATCTGATGACCAACGCAGGTCTGGAACAAATTAACAAAGACAAACCGTTGGGCGCCGTCGCGCTGAAGTCTTATCAGGAATCCTTGGAAAAAGATCCTAAGATTGCAGCCACCATGCAGAACGCCCAGAAAGGCGAAATTATGCCAAACATTCCGCAAATGAGCGCTTTCTGGTACGCAGAGCGTAGCGCCATCATCAATGCGGTGAATGGTCGTCAAAGTGTGAAAGAAGCATTAACCGGTGCAGAGCAACGCATAACCAAGTAATTGACATGAGATGCCCCCTAATGCCGCAAGGCACTAGGGGGAAACCGTTCTTGTATGTTTCAGATGAAAAATAGTTGTCCGTAACCGCCTTCGGCGTAAGAGAAATGAGGGAGTGTTTTATGTCGTTATCCCATACAGAATATCCAATCGCGAAGCCGGATAAATGGTGGCAGAGTGACATATTGAAATGGATAGTTATCGCCGCAATGTGTCTATTTACAGGCTACCTCACCATCGTGATGTATGCACAAGGTGAATACCTTTTCGCCATGCTGACGCTGGTTTTACTGGGGTCAGGATTATACATTTTTGCCAACCGTAAAGCCTATGCGTGGCGCTACGTCTATCCCGGTCTGGCAGGAATGGGGCTATTCGTTCTGTTTCCTCTGATCTGCACCATCGCTATTGCTTTTACCAACTACAGCAGCACCAACCAACTGACATTCGAACGTGCGCAATCTGTACTGATGCAGAGACAATTTACCACGGGGAAAACCTACGGTTTTGGTCTCTATCCAGAAGGGAATCAGTGGCGCTTACAGCTCGCCGATAGCGAAAACGGCCAATTTTATATCTCAGAACCTTTTAGCTTCAGCGCCCAAGAACAGCGCTTGGCCATGAAGCCAGAAAGCGCAGAACTCACCGGAGAGCGAGCCACTCTACGCGTTATTACTCAGAACCGTCAGGCGCTGAATAATATTGTGGCAGTCCTCCCGCAAAACGGTGAATTACGCATGAGTTCTCTGCGTCAGTTCGCCGGCACAAGCCCACTCTACTCACTTGAAAAAGATGGCGAAACACTAAAAAACAATCAGACTGGCACGCTCTATCGCCCTAACACCGACATTGGTTTCTATCAGTCGGTGAATGCCCAAGGACAATGGGAGAATGAGCAGCTCAGCCCCGGTTTTACCGTCTCGATAGGCTGGAAAAACTTCATGCGAGTGGTGCAGGATGAAGGCATTCGTCAACCCTTCGTCAGCATATTTATTTGGACCATCATCTTCTCGGTACTCACCGTCGTTTTCACCGTCGCCGTCGGCATGGTATTGGCTTGTGTCGTTCAGTGGGAAGCGTTGAAAGGTAAAGCCGTTTATCGCGTGATGCTGATTCTGCCCTACGCCGTTCCCTCATTTATTTCAATATTGATCTTTAAGGGGTTGTTCAACCAAAGCTTTGGTGAGATCAACATGCTGCTGAGTCATCTGTTTGGCATCAAACCCGCTTGGTTCAGCGATCCGTTGACGGCCAAAAGTATGATTTTGATCGTCAACACCTGGCTCGGATACCCCTATATGATGATTCTATGCATGGGCTTGCTGAAGGCGATTCCTGACGATTTATATGAGGCTTCGGCAATGGATGGCGCGGGGCCGATGCAAAACTTCTTCCGCATCACATTACCGCTGCTGATTAAGCCGTTAACACCGCTGATGATCGCCAGTTTTGCTTTCAACTTTAACAACTTCGTTCTGATTCAGCTGTTAACCAACGGCGGGCCTGACATGCTGGGTACTTCAACGCCTGCGGGCTACACCGACCTTTTGGTCAGCTACACCTACCGCATTGCGTTTGAAGGCGGTGGCGGGCAAGACTTTGGTCTGGCGGCCGCGATTGCCACTCTGATTTTCCTGTTGGTTGGCGCGTTGGCGATTCTCAATCTGAAAGCCAGCAAAATGAATTTCGATTAAGGAGAGGGACCACGATATGGCAATGGTTCAACCAAAATCCCAGCGTTTGCGACTGCTGTTTACTCATCTGATGATGCTGGCATTTATCTGCATGATCATGTTCCCACTGCTGATGGTGATTGCAATTTCGTTGCGCTCCGGCAACTTTGCCACTGGTAGCCTAATCCCAGAGAAGATTTCGTGGGAACACTGGCAATTAGCGTTAGGTATGACCGTCACCAACGCGGACGGCAGCATCACGCCACCACCGTTCCCCGTTCTGCTCTGGCTATGGAACTCAATCAAAATCGCCGTTATTACCGCAGTGGGTATTGTTACGCTTTCCACTACCTGTGCTTACGCTTTTGCCCGTATGAAATTTAAAGGTAAGAGTTCACTGCTCAAGGGCATGCTGATTTTTCAGATGTTCCCTGCGGTTCTTTCTTTAGTCGCGCTATATGCCTTATTCGACCGTATTGGCCAATATGTTCCGTTCCTCGGATTAAATACCCACGGCGGCGTCATTTTTGCCTATATGGGGGGGATTGCTCTGCATGTTTGGACCATTAAGGGCTATTTTGAAACTATCGATAACTCGCTAGAAGAAGCCGCTGCACTGGATGGCGCTACGCCGTGGCAGGCGTTTCGCTTGGTTCTGTTGCCGCTTTCGGTACCAATTTTGGCTGTGGTATTCATTCTGTCATTTATTGCCGCGATTACCGAAGTGCCGGTTGCCTCCCTGTTGTTGCGCGATGTGAATAGCTATACGTTGGCGGTCGGTATGCAGCAGTATCTCAATCCGCAAAACTACCTGTGGGGCGACTTTGCCGCAGCGGCAGTGCTGTCGGCCATTCCGATTACGGCCGTATTCCTGCTTGCGCAGCGTTGGCTGGTAGGCGGACTGACGTCCGGTGGTGTGAAAGGGTAATGCGTGGAAAAACCTGTGTCTTTGTTATTGCCGTTTTTATCATTAGCTCGAGGTTATAGCCATATGCTATGACCTCTTTGGCGGCCATTGGCCTAATGCTGGTCACTTAAGCGTGATTTTAGGGGAAGTACACCGATGGGGTCGTAGCAGCTTTAGCTGCCGGAGCGCCCCGCGGTGTGCTAGCCCCGTGTATCTCGACCTCTTAAACGATCAGCATTACCCATTGGCCGCCTTTTCTTTTTAGCTCTACTCGCGCTTGAGTTTTTCTGTATTCGCAAGGTATAACGCAACCACCAGCACCAAAATGGCGGCAGAATAGATCAATGTATCTGCCGGACTTTTGTGGTCGACGATAATCAGACGAATAATCGCGGTAATGCCGATGTAGATAAAATAGCGCAGCGGGAAATGGTATCCCGATTGGAAATACTTCACGATCAGCGCAATAAACTCGAAGTAGAGAAAATAAATCACTATCCCTTCGATCAGTAGATAGGAAGACGCGGTTTCGCTGGCGTTAAACAGCACCGTACCCAGCGTAAATGTCTCCTTTCCAAGAAATACCACCAGAATCACGGCCAGCATCAACAGCCCCGCGTTCAGGATCCACTGTAAAATCTTGGCGATAGTGCTCGATTGTTTGCTACCTGGCATTAATGTTCCTTTTGCCGTTGAAGTCGTTTATGTGATCAAGTTAACAAAATGACTATTTTGTCGTCTATCCCCTGTGAAAAATAAATACCTAAATCCTCTAAGAGAAATCCAACCAGTTCCACATTTTGCGACATTTTTTTGTTAATCGTTTTACTATGGCTCCCGGCTAATATTCGCCAAGAAACGAATCATTGCCGTAGCTTATACCAGGGCGTTCCAACGATTGAGAAACAAAATAATATGAAAATACTGCGTCATTACGGTTTTACTATTTGCTTACTGCTAGGGATTATTCTTGGTGGCTTATCCGGCATCATTTTCGGAGAAAAAGCGGCGATCGTGCAGCCAATCGGCGATCTATTTCTTAATCTGATGTTTGTCGTCATCGTGCCGCTCGTGTTCCTCAGCATTTCATCGTCAATTGCAGAAATGAAGCAAATGGCTCGGCTCGGGAAAATCATGGGGACGGTCTTTGCCGTATTTCTTAGCACCGCGCTCATTGCCGCCGTTATCGCCTTCATTGGCACCCAAATTTATAATCCATTCCAAAACGTAGACGTCAGCACGCTGATTGCCCATTTGCCACCTGCGCCAGATTCGCACGGTAAAAGTTTGGGAGAAATCATCGTGAATACGTTCACAGTGCCTGACTTCCTGCAGTTGTTTACTAAATCCAGCCTTCTGCCGTTGATTGTTTTCTCGGTGCTGCTTGGTTTGGCGACCTCAATGTCAGGTGAAAAAGGCCAGCCAGTGGCTGATTTTCTTACCGCAGGTACGACCGTTATTCTGCGCATGGTCAAGATTATCATGTACGCCGCACCTGTCGGTTTAGGCTGTTACTTTGCCGCCACCGTAGGTCACTTAGGTCCACAAATTATCAATGGCTACCTGAACGCGTTTCTGTTGTATCTGATGCTAACGGTTATCTACTTCTTCGGCGCAAATACGCTGTATGCCTTCGTGGCCGGCGGAAAACTTGGCGTCAAAGTTTTCTGGTCAAACGTTTTGACTCCAGCGATTACCGCCGTGGCAACGTCATCAAGCGCAGCCTGTATTCCAGCCAATCTGGTCGCAACGAAGAAAATGGGAGTACCCGATGATATCGCTGAAACCGTGATCCCTTTGGGTGCTAACACCCATAAAGATGGCTCGGTCATTGGTGGCATCATCAAAATTGTGTTTCTGTTTACGCTGTTCCATAAGGATATGAGCGATCCCATGAACATCGCAGCCATTATCAGCGTGGCATTCTTAGTCGGTGCGGTCATGGGCGCAATCCCCAGCGGGGGTATGACGGGTGAGCTGATGATTTGCTCAGTCTTTGGCTTCTCACCAGAACTGGTCGGTACCATCATGATTATCAGCACAATCATCGACGTTCCAGCCACGCTGCTGAATTCCACTGGTAATACCGTGTGCGCCATGATGGTCACTCGGTTTGTGGAAGGAAAGGATTGGCTAAAACGCAGGGTATGTATTCAGGGTTAAGGCCACAATAAATATGTGGATTTCTATATAGAATCGTACTTCAGGTTTGAGAGAAGAACCAAATCAAACAAAAATGCCACCCCAAGGGATGGCATTTTTTATACATGAATTTATCCCATTAACTCGCTTATGCGCGCCACTTTTTGAAACGGTTAATCAGCGCATTGGTTGAGCTATCGTGGCTTTTCACGTCTTCACTACCGTTCAATTCCGGCAGGATACGGTTAGCCAGTTGTTTGCCCAGCTCAACGCCCCACTGGTCGAACGTGAAGATATTCAGGATTGCACCTTGGGTGAAGATTTTGTGTTCGTATAGCGCAATCAACAGACCCAAACTATATGGCGTGATTTCACGCAGCAGAATGGAGTTGGTCGGACGGTTACCTTCAAACACTTTAAACGGCACGATGTGCGCCACTTCAGCCGCCGTTTTACCTGCTTTAGCAAACTCCTCTTCCACTTCTTCACGCGATTTACCGAAAGCCAAAGCTTCGGTCTGAGCAAAGAAGTTGGATAACAGCTTGCTGTGGTGGTCTCCCAACGCATTGTGGCTAATCGCTGGAGCGATGAAGTCGCAAGGAACCAGTTTAGTCCCCTGATGGATTAGCTGGTAGAAGGCATGCTGACCATTAGTCCCTGGTTCGCCCCAGATAATTGGACCTGTTTGATAGGTGACTGGATTGCCGTTACGGTCAACGTATTTACCGTTGGACTCCATATTCCCCTGCTGGAAATAGGCTGGGAAACGATGCATATACTGGTCATATGGCAGAATAGCTTCAGTTTCAGCACCGAAGAAATTGTTGTACCAAATACCGATCAGCGCCAACTGCACCGGCAGGTTTTGTTCAATCGGTGTATTAGCAAAATGCTGATCCATCGCATGTGCGCCGCTCAGCAGCTGTTCAAAGTTATCGAAACCAATGCTCAGCGCAATAGACAGCCCGATAGCGGACCATAGGGAATAACGACCGCCGACCCAATCCCAGAATTCAAACATGTTGGCAGTATCAATACCAAACTCGCTAACCGCTTTGCCATTGGTAGACAGCGCCGCGAAATGTTTAGCAACGTGGGCTTCATCACCAGCAGACTTCAGGAACCAGTCACGTGCGCTGTGAGCGTTAGTCATGGTTTCTTGTGTGGTAAAGGTTTTTGAAGCCACGAGGAACAGCGTGGTTTCTGGATTTAACGTTTTTAGCGTTTCGGCAATATGAGTACCATCGACGTTGGAAACAAAATGCATGTTCAGATGGTTTTTGTAGGGTTTCAGCGCTTCGGTCACCATGTATGGGCCTAAGTCAGAGCCACCGATACCAATGTTTACTACGTCAGTAATCGTTTTGCCGGTGTACCCTTTCCACTCTCCACCGATCACGCGCGCGCAGAACTGCTTCATCTTCGCCAACACCGCATTCACTTCAGGCATCACATCTTTGCCATCGACGATAATTGGCGTATTGCTGCGGTTACGCAGAGCGATGTGCAGCACGGCGCGATCTTCAGTACGGTTAATCTTTTCGCCCGCAAACATGGAGGCTATCGCCCCCTGCAAATCCGTTTCTTTCGCTAAAGCCTGCAGCTTTTCGAGGGTCTCTGTGGTAATGCGGTTTTTAGAAAAATCGACCAGCATTTGGTCATCAAAGGTAGCAGAGAACTTAGAGAAGCGGTCGGCATCTTGAGCGAACAGATCGCGCATCTGCACAGATTTCATTTGCTCGAAATGCTGCTGCAGAGCATGCCAGGCAGCGGTTTGACTAGGATTGATATTTTTCATAGCGACGCCTTTATGCTTGAGAATAAAAGAGAGTTTGTTCTTCAGACATGTGTTCTTGTGAAAATCGAGACAAGCAAGCTACCGAACTCGGCGGTTCCATGAAAACCGGAATGACGACGGGCAGGTACTGAGTCATCTTTTCCCAACGATTTATCAAATTGTATCCTTTTCCCCTCCGGTTGCGATCACTTTTGTTGCGATAGTTGAAAACTGTTAATCCCTTTTCACACCTGATACTGACTCCATTCAGCCAAATCCTCACATTGCGCCATAATGTTGCTAAACTGTCATGATAACCATCTGTTTTTGTTAATCGTTTCTAAGGTTCATATCATGGAGCTATCAACACCATTAATGCTGGTCATTATTGGCATCAGTTCACTTGCGGCCCAGTGGCTCGCTTGGCGATTGCGCATTCCGGCTATTTTACCTCTGCTACTGATCGGTATTACGTTAGGCCCAGTGACACATGTCATTGCCCCCGACGCCCTGTTTGGCGAACTGTTGTTCCCTCTGGTTTCACTCTCGGTTGCCATTATTCTGTTTGAAGGCTCACTCACCCTGCGTTTTGAAGAAATTCGTGGGCTAGGTGGCGTCGTTCGTAATCTCGTTAGTATCGGTATGCTCGTGACCTTTGCCATCATTTCAGTTTCTTGCTGGTGGCTGTTGGGTTTTTCCGCCGAACTTTCGGCACTGGTCGGTGCCGTCACCGTCGTGACTGGGCCAACGGTTATCGCACCATTGATGCGAGTAGTTCGTCCTAAAGCAAGTATAAACCGTGTACTTCGATGGGAAGGGATTGTGATCGATCCCGTCGGTGCAATTTTTACGGTACTCGTCTTTGAATTCATTGTGTTACGCCAAAATTCGGAGGCTTGGACGCATCTATTCGTGACCTTTGGCAAAACCGTCGTACTTGGCCTGTTAATCGGTGCGCTATTTGGCTATGTACTTGGCATTGCCTTACGGAAAGTGTGGATCCCACGCTATCTGCAAAATCTCGCCGTACTGGCCGTGATGCTCAGCGCATTTGGATTCTCTAACGCCGTTGCAGAAGAATCCGGCCTGCTTGCGGTTACCGTCATGGGAATATGGCTGGCTAACATGCGAGATGTTGATATCAGCGATATTTTGGCGTTCAAGGAAGAGTTATCGGCTATCTTAATTTCCGCGCTGTTTATCATTCTGGCTGCACGCCTAGATATTGGTGCATTGTGGGCGATGGGATGGCCGCTGGTTATCGTTTTGCTTATCGTGCAGTTTGTTGCGCGTCCATTATGTATTGCCGTCTCCACCGTCGGTTCCTCGCTACGATGGCAAGAGAAAGCGCTGCTTTCATGGATTGCGCCTCGCGGTATCGTTGCAGCAGCCGTCAGCTCATTATTTGCCCTCACGCTACAACGAATGAACTACCCCGAAGCGGATAAACTGGTTACCGTTGTCTTTGCCGTAATCATTGGCACCGTGGTGCTGCAAAGTTTAACCAGCGCCCGACTCGCTCGTTGGCTTGGCGTTCAGCAGCAAAAGCCGCGTGGAGTGCTCATTATTGGCGCCAACACCGTTGCGCGTGCCGTAGCTCAGGCACTGATGAAGCTAAAAATTCCCGTCATGGTGACGGACAGCAGTTGGGAATATTATCGTCAAGCGCGCATGGACGGAATTCCCGCTTATTATGGTCATGCCTATTCGGAACATGCTGAAAACTATCTCGATCTTAGCGATACGGCTCAGGTACTGGCGCTCTCACCCAATCGGCATCAGAACGCGCTTGCGGTTTATCACTTTGGCCATATCTTCGGCGAGCGAAAAGTCTTTTCCATCCGTTCCAGCGCCCAGTTAAAAGGCCGATCTAACGGTGAAAGCAGCCGTTTCCGTCGCCATGAAATTCTGTTTAATCATGAGGCCACTTACTCACGCCTGAGTACATTGTTAAGCAAAGGTGCTGTAATTAAGGCCACCAAGCTCAACGAAAACTTTGGTTGGGTTGAGTATCTGGAAAAACATCAAGGCGTCATCCCACTATTTGCGCAAAAAGAGGATGGCTCACTTCAGCCCGTGAATGAAAACAGCGTGCCTGCCATGCCCTGTACGTTAGTTGCGCTGGTTCAAGGGGAACACGTAACCCCCTCAAACTAACATTTTATTAGCATGGCTTATCAACTCTCCGGTAGGCCATGCGCCTTGCTAATAACAGAGTCATTCGCTATTAAATTATATTATTCAAGAAGATATAACTTAACATTCGCCGTTGTAACTTATTCCCTTTCAAATTGAAAATAGCTCATGTTAATGACGTTGACATAACTTCAATAAGTCGCTATTTCTAAAAACCTACTTGTACATCACGTGTACAAGCCAGAAGAGGCGCGTTGCTCAGGTAACGTATCGAAGGAGCCGGTTTCCACATCCCTAATGTTTAGGGAGAAACGATACGCAAGGGGATGTGACGCCGAGACGCAGCAGCCCACCGGAGAAACTGCTACGTCGGCTACAAGGGCTGAATCCCTTGGGCTGTCACCTCGATTCTCTGTATTCCGGGGGATCGGCAAGGTGGGGCGCTTCTGGGTGTATCGTAGCTTTAATCCCTACGTCTGCTCCCGTATACCGCTCTCTCCTTGTGCCAAGGTAATGGAATTTCTAGCCCGATTAACTGAATTAACGCGGGCTTCCCTGACACGAGGCTTATATGAAAAATACCATCGTCGCAAAATTTGGCGGCACCAGCGTGGCTAACGCTGACGCGATGCAAAACAGCGCCAATATCGTTCTTTCCAACCCGAATGTGCGCGTGGTGGTGTTATCTGCCTCTGCGGGCGTCACCAATTTACTGGTTGAACTGGCTGACGGCTGCGATCAAGAGAAGCGTCATTACGTTATCGATGAAATTCGCCGTATCCAATACAGCATTCTTGATTCACTCCATCAGCCAAGCGTACTGCGCGAAGAAATCGATCGTATGCTGGAAAATATCGCCATGCTGTCAGAAGCCGCAGCTCTGGCGACGTCTCCGGCCTTAACAGATGAATTAGTCAGCCACGGCGAGCTGATGTCGACCTTGCTGTTCGTGGAGCTACTGCGCCAGCGCGACGTCAATGTCGAATGGTTTGATGTGCGTAAAATTATGCGCACCAACGATCGTTTTGGTCGCGCCGAGCCAGACACGCACGCGCTCTACGAATTAGCGCAGCAACAGCTAGTGCCGCGTATTCAAGATGCCATTGTCATTACTCAAGGCTTTATTGGCAGCGAAAGTAAAGGCCGTACCACCACGCTTGGGCGAGGTGGCAGCGACTATACCGCGGCATTGCTAGGCGAAGCGTTGAATGCTGCACGTGTTGATATCTGGACAGACGTTCCCGGTATTTATACCACCGATCCACGCATCGTATCGGCAGCGCGCCGTATCAGCGAAATTGGTTTCTCCGAGGCCGCTGAAATGGCCACCTTCGGTGCCAAAGTTTTACATCCCGCCACATTATTGCCTGCGGTTCGTAGCGACATCCCCGTTTTCGTCGGTTCAAGCAAGGATCCTTCGGCCGGTGGCACCTTAGTGTGCAATAAAACCGAGCAACCGCCGTTGTTCCGTGCGCTTGCTCTGCGTCGTAAACAAACGCTGATGACGTTACACAGCCTGAACATGCTGCACGCCCGCGGTTTCTTGGCCGAGGTATTTGGAATTTTGGCGCGCCACAACATCTCCGTCGATTTGATTACTACGTCTGAAGTCAGTATTGCCTTAACGTTAGACACCACCGGCTCGTGCACGAGCGGTGCCAGCTTGCTGACAACCTCTCTGCTGACTGAGCTCTCTTCCCTTTGCCGAGTAGAAGTAGAAGAAAATCTGGCGCTGGTGGCACTTATCGGTAACAAGCTCTCTTCCGCCTGTGGCGTTGGCAAAGAGGTTTTCGGGGTCATGGAACCGTTCAACATCCGTATGATTTGCTACGGTGCCAGCAGCCATAACCTCTGCTTCCTCGTTCCCGGTGAAAATGCCGAAAACGTGGTGCGCGCGCTACACACCAATCTCTTCGAGTAACCCTTCCTCTGCCGCTCCGGCCTTCCCGCCGCGCTCTGCGGCGGGGAAATCAGTACCTGTTGTTCATTCTTATAAATTTCCAATAACACACATCACAACATACTAAAAAGGCCTAATCATGCTGGCATTATTTACACGTTTATTCCCTCTGTGGGCAGTTTTGCTGTCTATCTCTGCCTATTTCACGCCAACCACATTTACGGGGATAGGTCCCTATGTTAGCTCGCTACTGATGCTCATCATGTTTACCATGGGGGTTACACTAAAAATTGATGATTTCAAACGTGTGCTATCTCGACCTGCCCCCGTTGCAGCCGGCATCTTCCTGCATTATCTGGTGATGCCGCTAGCAGCGTTTCTGCTCGCGAAAGCCTTCCATATGCCGCCAGATTTATCTGCCGGCATGGTTCTCGTCGGCAGCGTCGCCAGCGGCACGGCATCAAACGTGATGATCTACTTAGCCCGTGGAGACGTGGCGCTTTCAGTCACCATTTCGTCATTCTCAACGCTGGTAGGCGTGTTTGCGACGCCTCTGCTGACGCGTTTATACGTTGATGCCACCATTAGCGTAGATATCATGGGAATGTTAATCAGCATTCTACAAATTGTGGTCATTCCAATCGCCGCCGGTCTGGCCATTCACCACATGTTTAGCAAACTCGTCGCACGCATTGAACCTTTCCTGCCTGCTCTATCAATGGTGTGTATCTTGGCTATCATCAGCGCAGTGGTTGCAGGCAGCCAAAGCCATATCGCCTCGGTTGGCCTGATGGTGATCGTCGCAGTTATTTTGCATAACAGCATCGGGCTGCTCAGTGGATACTGGGGAGGTCGTTTGTTCGGGTTTGACGAGTCCACCTGCCGTACTCTCGCGATCGAGGTTGGAATGCAAAACTCGGGTCTAGCGGCCACGTTAGGTAAAATTTACTTCTCACCGCTTGCTGCACTGCCCGGCGCACTGTTCTCTGTATGGCACAACCTGTCTGGTTCTCTATTGGCAGGATACTGGCAGGGACGCCCTACCGGAGATGAGAAAGAGAACAAAAAAGTGGTGTCACCGGAGAGTTGAGTCTCATCTCCAGTCTGTATCGCATTTGTGTAAGGTTCCGCCCGCCAGTCAATACCGAGCTTCATGTGACATTGGTTTAGGCGTACGGGCTAGGGGCGCCAGCAGAGATGATGGCGGTAGGTCGAGGGCGCACAGGATGTGCGCTCTGAGACCGGTCGGCCAAACGACTCGGTAAAAAGCGCGGGAGTCGATAGGTTGCGCGCTGGCAACCTATCGTCGGGAGCCTTCGGTAAAAATTACATGTAAGCTCGGGCTCGACTGGCTACCGAAACCTTACACTGCCCCCACAAAACCCAAAACGATGTTCTGTTAATCCGCATCATACCCAAGGTTCGGCGCCAACCAACGTTCAACCTCGGCGACCGGCATTCCTTTACGTTGAGCATAATCTTCCACCTGATCGCGTTGGATCTGCGCAACCGCAAAATATTTGCTTTCGGGATGGCTGAAATACCAACCGGAAACCGACGCTCCCGGCCACATCGCGTAAGATTCGGTGAGCTTCATCCCCACCGTATTTTCGGCATCCAATAGCGTCCAAATAGCCGCTTTTTCAGTATGTTCAGGGCATGCCGGATAGCCAGGTGCAGGACGAATACCTTGGTAATTTTCGCGGATTAGCTCTTCATTACTGAGGTTTTCATTAGCCGCATACCCCCAATAAACCTTACGTACTTTTTCATGTAGGTATTCAGCAAAAGCCTCAGCTAAACGGTCAGAGAGCGCCTTCACCATGATTTTATTGTAATCATCATGCTGCGCTTCATAGGCATCAGCCAACGCATCCTCTTCCAGCCCACCGGTAACCGCAAATGCGCCGATATAGTCTGATTTACCACTGGATTTTGGCGCCACGAAATCCGCTAAGCAGTAGTTAGCAAAATCTGTTTTTTCAGTCTGCTGGCGTAGATGATGACCCGTGACAAGCACCTCATCACGGAATTCATTGCTGTAGATCTCTACATCATCGCCCACCCGATTCGCAGGGAAAATCCCATACACGCCACGTGGATTGAGTTTGCCGCTGCTCGCTAAATCATCCAGCATCGCATTAGCATCTGCAAAGACTCGCTTGGCTTCTTCGCCAACTACTTCATCCTCGAGAATGCGTGGATACTTTCCTGCCAGCGACCACGTCATGAAGAACGGCGTCCAGTCGATGTAATTACGTAGAGTATCAATGCTCGCGGTCACCTGATGCACGCCCAAACGATGCGGAACAGGCGGTGTGTAATCTGACCAATCAAGCGAAGTCGCATTTTCACGCGCAGCCTCCAGTGAAACCGGCGGTGTGCGTGGTTTTTTGCGTCCGTGTTGAATACGAACCGTTTCATACTCTTTACGCGTACGAGCCACAAAATCAGGTTTTTGCGTTGGGGATAAAAGCGCAGCAACAACGCCTACGGTACGTGAGGCATTCGAAACATAGGTGGTTGGCCCACTGTAGTTCTGCTCGATTTTAACCGCTGTATGCGCCTTAGACGTCGTTGCTCCACCAATCAACAGCGGCAGATCGAATCCTTGGCGCTCCATTTCTTTGGCCACGTAAACCATTTCATCCAACGATGGCGTTATCAGCCCAGACAATCCAATAATATCAACGTTTTGCTCACGTGCAGTTTTCAGAATTTTATCGCAAGGCACCATAACGCCCAGATCGATGATTTCGTAGTTATTGCATTGCAGCACCACGCCGACAATGTTCTTACCAATATCGTGCACATCGCCTTTCACCGTCGCTAGCAGCACTTTACCCGCCGATGTGCCTTTCTCTTTGCTAGCTTCAATAAACGGCTCAAGGTAGGCTACGGCCTGCTTCATCACACGGGCAGATTTCACCACCTGCGGCAAGAACATTTTTCCATCACCGAACAGATCGCCAACCACGTTCATGCCGTCCATCAGCGGCCCTTCAATGACCTCAATCGGACGTTCGGCTTCAAGACGAGCCTCTTCAGTATCCGCTTCAATAAACTCGGTAATGCCTTTAACCAGTGAATATTCCAAGCGTTTTTTTACCGGCCAGCTGCGCCACTCCGCCTGCGGTTTATTGCTATCGTCATCATTCTTGCTACCACGGTATTTTTCCGCCAGATCCAGTAAACGCTCGGTGCCATCCTCTCGGCGGTTTAAGATCACATCTTCAACCGCATCACGCAGATCGGTCGGGAGATCGTCGTAGATCGCTAACTGCCCAGCATTAACGATCCCCATATCCATACCATTACGGATCGCGTAGTACAGGAATACCGCGTGGATCGCTTCACGTACCGGATCGTTGCCACGGAAGGAGAATGAAACGTTAGACACACCGCCGGAGATTAGGGCGTGCGGCAGCTCAGCTTTGATATCTGCGCAGGCTTCGATAAAGTCCACGGCATAGTTGTTATGCTCTTCGATACCGGTCGCCACGGCGAAAATATTGGGGTCAAAAATAATGTCTTCAGGAGGGAAGCCGACTGTTTCAGTCAGCAGTTTGTAGGCACGTCGGCAAATTTCAATTTTCCGCGCGCGCGTATCCGCCTGCCCAACTTCATCAAACGCCATTACCACCATCGCCGCACCATAGCGACGAACCTTACGCGCATGCTCGATGAATTTATCCTCGCCCTCTTTCATCGAGATCGAGTTCACAATCCCCTTGCCCTGAATGCACTTCAGACCTTTTTCGATGACTTCCCATTTGGAGGAATCAATCATTATCGGCACACGGGCAATATCAGGCTCGCCGGCGATCAGATTAAGGAAACGCACCATTGCCGCTTCGGCATCGAGCATCCCTTCATCCATATTGATATCAATGATCTGCGCACCGCTTTCTACCTGTTGTAGCGCAACTTCTAGCGCCTCAGCATATTTATCTTCTTTAATCAGACGTTTGAACTTGGCAGAGCCCGTAACGTTGGTACGCTCCCCGACGTTAACAAAGAGCGTATTGGCATCAATAGTCAGCGGTTCTAAACCCGCCAATCGACAGGCGACGGGGATATCTGGCAGCACGCGTGGTTTCACACCGTCAACCGCCCGACTGATTGCTGCAATGTGTGCTGGTGTCGTACCACAGCAGCCACCGACGATATTCAGAAAGCCAGCTTGAGCCCATTCGGCAATATGCTCAGCCATCTCTTTCGGCCCAAGATCGTATTCGCCAAAGGCATTCGGCAGCCCCGCATTTGGGTGTGCAGTGACAAAACATTCAGCAATGCGTGATAGCTCTGCAACGTACTGACGCAGCTCATCCGGCCCTAATGCACAGTTCAAACCAAAGGTCAGCGGCTTCACGTGACGCAAAGAGTTGTAAAAAGCCTCGGTAGTTTGACCGGACAGAGTACGGCCTGATGCATCAGTGATCGTGCCGGAAATCATGACGGGCAGTTCAACGCCCATCGCTTCGAATTCGGTTTCAACAGCATAGATTGCTGCTTTGGCATTCAGCGTATCGAAGATAGTTTCGATCATGATTAGATCGACGCCACCTTCAACCAGCGCACGGGTTGATTCACGATAGGCTTCAACTAACTGGTCAAAAGAGATATTACGGAAAGCGGGATCGTTAACGTCTGGAGAAATTGACGCCGTGCGGTTAGTCGGGCCGAGTACACCTGCAACATAGCGTGACTTATTTGGGGTTCGCGCCGTCCATTCATCTGCACAGGCTCGAGCCAAACGTGCAGCTTCATAGTTGATTTCCGCGGATAGGGATTCCATATGGTAATCCGCCATCGCAATGCGCGTAGAGTTGAATGTATTGGTTTCTAGAATGTCAGCGCCGGCTTCGAGATAGTCATAATGGATCGCGCTAATAATATCCGGCTTGGTCAGAACCAGTAGGTCGTTATTGCCTTTAAGATCGCTCTGCCAGTCGGCAAAACGATCGCCTCGGAAGTCCTCTTCGGTCAGCCGATAGCCTTGAATCATGGTTCCCATACCGCCATCCAGCACCAAAATCCTTTGGGATAGCTGATGACGTAATCTCTCAACGGTTGTGCTCACTGTTGCTCCTAGTCTTTCATTTACCCTGATATCACCCGTCTTTTAGTGCAGGTTTTTTATTCAAAAAAATGGCGTTTCCTCATCCTAACATAGGTTTCAGCTCTGTTGGCGGAGGCGATCTTGAGACTTTTTCAGGTGACTTTTGCGTGCCGCCTCTGACTTTGAACACGTCGGAGCAGTTAAAACTAACGATTACATCCATAATGTCGAAAACGAAAATAGATTCCATTTTTATAACATTTTTTTAATAAGAATTTGTTCAATAAAAATAATTATTTACGACTGTCTCAGGAGAGCAACACGATGGCGACGACCGTGCCCGTAAAACGTGGGAAGAAACCACGTGCCACCACGCCAGCCGCAGCGCCTGCGGCCACCGGACAGGTTCAATCCTTACAACGCGGATTGAGATTGCTGGAATTAATTGCCGAATCTCACGGTAGCGTTGCGCTCACGGATTTGGCTCAACAAGCAGGACTGCCAAATTCCACGACTCATCGCTTATTGAGCACCATGCAGCAACAAGGCTTCGTCCAACAGGTAGGCGATTTAGGTTTGTGGACCATCGCTTCTCATGCTTTTTTCGTTGGTAGTAGTTTTCTACAAAGCCGCAATCTGCTGGCGATTGTCCATCCGATTTTGCGCCGTTTAATGGAAGACTCGGGTGAAACCGTTAACTTAGCGGTGTTAGACGTCAGTGATTTTCAGGCCGTGATCATCGATCAGGTCCAGTGCACACAGTTAATGCGCATGTCTGCGCCAATCGGTGGCAAACTACCGATGCATGCATCAGGCGCGGGTAAAGCATTTTTATCCACCGTGAGCGATTCTCATCTGGTTGAATTACTGCATAAAAAAGGTCTGCATAGCTATACACCGCATACCCGTAGCAACCCTACAAGTTTGAAAGAAGAACTGGCGCATATCCGCAAACAGGGGTTTTCTTTCGACGACGAAGAGCATGCTTTGGGACTGCGCTGTATCGCAGCCTGCATCTATGACGAGCATCAAGAGGCTTTCGCCGCCATTTCTATTTCAGGCCCCGTTTCACGTATTACGGACGATCGCGTTATCGAAATTGGCGCTCTGGTGATTAAGGCAGCCAAAGAGGTCACACTGGCCTACGGCGGTAGACACTCATAACGTAATAGGCTCCCCTGAAGGGGAGCCAGATTGGGCGAATTATACTTTTTCGATTTCCACTAAATTAGTGTGCTGCGGATTACCCTTAGCTAACGGTGATGGACGCATCGTAGTCAACGTATTGATACAGCCACCGTGGTCGACCTTATCCCCAGCCATATCTGCCTGATGCCAAGCCCCCTGTCCCATTGCGCTGACTCCCGGCATAATGCGCGGCGTGACTTTAGCATTGATAATCACCGTACCACGCTTATTAAATACGCGAACTTTATCGCCATTTTGTATACCACGTTTCTGAGCGTCGATAGGGTTAATCCACACCTCCTGACGACAGGCGGCCTCTAGCACATCAACATTGCCATAAGTAGAGTGGGTGCGCGCCTTGTAATGGAAGCCAAACATCTGCAGCGGATAGATAGCACGTAGAGAATCATCCCATCCTTCAAACGTCGAGGCATACACCGGCAACGCACTAATGGTTTCGTCTTTTTCCAACTCCCACGTAGCGGCAATTTCTGCCAGTCGCTCAGAGTAAATTTCGATCTTTCCTGAAGGCGTTTTTAGGGGATTCGCGTCTGGATCTTGGCGAAATTTTTGGTAAGCAACAAAATGACCATTGGGATCTTTACGTTTATAAATTCCCTGCTGACGCAGGGTTTCATAATCAGGAAGCAGCGGATCGCGCGCCTGCATTTTGGCATACAGATAGTGTAGCCAATCAGACTGCGTACGCCCTTCAGTAAATGCCTGCTCTACATCTGGCCCCAGTCGCTTAGCAATCTGTGACATGATTTCATAGATCCCCTTACGCTCAAACTTGGCGCTAGTCGCAGGCTGACTAAAGATTAAATACCCCATATTTCCCGCATAATCATTAGGAACAATATCCTCCTGCTCCGTGGTCATCAGGTCCGGCAGCAAAATATCGGCATACTTGGCCGAAGAGGTCATAAAGTTTTCAATGACGATGATCTTTTCGCATAGCGTGTCGTCCTGCAAGATTTCGTGGGTTTTGTTGATATCTGAGTGTTGATTAATCAAAGTATTACCGGCGTAGTTCCAGATAAATTTGATGGGAACATCCAGCTTATCTTTTCCGCGTACCCCGTCGCGTTTCGCCGTCATCTCAGGTCCACGCCGGATGGCATCGGTCCAAGTAAATACAGATATAGACGTTTTGACCGGATTGGTGAGTACCGGCATTAGCTCAATCGTGATGAGATAAGTCGATTCTCGTGCTCCACTGTTGCCACCATGAATACCGACATTTCCGGTCAAAATCGGCAACATAGCAATTGCTCGGGCAGTTTCTTCCCCATTAGCCTGTCGCTGTGGACCCCAACCTTGGCAAATATAGGCAGGCTTCGCAGTACCGATCTCACGCGCGAGTTTGATAATACGTTCGGCGGGAATACCTGTGATACGAGATGCCCACTCTGGTGTTTTGGCTATCCCGTCTGGCCCCTGACCTAAAATATAGGCTTTGTAGTGCCCGTTTGCGGGAGCGCTATTGGGTAATGTTTTTTCATCGTAGCCTACGCAATAGCGATCTAAGAATGGCTGATCGACCAGATTCTCACTGATCAACACGTACGCTATCCCCCCCACCAGCGCAGCGTCTGTTCCTGGACGGATCGGGATCCATTCATCTTCACGCCCTGCGGCGGTATCGGTATAGCGTGGATCGATAACGATCATTTTGGCATTAGAGCGTTCACGCGCTTGTTCGAGGTGATAAGTGATCCCACCGCCGCTCATCCGCGTTTCAGCTGGATTATTACCGAACATAACGACCAGTTTGGAGTTCACAATATCCGACGTACTGTTTCCATCGTTGCTGCCGTAGGTGTATGGCATGGCTGCAGAGATTTGTGCGGTGCTATAGCTACCATAATGGCTAAGATAGCCACCGTAGCAGTTCATCAAGCGGCCAATGATCGAGGCATACGGTGATGAACGGGTGACGTTGCCGCCGATGACGCCGGTTGCATAGTTTTGATAAACCGCTTCATTACCATATTTTTCAACCGTGTATTTGAGACTGTTGGCTATTTCATCATAAGCCTCATCCCAACCAATGCGCTTGAATTTCCCTTCTCCCCGCTTGCCAACGCGTTTCATGGGGTAATTCAACCGCTCTGGATGATTCATGCGGCGGCGAATAGAGCGCCCACGCAGACAGGCTCGGACCTGATGATCGCCATACTCATCTAAGCCTGTGTTATCAGTTTCAACCCAATACACTTCATTATCGCGGGTATGCAGACGTAACGCGCAGCGGCTGCCACAGTTGACCGAGCACATTCCCCACGTCACTTTATCTGGCGGAGGCGTTGCAACGGGCGCAGCCTGAACATTACGCATAAACGGTAAATTCAGCGCTCCACTTGCTAATGCTAGCCCACCCAAAGCACTGCCTTTAACCAAACTGCGGCGTGTTATCGATATCCCTTCACTATGTATTTTTTCTTTATTATTCATTTCGATGCCCCCTGCCCGAACGATTGCTCAATTAGCTATAGCTACCAAATAAAATATTGAGTTAGGTTGGGGAGAATCAAAAAGAAGCGACTTTTTACACAGAGATGATCAGAAATGTGAGAGGAGATCGATTTATGACAACGCCCTTTCACACAAGAGAAAGGGCGTTATAGGAAGAGTTATTGAGCGGCGTTGACGACCAGTTGTCCAACGCTACCCCGGGTAGCAAGTTCTAGCGTTTGGCTATAGTAGATGAACGGGAAATGTTCAGAAGATGCCTGAGGGAAATAGACCATCAGAGATACTTCACCATCTACCCACACCGTGTCTTTCCAGCCACGGTCTTCAACCATTGGCGGCGCATTGTTGACACTTTTCACTAAGAATTTAGCACCCTGAATGTAAAACGCCTGCGGCGTGTCTGCACGCACCGTCCAGCGTTCCCATGTCCCCTGCTGTGCCTGAATATCTGTCCGGTGTAAATCCCAAACTGCGCCGTTTATGCCTGGCTGGGAAGCACTGCCAAGACTAATGCTGCGCGTATTGACTACGCTGCCTTCCATCATGTCATCAGACAGCAGACGCGTTGGCAGATTATCCGTCACTAGCGGCAGCAGGCCGGTTGGACGCAGGGTAAGTACGGTAGTGGAAATCAGAATGGAAGAGGGCTCAAACAGGCCACGCAGACGATCCATAATACCTGCTGCAACACCCGCAGTAATCGATACCTCTTCGCCTTTAGACATATCGACCAGTACTTCGCGGCGCTCTCCCGGAGCCAATGTCAGGCTGCTGGCAATCACTGGCGCTGGCATATAGCCTTGATCGCTGGCAATAACGCTGAATGGACGATTATCGCTCATGGTCAAAGTGTAACGACGAGCGTTAGAAGCATTGAGCAAACGTAAACGTACCCAGCCACGAGAAACCTCAACAAAAGGTTCCTGCACGCCGTTAACCAACAGAGAATCTCCGTAGAAACCACCGGACGAAGGCGCTTCGTATTCTGGTGTACCAAAGTTATCTAAGCGTTTGTCTTGGATAATGACGGGGAAATCATCCACGCCATAATGGTTTGGTAAAGGCAGATTTTTGCTGTTCTCATCTTCAACCAACCACATTCCCGCTAGGCCGTTGTATACATGTTCAGCCATATGTCCAGGCGTGTTGGCGTGATACCACAGCGTGGCCGCAGATTGGCGAATAGGCAGCACTGGCGACCAATCCACATTCGGTGACATGAGCCGTGCCGCACCGCCGCTTAAAGCGCCGGGAACTTGCAGCCCACTGATTTCCATCGAAACCGACTCAGGCAGACGGTTGCTATAAATCAGCTTCACGTCATCACCGCTATAAACACGTACGGTCGGCCCCAAATAAAGTCCATTGATACCCCATGTGCTGACCTTACGTCCGCTCATGAAAGCCCAATGTGAACGCTGTAGCGTCAGAAACAGAGGCTGACCGCGCTTTGATTCCAATAGAGGAGGAATGGGCAGCGAAACTTGCGATCCACTCGCATGCGCCCTCAGCGGCAATGCACTTGCACACAGTGCCAGACCCGAAGTCTGAATAAACCGACGTCGACTGAGTGACATAACTTCTCCATGAATTTGCTATGCAAACTGAAAATCCAGAAGGGATCTCAGCATCAACGATTGAATTCAACCGTTTAAATAAAAGACCTGCCTAACGCTGACAGGTCTAAATAATATTCTTTAAAATCAAGACTTAGCTTCGCGCATCTGAGCTTCACGAGCAGCAACTTCTGCATTCAGCTCATTGATTTTCGCTTCCATCAACGCATGACAGTAGGCAGACAGTTCACGAACCTGATCTTTGCCGTATTTAGTCACATCGATCGGTGGCAGCATTTCAACAATAACTAAACCGTTATTCCAGCGATTAAGCTTAACTTTATCGTTTGTATTAGATGCACATACCGGAACAATCGGCACACCAGCGGCAATCGCGGCATGGAAAGCACCGGTTTTGAATGGCATCAAACCACGACCACGGCTACGAGTTCCCTCAGGGAACATCCAAAAAGAGATCGTCTTAGTGCGAAATTGGTTCACAACCTGCGCAATCGTGTTATGCGCTTTCGCACGGTTCGCTCGGTCAATCAGCAGGTTCCCCGTCAGCCAATAAAGCAGGCCAAAGAATGGGATCCAAATCAGGCTTTTCTTACCCACTGTGACTGTGTTGGTCTGCACCGCATTCGATATCGTTACCATGTCATAGTTGTTCTGATGGTTGGCGATATAAATCGAGTTACCGTAGTTTTTGGCTTCAGCCGGAATGCGAGTTTCTACTTTCAGGCCAAACAATGGCGACAGTCGCCCAAACATATGGCCGAAAGTCGCAACGTGGCGTGGATTACGTGGGCTAAACAAGCAATAAATACAACCGAAAATGCAGGCCAAAATACAGTATAACGTGACCAGCACAACGCGAATGATGGATAACATAACAACCTCATAAACATATAGCCGGAGTTAGTATACCGACTTAACTGCAAAACACACCGGAGATTCCTTGGCTGCAGCGTTAAAAAATCATTGGAAAACAAGCGAAGAAATATGTCGATATTGAGCAAGCTCGGTACAAATTTCCTACTCCGACGTGACGCTATATCACGTCACGTCGGCTCGTCCTACCAAGATAAACGTTTAAACCCTCAACAATTACTCTTCACTATCGCCTGGGCCGACTTTGATCTGCTCTGGCATTTCTACATCAACACGTTCAATGCGCTGCAGGCCACGCGGCAACAGCGTACCTTTACGTCCACGTTCAGCGCGGAATTTCTGTAGCTCCTGCGGCTTCATCACCAGCTTACGCTTGCCGACATGCACCGTAATTGACGTCTGCGGCGGCAATACAAACAGCCACGCCAGCTTATCTTCACCCGATGCAGCTTGCGCAGAAGGAATTGAGACAATCTTGTTGCCCTTACCCTTCGACAGCTGTGGCAAATCATTCACTGGGAACATCAACATACGGCCAGCCTGTGTAATAGCCAACAACATGTCATCAGCACCGTTGATTTCAATCGGTGGCAACGCCTTAGCATTTTCTGGCAAGGTAATCATCGCTTTACCCGCACGGTTACGTGCGACCAAATCGTTGAAAGTACATACGAAACCATAACCTGCATCTGAAGCCATCAACAGTTTTTGGTCATCCGCAGCCATTAACACCTGCTCAATAGTCGCGCCTGGTGGTGGCGTCAACTTACCGGTTAACGGCTCCCCCTGTCCGCGTGCCGAAGGCAGCGTCGTTGGATCAAGCGCATAACTGCGCCCCGTGGAATCGATAAAGACCACAGGCTGATTGCTCTTACCACGCGCAGCTGCACGGAAGCTATCACCCGCTTTGTAACTCAAGCCGGTAGGATCGATATCATGACCCTTGGCACTCCGCACCCAACCCCCTTCTGACAGAACAATAGTCACTGGCTCGGATGGAATGAAGTCGTGCTCGCTCATGGCTTTAGCTTCTTCGCGCTCTTGCAGTGGAGAGCGGCGATCGTCGCCGTAAGCCTGTGCGTCAGCCTGAATTTCTTTCTTAATCAACGTATTCAGTTTACGTTCAGATGCCAGTAATGCCTGCAAATGGTCGCGTTCTTTAGCCAGCTCATCCTGTTCACCACGAATTTTCACCTCTTCCAACTTAGCAAGGTGACGCAGTTTCAGTTCAAGAATAGCTTCTGCCTGTGTTTCTGAAATACCAAAGCGTTCAATTAGCTTCGGTTTGGGCTCGTCCTCGGTACGGATGATGTGGATCACTTCATCAATATTGAGGAATGCCACCAGCAAACCTTCCAAAATGTGCAAACGCTTCAGCACTTTTTCCAGACGGTAGTTTAAGCGGCGGCGCACCGTATCACGACGATAAGCGAGCCATTCAGTCAGAATTTCGAGCAGATTTTTGACCGCTGGACGATTGTCCAAGCCGATCATATTCATGTTAATACGGTAGCTTTTTTCCAGATCGGTAGTGGCAAACAGGTGAGCCATCACCTGATCCATATCTACGCGATTGGAACGCGGCACAATGACTAAACGGGTTGGGTTTTCGTGATCGGATTCATCACGTAAATCTTCAACCATCGGCAATTTCTTCGCACGCATCTGGCTGGCAATTTGCTCCAACACTTTCGCGCCGGAAGTCTGGTGCGGCAGCGCGCTAATCACCACCTCGCCGTCTTCTTTTTTCCAGATTGCACGCATGCGAACCGAACCACGGCCGGTGCGATAGATTTTACGGATCTCTTCACGCGGCGTGATAATTTCGGCTTCGGTTGGATAATCAGGGCCTTGGACATGCTCGAGAATATCGTCGAGCGTCATACTCGGCTTATCAATCAGCTCAACTAAGGCTTTCGCCAACTCACGCACGTTATGCGGAGGAATATCCGTTGCCATACCAACGGCAATACCGGTAGTCCCATTCAACAAAATATTAGGCAGGCGCGCAGGCAGCGTTTTTGGCTCCTGCAGGGTGCCGTCAAAGTTTGGCGTATAGTCGACGGTACCTTGTCCTAACTCGCCCAACAGCACTTCAGCATACTTGGACAGGCGTGACTCGGTATAACGCATCGCAGCAAAGGACTTCGGATCATCCGGAGCACCCCAGTTACCCTGACCATCAACCAGCGGATAACGGTAGGAGAACGGCTGGGCCATGAGCACCATGGCTTCATAACAGGCGCTGTCGCCGTGCGGATGATATTTACCCAGCACGTCACCCACGGTACGTGCGGACTTTTTAAACTTGGCGCTGTTGTTTAACCCCAGCTCCGACATCGCATACACAATACGACGCTGTACCGGTTTTAAACCATCACCGATAAAAGGTAACGCCCTGTCCATGATGACGTACATGGAATAGTTGAGATAGGCGTTCTCTGTAAACGTGTGCAGCGCTTGGCGCTCGCTGCCGTCATGGATCAGATCGCTCATTAATAATCCTCTGGCCGCCGCCCTAACTGAATGAGTAAAACAGTCCGCAGCGGGACTTAACGACTGTCTTGGTCTTTACACAATTGCCCGCGATAGTAACTCATCTTTTATAGGCCTGTCACAGGTGATAGTAGGATCACCCGACTTATCCTTCTTGTAGGGCGTCTAATCATAAAACCGATCGTCGTCACAGACAGGCGTATTTTTTTTCTCCACCATCAAACATCATAACGTTCGAATGTTTGGAGATTAATCATGCAGAACTCAAGCAACACACTGTTTAGCGAAGCCGAATGGCAATCAGCCGGTGGATTATTGACACTACAATCTATCTGCAATCAGCCTCGGCTATGGCGTGAAGGCTTTGCTCTTGTACAGCAACACCGCGCGGAAATTGGGCGTTTCTGGCAACAGTTGGCAGACGAACCGCGCAATATCATTCTATGCGGTGCCGGTTCATCGCTTAGTGCCGCACGCGTTGCCGCACAGTGGATCCGTCAGCAAACTGGAAAATCCATTCAGGTTCTTGCCAGTACCGATATCGTCGTCAAACCTGAGCTGTATCTGGAGAATAAACCGACACTGCTGGTTTCCGTCACCAGCTCCGGCAGCACTCCAGAGAGCACCGCGGTGTTTGAACTGGCTGAACGCCTGATCGATGACTGCTATCACTTGATCGTTGCGAACGATCCGCAGGGAGAATTACCTAAACGCAGCCAGCATCACGCCAAAACCCTCTATATCCCAGCGCCTATCGGCACCAAAAACGGCTCTTTTGCTGCCGCCGCGGAATTTACGCTACCGATCTGGTATCTGCTGCTCATCTTCTTGCCTCAGCAATGGGATATCGCTCAGCGCGCCTTAGATGTTTATCAGCACGGAGCTGATTATTTTCTTTCACAGCAGGCTGACAAAATTGCTGCCATCGCCAAACGCGACGCCCCCGTGGTGGTCAGTTTAGGCTCATCGTCGCTACAGTTTATCGCTGCCGATGCCAGCCTGAAATTGCTGGAGATGTGTAACGGACGGCAGGCTACCGATGATTTCTCAACGCTGGCATTTCGTCACGGCCCTAAACTGATCGTCAACCAGCCAGTGACCGTGGTTTGCTATCTTTCGCCCGATCAAGAAATCCTTCGTTACGATCTGGATATGGCTACCGAGTTAGCCGCGCAGCGCCATCCACAGGGGAAAATCATAGGCATTTACGCAGCAAACGACGAGCGTGTCGCGCAAGCCTGCGATGAGTACCTGCATTTTGACTCACCAGAATTGACCCAACTACCTGAAGTCTTTAGCGGTTTGTTGTATGTTATGTTCGCTCAGCTACTTGGGCTATTGCGCGCACGCCAACTGGGTGTAACCCCCGATCTCCCTTCCAATGACGGTAAAGTGGCCAAGGTGTGCAAAGTGACCATTTATGGACAGGATTGATGCATAACGAACTCGAACAGGCTGCCCCTCTCTATTTGCATATCGCAAAAGATCTGCGTGAAAGAATCGAAGCGGGAGAATTCCCGCTCGATACGCTGCTGCCGCCAGAGCCTGTGCTCTGTCAGCAATATCAATGTGGCCGAGTTACGCTGCGCACGGCGGTTGAAATGTTAGCTCAGCGGGGATTTTTGACCAAAAAACAGGGGCGGGGCACTCTGGTGACCACGCCTGCGTGGTTGGCAGACAACACGCTGCCAGTGGGTTTTAGCGAGAAAATGACCCAGGCCGGTCTTGCTCACCACACGCAAGTGATACGCTTCGAGCAATGTCCGGTTACGCCAGAGCAAGCTCAGAAGTTAGGCCTCAATGCCTCTCAGCGCGTGATAATCCTTGAACGGTTGCGATTCGTCGAGCAATATCCGGCGCTATATGAAATCACCGTTTTACCCGCCGAACGTTTTGCCACTCTGAATCGCCAGCACGTAGAGCAGCATGGGCTTTACCATACGCTTGCTCATGACTTTAACCTATTGAGCATGCAGGCTCAGGATGATTATCGTCCCTGTATCGCCCCAGCACCGATGGCCGCTCTATTACAGCTCGAACACCAACAGCCTTGCATTGAAATTGTGCGCCTTGCCACCAGCCACGGCCAGCCTTTCGAGTTCACGGTGAGCTATACCAACACCGAACATTACCCGCTTCGCTTCCGCTATCTGCGGGGATAAAACCGCTAATATTACAGCGCTGCAAGATTCGCAGACTTACCTTGCAGCCGCGTAATAATTCAATAGCATCATGTAGCCTTTGGGAGATTTCCTCGCCTTAGACTGATTACGTCCCTTTTTCTGCCTGCCTAGCGACTTAAGAAAGCGGGCAGAGAAAGGGAAACGATCATTCTTTTGCAAGGAGATATATTATGGCTACCCCGAACATCCTACTGCTGCGTATTGATAACCGTCTGGTTCACGGACAGGTTGGCGTGGCCTGGTCCTCTTCTCTTGGCGCTAATTTGCTTTTGGTTGCCGATGACGGCGTGGCTCAAGACCCTCTACAACAACAAATCATGTCCATGACGGCTGAATCTATGGGCATTGGTATTCGCTTTTTCTCTCTGCAAAAAACCATCGACATCATCGGTAAAGCATCGGCAGCACAAAAAATCTTTATCGTCTGCCGCACACCGCAGGAAGCCCGCTTTTTGATTGAAGGAGGCGTTCCAATCAAAAGCGTGAACGTTGGCAATATGCATTTCGTCGAAGGGAAGCGTTCCATCACGAAAAAAGTCTATGTCGACGATCAGGACCTCGCGAATCTGCGCGCAATTCAAGCCAAAGGCGTGGACGTTTTTATTCAAGATACCCCAAGCGATAGCAAACACAGCATCGACTGATTTGAGTAATGCGCGGTTTTATCTCTATAGGTTTAACTAAACGATAGGACACATCATGCATGAAATAACCTTAATGCAAGGCATGGGGCTCGCCATCATGGCCCTGATTGTCGGCATCGACTTCTGGCTCGAAGCGCTATATATCTTCCGCCCACTGATTGTGTGTACGCTCACCGGTGCGATTCTAGGCGATATCCAAACTGGTTTAATTACCGGTGCATTGACCGAACTGGCCTTTACCGGACTCACACCTATCGGGGGAACTCAGCCGCCAAACCCTGTCTTAGCGGGGATCATGACAACGGTTATCGCCCACAGTACCGGAGTGGATGCGAAAACGGCCATCGGGCTTGGATTACCGTTCAGTTTCCTGATGCAGTACATCATTCTGTTCTACTACTCAGCATTTTCGTTCTTCATGCAAAAAGCCGATCGTTATGCAGAAGAAGGCGATACTCGCTCGCTGGGTCGCTTGAATCTGCTATTAACCAGCATCGTGGCGATTAGCTATGCCGCCGTCACGTTCTTCTGTGCCTACGTTTCACAAGGCGCCATGCAAACGCTGGTGCAATCTATGCCAGCATGGTTAACCCACGGCTTTGAAGTCGCCGGCGGCGTATTACCCGCCGTCGGTTTTGGTTTACTGCTTAAGGTCATGATGAAGACACCATTTATTCCGTTCTTTATCGTCGGCTTCCTGTTTGTCACTTTTATTCCCGTACAAAACCTACTGCCGGTTGCGGTGCTAGGTGCCGCATTTGCGGTATATGAATACTTTAACGAACAGAAAAAAGCAGCGGCAACAGTCGTCGTAGCGGAGGATATGGAAGATGGCATCTGAAATCGTCAATACTGAAAATACGTCCGTACCCGCGACTACTGCGGGCCAAGATAATCCGACCAAAACCGTGCTGACCCGTGGCGATATCACCCGCTTGGGCTTTCGTTCCGCCCTGCTTCAGTCAGGTTTTAACTATGAGCGTATGCAAGCGACGGGGTTTGCCAGCGCGCAATCTCCGCTGCTGAAAAAGATTTACGCCAACGATAAGGACGCCCTTAGTGCGTCCATGAGAGACAATTTAGAATTTATTAACACCAACACTAACGCAGCCGGATTCCTGATGGGGTTGCTGATTTCTCTAGAGGAACGACACGAAAGCCGTGACCTGATTAAAGGCCTGAAGGTGGCGCTGTTTGGCCCTCTAGCGGGTATCGGTGATGCGATTTTCTGGTTCACGTTGCTGCCGATCGTTGCTGGGGTGTGTGCGTCTTTCGCCAGCCAGGGAAGTATTCTCGGTCCATTGATTTTCTTCGTTGTCTACGCTGCGCTGTTCCTGCTGCGCGTGGTATGGACGCATCTGGGCTATTCACTCGGCGTGAAGGCCATCGATAAATTGCGCTCAAGCTCTGGCGCAATCTCACGAGCGGCCACCATATTAGGGGTCACCGTGATCGGGGGACTTATCGCATCCTATGTTCACCTGACCGTAACCGCCAAAATTGCGGTCACTGCCGGACATGAGGTTTCGATTCAAGAGGCCTTCTTCGACAAAGTGTTCCCAAACCTGCTGCCACTGGGCTATACGCTGCTGATGTATTATCTGCTGCGCGCCAAGAAAGTCAGTCCGGTGACGCTCATTTTAGTCACGTTTGTGCTCTCCATTGCCCTCTCTTGGTTGGGCGTACTGTAATTTCACAGCGCGGTTCGCCGCGCTTGTTTTTTTAAGAGATTAGAGATGATTAGCCTTATTATTACCGGACATGGTCGCTTCGCCAGCGGTCTGTTTAGCGCGGTTGAGCAGGTTATTGGCCCACAGGAACAGTGCGTCGCCGTCGACTTTCCACCTGAAATGAGTACTCAGCAACTGGATGAAAAACTGACTCAGGCACTCGCCTCGCTGCCTCAGCAAGATGGCGTGCTATTTTTCACCGATTTGCTCGGTGGCTCGCCGTTTCGCAGTTCCGTTATCTTGAGCCAAGCATTAGCAAATAGCGATGTGGTGGCAGGGACCAACATGCAAATGTTGGCGGAAATGCTGATGGAACGCGAAGAGATCGCCAGCATACAGGAGTTTGTCACACAGGCACTCGCCTGTGGGCATCAGGGAATGTTGAGTTTCAGAGAGAAAGCGGCGGAAAACGCATCCGCAGTTGAAATCGATGAAGGGATTTAATTTCTGATGTTCATATCCTGAATATGATGAGCTGTAGGAATAAGACAGCTCATCTATTCTTCAAGACACAGTATCTGGCTATGTTTTCTCGTGTTTCTTTATCACTATCGCCATATCGTGATGGTGAAATCAGAGTGAGTACATATATGTATCCAGCTTTCCCTGTGGCTTTACCAATAAGATAAAAATGTTCGTCATCGCCTTCCTCAGGTACTTTCGCTAATTTGCACCATCCATGGGTTATCCATTCATTTTGAAGGAATTTTATTCCCGCATCAGACATCTGGACAGTAAAGGTTTTATCAAACTCGGATGCTGCGTTTTTTTCTAAACGGAAGGTCACCTGCAAATAATCGTGCTCTACAATGGTTGAAGCACCGATATCTTTGGCCTGCGTCGGAAAAAAATCCGGTAACCAAGTATGAATACCATCATCATTGGGTATATCTGAATAAGTCGCATATGTTTTACTGACCTCGCCGGTATCCCTAAAACGGCCAGCAAATAGAACAAGAAGACTAATAAAAACGATTATTATCAATAAAATGGGAAGAAGAGAAAAAGTTTTTCTCATCTGAGAATCCATAATTAATAACCTTTCACCGCCATTAACGCAGTATTCAACTGCATCACCGCCTGCTCTGGTGTTTGATTAGGATGGGTGAAAAAGTCATTAAGAACGCGGAAGAAAACTTCTTTTGCCTGCACATCAACCGCCATTGAGTGCGCCATGCTTGGCAGTAGACGATTCGTCTTCTCGGCATCTTTAAACACCTTCGCCGCTTGCTGGGCGCAAACATCGAACGTGCTCATATCAATATCGTTACGAACCGGAATTGAGCCTTTTAACTGATTAAAGCGACGCTGGAAATCGGGATCCATCAACACATCCGCGAGACGGCGCTGAGCCTCCACCGCGGTGGCATTACCGTTTTGCTGCAAAATCGCAAAACTGTCAGTGCCGTAAATAAAGTAGCCTTCTGTACCTGGCGTTGCCACACAGAGAAAATCTTTGTTTGGTACAGCTCCCATCTGCATCAACTCACCTTTGGCCCAGTCTCCCATAATCATCATAGCGGCTTTGCCACTGTACAGAAGCTCTGCTGACTCATGCCAAGGCCGACCCGCTGATTTAGGATCTATATCATCATGTAACTGACGAAAACGCTGAAGTACGCGGATCATGCGATCGCTAGTGATTGCTTTGCTATCTAGCTTTTCGAATACGTCACGATAGAACTGACCACCTTCTAAGCCGAGCAGAATATTTTCAAACAGCGTTGCATCCTGCCACGCCTGCCCACCGTGCGCTAACGGGATATAACCTGCCGCTTTGAGCTTATCGGCAGCCGCGAAAAATTCATCCCACGTTGTAGGGATCGCCAGATGCAGCGCGTTAAAAGGCTTGGGATTAATCCACAGCCAGTTAATCCGATGGTTATTTACGGGAACAGCAACGTACTCGCCATGATATTGAGTAATCTGGCGAATCAACGGAGGCAACACGCGATCCCAAGCTTCGGTTTGCTCTTTGGTATAAGGACTGGATAAAAAACCCAGTGCGCCCCACTCCTGAATAAATTTGCCTTCCATTAGCGCCGCTGTCGGTGGGTTGCCTGCAATCATTCTCGTTTGCAGTACGCTATAGGCGCTTTCACCACCGCCACCTTTTACCGTGAAATCCTGCCAAGTATCTCCTTTGGCCGCTAACTCCTGCTTGAGTAGATTCAGCGCCGCGCTTTCACTCTCCGATGTCCAGTAATGCAAAACCTCAACTGTTGCAGCACCACAGTTCATCGCCATCGTTAGCAAGGCGGTGGTCAGTAAAACTTTTTTCACCAGCGATTCTCCGTTACCTGTGTGATTACTGTAAATAACGCCTTAAGCGCAATACGGCAATCAGACCACCACAAGGATGGTTATACAGTGTGATATCACCGCCGTGAGCGCGAGCGATACCGCGAGCAATTGCTAAACCTAATCCGCTTCCCTGAGTATCGCTATGTAATCGATAGTAAGGCTTAAACACGTTCTCTAACTGAGCTTGCGGAATACCGGGGCCATAATCACGGAAACTCAGCGTCATATGTTCAGGATAGTTTTCCACGCTGATCTCAAGCCTATCACCGTATTTCAAGCCATTATCCACCAGATTATTAATGCAGCGTTTCAACGCCAGTGGGCGTCCAAACAGATAGTGCGGCGTGCCACGCAGGCTGATATTGGTATGTGCGTCCATCAGCTGTGCCAAAAGGTGGCGTAGGTCGATACGCTCCATATTCTCGTGAATATCCGTATCCTTCATACTTTGCAGCGCACCTTTGACCATCATTTCCAGATCGTGCAGATCCTGTTCCAGTTTTTTCTCTAGCGGAGGATCATCCAACATTTCCACGCGCAGCCGTAACCGCGTCAGCGGCGTTTTTAAATCATGACTAATCGCAGTAAAAAGGATTTCTCGATTATGTAAATAGGCACGCAGTCGATCCTGCATTTGGTTGAAGGCTCGCGTCGCACTAACTAATTCTGCGCTCCCTTCTTCAGGTAACGGAGGGCTATCCAACTGAGTGTTTAACTGATGTGCCCCCTGCGCTAAACGCGCTAACGGCCTCAGCTCTCTGCGTATCAGCCAGCCGCCAAACAGCGCTACCAGCAACATACTGCATAGCGTGAATCCCAGTTGACGAGAACCAAACAGCGGCAGATCCAACTGATCGTATGGCGGCGGTAGCGGTGCAGCAATAAACAGCCATTCGTCCTTGTTCAACGCTAACTGAAGCGCTAACACAGGCTCATCGCCACGTGAGGTAACCAGCCCAAAACGCGCCCAACCCGGCGGTAAGTCCACCATCAAAACACCCGCGTTAAATACTCGTAGCTGATTGGCGGCAGTGAGAGAAATCACCGAGTTCAGCCTATCACCCTGTTGATTGAGCACCTCACTTTGCGCCAGCGCGAGTACCCTTTGCACATTACTGCTGTCGGCAAGCGGCTGCTGTTTGAGGGGATGGCTATTGATGGAGATAAAAAACTGCGAGCCGCCCAGCTCTAGCTGTTGCTGGAGTACCAGATGACGATAATTACGCGGCAGGGATGACATGAAATTGTAGGTCGAAAGCATACTCTGCGTCAGGCTACGAACGGTGCTCTCAAGACCCGCATTATTGCGTACGCTGTACTGTCGATACCAAAAAACCCCAGAGATAATCTCAGCCAAGAGCAAAGCGCACACCAGCATACATAACATGCGGCTCATCAAAGAACGCGGCCACAGGCGCTGATACCAACGCAATGATTTTGGACTGGGATCAAACCGCCGGAACTCAGTATTCACGGCTAACATCGCAGCACAGCATATAACCCTGATTTCTTATCGTGCGCAGCAGACGGCGGTCGACGTCATGCAAGCGCTGGCGTAGCCGACTAATCTGCACATCAATGCCACGCTCCAGAGGATTATTTTCACGGCGGCGGGTGATCTCCGATATTTGGTCACGATCGAGGATCTTGTTTGGAAACCGCAGAAAAAGAGATAACAAAGCAAACTCGATCCCAGAGAGGATCTCCGCGGCACCTTGGGAATCGATCAATTCTCGGCGTAACAGATCCAGTTTCCAGCCGTTAAAACAAAGATAGCGTGCTTCTGCCGTTGGACTTTGCGCTATCTGGTTGCGCCGCAACAGCGCCTTGACTCTTGCCAACAGCTCGCGTGCGCTAAAAGGCTTAGCGAGATAGTCGTCAGCGCCTAGCTCCAGCCCGATCACCTTGTCGGTTTCATCAGAGGCTGCGGTAAGCATGATGATCGGCACCGAAGAGGTATTCCTCACCATCCGGCATAGCGTGAAGCCATCCATACCCGGCATCATGACATCAAGAATAATCAGATCGACGCTTTGCTGTTGAAGCGTTTGCATCAATTTTTCACCGTCAGGCAGCGCAATAACGCTAAATCCCGCGCGAGTGAAATACTCCGTCAGCAGACTACGAATTTCTGCATCATCATCAATGAGCAACAGCGAATAGGGCAACATCATCGGTAAGGCTCCAAGCAGCACGTACAAGCTAACAATCTGAATAATACTCGCTGACCTAATACATCTTATTCCATGCACAAACAATTGGGATGGCTATCACACTTCCACCGCATAAAAAAACGGACCGCCAAGGCGATCCGTTATCAGCGTGAAGAGCACTCTGGACTAGACGTCCAGATCCGCCAGATCACCTTTTTCCTGTAACCAGTTGCGACGATCTTCGGAGCGTTTCTTCGCCAACAGCATATCCATCACCGCCATCGTTTGATCGACATCGGTATCATCGATGGTTAACTGCACCAAACGACGCGTATTTGGATCAAGCGTTGTTTCACGCAGTTGGAGTGGGTTCATTTCGCCCAACCCTTTGAAGCGTTGTACGTTCGGCTTACCCTTTTTACGCTTGAGCTGTTCCAACACACCGGCTTTTTCTTCTTCATCCAGCGCGTAATAAACCTCTTTGCCGAGGTCGATGCGGAACAGTGGCGGCATGGCAACATAAACATGCCCACCGCGTACTAACGATTGGAAATGACGCACGAACAGCGCACATAGCAGCGTAGCAATGTGTAAACCATCGGAGTCAGCATCCGCAAGGATACAAATTTTGCCGTAGCGTAGCTGGCTGAGATCGTCGCTGTCTGGATCGATACCAATCGCCACGGAAATATCGTGTACTTCCTGCGAGGCGAGCACTTCGTCAGAAGAAACTTCCCACGTGTTCAGGATCTTACCTTTTAACGGCATGATGGCCTGATATTCACGGTCACGAGCCTGCTTAGCAGAGCCACCAGCGGAATCCCCTTCCACCAGAAAGAGCTCGGTGCGGGAAAGATCCTGTGCGGTACAGTCGGCTAATTTACCCGGCAGCGCTGGGCCACTGGTCAGCTTTTTACGTACCACTTTTTTAGCGGCACGCATGCGGCGCTGGGCGCTGGAAATCGCCAGCTCAGCCAGTTGTTCGGCCACCTGCACGTTTTGGTTAAGCCAAACGCTGAAAGCATCTTTAACAATGGCAGAAACAAAGGCCGCACACTGACGCGAAGACAAACGTTCTTTCGTTTGACCCGCAAATTGCGGATCCTGCATTTTCACCGAAAGCACGTATGCACAGCGTTCCCAGATATCGTCCGCCGACAGCTTAACGCCACGCGGCAAAAGATTACGGAATTCGCAGAACTCACGCATGGCGTCGAGCAGGCCTTGGCGCAAGCCGTTAACGTGCGTACCGCCCTGCATGGTTGGGATCAGGTTAACGTAGCTTTCAGTCAGCAACTCACCGCCTTCCGGCAGCCACAACAGGGCCCAGTCAACGGCCTCGGTATCACCTGAGAAGGAGCCGGTAAATGCCTGTTCTGGCAGAGTGATAAGACCGTTCACAGCCTCCATCAGATAGTCGGTCAGACCATCCTGATAGCACCAGCGCTGTTCGGTGTTGTTCAGCTTATCTTTAAATACAATCTCGACGCCCGGACACAATACCGCTTTAGCTTTCAGCAAATGATTGAGGCGAGAAACCGAGAATTTAGGGCTGTCAAAGAACTGTTCATCAGGCCAGAAGTGTACGCTAGTACCGGTATTGCGTTTACCGCAGGTGCCGGTTACATGCAGATCTTCGACCTTATCACCGTTCTCGAATGCCATCTGATACACCTGTCCATCGCGGCGTACGGTGACTTCAACGCGTTTGGATAAGGCGTTTACTACCGAAATACCTACGCCGTGCAGGCCACCGGAGAACTGATAGTTTTTATTCGAGAACTTACCGCCCGCATGCAAGCGGCACAGGATCAGTTCAATAGCAGGTACGCCTTCTTCGGGGTGAATGTCCACCGGCATACCGCGCCCATCGTCAATCACTTCCAGCGATTGATCGGGATATAAAATGACCTCTACGCGAGATGCGTGGCCAGCCAGCGCCTCATCGACACTGTTATCTATGACTTCCTGACCCAAATGGTTAGGACGCGTGGTATCGGTGTACATACCCGGACGACGGCGCACGGGTTCTAGGCCGCTGAGAACTTCAATAGAATCAGCGTTATAGCTGGATTGAGTCATGGTATGAATCGTATAAGTCGTTAGTTATCGTCGACCGAGCGGTGCAAAGCAGTACTTTGCTCTGGCGAAGCCATATTCCGCTCGGTAGGTATAAGCCTTACCACTCTGTTAATAATCGGTGGCCAGCTCTAAGAAATCGACGATCTGTGGGAAAAATCGCTCGAAACCAACAAAACTGTGTGACCCCTCAGGCTCAATGGTCTGGCGGCATAACGCGTAGTAAGCCACAGCTTGTCGATAATCCAGAACTTCGTCACCAGTTTGCTGTAACAACCAGAGGAGATCCGGTGATTCCAATGGTTCAACCTGCATGACTTTCAGATCGTAAACGTGGCGAGACTCTAACACATATTGTTGGCCGGTGTAGGGATTCTCGTTTTGCCCTAAAAAGTCAATTAACAGCTCATAGGGCTTAACTGCGGGGTTTACAACGACCGCCGGTAGCGTGAAGCACTGCGATAGCCATGTGGCGTAATATCCACCCAGAGAAGAACCCACCACTCCCAGAGGACGTCCAGAACGAGACATCACTATCTCCTCCAACATTTCCGCCGCATCCGACGGATAAGGCGGGAGTTGAGGAACCAGCATCGTAATTTCTGGGTGATTAACCGCTAGCCACTGTTTCAACGCAGTGGCCTTGGCAGAACGGGGAGAACTGTTAAATCCGTGGAGATATAAAAGCGTGGGCATCATTAATAGCCGTCAGAGTCGAGATCCGGTCTGAATTCTGTACCGTCTAAACGATGCAGTTCAGTCGTGAGCGTCCCATCTGGATGCAGGTCCAGATAACGCCACCCGGGCGATAGAGTGTCAATCGTGAAATTGGTGCATAGCGGTTTGAATTGAATACAGGTTGATGGCGTCGCTAACAAACGGCGGCCTTCCCACTGCAAATCCAAATCCTGATGAATATGTCCGCATAGCAAAGTTTTCGCCAGAGGATAATGTTGCAGAACTTCCCCTAGCATATGCGCATTGCGTAGGCTGTGCTGATCAAGCCATGTACAGCCTGAAGGCAACGGATGGTGGTGCAATAAAATCAGAGCGTGGCGCTGCGGATACAGCGAAAGCGTACGCTCCAACCATTCAAGTTGGTAGTCGCTTAGCTCTCCGTGGGGAACACCAAAAACTTGGCTATCTAACAAAATAATCTGCCAGTGATCGCCTAGCAACATATGCTTCGCGGGATTCACACCTGCATTGGCCAACGTATCGACCATTGCTGGCTGAAAATCATGATTACCCGGAAGCCACAGACAGGTTTTATTAAGCGTCGCAATACCGTTCGCAAAATGCTGGTATGCCGCCACAGAGTGATCCTGCGCCAAATCACCGGTGGCGACAACGATGTCGTACGGGCGAGCTTCGGCATGGATCGCCTCTAGCACTGCGTGGTAGCTGCGATGAGTATTGACGCCTAATAACGTCTCATGTTCACCCGCAAACAAGTGAGTGTCTGTGATTTGTAAAATCCTAACCGGAGCCCCACGTGCCACGGTTAGTTGAAACAGGCTTTCCAAATGGTGTCCTTTATGACTTTAGTCTGCCAAGAATCTGTAAAAATAATCATTGCGTCGATTGTTAGGGCTCAGCGCAGCAAAACAGGCTCTAATATACAGGAATTGCCATAACTCCATGCGTCAGACAATAGTGCAACCAGTCTGCAAGAAACTGGTTAATTTGATGCTTTTCGTCGCGTTGATGCAACTTTTTATTCGGATAATCATAACGTGCTTTAAACCGAGAGATCTGTTGGCTTGCACACACTTCCGCAACCATGGCGTCATGATACAGGCGCACACTCATTGAAGGTAACCCCCAATGTCCCGGTTCAGGCTGGGTCTGGGTGATTTCAGCCATTGAGGTATAACGCGTCGACTCCGTAATTTTTATCTGATAACTCGCGCCATTGACCTGATATCCCTGCGATTCGCCAACTTCGTCCTTGCGCGGTAACAAACGACGCAATTGTGCATAATTAGTCTCACACAGCCTCATCATTAGAGGAAAATCAGGGGAATAACGCTTCATCATATATATCTGTATCCAAATTAGTTGGCGCTGCTACAACCGAGTTGCGGATTCATCCACTCACGGCGAAGCGACTCATGGTGCAACGCCAGCCACTGTAATGCAATAACCGATGCAGCATTGTCGATCACCCCTTCTTCCACCCAGCGATACGCCTGATCGCGGCTCACAACATGCACTCGAATGTCCTCATGCTCTTCTGGTAAGCCATGGATGCCGGAGGCTTTTTCCGCGTCAATCTCACCGACCATAATAGATAAGCGTTCGCTCGTACCGCCAGGGCTTGCCAGATAGCTAAGCACCGGCTTACAGCGTTGCACATGAATGCCTGCTTCTTCCTGCGCTTCGCGACGGGCAACGTCTTCTACCGTCTCGCCGGGCTCAATCATCCCTGCCACCATCTCCAGCAACCAAGGCGTTTGGCTAGAGTCCAAGGCAGGAATGCGAATCTGTTCCACTAGTACAACTTCATCACGTACAGGGTCATAAGGGAGCAGAACTGCAGCATGTCCGCGCTCAAAAACCTCACGTACAACCTCGCCACTCATACTGCCATCAAAGAGACGATGCCGAAAACGATAACGTTCTAGCGAAAAAAAGCCGCGGTAGAGCGATTCCCGTGCAATAATTTCAACATCATTTTTACTAAACGTGACGGGTGACGGATTTTTTTCGCTCATACGGCTAAATTCCTAAAAGTGGTGTGATGGTTAGCATGAATAATATTGATTTGAGGTCAATCTGAAAATACTCAATCACTTTACTGTTTATTTAGGTAAATTAAGGGGGATGGCACGTAAAGCCACGCTCCTTAAGATACGGTCTCTGGTAGAATCGGCGGCTATATGACTTTAGTCAGCGTTACAATAGCAACTTTGCTGCACAACAAGGAATGCAAATGAAGAAACTGCTCCCCCTTCTTATTGGCCTGAGCCTTGGTGGCTTTACCACTTTAAGCCATGCAGAAAACCTGATGCAGGTATATCAGCAAGCCAAGGAAAGTAACCCCGATCTGCGTAAAGCTGCGGCAGATCGCGATGTGGCTTTTGAGAAGATTAACGAGTCCCGTAGCCCACTGTTACCACAGCTTGGCTTGGGCGCAGATTATACTTATACCAATGGGATGCGCGACAACGACGGCTTGAACTCGAATAACTACGGCGCGTCGCTGCAATTGACTCAAACCATTTTTGACATGTCAAAATGGCGTCAGCTTTCTCTAACTGAAAAACAGGCGGGTATCCAAGACGTCTCTTATCAGTCTTCCGAACAGACGCTGATGCTGAATTCAGCAACGGCTTACTTCAACGTGCTGCGCGCTATCGATGCGCTGTCTTACATTGAAGCCAATAAAGAAGCGATTTATCGTCAGTTAGATCAAACCACCCAGCGTTTTAACGTGGGCTTGGTTGCTATTACCGACGTACAGAACGCCCGCGCTCAATACGACTTGGTGTTAGCTAACGAAGTGACAGCGCGTAACAATTTGGATAACTCTCTGGAAGCACTGCGCCAAATCACCGGTCAGTACTATGGTCAGTTGGACTCTCTGAACGTAGAGCGTTTCTCAACCACTAAACCAGAGAATGTGAATAGTCTGCTGCAAGAGGCTGAAAAACGTAACCTGTCATTATTGAGCGCTCGCCTGAGCCAAGATTTGGCTCGTGAGCAGATCAAATATGCACAGACAGGCTATATGCCAACGTTGGATCTGACTGCATCTTCTGGTGTCAGCAATACAGACTACAACAGTTTGTCTAACAGCCAGAAAGCGCAGAACTCAAACGGAGCCAGCAGCTATCAGGGCCAAAACACTATCGGCCTACAGTTCAACCTGCCGCTGTACTCAGGTGGTGCAACCAATTCTCAGGTTCAACAGGCACAATATAACTTTGTTGGTGCAAGTGAATCTCTGGAAAGCGCACACCGTAGCGTTATTCAAAACGTTCGTTCTTCCTTTAACAACATCTCTGCCTCTATCAGCGGCGTTGAAGCTTATCGTCAGGCCGTCGTGTCTGCACAAAGCTCTTTGGAAGCGACCGAAGCCGGTTATCAGGTTGGTACACGTACTATCGTTGACGTGCTAAACGCAACTACCACGCTGTATAGCGCGAAGGAAAGCCTGTCTAACGCACGTTACGATTACCTGATCAGCCAGCTCAATATCAAATACGCATTGGGTACGCTGAACCAAAACGATCTGATGGCGCTTAACGGCGGCCTGACTAAGCCTGTTTCTACCACACCGGACATTATTGCTCCGCAGGGTAAAACACAAGCCGACCAGGTTAACAGCGACTACAGCGCTGCACCAGTTGCACAAACGACTCCTGTATCCAGCACCTCTAGCAGCAAAGGTAAGAATCCTTTCCGCAACTAACCTACGATGTTAGATGCCGCTGTGGCGAGATGACAAAGGGGCGAATTTTCGCCCCTTTGCTTTTTTGTCGCTATCAGCCCTTCGTTTGCATCCAGCTCACGGAATTGTTCCTCTTTTCCCGCTTTAATAACCACTTGTCTTTTACTGATGGATTTTATTTGTGCAGCCAGATACTTCTTCCGACCGTTGGATCTATTTTTTCTCTCACGGAAATTTGCCGGAGACAATGCGTCCTGCACAGCCGATTTATGAATCTTGGGTGCGCTGCCAAAAGCTGATGCAGCCCATGCCGTGGAAAATGCCTCACCGCGCAGCAGGGGCAACGCTACGCTCCATATGCCAACGTAAAAACGACCTGCTGGTATTAGGCCAAGCAGCGCTAGAAGATGCCTATGAATATATGGAGTCACGTCCCTGTGTTTTGCAGATCCTCGATGAAAGCGGTTGTTTGATTTGGCAATGTGGGCACGTAAAAACGCGAACCGCACTTGCCGCACTCGGCTTTGATATCGGCAGCTATTGGGCCGAAGGACATATTGGTACTAACGCTCCAGCGCTAGCAATGCGCGATGGTAATCCTGTTCAGGTACATGGTGACGAGCATTTCAAGCAGGCATTACGCGCATGGCACTGCAGCGCAACGCCGGTGTATGACAACAGTGGTCGACAGCGTGCCGTTATCGTCATTGCATGTCTGATAGCAGACTATGCGGTCAGTGATTTACCGTTAACATTAGCCATTGCTCGCGAAATTGGTAATTCGCTACATACTGATGCGTTGCTGTCAGAAACCAATCGTCACCTCAACGAACTTTACGCGCTGTTAGATGGCGTGGAAGATGGTGTCCTTGCATGGGATCACAACGGCTGTCTGCAATATTTGAATCATCGCGCTGCGGGGATGCTGCTGTTAGATGAACAAAATAGTTTGGGTCGCCCGCTTCCCTCGCTGCTTACTCTGCCTTCATTGTTACAACATGCCATTCAGCAACGGCTACCGCTTAATCATGTCGAAATGACGTTTGAAAGCCGCAAACAATTTATCGCCACGCTGCTCACGCTGAAGCCCGTTCCTGATGGCGAACACTGCGGCTTTATCGCATTGCTGCATCCGCTAGATCAACTGCGAAGGTTGGTGAATCATCAGTTGGGAAAGGTCAGCCAAACCTTTGAACAAATGCCCGCTGGTTCGCTCGATATGCGTCGCCTGCTGAGATACGGCCGTCAGGCAGCACGCGGTCAACACCCTATTCTACTACAGGGGGAAGAAGGCGTCGGCAAGGAGCTACTGGCTCAGGCAATCCATAACGCCAGCGAACGAGCTAACAGCTCATACATCGCTATTAACTGCCAAACTCTGGTTGAAGGCCAGTTCGCTAAAGAATTGCTCGGCAGTGACGCGACCGAAACCGACGCCGGCCTGCCGAGCAAGTTTGAGCTAGCAAACGGCGGCACGCTGTATTTGGAGCAAATAGAATATTTGCCACCAGAGATGCAGTCTGTACTCCTCCAGATCATTAAAACGGGCGTTATCATGCGCCAAAACTCCAGCCGTATTATCCCGGTCGATGTACGCATTATCGCCGCGACTGGCGCAAATCTACCGCTGTTGGTTAAACAAGGTCGATTCCGTCGTCAGTTGTTCTATACATTGCAGTCGTTCGAGCTACAGATTCCACCACTGCGTCAGCGCCAGTCGGATATACCGCTGCTGGTGACTCATCATCTGAATATTTTGGGTCAACATTTCCATTGCCGTTATCAAATCGACGAAGCCGTTCTGCTTCAATTACGCGACTACCCGTGGCCGGGTAACGATCAGGAGTTGAAAGGGGTCGTCGAACGCGCGGCGATGATTTGTCAGCATAACCATATTCGAATGGCCGATCTGCCCGAACATTTAATGACGGAAAAACTGACGGTAGAGCCGGAAAGCCCCTTGTTGACGCCAGTGATGTCATTGGAGGATGTAGAGCGCCAAGCAATTATCCGCGCGGCTCATGCAGCACAGGGTAAACCTCATGATATGGCAAGAATGCTGGGAATTGGGCGCACGACGCTATGGCGCAAACTGAAGCAGTATCAGTTGGAAATGGAACAGTTTAAGAGTGACTAATTCATTTTGATAACCGCCCCCTCATCTAAGGGGAGGCGGTTAGATAGACTTGGTATCCAAGAACAAGGTCGATAGTTCGCTTTTAAAACTGTTCGGCCTTCACTAACATATTCTCTTCATAAGCTTTCGCTTTCTTGCGGTCGAACTGATGCTCCCACTTGGCAATCACGAGGACCGCCAACGCATTCCCTACCACGTTCAACGCAGTACGAGCCATGTCAAGAATACGGTCAACGCCTGCAATAAACGCTAATCCTTCTAATGGAATACCCACGCTGCCAAGCGTGGCTAACAACACGACAAAAGATACGCCTGGCACACCGGCGATACCTTTAGAGGTTACCATCAACGTCAGCACCAAAACGATCTCCTGCCCGATAGATAAATCAATGCCATAAAGCTGAGCAATAAAGATGGCCGCAATACTTTGGTATAAGGTAGAACCATCGAGGTTAAAAGAGTAACCCGTCGGCACCACAAAGCTGGTGATGGACTTAGGCGCACCGTAAGCTTCCATTTTCTCAATGATACGCGGTAGTACCGTTTCAGAACTCGCCGTAGAGTAAGCCAGAATCAGCTCATCCTTCAGGATTTTGATCAATGTCCAGATATTGAGTTTGCATAACTTAGCCACTGACCCCAGCACCACCAACGCAAAGAAGATAATCGCGAAGTAAACTAGCACCACCAATTTAGCTAGCGGTACTAGAGAGGCAAAACCAAAGTTCGCCACGGTCACAGAGATCAAGCCAAACACCCCGATAGGAGCATAACGCATGATCATGTGAGTCACTTTAAACATGCTTTCCGAAACCGCCTTAAATACCTTTAGCAGCGGCTCTTTAGTTTCTTTTGGCAAAGACGATAATCCTAAACCAAACAGCACTGAGAAAAAGATGATAGGCAGAATGTCGCCTTTAGCCATTGAGGCAAACAGATTCGATGGGATCAATGCCAGAATGGTTGAAACTAGGCTATGAGATCCGCTCTGCACCTGTTCCGTCGTTTTTTCATACTGGGAGATGTCCACCGTTGCCAACGTAGACATATCAATGCCATGCCCCGGCTGGAACACGTTGGCCAACGTGATCCCCACGATAATTGCAACCGTAGTGATAACTTCAAAGTAGATGATAGTTTTGAGGCCGATTCGTCCCAACTTCTTCGCATCACCCACGCCAGCAATACCCACAATCAGCGTAGAGATCACGATGGGGATAACAATCATCTTAATCAGACGAATGAAGATATCGCCCGCAGGGCTCAAAATATTGCTAACTAACCAAACTCGTGACTCTTCCTGATTGTGCAATACAGCACCAACGATGATACCTAAAATTAATGCAGCGACGATTTGCCAAGCAAGTGTAAATTTAAATTTCTTCATTCCCGAAAATGTTCCTCAATGATAATAGAGCCTACCCAGCTTCTTATATTTATCTGCAGCTGTAGTTTTTATTCCGTAAAGTATTTACTCATTTCCTATCGCGACCTGTCTAAATGCGACCTATATTCTGTATCATTTTGCGGTGGCTTTCCGCAAGCCAATATTGAATCGCGATGTACGCTGAAACCACATAACGCCCTGTCTCATATAAATCACGAAAAGAAATAACCATTTGTTATAAAAGGAAAATAAATCCATTCATCCTTGCTAACACTGGATGACACTCAATCGATTAATTATGCATGTTTTTTGACATAATCTTGGAATGAAACGAATAATTAACCAAGAACTGTCGAGGTATTATGCACCATGATGGTGCAATGGAGGATATAACGGAAGCTAATACTCCTAATCATGATGAGAAAATAACCTATCCTATTATTCATTTTTATTATCTGATTATTTGTCCTGCCAGAGATTATTTTTAATTTCTTTATCACTGACTATTAATTTATATATTGTTTCTCTACGTTATTTTCTTCACGCTCTTATAATTTTATTACCTCCCACTGACTTATCTTAGATGAGCACATGCTAAGCCAACCTTCCACGTAATCCCCTTGCTAGATACCAATATTTTTATTGCGTGATCAATCGCGCAAAAAAGACACAAATCGAGCGCGCGAATCATTTTTAACCTTATATTGACATAATATTAACATCCGCAAGGAGGATAACGATGAGCCAGATCCATAAGCATTCTATTCCTGCAAACATTGCAGAACATACCCTGATTAACCCACAGATGTACCGTGAACTCTATCAGCGCTCAGTCAAAGATCCCGATGGATTCTGGGCTGAGTACGGAAAAATTATCGATTGGATGAAACCTTATAGCAAAGTAAAAAACACATCATTCGATCCTGGTCATGTCAGTATCCGTTGGTTCGAAGACGGTACTTTGAATTTGGCAGCAAACTGCCTAGATCGTCATTTAGAGGAACGCGGCAATCAAACCGCGATCATCTGGGAAGGTGACAATCCACAGGAAAGCAAAACCGTAAGCTATCGAGAGTTACATCACGACGTATGCCGCTTTGGCAACGTACTTAAGAAACTTGGCGTCAAAAAAGGCGATGTTGTTGCTATCTATATGCCTATGGTGGTTGAAGCCGCCGTAGCAATGCTGGCCTGCGCGCGCATTGGCGCCATTCATTCCGTCATTTTTGGTGGTTTCTCACCAGAGGCCGTTGCTGGTCGCATCATCGATTCTAATTCAAAAATCGTCATTACCGCTGATGAAGGGTTGCGCGCAGGTCGCCCTATTCCTTTGAAAAAGAATGTGGATGACGCACTGAAGAATCCAAATGTGAAGAGCGTCGAGCACGTCGTGGTGTTCAAGCGTACTGGCAAACAAGGTGAATGGAACTCAGACCGCGATCTGTGGTGGCACGATCTAATTGAGCAAGTCGATGCTAACTGCCCGCCGGAAGAGATGAATGCAGAGGATCCACTCTTCATTCTGTATACCTCTGGCTCAACGGGCAAACCCAAAGGCGTTTTGCATACCACCGGCGGTTATTTAGTTTATGCCGCAACCACATTTAAATATGTCTTCGATTACCATCCCGGCGATATCTACTGGTGTACCGCTGACGTTGGCTGGGTCACTGGCCACAGCTACTTGCTGTATGGACCATTGGCGAATGGCGCAATTACATTAATGTTTGAAGGCGTACCTAATTATCCTGGCGTAAACCGCTTATCGCAGGTGGTTGATAAGCATCAAGTCAATATTCTATACACTGCACCAACGGCTATTCGTGCACTGATGGCCGAAGGTGATAAAGCCACTGAGGGTACTCAGCGTACCTCATTGCGTATCATGGGCTCGGTAGGTGAGCCGATAAACCCTGAAGCTTGGGAGTGGTACTTCAACAAGATTGGTAATAGTAAGTGCCCAATCATGGACACATGGTGGCAAACCGAAACCGGTGGCTTCATGATCACTCCGCTGCCAGGAGCTATTGAACTCAAAGCCGGTTCTGCCACCCTACCTTTCTTTGGCGTGCAGCCAGCATTAGTCGATAACGGCGGAATACCTCAAGAAGGTGCCTGCGAGGGTAATCTCGTGATGGTCGACTCGTGACCAGGGCAGGCGCGTACGTTGTTCGGCGACCACGATCGCTTTGAACAAACCTACTTTTCCACTTTTAAAGGCATGTACTTCAGCGGCGACGGCGCTCGTCGGGACGAAGATGGGTATTACTGGATCACCGGGCGCGTTGATGATGTTCTCAATGTGTCTGGCCACCGCCTAGGAACCGCAGAAATTGAGTCAGCGCTGGTTTCCCATCCAAAAATTGCCGAAGCAGCCGTAGTCGGCGTTCCGCATAACATTAAAGGTCAGGCAATTTACGCCTATATCACACTCAATCACGGAGAAGAGCCAACGCCAGAGCTCTATACCGAAGTGCGCAACTGGGTGCGCAAAGAGATTGGCCCGATAGCCACACCTGATATTTTGCATTGGACCGATGCGCTGCCTAAGACCCGTTCGGGGAAAATCATGCGTCGTATCCTGCGCAAAATTGCAGCCGGAGACACGAGTAATCTGGGAGACACCTCAACACTGGCAGATCCGGGAGTCGTAGAGAAGTTGTTAGAAGAAAAACAATCAATGGAAGTTTCATCTTAATTAGTCGCACGACGTATCGCCGCCTGAGCGCGGCAAAGAGCTGACCACATTGGCATCGCTTTCAAGGCTATGCCTGTGGGACAGCTTTTATTCAATCAATGCCTTACTAGGAGTCGCTCTGATGAATGATGCCATTTATCAAAGGATTGAAAATAACCCGCGCTTCAAGGAACTGGTGCAAAAACGTGAAAGATTCGCTTGGACTCTTTCCTGGATAATGATGATTTTATATTTCGGTTTTATTTTACTGATTGCTTTTGCACCTGGCTGGCTGGGAACGCCAATTTCTGAAGGCTCCAGTGTAACCCGCGGGATCCCTATTGGCGTTGGCCTGATAGTGGTTTCCTTTGTGCTAACCGGCATTTACGTCATTCGTGCCAACGGTGAGTTCGATCGCCTCAACCATCAGGTTCTTCAGGAGGCAGGGCAATGAAATCACGTCTTTTGATGCTTTTTGTCCTCGCAGCCATGTCTTTTTCGAGCTATGCCGCAGATGCTATTACTGGCGCGGTCGAACGGCAGCCGTTAAACATCCAAGCCATCGTGATGTTCGTTATTTTCGTTGGAGCAACGCTCTATATTACCTACTGGGCCTCAAAGCGCACACGCTCACGTAAAGACTACTATACCGCGGGCGGCAATATCACGGGCCTGCAAAATGGTTTGGCGATGGCTGGTGACTTTATGTCTGCCGCATCATTTCTGGGGATTTCAGCTCTGGTATATACCTCAGGATACGACGGATTAATCTATTCGCTAGGTTTCTTGGTTGGCTGGCCAATCATGTTGTTCCTCGTTGCTGAACGCCTACGTAACCTTGGACGTTATACCTTCGCAGACGTTGCATCCTATCGTTTACAGCAAAGACCCATTCGAACCTTATCTGCCTGCGGCTCATTGGTTGTCGTGGCCCTGTATCTAATTGCTCAAATGGTAGGGGCAGGTAAGCTAATCGAATTACTATTTGGCCTGAACTATCAGATCGCCGTGGTATTAGTCGGTGTATTGATGGTGATGTATGTTCTTTTTGGCGGAATGCTAGCAACGACATGGGTTCAGATTATTAAAGCTGTATTATTACTCGCTGGCGCATCATTCATGGCAATCATGGTCATGAAATCCGTCGGCTTTAGCTTTAATACCCTGTTTAACCAGGCAATGGAAGTCAACCCGAAAGGCGCTGCGATTATGCGTCCTGGGGGATTGGTATCAGACCCAATCAGCGCACTTTCTCTGGGATTGGCACTCATGTTCGGCACCGCAGGATTGCCTCATATCCTGATGCGTTTCTTTACCGTCAGCGATGCGAAAGAAGCACGTAAAAGTGTGTTCTACGCAACTGGTTTTATGGGCTACTTCTACTTCCTAACCTTCATCATCGGCTTCGGTGCTATCGTGTTAGTGGGTTCAAATCCCGCCTTTAAAGACGCTGCGGGCGCACTGATTGGTGGCACGAATATGGCAGCCGTTCACTTAGCTGATGCAGTTGGTGGAAGCTTCTTCCTCGGTTTCATCTCTGCGGTCGCCTTTGCCACTATCCTTGCCGTAGTTGCTGGTTTAACTCTTGCGGGTGCTTCAGCGGTCTCCCACGACCTCTATGCCAATGTCTTCAAGCAAGGCAAAGCCACTGAACGCAATGAGCTGAAAGTCTCCAAAATCACCGTGTTAGTGCTCGGTGTGGTTGCTATTGGGTTAGGTATTTTATTTGAGAACCAAAACATCGCCTTCATGGTGGGCTTAGCGTTCTCAATTGCGGCCAGCTGCAACTTCCCTATCCTGATTCTTTCCATGTACTGGTCGAAATTAACGACTCGCGGTGCGATGGTTGGCGGCTGGTTAGGCCTACTAACAGCCGTAGTCTTGATGATCTTAGGCCCAACTATTTGGGTCAAAGTATTGGGGCATGCAACGCCAATCTATCCCTATGAATATCCGGCGCTGTTCTCAATGGCTGCTGCATTTATTGGCACTTGGCTCTTCTCGATTACCGATAATTCAGAGGCGGCAGTGCAGGAACGTGGACGTTTTTACTCGCAGTTTGTACGCTCACAAACAGGGGTAGGGATCTCGCAAGGGACTTCTCATTAAATAAATAAGGGCTCTTCGGAGCCCTTTTCCCTATAGCAGATTTAATTATTTCTGTACTGTTCAAAAATCGCTTTAGCTTCCATATCGCTCAACGTTCTCTCACCAGCATAGACAACCAAGCCACTGTTCCTAAACGCAGTGCGAGCAGTGATTTCCTTTAACACCCGATCTTCTATTTGAGACAGCCCACCTTCGAACATATCTAATGCATGTACAAGCAGACCGGGACGATTAAAAGGAGTACTGAAGCGTGGCATTACTTGCTGAGCTAATTCGCGCAACAGTTTTTCAGCAGGGAAAAATTGGCCTACCAGCAAACGTTCTGTGGTAAATAACGCAGATCCGGTAATTTCTTGTTGGGTCTCGATATTCCGTACCGTTATCTTATTTGTTCGTATCTGAATATAGATTAAGCTCACAAAACGTATCCTTGTTTTGGTTTTGAAATAGCAAAGCACCCGCTTAAAGAGCGAGGTCTTTTATTTAACGTCTGCTCACTACGCTGAACTTCCCTGAAAGTCGACTTGTGAGTCAATGCATAGCGTCGCTCAGCCTCGTTTCCGACAAGGTTATCCTACTCTTTCAAGACACTTACCAACAAGCTTCAGACAAAACAAAAAGGCCATCCGCAAGGATGGCCTTTTTGTTTTATTTAAAGTCTGGCAGTTCCCTACTCTCGCATGGGGAGACCCCACACTACCATCGGCGCTACGGCGTTTCACTTCTGAGTTCGGCATGGGGTCAGGTGGGACCACCGCGCTGTTGCCGCCAGACAAATTCTTTTTAAGCCGAACATTAACCACTAATTAGAGTGGTGCTGATACCCAGAGTCGAACTGGGGACCTCACCCTTACCAAGGGTGCGCTCTACCAACTGAGCCATATCAGCACATACTTGGAGCGGGCAGCGGGAATCGAACCCGCATCATCAGCTTGGAAGGCTGAGGTAATAGCCATTATACGATGCCCGCATCCTAGAACTCGGCTACCTGATTGTTCTGTAGAGTTTTACATCAACGAAGTGAGATCCTCACTGATGTATTTTGAGATGTAGGACTAAGCTACATCCCATGCCCTATCTCTAAGGCGAATAAATGGTGGTGGGGGAAGGATTCGAACCTTCGAAGTCTGAGACGGCAGATTTACAGTCTGCTCCCTTTGGCCGCTCGGGAACCCCACCAGATTTTTTGTTGCCCCGTTATTAGCGGAAGCGGGGCGCATAATAACAAATCGCGCCGCGCTGTAAAGCATTGGGAGGTAAAAAATATTTCGTTTGCCGTTTTTTTGCTCTTAACGCTTTTTGAATGAACAATATGCAGAGCAAAAATCGACAATTAGAAGATAACCGTCCGATTCCCATAAACAAATACGCGTTGTGCTAGCACACGATAAAGTGCACGACTTAGCACGTTTTTCTCGACGTCGCGTCCCGCGCGCATCATTTCATCCGCAGTATAGGTATGATCGACGTTAATCACGTCCTGCATGATGATTGGACCTTCATCCAAATCGTTATTCACGAAGTGCGCCGTTGCGCCTATGATTTTCACTCCGCGCTCGTAGGCCTGATGATAAGGTCGAGCACCAATAAACGCGGGAAGGAAAGAGTGATGGATATTAATGATTTGATTTGGGAAGTGGCTAATGAAGTCGGGCGTCAGTATGCGCATATATTTAGCCAGCACGACATAGTCAGGCGCATGTTTTTTAATTTCATCCACCATGGCTGCATCATGTTCTTCGCGCGATAGTCCTTCATGGCTCACTAAGGTGAAAGGAATATCAAAACGTTCAACTAATGACTGTAATGTGGCGTGATTACCGATTACCGCCGCAATTTCAACGTCTAATCCGCCAAACGCACTTTTCATCAGCAGGTCGCCAAGACAATGCGCTTCTTTAGTGACCAGCACCACAATGCGTTGACGTCCAGCAACGGTCAGTTCGCGTTCGGAGCCGGAAGGCAATGCACCATCGAGATCGGCAAGTAGTGTTTCGTCGTTGAAAATCCCTTCCAGTTCCGTCCGCATGAAAAATCGTCCGGTAAGGTGATCAACAAACTCATTATTCTGGATGATATTAAGTTGATGTTTATAACAAATGTTAGTGATTTTCGCGATCAGACCTTTAGCATCAGGGCAGATGGTACGAAGAACTTTGCGTTGAACAACGGGCTGTGACATGTGTTGGTTTCCTGTCTGTACGACGATCGATTTATTGTTGCTAATGAGCTTACTGCCCACAGCATTTCTTATATTTTTTACTAGAACCGCAAGGGCAAGGATCGTTTCTGCCAACCTGAGGTTTGGTTCCATCCACATAATACCAACGTTGATTCAAACGAATAAAGCGCGAACATTCATGAATCGAATTATTTTGTTGCTCGGTTTCAGAAGAGTATCGGGCAAAGAATTCGACAAAGCCCTCATCTTCATTTCGTCCTTTGTCGGTTTTAACAATAGTCAACCCAAGCCACTTGGTATCGGAAAAACTTTCTTCTATTGCTGCACGTTGGCTCTGCATTTGGCAATCAGGATGCCAGCTGTCAATCAGGTAGTCGGCGTTGTGCGTCACGTAGGCGGTATAGCGCGAACGCATCAGCTGCTCGGCTTCGACGGCAAAGGATTGACCACCAATAATGGGTCCACAGCACTGTGCGTAGGTTTTGCCACTGCCGCACGGGCACAGCGCATCATCACTGAGGGATGAAGAAATAGATGACGAGAGCATAAGTTGGCCTCAAAGCTAAAACAAAAATATGGCCACTATGGTAGCGAATCCTCATTGCAGCGGCTACGAAGGAATGGCTTGATATGCGTTGTGGATAATGCCTAGTAAATCTTTGTAACGAATAGATCTTTTAGTTAAATGTGCGCAATAGCCCGCAAAACACGCGATTACAGAAATATCTATGCGGCACAAGGGCACATCTTGAGCCAAAATAGAAGGAGCACTAGTGAAAGGAGGTTATAAATGGCGCAGCCACTGGAAAGTAAGCGGATCTTGATCGTTGAGGACGATCCTGTTTTTCGCAGTGTACTTACCGGATACCTCCAAGCCCAGGGCGCCTTAGTTCAAGAGGCCGCCAATGGAATAGAGGCATTAAGTTTACTGGATTCATATATCCCCGATGCTATCTTATGCGATCTGGCGATGCCCGAAATGGGCGGGATTGAATTCGTAAAGCGGCTAAGAGAAAAAGGTCTTCAAACACCGGTGGTTGTGATTTCAGCCACTGAAGAAATGGCTGATGTCGCGAATGCGATGCGGTTAGGCGTGCGTGACGTTTTACTCAAGCCAATAACCGACCTGAGTCGGTTGCAAGAAACATTACTGTCATGTTTTTACCCCGATTTGTTTGATTCTCCTGCGTTAGAAAAAGATGAATTGGCGCATGATTGGGAATTACTAAGCCGAGATCCCGAATATGCTGCTCGGCTACTGAAGCAGTTGCAGCCGCCGGTTCAGCAGACGATCTGTGGCTGTAAGGTCAATTATCGCCAACTGACTTCATTCAATAATCTGGGGCTGGTTTTAGATATTGCGCCTTTATCTGATACCGATCTGGCGTTTTATTGTTTGGACATTTCGCGGGCTGGGGAAAACGGCATTTTAGCGGCATTAATGGTGCGCGCGATTTTTAACGGATTGTTGCAGGAACAGCTAGCGCATCAACAACAGCGCTTGCCTCAGATGTCGACGATTCTAAAACAGGTGAATCAACTGCTGCGGCAGGCAAACCTTGAAGGGCAGTTTCCCTTGTTGGCGGGCTATTACCACACGCAATTACAAAATCTGATTCTGGTATCTGCAGGGCTGCATGCCAAAATTCATGCCGGAGAGCATTTGATACAGCTGAGCAGCGGTGTTCCGCTAGGAACCATGGGATCAATCCATGTCAATCAGGTGAGCCAACGCTGCAGCCACTGGCAGAGCCAGATTTGGGGCGCAGGTGGACATTTAAAGTTGATGCTGACATCCCCGCAATAATAAATCCGTTTTCAGTTTTATCTGCTTCCAAGAATGAGGCATTGATGGGCAATTAATAATCTAAAAGCAGGTTTGCTGGTAATATCTTCAATCAATCTGTAATTGCCTTGAAATTAATGCGCATAAACTACGAACTGATATACTCGCGCTGGTAATTAGCATTCATGTCCGGAAGAAGAACGGAAATGAACATAGAGCTAAACGATTAGAGAGGTTGTATGTCAACGTCAGTAAGAAAAATCAGAAAAGCTGTTATACCTGTTGCCGGACTTGGAACTCGCATGTTGCCAGCAACCAAAGCTATCCCAAAAGAGATGCTTCCGTTGGTCGATAAGCCGCTGATTCAATATGTTGTTAATGAGTGTATTGCTGCGGGTATTAACGAGATTATTCTGGTTACTCACTCTTCAAAAAACTCTATTGAAAACCATTTTGACACCAGCTTTGAATTAGAAGCCATGCTGGAAAAGCGTGTAAAACGCCAGTTGCTCGCCGAGGTTCAATCTATTTGTCCTAAGCATGTCACTATTATGCAGGTTCGTCAGGGACTGGCTAAAGGGCTTGGACATGCAATCCTATGTGCTTATCCACTGGTTGGTGATGAGCCGTTCGCTGTCATCCTGCCAGATGTGATTTTGGATGAGTACACTTCGGATCTGAGTAAAGATAACCTAAGCGAAATGTTGTCACGCTACGAAGAAACTGGTCACAGCCAAATTATGGTTGAGCCAGTACCGATGGAAAATGTGTCTAACTACGGCGTTGCAGATTGCAGCGGTGTTGATCTGAAGGCCGGTGAAAGTACTCCGATGAAAGCGGTAGTAGAGAAGCCTGCGCGCGATAAGGCGCCTTCAAATCTTTCCATCGTTGGTCGCTATGTCTTGTCTCCAGAAATTTGGCCTCTGCTTTCTAAGACACCTCCTGGTGCGGGTGAGGAGATTCAGCTCACAGATGCCATTGCCATGTTAATGAAGAAAGAAACCGTTGAAGCATATCATCTGAAAGGCTTAAGCCACGACTGCGGCAACAAAATGGGCTACATGCAAGCCTTCGTGGAATACGGTATGCGCCATGCTTCTTTAGGCAAGGAATTCACTAGCTGGTTAAAGTCACTGGACTTAAATGACGAATAGCGACAGCGCTAGCTAAGCGATATCGTGATAGAGGGGATGCATGTGCATCCCTTTTTTTATTTGGTAAATTTTTTTTGATAAAGAGTGAATAGTTTTTGAAGTAAATAATTGTCACAAACTAGATACGGTTTAATTTAAATTTTGTCTAATATCTCAGTGGAAGCAACAAACTATGACAAGGGCGAGCTTGCTTTACAAAAGCGATGTCTTCTTCAATCATGTTCGCCATTCAGGAATCTTCTTGTCTCAACTCAGATATTCGGGAACAGTCCCATACCTCTTTTGTGGTAATGATGGCTTGTGTGGAAAAAGATTAGCCAGATTGAAGATTCATAATATCAATATAACCATAGTTTCTGATGTTTATTACTTAAAGCCTATGTCGCGCTATCCTCTAGCGAAAATGGATTTCGCTACTGAGCTATTCTCTGCACAACAAAGAATGAAGCGACAGAGAAGATGTAAAAATTAAACCAAAGGAGATCTTTTTCAGCCATTGTCCCATGATGCCTTTAGCGTTTCATTTAGCCTGATGGTTTCCCTAAAGGGTTTGCATTCCTAAATTGATAGATAGGAGAAGTGTTCATAACACCCTCGTCTGGTGTTTGGCATGGATGTGAAATGGCACAGAATAGTGGCGCAATATCCTCTATCTTTAAGTTTATAAACTGGCGGGGAAACCGTGAGGAGAGGGATATTGAAATGACAGCGAATTGCAGGCCAAAAAAATAGCCTCATAAGAGGCTATTTTGACTGATTCAATAGTAATGTTCGCGAGGAAAATTACAGCAGGAAATCGTCCAGAGACTTACCTTGTTCTTCAATAGCGTGCTTGATAACTGCTGGGGTACGGCCTTGGCCGGTCCAGGTTTTAGTTTCGCCATTTTCATCAACATACTGGTACTTAGCTGGACGCGCAGCGCGCTTAGCTTTACCTGGTGCTTTACCCGCAGCCATGCTCTGCAGCAGTTCGTTAGGGTCGATACCGTCTGCAATCAGCATTTCGCGATATTGCTGCAGTTTGCGGGTACGCTCTTCGATTTCTGCTTGAGCCTGGCTATCTTCTTCACGACGTTCTTTTACGACAACTTCCAACTTCTCCAGCATTTCTTCCAGAGTTTCTAAAGAGCATTCTCTAGCCTGAGCACGAAGAGTACGGATGTTGTTCAGAATTTTTAATGCTTCGCTCATTGTCCTAATCTCAAATTATATTGGTGGGGGGCGTCTCGATTATAATAGAGTGCCAGTTTATTTAACGCAATAGTGAATTTTGTAAGATTAGCAAAATATTTCGTAATATAAGCAAATAATGCCTCTTTAAACACTACAACGAATATAGCTGCTTGTTATTCAGATTACAATAGACCTCATTACCAGCAAAACCGATAGAGGTGACTATTAAAATATATACCTACAAGCCTCATTGCTATGTCCCATCGGTGGATATTTTTTGTTGATTAAATCTACAGGTTTTAAGCAGAGCATACTCATGTAACAGAATTCATCGTTACATATAAGATAGTAAAGAGTGACGATTATCAGAGCTTCGGAGTGCTAAACCCCTTTATAGTTGCAATTCTATCAATTAGCAAAAACAGAGTTTGTGAGGGAATGATTTTGTTTGATTAAGTGATGCCGCACTCATTTTTAGCCAAAATATTGTTTTAACAGATATTGATATAGATACGGGCTTTAAGAATATCTCAGTTAGACAATCAGCATTTTACCTAATTTTCTCCCATCATCGTTGTGCTGGCTGTGATAAAATCGCGCCAGTTACGCAATTCTAAATGGGGGCTTAGGGCAGGTTGTGGCACAACTATATTTTTATTATTCAGCGATGAATGCAGGTAAATCAACGGCGTTACTCCAGTCTTCCTACAACTATCAGGAACGAGGAATGCGGACTTTGGTATTTACTGCGGAAATTGATAATCGCTTTGGGGTAGGGAAGGTCAGTTCACGTATTGGTCTGAGTTCACAGGCTCAGCTATATAATAGCCAAACGGCTCTATTTGACATGATTCGCCAAGAGAATGAATCTCTACCGGTCAACTGTGTATTGGTTGATGAGTGTCAGTTCTTAACCAAAGATCAGGTAAATCAACTTTCCGACGTTGTGGATTCTCTTGATATTCCCGTGTTGTGTTATGGGCTGAGGACAGATTTCCGCGGTGAGCTATTTGGTGGTAGCCAATATCTATTAGCCTGGGCAGACAAACTTGTCGAACTTAAGACCATTTGTCACTGCGGTCGCAAGGCGAATATGGTTCTGCGCTTGGATGAGCATGGTAACGCGCTGAAAGACGGTGAGCAGGTCGTTATCGGTGGCAATGAAAGCTATGTATCGGTATGTCGTAAACACTACAAAGATGCGCTAGCGTGATATTTGACGATGCTACACAAGCCAGATAAGACCATAGATAAAGCGCACCTCAGTTTCTGGGCGTGCGCTTGCTACGTTAGATACCTTTCTATTCATGTGGCTATCGCCGCTTCTATTTATCTAGCGTTGAGCCTCGTTAGCGAACATTTTACGGGTCATGGCGTTTCCATAAGGCTTTCAAACAGCGAATTTCAATTTTCTTACTTAATACATAAATTTTATTTATATTTTATTCTAATTCATGCGGCAATAGAGTTTTAAAATAGAAGATATGAGCTTTAAGAATTATAAAAATAGATTAAACAGCAATTAACTGAGTACAGGACAAAAAAAACCCGCCATCGGCGGGTTTTTCTATAAGAAGAGTCTAATTATTTTTTAGATTTCTTTTCCGGTTTTGCGGCTGGAGCTTTAACGGTTTCAACTTCAAGCGACTCACTGAATTCGCGGCCGTAGTAAGTATCCATCAGAATCTGCTTCAGTTCGGAGATCAGTGGGTAACGCGGGTTAGCCCCCGTACACTGGTCATCGAACGCATCTTCAGACAGTTTGTCTACTTTAGCCAAGAAGTCTGCTTCCTGAACGCCAGCTTCACGAATAGACGCAGGGATACCCAGCTCTGCTTTGATGCTATCCAACCAGACCAACAGTTTTTCGATCTTAGCTGCAGTACGGTCGCCCGGTGCACTCAGACCCAAGTGGTCTGCGATTTCAGCATAACGACGACGAGCCTGAGGACGATCGTATTGGCTGAATGCAGTCTGTTTGGTTGGGTTGTCATTCGCGTTATAGCGGATCACGTTAGAGATCAGCAGGGCGTTAGCTAAACCGTGAGGGATGTGGAACTCTGAACCCAGTTTATGAGCCATTGAGTGACACACACCCAAGAAGGCGTTGGCAAATGCAATACCCGCAATAGTTGCTGCGTTATGGACACGCTCACGAGCTACTGGGTTTTTAGCGCCTTCTGCATAGCTTGCTGGCAGGTTTTCTTTCAGCAGTTTCAATGCTTGTAGTGCTTGACCATCGGAGTATTCGTTAGCCAGTACAGAAACATAAGCTTCCAGAGCATGAGTCACCGCATCAAGACCACCGAAGGCACACAGTGATTTCGGCATGTTCATGACCAGGTTAGCATCAACGATGGCCATATCTGGCGTCAGTGCATAGTCAGCTAATGGATATTTCTGGCCTGTCGCATCATCAGTTACAACGGCAAACGGAGTGACTTCTGAACCGGTACCTGAAGTGGTTGTGACCGCGATCATTTTCGCTTTCACGCCCATTTTAGGGAATTTGTAGATACGCTTACGAATGTCCATAAAGCGCAGTGCCAGTTCTTCGAAGTGAGTTTCTGGATGCTCGTACATCACCCACATGATTTTTGCAGCGTCCATCGGTGAACCACCGCCCAGCGCAATAATCACGTCAGGTTTGAAGGAGTTCATCAGCTCTGCACCTTTACGAACAATGCTCAGAGTTGGATCAGCTTCAACCTCGAAGAACACTTCAGTTTCGATACCGTGGCCTTTCAAGACCTTCGTGATCTGATCGGCATAGCCATTGTTGAACAGGAAGCGGTCAGTCACGATGAAGGCACGTTTTGCACCGTCAGATGCTACTTCATCCAGCGCGATTGGCAGGGAGCCACGGCGGAAGTAGATAGATTTCGGAAGTTTATGCCACAACATGTTTTCTGCTCGCTTCGCTACGGTTTTTTTGTTCATCAGGTGTTTAGGCCCGACGTTTTCAGAGATGGAGTTACCACCCCAAGAACCACAACCCAGAGTCAACGATGGAGCAAGTTTGAAGTTATACAGGTCACCGATACCACCCTGAGAAGCTGGGGTGTTAATCAGGATACGTGCGGTCTTCATTTTTTCGCCGAAGTAATTCACACGTTCAGGTTGGTTATCCTGATCGGTATACAGGCAAGAGGTGTGGCCAATGCCGCCCATCTCAACCAGTTTTTCAGCTTTTGCGACGGCTTCTTCGAAGTTTTTGGCACGATACATGGCCAGCGTTGGCGACAGTTTTTCATGAGCAAATGGCTCTGATTCGTCAACCACTTTGACTTCACCAATCAGGATCTTGGTGGTTGCAGGAACAGTGATACCTGCCATCTTCGCGATTTCAGTCGCAGGCTGACCAACGATAGCCGCGTTCAGTCCGCCATTTTTCAGGATGATATCCTGAACGGCTTTCAGTTCTTTACCTTGCAGCATATAGCCGCCGTGAGTTGCAAAACGCTCACGTACTGCATCATAAACAGAGTCCACTACGATAACAGACTGTTCAGAAGCACAGATTACGCCGTTATCGAAGGTTTTAGACATCAGGATAGAGGCTACAACACGTTTGATATCGGCGGTTTCGTCGACAACAACCGGAGTGTTACCCGCACCTACGCCGATAGCCGGTTTACCAGAGCTGTATGCTGCTTTAACCATACCTGGGCCACCAGTGGCCAGAATCAGGTTGATATCTGGGTGGTGCATCAGTTGGTTAGACAGCTCAACGCTAGGCTGATCGATCCAGCCGATGATGTCTTTAGGTGCGCCCGCCGCGATAGCCGCTTGCAACACGATATCTGCCGCTTTATTCGTTGCATTTTTTGCACGAGGATGCGGAGAGAAGATGATACCGTTACGCGTTTTCAGGCTGATAAGAGCCTTAAAGATTGCCGTAGAGGTAGGGTTTGTGGTTGGAACAATACCACAGATGATTCCGATAGGTTCAGCGATGGTGATGGTACCGAAAGTATCGTCCTGAGACAGAATACCGCAGGTCTTTTCATCTTTATACGCGTTGTAGATATATTCAGAAGCGAAGTGGTTTTTAATCACTTTATCTTCCACGATACCCATGCCAGATTCCTCAACGGCTAATTTAGCCAATGGGATACGGGCATCAGCGGCTGCCAGAGCGGCGGCACGGAAGATTTTATCGACTTGCTCTTGAGTGTAATTGGCAAACTCACGCTGGGCTTTTTTTACACGCGCTACTAACGCATCCAGTTCAGCGATATTGGTTACAGCCATAATGCTCTCCTGATAATGTTAAACTTTTTTAGTCAATGAGCCGCACAAGCAACAAGTATAGACAGATAAATGCGCTCTCTTTCAGAAACTATATGCACTAAAAAGTTCCTGTTGGCTGATTTGCTAAAACAGCTTAGCTAGCAGTGGAGAAGTAAAGCCTGTGTTAAACTTGAACAGTTTGGCTTTCTGCTAATCAGTGGGCTGAATGATGATAGCAGCCCTTTACTGTGATACTGAGCTTAACCATTCTTGGGTAGTTGTTTTGTGATATAAGTCACAAAAATACCAAGCTGACACCTTTCAGCAATGTGAGATTGAGACGATTTCTCATTAGTAACCAAGTACACTGAATTTTGCAGCGAAGTATCGATAAAATAAAACATTTTTGCAACATTTGGGCGTTTTTCTGCCATCTACAAAGCCGCTGCAAGAAATTAGTCTTAGAGCATAGATCAAGGCCTGTATTTCCATTACATTAGCGCCGCAAGAACGTATCCTTTTTCTTGTTATTTACTGGCATTGTTCCACGTAATGATGTCTTGAATGACAGAAGCGTTATTTAACATGGTTTTTGGAGAGTATGGTGAGCCAGTCTTTGCTGGATTTATCTGGTTATATTAAGTTTTTTGTCGGGCTCTTTGCGCTGGTGAACCCGGTGGGTATTTTGCCCGTGTTTATCAGCATGACGAGCTATCAGGCTGTTGCTGCACGTAATAAAACCAATCTGACAGCCAACATGTCAGTTGCCATCATTCTTATCTCCTCTCTATTACTGGGCGACTCGATACTGATGTTCTTTGGTATCTCGATCGATTCTTTCCGAATTGCTGGCGGGATCTTGGTCGTAACCATTGCAATGTCCATGATTAGCGGCAAGCTGGGTGAGGATAAGCAGAACAAGCAAGAAAAATCAGAAACTGCGATCCGAGAAAACGTTGGCGTTGTCCCTCTGGCGCTTCCACTAATGGCGGGGCCAGGGGCGATTAGTTCGACGATTGTTTGGAGCTCTCGCTATCACGGATGGCAGAACTTGCTTGGCTTTTCTGCCGCAATCATCGTTTTTGCCTTTTGCTGTTGGTTGTTATTTCGAGCAGCCCCCTTACTCGTCCGCCTTTTAGGCCAAACGGGAATTAACGTTATCACGCGAATTATGGGGCTGCTATTAATGGCGTTAGGGATTGAGTTTATCGTCACCGGCCTGCGTTCTATTTTCCCCGGCTTGCTATAAGCGCATCACCATCGACGTTTTATAAAACCGCTGCTGGCTACGCCAATGGCGGTTTTTTTATCTAAGAAAGCTCATAGATAAAAATATTACCAATCACTTTTTCAAATCATAAATCTGCTGAATTTCAATAGTTTCGCCTCATTCTTACGATCACTCAATGAGTCAATATGCACATTTTTTGTGCAAAAAATCACATCATAACATTCTGTCATATCTACCAAAGAGTGCGTGTATAAAACGCTCATAGGATCATGTGTGGTTGAATATTCTTACATTTATTCATTAAACGATGTATTACTTCATAAGTAACACCAAGCCTGAATGATTCGGTTTATCTCTGCGCATGATAAAAAGATATTATGTTATATCAGCGAGTTAACATTGATCTTTTGATCCCTCCGGTGCAGTCTGTTGAGAGGCCAAAAATAAAATTTAGAGAATTGCGTAACATTTTAATAAAAATAATTCGCAGTGATTTTAACCATCTGTTAGCTTTTGGGCTTAATCACTGTGCTTTAGGCCGATGATAAAACATTCTGCTGCCATCTTTATTACGATGAGAATGGCGTGAGTTGCAGATTAATTCATGATCATCCAGAGAACGTGCTGACCTTGCGTTCTCGGTATAAAAGAAAGAGGTCTTTTTACTACCACATTCCGTATCAACAAATTCGTTCCTTGCTGATATGGAGATAAATCTCAACCCAGGTTTTTTGAACGGCAATAACGTGGTGACTGAATCTGCGATGTCGTTCTCAACACCAAGGGGAATAACAACAGTTGGCGTGCTCTGATGAGCATTCTATAAATGGGGAGTGGGTATACAATGAGCAAACACATCAAAAAGAAGTTATTAACCGTAAGCGTTATGGCTGCACTCGGTATGTTCACTGCGGCACAGGTTCAAGCTGCCGACGTACCGGCTGGCGTGAAACTCGCGGCCAAGCAAGAGTTAGTCAAAAACAATGGCTCGGAAGTTCAATCTCTCGATCCGCATAAAATTGAAGGTGTACCAGAGAACAACGTTACTAATGACTTAATGGAAGGCCTGACTCAGCACGATACTCAGGGTAAAACGATTCCAGGCACAGCGGCAAGTTGGGACAACAAAGATTTCAAAGTTTGGACCTTCCACATTCGCCCAGATGCTAAATGGTCTAATGGTAAGCCAGTGACTGCTGAAGACTTTGTGTATAGCTGGCAGCGTATTGTCGATCCTAAAACGGCGTCACCTTACGCGAGCTATTTGCAATATGCACACGTTGAGAACGTAGACGATATCATCGCGGGAAAAAAAGACAAATCGACGCTGGGCGTTAAGGCTCTGGACGATAAGACTTTCCAAGTGACGTTAACTGAACCGGTGCCGTATTTGGCTGAGATGACTTCCCACTATGCGATGAAGCCGGTGAATAAAGAGGCCGTTGAGAAATTTGGCGACAAATGGACGCTGCCTGAAAATTACGTCAGCAACGGCGCTTATAAATTAAAAGATTGGGTGGTCAACGAACGTATTGTTTTGGAACGTAACCCCGAATATTGGGATAACGCGAAAACGGTGATTAATAAAGTTACCTTCCTGCCGATTGCGTCTGAAGTGACCGACGTTAACCGCTACCGTACCGGCGAAATCGACCTCACCTATAACAACATGCCGATTGAGCTGTTCCAGAAGTTGAAAAAAGAGATCCCTAACGAAGTTAAAGCCGATCCGTATTTGTGTACCTATTACTACGAGATTAATAACCAGAAACCACCGTTTAATGATGAGCGCGTGCGTGAAGCGCTAAAATTAGGTTTGGATCGCGACATTATCGTTAATAAAGTCAAAAATCAGGGCGACCTGCCCGCCTATGGCTTTACACCGCCGTATACCGACGGGGCTAAGTTGACGCCGCCTGAATGGTTCGGCTGGTCACAGGAAAAACGTAATGAAGAAGCTAAAAAACTATTGGCTGAAGCTGGTTATGGCCCAGATAAACCATTAACGTTTAATCTGCTATACAACACTTCCGATCTGCATAAAAAGTTGGCTATTGCCGCAGCATCGATTTGGAAAAAGAATTTGGGTGTTAACGTTAAGTTAGAAAACCAAGAGTGGAAGACCTTCCTCGATACCCGTCATCAGGGCACCTACGATGTTTCTCGTGCTGCTTGGTGTGCTGACTACAACGAGCCTAGCTCCTTCTTAAACATGATGCTGTCTGACAGTAGCAGTAACACGCCGCACTATAAGAGCGCAGCTTTCGACAAAATTATGGCTGGGGCACTGCAAACCAACAGCAAAGAAGCTCGCGCGGGCGTCTATCAGCAAGCCGAACAGCAGCTAGATAAAGACTCCGTTATCGTCCCTGTGTTCTATTACGTGAATGCGCGTCTGGTGAAACCTTACGTGGGTGGTTATACCGGCAAAGACCCGCAAGATAACGTTTACGACAAAAACCTGTACATTATTGAGCACTAAAATACTCGCTGCATCAACGTCGTAGTCATACTTCTGCGGCGTTGATAATAGGTATTACCCAAAATAATTCGCGTTGTGGGTAGGCGGCAAGAGAGCTTATTTCCATACTAAGGTAAGTGGCTGGGAGTAAGTGCGAGCAGCTGACACCCACTACGTGAAGTATGACGGGAATAGATGCCGTCGTGGCGGGGGAAACTTCGCCACTGTTCAAAAATATAATCAGCCTCAAGGCTGAAGCGCAGGGCTAGGGCAATGTTAAAATTTATCTTTCGTCGTTTGCTTGAAGCAATACCGACACTTTTCATCCTGATCACCATCTCCTTCTTTATGATGCGTTTGGCACCAGGGAGTCCGTTTACCGGCGAGCGTGCACTGCCACCCGAAGTTTTGGCAAATATCGAAGCTAAATATCATTTAAATGACCCTATCTGGAAACAGTACGGCCATTATCTGGTGCAATTAGGCCACGGTGACTTTGGACCTTCCTTTAAATATAAAGATTATTCGGTAAACGATTTAGTCAGTGCTTCGTTTCCCGTGTCTGCCAAATTAGGTTTTGCCGCATTTATCTTGGCGGTGGTTTTAGGCGTAACGGCTGGGGTATTGGCTGCGCTTAAGCAAAATAGCAAATGGGACTACGCGGTGATGGGGGTCGCCATGACCGGTGTGGTGATACCGAGTTTTGTCGTAGCGCCGTTACTGGTATTAATTTTTGCTATTCAGTTAAAGTGGTTACCGGGCGGTGGCTGGAATGGTGGGGCGCTTAAATTCATGATCCTGCCGATGGTGGCACTCTCACTGGCTTATATTGCCAGCATTGCGCGTATTACGCGGGGATCAATGATCGAAGTCCTGCACTCCAACTTTATTCGTACCGCGCGCGCTAAAGGCTTGCCAATGCGCCGCATCATTTTACGTCATGCGCTAAAACCGGCTCTGCTGCCGGTGCTCTCTTATTTAGGCCCAGCCTTCGTCGGTATTATTACCGGCTCAATGGTGATTGAAACTATTTATGGCTTACCGGGAATTGGTCAACTGTTTGTTAACGGTGCGTTGAACCGCGACTATTCCTTAGTATTAAGCCTCACTATTTTGGTTGGCGCGCTGACCATTCTGTTTAACGCGATTGTCGATGTGCTTTATGCCGTCATCGATCCGAAAATTCGCTACTGATTCGGGAGATCGCATATGTTATTGAATAAAAAAAATGCGCAGGTAGTCGAAAACTTCGGCGAACAGCTCGAAGTGGAAGGCCGTAGCCTATGGCAAGATGCGCGCCGTCGTTTTGTGCATAACCGTGCGGCGCTGGCTAGTCTGTTCGTCCTTGGTTTGATCGCGCTGTTCGTGGTTTTTGCACCGATGCTGTCGCAGTTTGCCTATGACGATACCGACTGGGGAATGATGTCAGCAGCGCCGGATATGGTGTCTGGGCACTACTTTGGTACAGATTCCTCAGGACGAGACTTGTTGGTGCGCGTGGCCATTGGTGGCCGCATCTCTCTGATGGTCGGTATCGCTGCGGCATTGGTTGCCGTTGTCGTAGGGACTTTATACGGTGCCATGGCAGGGTATATCGGGGGTAAAACCGATTCTGTGATGATGCGTCTGCTGGAAATTCTCAACTCCTTTCCATTTATGTTCTTCGTGATCCTGTTGGTGACCTTTTTTGGGCAAAATATCCTGCTGATCTTTGTCGCGATCGGTATGGTGTCATGGCTGGATATGGCGCGTATCGTACGTGGCCAAACGCTAAGCCTGAAACGCAAAGAGTTTATTGAAGCGGCGCTGGTGGGCGGTGTTTCTACGCGAAAAATAGTGACTCGTCATATCGTTCCCAACGTGCTGGGCGTGGTAGTCGTTTACGCATCGCTGTTAGTGCCAAGCATGATCCTGTTTGAATCCTTCCTAAGTTTCTTAGGATTGGGCACGCAGGAGCCGCTAAGCAGCTGGGGAGCGCTGTTAAGCGACGGTGCGAATTCGATGGAAGTGTCGCCATGGCTGCTGATGTATCCGGCTGCGTTTTTGGTCGTGACGCTGTTCTGTTTCAACTTTATCGGCGACGGTCTGCGTGATGCCCTCGACCCGAAAGACCGTTAAGGAGTTCTACGATGATGACAACAGATAAAAGCGCTGAGCGACTGCTCGCGGTAAAAGATCTTCGTGTGACGTTCTCGACGAATGACGGCGATGTGACGGCGGTAAACGACTTAAACTTCTCGCTGCGTGCGGGTGAAACCCTCGGCATCGTTGGAGAGTCTGGCTCTGGCAAATCCCAAACTGCGTTTGCGCTTATGGGGCTGTTGGCACAAAACGGCGGCATCGGTGGTTCTGCATTGTTCAACGGGCGCGAGATCCTCAACTTACCGGAGAAACAGCTCAATAAGCTGCGCGCCGAAGAAATAGCGATGATCTTTCAAGATCCGATGACGTCACTCAACCCTTATATGCGGGTAGGGGAGCAACTGATGGAAGTGCTGATGCTACACAAAGGCATGAGCAAAGCGCAGGCGTTTGAAGAGTCGGTCCGGATGTTGGACGCGGTTAAAATGCCAGAAGCGCGTAAGCGTATGCGTATGTTTCCGCATGAGTTTTCAGGTGGTATGCGCCAGCGCGTAATGATAGCGATGGCGTTACTGTGCAGACCTAAGCTGTTGATTGCCGATGAACCAACGACGGCGCTGGATGTGACGGTTCAGGCGCAAATCATGACGTTGCTTAATGAGCTGAAAAGCGAATTTAACACAGCGATTATTATGATTACTCACGATCTCGGTGTTGTCGCCGGTATTTGTGACAAAGTGCTGGTGATGTATGCGGGGCGAACCATGGAATATGGTCAAGCGCGTGACGTATTCTATGCGCCAAGCCATCCTTATTCGATTGGCTTACTCAATGCGGTTCCTCGTTTGGATGGCGAAAACGAATCTTTGTTAACGATCCCAGGCAATCCGCCTAATCTGCTGCGTTTGCCGAAAGGCTGTCCATTCCAACCGCGCTGCCCACATGCGACTGAGCAGTGCATGCAGATGCCGCCGTTGGAAAGTTTTGGTGAAGGACGCCTGCGAGCCTGCTTTAGAACGGTGGAGGAATTGGCATGAGTCAGAGCAGCGAAAATAAAAAAGTATTGCTCGAAGTGACCGATCTGAAAGTGCACTTTGACGTTAAAGATAATAAGGCATGGTTCTGGCAGCCCGCAAAAACCCTGAAAGCCGTCGATGGAGTCACCTTACGTTTGTACGAAGGGGAAACTTTGGGCGTGGTAGGTGAGTCTGGCTGTGGTAAATCGACCTTTGCGCGCGCGCTCATTGGTTTGGTCAAAGCCACTGATGGACGCGTTGCATGGCTGGGCAAAGATTTGCTAGGGATGGATGCTAAGCACTGGCACGAAGTGCGTAATGATATCCAGATGATTTTCCAAGATCCGTTGGCGTCGTTAAATCCGCGAATGACCATTGGTGAAATTATCGCCGAGCCACTGAAAACCTATCATCCGAAAATGTCGCGTCAGGAAGTGAAAGATCGCGTCAGAAATATGATGATGAAAGTCGGGCTATTACCTAACTTAATTAACCGATACCCACATGAGTTTTCCGGCGGCCAATGCCAACGTATCGGGATTGCGCGCGCGTTAATCCTTGAACCTAAGCTTATCATCTGTGACGAACCCGTTTCTGCACTTGATGTGTCGATTCAGGCACAGGTCGTCAATTTATTGCAGCAATTGCAACGTGAAATGGGGCTTTCCCTGATCTTCATTGCTCATGATTTAGCCGTGGTGAAACATATCTCTGACCGCGTTTTGGTGATGTATTTAGGGCATGCCGTTGAGTTGGGAACGTATGATGAGGTGTACCACAATCCTCAGCATCCTTATACGAAAGCGCTGATGTCGGCAGTACCTGTTCCCGATCCTGATCTGGAGCGCAACAAAAAAATCCAGCTGCTGGAAGGGGAATTACCTTCTCCCATTAATCCGCCGTCAGGCTGTATTTTCCGCACTCGTTGCCCGATTGCGGGGCCCGAATGTGCGTTGACGCGTCCGTTGATGGAAGGTAGCTTCCGGCATGCGGTATCATGTTTGAAAGTTGATCCGCTCTAAAAGCGCTTCAAGAGCTCAAACCAGAGGGCGTAGTTCATTCAGAGCTGCGCCTTCGTCTTTTAAACGTTGGCGTTAACTGTACTATTATCGGCTGATTTTCCCGCACTTGATGATTTGTCTCCTACTCAGGCTTGAAAGCCGAGCGCGCTCTACTCATACTGCAAGCACTAGATTTTTATCTCTATTGATTCTTTAAGGATATTCGTCATGGCAGAAGAAACTATTTTCAGCAAAATTATTCGTCGTGAGATCCCTTCTGATATCGTGTATCAGGACGATTTAGTCACTGCATTCCGAGATATCTCTCCGCAGGCACCAAGCCATATCCTCATTATCCCCAATCAGTTGATCCCTACGGTTAACGACGTTAAGCCAGAGCACGAAGCTGCGCTGGGGCGCATGATCACCGTGGCGGCGAAAATTGCACAACAGGAAGGGATTTCTGAAGATGGTTACCGCCTGATCATCAACTGTAATCGTCATGCGGGGCAAGAGGTTTACCACATCCATATGCATCTGCTGGGTGGTCGTGCATTAGGACCGTTGCTTGCACGCTAACCTTTAGCGTTCCTGTTTTGCTATAACACAATGTCTTTAACCGGAGTTCATCGTTATGCGCGTTTCATTCACTGGTTTTGCTCTGGCGGCGTTCTTACCGTTGGCACTTTTGGCTGGCTGTAGCGCGCCGAGTCATATTGCAGTGAGCGATGGACAGCGGGTCGTGATGGATCCCTCTGTGCTGACTGCAGGCATCACGGCGGACAATCCAACGGTTTCTTCGGGAGATCTCTACCCGGTTGCGTATGCCAATGTGAACTATGGGCAGGAACAAAAGCCGATTACGCTTAACTACCGTTTCTATTGGTATGATGTGAAGGGACTGGATATTTTCCCCCACGAGCCGCCGCGCACCATCACGTTAAAACCAGGGCAGAATGTACGTCTGGAATCGACCAGTGCCAATACCCGTGCAAAACAGGTTCGTCTCTATCTCTATTTATAAATTTAGCCAATACCTCATGGGAGAGGGATGATGAAAAAGCTTTTATCTGTGACGTTTGCGGCGTTGCTGCTGGCGGGCTGTCAAATCACGACGAAGCAGGGCAGTGAAACAACGACCGAGCCGGCGCAACCGACACAAACCCAGCCTCCGGTCACCGCGCCCACTACGCCGGTAGAACAGCCACCGGTCACCACCGTACCAACCCCGCCGAAGGTGCAGAGTTTTAACTGGAGCGGGAGCTTAACGCCGCTGATTAATCAGATGCTGAGCTCACCAGATGTGGCTGCGGGTAGCGTATTGTTAGTCGATAACGTACAAAACCAAACTAACGGTAGTATTCAGGTATCCAATGCGACCGCGGAGTTGAAAAAGGCGCTGCAGCAGGGCAATAAATTCACGTTGGTTCCGGCTAACCAAGTGACTAGCGCTAAACAGTCGTTAGGGTTATCCGCAGAAGATAGTTTAGGTTCACGCCGTAAGGCGATTGGTCTGGCGCGTATCGTTAATGCACAGTATGTGCTGTATAGCGCGATAGACGGCGATGTACAATCACCCAAGATAGCGATGCAGTTGATGTTGGTCCAAACCGGTGAAATCATCTGGTCGGGTAATGGGGCCGTGACTCGTTGATCCTATGTCGAACGTGTTTGAATCATCATTGACTTCCGTGCGGGCCGTTCTGGCCCGCCGTTTTTCGTTGGTTGACCCACTAGAGTGGCAAATATCTCAAGTCGAAGGGCTGACCGGTATTAACTGGAAAGTTTCAACGCCCGCGGGCCATGCCTATCTACTGCGTCCACAAACGCAACAAAAAACACAGCTAGGTATCAATCGCAAGCGTGAATCCCATGCGCTGAGGTTAGCCGCTAATGCCGCTATTGCGCCACAGTGCTTAGGCATTGACGCCGGCTGGCTGATTACCGAATGGATTCACGGCCAAGCACTCACTGATACCAATTACTTTTCTCATCTGCCAGCGTTAGCAGAAAAAATAGTGGCGTTACATCGTCTTAAACCAGCGGGCCAAGCACGCGATTTTCACCGTCATTGCCAGCGTTATTATCAGTTAAGTTCGCCTCACTGGTTCACTCCGCAAGCGCTAAGCATTCATCAATATTGGCAGTCACGTGCGTTACCTACGCCGCTTAAATTCGCACTGCTGCATATGGACATCCATCCGGGAAATATTATTCAAACATCCAGTGGGCTGCGCCTTATCGATTGGGAATATGCCGCGGTAGGTGATATCGCTTTGGATCTGGCGGCGATGTATCGTAGTTTCGGCTGGACGGAAACGCAGCAGCGCTATTTTACCGATTTGTATGTGCGGGCTGGTGGGTACGCAGACATAGAAAAATTGCGACAACATGTTCAATGCTGGTTGCCCCGCGTCGATTATATGGCGTGGTTATGGTATGAAGTGCGCTGGCAGCAATCAAAACAGAATTCATTTCGTGAGGCCGCCAATCTGTTGCTATCCCAGTTGCTCGCTCAGAGAGAAGCAGGACGCTAGCCAGTAAAGCCGCACGTGACAAAATAGCGAAGGCGTTAATGCGCGCCGCAAAGTTAAATTGATAAGGAGATTCCTTGTGGGTCCAGTAATGTTGGATGTGGCAGCCTATGAGTTGGATGCCGAAGAGCGTGAGATTTTGCAGCATCCGCTGGTCGGGGGATTAATTCTATTCACCCGCAATTTCCATGATGCGCAACAGCTTCGTGAGCTGGTACGCCAAATCCGCGCTGCATCGCGTAATCACTTAGTGATTGCCGTCGATCAGGAGGGCGGCCGCGTTCAGCGTTTCCGTGAGGGGTTCACCCGTTTACCGGCGGCTCAGTCTTTTGCGGCTTTAAATAGCGATGCCGAAGGGCGTAGGTTAGCCCAAGAAGCGGGATGGCTTATGGCTTGCGAAATGATTGCCATGGATATTGATATCAGCTTTGCGCCGGTGCTGGATTTAGGCCACGGCAGCGCGGCGATTGGCGAACGATCGTTCCATGAAAAGCCAGAAATCGCAGTGCGTATGGCGGAAAGTTTTATTGATGGTATGCATGAAGCTGGCATGAAAACCACCGGCAAACATTTCCCCGGTCACGGTGCAGTGACCGCCGATTCGCATAAAGAAACGCCAATTGACCCTCGTCCGCTGGAAGAAATCATTAATCATGATATGGTTATTTTTAACCAACTGAATTCGCGCGGTAAACTGGACGCCGTAATGCCCGCTCATGTGATTTATCCGCAGGCCGATGCGCGCCCGGCAAGTGGTTCTCCATACTGGTTAAAGCAGGTATTACGCCAACAGCTAGGCTTTAATGGCGTGATCTTCTCTGATGATTTGTCGATGGAAGGTGCTGCTGTCATGGGGAGCTACGCAGAGCGTGGTCAGGCTTCGCTAGACGCGGGCTGTGACATGATTTTAGTGTGCAATCACCGCGAGGGGGCCGTCAGCGTGTTGGATAATTTGGCACCGATCACCGCAGAGCGTGTTAGCTCGCTGTATCATAATGGTAAATTAACGCGTGAAGAACTGATGGCTTCACCGCGCTGGAAAGCGGCGCATCAAGAATTAGAGCAGCTTCATCAGCGTTGGGTGGACAGCAAAGCATAAATACCGGCGCTTAAATCACAATAACGCAAGGCGGCTACGACGTTAGCCGCTGTTTGGGAGCAGTGAGAACATGATTATTTATCTTCACGGTTTTGATTCCACCAGTCCAGGTAATCACGAAAAAGTGATGCAGTTACAGTTCATCGATCCCGATGTGCGTTTGATTAGCTACAGTACTCGACACCCGCGCCACGATATGCAGCATTTGCTGAAAGAGGTGGATAAAGTTGTGCAGCAGGCTGGCGATGCTCATGCGCTGATTTGCGGCGTAGGCCTTGGCGGTTTCTGGGCAGAGCGAATTGGTTATTTATGCGGTATTCGTCAGGTGATGTTTAACCCGAATCTGTTCCCGCAAGAAAATATGATGGGTAAGATTGATCGGCCTGAAGAGTATTTAGATATTGCGACCAAGTGCGTGGAGAACTTTCGTGAAAAGAATCGCGAGCGCTGTTTGGCGGTGCTTTCACGTCATGATGAAGTGCTAAATAGCCAGCGCAGCGCAGAGTACCTGCAACCTTTCTATGAAATTGTATGGGACGAGCAGCAGACGCACAAATTTAAAAGCCTGTCGCAGCATCTGCAAAAAATTCGGGCATTTAAAACGGTATCTTAAGGCTGATGAGAATTTAAGCATTTCACTTCCAAGCTTCAGCATTCTGCTGAAGCTTTTTTGATCTCATCCTTTGGTCTGGTGAATAGTTTAAGCATGTTGGCCTAAAAGTGAGCTGGATTAATTTGCTATGGTGAATATCATCTCAAGCCAAGAGGGCTACGCTGTAATTCTTTGGCTGTCACGAGATGTCTGTGTCGGCGCTTCACACGCTGGCGGCTTATGATTATGACAGAGCGTTTTAGCCCGCTTGGACGGATACGCGCATCTTGAGAGTCTTGTTGTTAAGTAAGTGATAGATAATTTTACTCATTGCTCTGAGTTGATGCCCAGAGCCAAGACGGAGTTAGTTATGACTGATATCGCTAAATTATTAGGTAAAGAAGCCAATTCCCTGCTCGAACATCGCTGTACGACTATCCCATCAGACCAGCTCTATCTCCCCGGTGCCGATTTTGTTGATCGTGTGATGATCGACAATAACCGTTCGCCGCGAGTGCTAGCGGCCATGCAAAATCTGTATAACACGGGGCGCCTAGCGGGGACTGGTTATCTTTCTATCCTACCTGTCGATCAGGGCGTAGAGCATTCTGCTGGGGCTTCCTTTGCAGCTAACCCGCTCTATTTCGATCCAAAGAATATTGTCGAGTTGGCTATTCAGGCGGGCTGTAACTGCGTGGCGTCAACCTATGGTGTATTAGCCGCGGTTTCGCGTCGCTATGCACATAAAATTCCTTTCTTGGTCAAACTGAACCACAACGAAACGTTAAGCTATCCAACGCAGTATGATCAGACTCTATATGCCAGCGTAGAACAGGCATTCAATCTGGGGGCTCAGGCCGTAGGGGCAACGATTTATTTTGGTTCAGCAGAGTCACGCCGCCAAATTGAAGAGATCTCAGCGGCTTTTGAACGTGCGCATGAGTTGGGCATGGTTACGGTGCTATGGGCTTACCTGAGAAATCCAGCATTTGTTAAAGATGGCGTAGACTACCACTCTAGCGCCGATTTAACTGGGCAGGCAAACCATTTGGCCGCAACGATTGGGGCCGATATTGTGAAGCAAAAAATGGCCGAAAATAACGGTGGCTATAAAGCCGTTAAATTTGGCTATACCGATGAGCGAGTGTATACCAAACTCACCTCCGACCATCCAATCGATTTGGTGCGCTATCAGTTGGCGAATTGCTATATGGGGCGTGCCGGTTTAATTAACTCCGGCGGTGCTGCTGGTGAAAATGACATTCAAGAATCGGTGCGAACCGCGGTGATCAATAAACGTGCCGGTGGCATGGGGTTGATTTTGGGACGCAAAGCGTTCAAAAAATCGATGAAGGATGGCGTCGCGTTAATCAATGCGGTGCAGGACGTGTATTTAGATAAGAAGGTGACTATCGCTTAACTGAAAGCGAGATGGCTGAAAATAGTTGGCTTAGAAAAATAGGCTAAAAAAAGCGGGCTCAGCCAGAACGACTGAGCCCGCTTTATGATGGACAGGGAACTAAAAGTGATGAGGACGCTTTAGCGGCCTGCCTTCAGCTTCTGGAAGTAGTTCTCATAAATTTCGCTGGCGCTACCCACGTCGTTTTGCCACTCACCATGAGCGATGGTTTCAGCATCAGGGTAGAGTGATTTATCGCCAGAGATGGATGCTGGGAGCATTTTCTGAGCCGCTAAGTTCGGTGTTGGATAGCCGATAGTTTTGGCAACCTGTACCGCAATATCAGGGCGAAGCAGGAAGTTAATCAGCTTCAAGGCACCTTCAGGATTCTTCGCGTTAGCGGGAATGGATAGGCTGTCCATCCAGAAAATCCCGCCTTCTTTCGGCCAAACCACCTCTAGCGGCGTACCGGCTTCGCGTGCAACGTATGCCGAGCCATTCCAGACCATCCCCAGATTGACCTCGCCTTCCATGTAAGGATTGGCAGGGTTATCAGAGTTGAAAGCCAATACGTTTGGCATCAGCTTTTTCAGCTCTTCATAAGCCGCTTCGATCTGTTTCGGGTCAGTGGTGTTGCCTGAGTATCCTAGTTTCAGCAGCGCCATTTGGAAAACTTCGCGTGCATCGTCGGTGAGCAGTAGGCTACCTTTATATTCTGACTTCCATAGGTCAGCCCAACGGGTGACGCTTTTAGGATCGATGGCATCCGAGTTAACGCCAATCGCGGTTGCACCCCAGATGTAGGGAATGGAGTAGTCATTCTCTGGGTCGAAAGGCTTGTGCAGCAGATTCGGGTCCAGATTATGGAAGTTGCTTAGCTTAGTTTTGTCGATCTTTTGCAGCATGCCTTCTTTACTCATTTTGGAAACAAAATAAGTGGAAGGAACCACCAGATCGTATGCGCCACTTTTATACGTCTTCAGTTTGGCATACATGGTTTCATTGGACTCGTAGGTGGAATAAATCACCTTGATGCCGGTTTCCTTGGTGAACTGCTCTAACAGTCCCGGCGGCACATATTCAGTCCAGTTATAGAAATAGACAGTATTATTGTCATTTTCCGTTTTCGGCGCATCGGCAGCGATTGCGGCATTAACTCCCAAAGCCAACAAACCTGCGGCTACCAGAGGTGACCACTTTTTCATTCAGCGTATCCCTATAGTGAAGGTCGAAATAAAGAGAAAATCTCTATGGGTCCTGCATGGAACACTTCGACAAGAACACATGTTTTCGCGGGAGTTGTACCATCAGGGCGGCCATTATAGGAGCGGGGGCGCGTGGGGTAAAGCAAGGGGATGGTTTAGGTTTTGCTGGGCGCGGAAAATAAATGGGTTTCTGCCACCAATGCATCTCATTGGTGGCAGAGAGATACCACGTTACCCTAGCCGATCGTCAGGCGGTGGGTTTTGCTTTTGTTGGATGGCATAAGCTTTCTCATGTTCCCCTTGTTTGCGGGCATAGAACATCAAAATGCTTAAACTGATAATAAAGGTTGCCGTCAGCTTAATATTTTCTGCTCCTGACAATGCGACGAAGCAGAAAACACAGCCTAATGTTGCCGCCATAACGCTGACGATATTTTTCAGCGACGCGCCTTCCATACGAATTAACGCTACGCAGGAGTAGAAATACGGCAACATGGTCAGCAGAACCGCGATGCCGATAAGCTCGCCAAAAATATCGGAAGAGTTGCTGCCTTTTGCACTCATGAAGGTCATGAATGCCATCAGCAACGTCATTTTGATGGCAGAGAGGATGATGCCTTTACGTGGCACGCCGTGGCTATCTACCTCGCCGTATATTTTAGGGAAGTTGCCATCACGCGCGGCGCGGACACCCGCCTGTCCGACCAACATCATCCAAGAGCCCAGCGCTGCCAAACAGGCAAATGCGGTAAAGGCCGATACCACTGGGGCAGCCCATGAGCCAATCATCATGGAGGTACTTGCGGCGAAAGGCGCACCGGTTTTTGACATCACATCAGCAGGGAACATTCCGCTCATGACCTGTGTTGCCAGAATATACACAATCCCAGCTAATGCGGTGCCCAGCATGGTTGCGATAGGAACAGTACGCTGCGGGTTTTTCACCAGACCCGAGCTGACGGCCGCGGATTCCACGCCAACAAACGCCCATAGGCAAATCAGAATGCTGTGCATAATCGCTTTGCTGTCCGCTTGGCCGGAGGTATTCCAGTTCGCCTGATACAGTGCAGGGTCGAACCAATGCCAGCCAGCGACGGCGGTACCAATGACGGGAACGAGGACGAGGATCAGCCCCAGTGTGGTTAGGCGACTCACCCAGTTGCCCCCCATCATGTTCACCAACGCCATAATCCAGATAATGACGATACTGGCAATCCCGGCAGGAATCGGCTGATTAAGCGCGGGGAAGAAGACAGAAAGATAGGCCACGCCGGCAAGACAGTCGGCGAGGTTACCTATCCAGTTAGCATGGTAGTAAAGCACGGCGGTTTGGAAGCCAAATGCGGGACCTAAACGGCCAGCATAGGCGATAGGTCCGCCAACCTGTGGATCGCGCGTGGTTAAACGTGCAAACACATATGCCAATGACATGGCACCGATCAATGTAATAAACCATCCGAAGAGAGCGATAGAACCAATTTTGGCGAGGTTCGCAGGTAGGAGGGCGATACCGCTCCCCATCATGTTACCTGCGACGATACCGGTACACGCTATCAGCCCGATTTTTTTAGAAGACGCCATTTTAGCCCCGTTAACATCAGCATTTAGCTATGTTCCCTCACGGCACGCTGTCGTTTGATATTGAAAATCCTTGGGTGGGAATTATATGACAAATTGAGACATGTATCACATTTGCAAATAGGTTAACGACAATGCATTGAGCTAAAACAGTTTTGAGTCACAACCGATGGTGTAATGAACAATCTAAACCGAGTTGTCTTGCACTAAAGCTAGCACAGGAATGCAAAAAAGGCGCTCTAGGCGCCTTTCATGTTGAATCAGTATTCTTAATTAAAGCGGCTTGGATGCCGTTCTGTCGCGCAATATGAACTGACTCCCCAGTACCAGAACCAGCGATAATACCAGCAGGATGGTTGCCAGCGCGTTGACCTCAGGAGAGACACCCACTTTCACCATTGAGTAGATTTTCAAGGGCAAAATTTCATAGCTTGGGCCGGTCACAAATGAGGAAACAACCACATCATCCATCGATAGTGTGAAGCTCAGCAACCAGCCAGCCGCTACAGCAGGCATGGCGAGCGGCAAAAGAATTTTGCGCAGAATAATGAATTCGCTAGCGCCAAGATCTTTAGCCGCCTCCAACATACGCACGTCAAATCCCTTTAGGCGTGAATATACGGTAACGACGACAAAGGGCAGGCAGAAGGTGATATGCGAGAACAGCAGTGACCAGAAGCCTAAAGAGACCCCCAGTAACATGAACAGCACCAGCAACGAAATCGCCATCACAATATCCGGTGACATCATGACAACAAATAGCATTCCGCTGACAAAAGGTTTGCCGCGGAAGTGATACCGGAACAGCGCTACGGCGGTCAGTGAACCGATCAGCGTAGCAAAGGTGGCAGAAAGCACCGCCATCGTGATCGAATGGCCTGCAGCCTGAAGCAAGCTGTCATTGTTCATCAACGTGCTGTACCAATCGAAGGTGAATCCCTTCCAATTGATGCCAAAACGAGAGCTATTAAACGAGTTAGCGATCAGAATAATAATAGGGATATATAAATAGGCATAGACGATGGACATAAATCCACCGCGTAGCAGGCGTCCGATCATTCCAGTTCCACCTTTTTATTCATTAATTTCCCGACGCGATAATAGATATACAGCAGAATCCCCATCACCAGTGTTAAACATATGCTGGTCGCCGCGCCGAAGGGCCAGTCGCGGATATTTAGGAACTGGCTTTTTATCACATTGCCAATCAGGAGGTTCTTTGCACCGCCAAGCAGGTCAGAGACGTAGAACAGTCCCAATGATGGCAGCATGACCAGCAATGAGCCTGCAACAATCCCCGGCATGGTTAATGGGATAATAATACGAATAAAGGTTTGTAGCTTATTAGCCCCCAAATCACGCGCGGCCTCCAGCACTGATTTATCGAGTTTCTCAATACTGGAATAGAGCGGCATCACCATAAACGGCAATAGGATATAAATCAGCCCCAGAATAACCGCTTCTGGTGTATACATTATCCGTAAAGGCGTATCGATAATTCCGGTCCACAAAAGAAACTCGTTCAGATAACCACGGGTGCTGAGAAATAATTTTAGGCCATAAATACGTATGAGTGAATTTGTCCAGAATGGAACAATCAGCAAAAACAGCAGAAGAGGGCGTACTCTCTCAGGTAGGCGTGCAAGAATAAAGGCAAAAGGATACCCGATCACCAAACAACATAGCGTGGCGATGACGGCCATATTGAGCGAGTGCAACAACACTTCGGCATACAGCGGATCAAATAAACGCGTGTAGTTATCGAGAGAGAACACCATCTTGACCAGATGAGCGTCATCACGCGTTAGGAAGCTGGTGGCGATAATCATCAAATTCGGCATAAAGACGAATAGCACCAGCCAAGCGACCACGCCGGTGATCACCACATTCTGGAAATACTTACGCGACTTCTTCATCAGCCAGCACCACCTCCCAGCTTTCGACCCAAGTCACGGCCATTTTTTGATTCAGTGAATGATCCACATCAGGATCGTCTTCATTAAAGAACTCGCTGACCAGCACCATCTTGCCGTTTTCCAGTTCGACGGTTGATTCCAGCGTCATACCTTTATAGTTACGCTCGCGGACATAGCCGATGATGCCATCGACGTGCTGACCGTGATGTATTTCTTCAACGCGCACGTCTTCAGGTCGTAGTAGCACGTTCAGCTTATCGCCTGGGCTGACTTCCATTGCCGCATCCACATAAATATTGCACTCGCGACCTTCAACATTCGCTCTCACGCGATGCTCATCGACACGGTGCAGCACTTCCGCATCGAATATGTTGATTTCACCGATGAAGCTGGCGACAAACAGGTTTTTCGGCTCTTCGTAAATCTCACGTGGCGTACCATCCTGCTCGATTTTACCGTCGCGCATCACCACGATACGGTCGGACATCGTCAGTGCTTCTTCCTGATCGTGTGTGACAAAGATAAAAGTAATCCCCAGCTTACGCTGTAACGCTTTAAGCTCGTTCTGCATCTGCTTACGTAGCTTGTAATCCAACGCGGAGAGTGACTCATCCAGCAGGAGTACCCTTGGCTTATTCACCACCGCGCGCGCAATGGCGACGCGCTGTTGCTGACCGCCAGAGAGCTGATGTGGACGACGCTGGGCAAACTCTTCCAACTGAACCATGCGTAACGCTTCCAAAGCGCGCGGCTTAATTTCTGCCTCGGGTCTTTTTTGCATACGTAGGCCAAAGGCGACGTTGTCGAGCACGGTCATATGCGGAAACAACGCATAACTTTGAAATACGGTGTTGACGTGTCGCTGTTCAGCGGGAAGGTGAGTGATATCTTCACCGTCCAGAATCACCCGGCCGTCATCAACGTCTTCCAAACCGGCAATAAGACGCAAAACGGTGGTTTTTCCGCAGCCAGAAGGGCCGAGAATGGTCAAGAACTCGCCATGATTAATCGTGAGGTCAAGGTCAGTGATGATATCTTTATCATCGAAAGACTTGCGGATACCTGTCAAACGAACAACAGGCTGTGGTGCTGCGTTAGAACCTAGAGAGGATATCTCAGTCATTTATTTGCTACTCTATCCCGGTGTGTATTGCAGATAGAACCGCCGCTGAAAAGACTGTTATCCCTTTCATCGCTGAAAGGTAAGAGCAGATAGACTCAAGCTAAATCAATGAGTCAGACAGCTCAAAACCAGCGGCGCCAATCAAAAATTAAGGCGCGAATGATAGACTGTGTGAACTACAATTAAAAGCCAGCCCGCTAATAAATCCTGATTTTCCCGCCTTACAGCCACCATGATGCACTAATTTGCCGAGAATGGGGCAAAAATCCTGTGAAACGGCTATTTTTATTCAGTATTACTTTCTTTACTTTGTTTAACTTCAGCTAAAAATGACCTGACGCAATATTTCAGTTTTGTCGCCTCCGCATAATGTAAAACCTATGATGAGGGCAAAGGGTATTTCGCCATAATGAGATGTATACCCGTCATACTTCAAGCTGCATGTGCGTTGGCTGCGCTCGTTCACCCGGATTACTTACAAGAGTAAGCTCATCGGGTTCACTCACTTGCCGCCTTCCTGCAACTCGAATTATTTAGGGGTTTACAGTGCAATCGCCTTGCAAAAGTCCACGCTTGACGTTGTTTGGCTCGCCCACTAGTCGATTATTTATCCTACGCGGCACTTGTCCTTCCTTCTTTGCCCTCCTGCAGCAAGAATGATGCGGACTGTGACGAATAATGAATTATTGCGAGACACTTTTATGAATAACTTACTCGATCGTTTTTTTAATTATGTTTCTTTCGACACACAGTCAAAATCCGGCGTTCGTCAGGTTCCGAGTACCGATGGCCAGATGAAGCTAGCACGGGCGCTGAAAGCAGAATTAGTCGAATTAGGCTTTGAGCAGGTTACCTTAAGCGATCACGGGTGTGTGATGGCAACACTGCCCTCTAACGTTAGCTGGAAAGCGCCGACGATCGGTTTTATCTCCCATTTAGATACTGCCCCCGACGCCAGTGGCAAAAATGTTAATCCACAAATCGTTGAAAACTATCGCGGCGGAGATATTGCGTTGGGCATTGGTGACGAAGTGCTGTCGCCTGTGATGTTCCCTGTATTGCACCAATTGCTTGGCCAGACGCTGATCACCACCGATGGTAAAACGTTGCTGGGGGCTGATGATAAAGCGGGGATTGCAGAAATCGTAACGGCGATGCTACGTCTTAAACACAATAACGTACCTCATGGCGATATCCGTATCGCATTTACGCCGGATGAAGAAGTGGGTAAGGGCGCACAGTTTTTCGATGTAGAGGCCTTTGACGCGGAGTGGGCATACACCGTGGATGGCGGCGGTGTGGGAGAATTGGAGTGTGAGAATTTCAATGCCGCGTCGGTGACTATCAAGATCGTGGGTAACAACGTGCATCCGGGAACAGCAAAAGGCGTGATGGTGAATGCATTGTCGCTGGCGGCACGTATCCATAACGAATTACCCCCAGAACAAACGCCTGAAAATACCGAAGGCTATGAAGGTTTTTATCATTTGGCTTCGATGAAAGGCACGGTAGAGAAAGCCGAAATGCATTACATCGTGCGTGATTTCAGCCGTGAGGGTTTTGAAGCACGTAAGAAAACCATTATGGATATTGCCAAAAAAGTGGGCAAAGGCCTACATCGTGACTGTTATATTGAAGTGACGTTGGATGACAGTTACTACAACATGCGTGATGAAGTGGCAAAACATCCACATATCATTGAGCTAGCGCAGCAAGCGATGCACGATGTTGGCATTGAGCCAATTATGTGCCCGATTCGTGGCGGTACTGATGGTGCTCAGCTTTCATTCCGCGGCCTGCCTTGCCCGAATCTGTTTACCGGTGGCTATAATTTCCATGGCAAACATGAGTTCATCACGCTCGAAGGCATGGAAAAAGCGGTTTCGGTTATTATGCGCATTGCTGAGTTGACCGCGTTGAAAGCCAAAGGCTAGCAATAAAAAAGCCGCTGAAAATCAGCGGCTAAAATAAACAGACACAGCGGCAATAAATCGTTATACCCAAAATAGTTCAAACTGCATTTTGCTGGCTGCGTTCGTTATGCTTCCCCTCCTTGGGGCTCACGAGCGAATGCTTGCCGCGTCAATGCAACTCGAATTATTTTTGGGTAGAGATCGCTGAGCGATCGGTCAAAATACGCAGGGTCACGGATTCAACCTGATCCTGCGTTTCTTTATGGTGGCGAACCATATGTGCCGTTTTCAGGTGTGCATCTAAGTGCGCATGAGATCCCCAACGCTCAAGCATAAAAATGGTATCTGGTGCTAAGGTTTGCGGCTCAATGGCTGGCAGCGTGTCAGTCAACGGTGCGTACTGATAGCAACCCTCTTCAGCTAACACTTCAGCTTGCAAGGCTTGGAAACGCTTGACGATCTCATCGAGATGGCCGGATCGAACTTTGATTTCAGCTATAACGGTAATCATGGCGATGCCTTATTTTTGACCGAAAACGGTCGCTAAATGATCGCGGTAACAAGCGATATTGTGTTCAACGTTTGGATTCTTAATAACGTCGGTGCACAGGAACGTTGGCAGGCGGGTCATACCCAAGAATTCATTGGCTTTGTGGAAATGCATGTACAAACCGTCAACCCCTTGACCGTGGAAGAACTGGTCCGGATCGTCAAATGCTTCCTGTGGTGCGTTCCAGGTCAGAGACAACATATGTTGCTTGCCCTGAATTAAACCGCCTGAACCATATTTTTTGTTGGCATCAGAACGGGTGCGACCATCGCTGGCATACAAGCGGCCGTGGCCTTCAGTGAAGACTTCATCGATGTATTTTTTAACGATCCACGGCTCACCCATCCACCAGCCCGGCATCTGATAAATCACCACGTCGGCCCACAGATAATTTTCAATTTCTTGTTCTACTTCATAACCGTGATCGATAGTGGTTTCACGCAGTTCATGGCCCAATGCAGATAGCGTTTCTTTGGCAACTTCATGCAGCGTGGTATTCAATTGCCCCTTAGAGTGGCCGAAAGCTTTCATACCATTGATTAGGAAAATCTTGCTCATAATGCAACTCCTCAAGCGACGCCGTGAAAAATGGACGCCGTGTTGTTATTCGATAAATTCGTTAGTGGCTGAAGCAATTATCACACTCTTTATTTTCATAAAATAGGTGATATGAATCACAACACTTTTGCTTAACAGTCAATAATTGAGGGCTAATAGGAATAATCTCGTCATCAACCTCGCGCGAGAACGGGGACTCAATAGACGCTGAAGCCGTGTAGAGAGCTGGATTGGTGAGCAGCGAGCACTGCGTTAGCTTAGAATTTGCACCGGATAGGGATTAATAAGAATGGATAAAAACTGAGGAATATATTCCGCCCAATCCTGCACATTGAGGATTGGGCGGACAGTCACATTACGCTACAGGTTTAGCAATAATGCTACGGGTTTCCATACGAACTTCTGTCAGATAGACCTGCAGGTTATCACCGGTTTGATATACGGTTTCGCCTTTAATCTGTAGGCTGCCAGTCTCTTGACTGCACACCAACTCGTCACGGACAGCATGAATGAAGGACGATGGGATAAAGGCTATCGCACCATTATCAACCAGACGAACTCGCATTCCGCCACGAGAGATGTCGATGATTTCAGCATTGAAGTGAATTGCTGGATCAACTTTGTCTTTCAGGAAACGTGCATATAACCAATCCCCGACGTCACGCTCGGCCATACGGTTCAAGCGGCGGCGTTCTGCCATTTGCACCGTGATAGATTCATCGGGGCGCTGAGCCGGTTTGTCGGCTATTAATGCTTTCAGCAAGCGATGATTGACCATGTCACCGTATTTACGAATTGGCGAGGTCCAGGTCGCGTATGCCTCCAAACCTAGGCCATAGTGCGGGCCAGGCTCAGTGCTGATTTCGGCAAAAGTCTGGAAACGACGCACACGGCTATCAAGGAACGTCGTCGGCAGCGAATCCAGATGGCGACGCAGCTCACAGAAGCCTTGCAACGTGAGCAATGCTTCGGCATTAGCCGCTACATCGTTGGCTTGCAGAATGCTCACGGCTTGTTCAACCAGCGCTGGGTCGAAACCAGAATGGGTATTATAGACACCAAAGCCCAAGCGATCGCGCAGTACGATAGCTGCACAAACGTTGGCGGTTATCATGCACTCTTCAACGATGCGGTTTGCTACGCGTCGATGCTCGGCAATGATATCTACCACGCTGCCTTTTTCACCTAAAACAAAGCGATAATCAGGGCGGTCTTTAAATACCAATGCGTGCTGTTGGCGCCAGTTTGAGCGCGAATCGGCTAAACGATGCAGCAAACGCACCTGCTGCTCAATCTGCGCGTTCTCGGGTTTCCAGCTACCAACGCCTTCCAGATAGTCTGAAACTTCGTCATAGACCAGTTTCGCTTTAGACTCAATCCAGCCAGCAAAGAAGCGGATATCGTCAGAGATCGCACCGTCTTGCGCTACGGTTACACGGCACAGCAACGCTGGACGACGTTCGTTGGCGCGCAATGAGCACAGGTCATCTGACAGATCGCGCGGTAACATCGGGATATTAAAGCCGGGCAGGTAAGTGGTAAATGCACGTACCTGAGCGATTTTGTCCAGCTCGGAACCTTGCTCGACATAAGCCGTTGGATCGGCGATAGCGATCGTTAGCGCCAGAGAACCATCTTCAGTCTCCTGCACATACAGCGCATCATCCATATCTTCCGTGCTGGCGCTATCGATGGTGACGAACGGCAGTGCGGTGAGGTCTTCGCGCTGTAAACCTTCTTCGTGCATTTCACTGCCAGACCATTCAGGCGCACTGCGATCCAGACCGTGGCGCGCGAGAGTCACCCACCACGGCGCGAAATCATCGCCACCGTCGGTGATGTAGGTAGTGATGTTGGCAAAGAAGGTACGATCGCCTTTCAGTGGATGGCGATTCATTTCAGCAACGACCCAGTCGCCTTGCTTAAATTCATGCGTCACCGAGTTGTCAGCCCGGCAAGGGATGGCATCTTTGAGTAACGGATGATCAGGAATAATGGACAGTCGGTTGTCACCGTCTTTTTTCTGCACACGACCAACGAAGCGAGTCAGAAAAGGTTCAACCAACTCTTCCGGCTCAACGACTTCACGATCTTTCTCAGTGTGAACAGCAGCCAGAACGCGGTCACCGTGCATGACTTTTTTCATGTACGGAGGCGGAATGAAATAGCTTTTCTGAGCGTCAACTTCCAAGAAGCCAAAGCCTTTGTCGGTCCCTTTTACGACGCCTTCAACGCGTGGAGTCTGGGAATGCAGTTGCTGTTTAAGCTGTGCGAGCAGCGGGTTATCCTGAAACATAGTATTGAAACGTAGATTCCGGCAGGTGGATGAAGTGAGTGACCTCAAGGGCGGTTCACATTTTTACGCGAATCAGCCCCTATGAGCAAGCCCCCGTTACGACTGTGGGTGAAATGTTCAGCGATTCAGCTAAAACAGCTCATTCTCCCAACGAAACAAGTAGTCTTTGGCTCCAAGCACCGGTAGCAAGGGCAATAATGAGCTCAAGGATTTCGCCGTGGGTGAGGCCTGATTGGTTCAAGGATGCGACATGCTCAGGAGTGAATCGGTAGGGCGTTTGGGAAAGGGTAATACTGGCCTGAATAATAGCGCGTTCGCGACGGCTGCATTGGGCAATCGCGCTAACAGGATCGGCCAGCACGGCATCGGCTTGTAAGCGATGTTTGCTCAGCAATAGATAGCGCCGCGCATGATGTTGACTGCCGCGACGACAACCGTTCAGTCGAGCGCTGACTAAAAATGCCAACTCGCGTAGCGGCTGGCGTAGACGGTCACTACAGTTATATCCGTCGGTGAATAACTGGGTACTCACGTCGGCCGCTTCGCCGTTGTGCATACTGACAAGCATCAGCGCGATGGCCAGTCCTGAGGGAGCGCCGCATACCGCAATGGGGGACAGCGAAGCATCCGCACCCAGTGGTAGCCAAGGCCGCCATGCGGCAGATAATTCTGCGGGTAAGCCGCTAAGTTCCAGAGGGGGAAATATTGTTGGCTCGGAAGGGAGTGGATGGCCGGAGAGCGCAGATGTTCCCGCAATGAGTCTCGCTTGCAGACATACCAGACCGATAATTTGCGAGAGAGTCACAATATCAGGGTAAGAGAGCTTAACGGCCCGTAGCGCCCGCAGGTTTTGCTTGCTGCTGCGGGTAGGATCCCATGCCAAGAGCCGAGCATGTTCGGTGATCTGCGCCAGTCGCTGATTACTCTCGCGCGTGTTATGCGGGCAGTGCAGCGGGGCGAGCTGTTTGGCGTAGAACGTACTCAACGGCGTCACCTGTGAAACCTGCGCGACAGTGAGCGCAATGCTTAAGCGATCATAGTGTGAAAGCGAATGCTCGCGTGTGATTTCGGGAGCTATACCTAATAGCTGGGTATAGGCATCACCCACTAACAGGAAATAAGCCTCACGGTCAGCGTGTTGGTCAAACAGGGGAAAGCGCCCCTGAGTCAGAGGCAGGCTATTATCCACATCGTGCGATGAGGAAGAGCGTGAGCTAAAAACCGTAAGCGGCGAAGTCGATCGCTCCATGGTGTATCCTTCAGGCATCTTACGAAAAAAGGGTGAACCCTTTATGAAACAGCCTACTATCCTTGCTTAATGTGGTTGGGAGATGAAATATTGTTAAGGAATAGGCTAGGTTGAAAAGGAATAACTGAAGGGGATGAAAGCTAAGATAAAAAAATCCCCAGCCGAGGCCAGGGATTTGCAATGCACAACAAACGGTAGGAAATTAATCCAGTTCCAGCTCGTTCATGGCCGCGATGTTGAAGCCACCATCAACGTGCAGGATTTCACCAGAGATACCGCCCGCCAGTGGGGAGCACAGGAAGGCTGCGGAGTTACCCACATCTTCGATGGTCACGGTACGACGAATAGGTGTAACGGCTTCGCAATGTGCCAGCATTTTACGGAAGTTTTTGATACCGGATGCAGCCAGAGTGCGGATTGGACCTGCGGAGATACCGTTAACACGGATGCCTTCAGGACCCATGGCGTTGGCCATATAGCGTACGTTGGCTTCCAGAGACGCTTTAGCCAGACCCATAACGTTGTAGTTAGGGATGGCGCGCTCTGCGCCCAGATAGGACAGAGTCAGCAGGCCAGCGCCTGGATTCAGCATGGTGCGGCAAGCTTTTGCCATCGCAACGAAGCTGTAAGAGCTGATGTCGTGAGCGATTTTAAAACCATCGCGCGTGACCGCATTCACATAGTCGCCGTCCAACTGGTCGCCTGGTGCGAAACCAATGGAGTGAACGAAACCGTCGAATTTCGGCCAAGATTTTGCCAGCTCAGCAAACATCGCATCGATGCTTTCGTCTTCTGCTACGTCACAAGCCAGAACCAGATTAGAACCCAACTGAGCGGCGAATTCTTCTACGCGTGATTTCAGTTTGTCATTCTGGTAGGTGAAAGCCAGCTCAGCGCCTTCGCGGTGCATAGCCTGTGCGATACCGTAGGCAATGGAGAGTTTACTGGCTACGCCAGTGATCAGAATGCGCTTACCGGTAAGAAAACCCATACAATAATCCTTGTAGTCTTGGTTTGCGTTACCCTTCATCCTCGTTGCCGCCATAAGCAGCCTCAATGAATTCGGGGAACTAAATGCAAACTGTTATATGCGGCGGAAAACAGAGTGGTGCAAAAAGAAACACGTTTGTTAACCCGTCCAGCACTTGTGTTAATAAAACCAAACCGAGCGATTCTATCACGCTTGATTCTCTGTGGAATGCTTTTGATGCTCTGCTCGGATCAGTGGTTGATTTCTAGGCTGTTATTGTTGCTAAAACAGCTGATCAGAAAACTCCGCCGTCGCGGCGCCATGCATCCGCCGTTAACGCCTCGCCAAAATGACTATTGATTAAGCGTTTAGTCTGTTCATGCAGCGGTGCCGCCAAGACTTCAGAAGTGCTGCCACGTTCTACCACTTCACCATGATGCATCACCATCACCTGATCGCTGATGTGCTTCATCATGCCTAAATGCTGAGTTACATAGATATAGGCGATACCCTGCTTTTGTTGTAGTTCTAACATCAAATTAATGATCTGCGAGCGCATCGACATGTCTAGCGACGCCAGCGCTTCATCCGCCACAATCACCTGCGGCTGTAAAATTAACGCGCGCGCCAGCGCAATACGTTGAATCTGCCCTGATGCCAGCATGTGAGGGTAGTAGTAAGCATGGTCTGAACGCAGGCCGACCTGACGCAGCGTTTCATTGATGCGCTGCTCACGCTCGGGAGCATCTAGCTCCGTGTTTAAGCGAAGTGGTACATCCAATATTTGGCCGATACGCTGGCGGGGGTTGAGCGACGTCGACGGATCTTGAAAAATCATGCGAATACGCTGGCTTCGATAGCGAAAATCACCATAGTGTAGCTGCTTATCATCAATCACGATGTCGCCCGCGGTGGGTTCAATCATGCCAGAAAGCATTTTTGCCAGCGTCGATTTCCCCGAACCGTTCTCCCCGATGATGGCCAACGTTTGCCCCTCTCGCAGCGTAAAGCTTACCGGTTTAACCGCCTCAAGATTCTGACGACGGAACAAGCCGGTGCGGTAGCGGAAAGTCTTTTGCAGATTATGCACTTCCAGTAGCGTACTCATTGCGTCTCCTCCATGTTGAGCGGGAAGTGGCAGGCAAATTTATGCGCTTTAACAGTTCGCAACGGCGGCGTTTCAATGCACTTTTTCTGCGCATAAGGGCAACGCGGCCCTAGTCGGCAGCCAATAGGCAAATGCTCAAGCGACGGAATAGCGCCCGGCAGCGTATTGAGACGGCTTTTATGTGGCAATGCACGGCCAAAATCTGGCATCGCACGAATCAGTGCCTGCGTATAAGGATGGTGTGGTGTGACCAAAATCTCTTCACAGGTAGCGCTTTCTACCGTTTGCCCGCAGTACATGACGTTGATGCGGTCGGCCCATTTACTCATCATTTGCAGATCATGGCTGATCAGCAAAATAGTGGTGTTATTGTTTTGATTCATGCGTGACAGCAGGCGGAAAATTTGTGCCTGAGTGGTGGGCTCCATCGCATTAGTCGGTTCGTCAGCAATCAACAAGCGCGGCTGGTTTGCTAAAGCAATCGCGATCATCACTTTCTGGCATTCGCCTTCGGTAAGTTCATACGGAAAACTACGCATGATATCTTTGTGATCTTTAATGCCGACGCGGTGTAGCAGCTCAATGGCGCGACGCTTGCGCCAGTGGAATCTTTGCCACCAGCGGCCTTTGTAGGTCCAGCCGGGGATAGCCTGAATAACCTGTTTACCAATGCTTTCAGAGGGATCCAAACAGGACTGTGGCTCTTGAAAAATCATCGACACGTTATGGCCGACCAAGCGGCGTCGCTGACGTGGTGTCAGGCGCAGTAAATCAATGTCATCGAAGCGGAAACGGTCGGCGGTTACTTTCCAGTTATCTTTGGTCACGCCGCAGATCGCTTTGGCAATCAGGCTTTTTCCTGAGCCGGATTCGCCGACCAATCCGCGGACTTCACCTTCGGTTAGCGTAAGACTCACGCGATCGACGGCCTTGACCGGCCCTTCGGCAGTCATAAATTCAATTGTCAGGTTACGAATATCAAGTAACGGCATTTTGCTTCCTATTCCACGCCTGCGTTGATCGCTCGGCGCATTCCGTCGCCTAATAAATTCACCAGCAGCACGCTTATCATGATAGCCGCGCCCGGCAACATAACCGTCCATGGAGCGACATACACCAGCTCCAGCGAATCGCCTAGCATTGCTCCCCACTCGGGAGAGGGCAGTTGTGCCCCGAGATCGAGAAAACCGAGTGCTGCGATATCTAAAATTGCCATCGAAAGAGCACGAGTGAATTCACCCACCAGTACGCCTGCAATGTTAGGTAATACTGAGTCCCACAGGATGAACCACGTGGATGCGCCGTCTAGACGTGCGGCGACGACGTACTCTTTTTCCAGCTCTTCGTGTACCGAGGTATAAACCTCGCGCACCATATGTGGCAACAGTGCTAGCCACACGGCCAACATGGCGTGTTCCAGACGCGGTCCCATAAAAGCGACGACGACAATAGCTAGCAGCAGGGAAGGGATTGATAGCAGCGTATCCAGAATATGATTCAGGATCGCCGAGCGTAAACCATGCGTCACACCGGCCAAAATACCGATAATCACGCCAAAAATACTGGCGGCGAGGGTGACAATCAAAGCAGAGCCAAATGTCGGCGCAACGCCACATAACAGACGGCTAAGAATATCGCGGCCTAAATCGTCGGTGCCGAGGAAAAATGACACGTTCCCATAGCGGGACCACGACGGTGGCAGCAGTTGGTAGCCGAGAAATTGTTGGTCTAGCGCATACGGTGCCAGCATGCTGCCAAAGAAGCATAGCGCTATCAGCAGCAGTACGCCGTACAGACCAATCATGGCGAGCGTATCTGCATGAAAATGCAGCCACGTCTGACGCAGTGGGCTAGGTACGCGTTTTTCGCGGTATACGTTATCGAAGTGCATACCATTCCTTATGTTTCAATGGATTTGTCAGTGCGCCCACGATATCAGACAGCACGTTCACGATTAGCACCAGAGAACCGACCAGCATCACGCCCGCCGAGATAGCCGCAAAATCCTGTTGACGAATGGCGTTAATCATCCAGCGGCCGAGTCCTGGCCAACTGAATACCACTTCAGTAATCATCGCCAGCGTCAGCATGGTGGAAAACTGTAGTCCCAACTTCGGGATAATTGGTGGCAGCGCATTATGCAGCACATGACGACGGATGATGGTAAATCGGGTCAAACCACGCGTAGCGGCTGCTTTAATGTAATTCTGGCTAACGACGTTATCGGTACTGATCCTCATCAGGCGGATCACTTCGGTCATCGGAACCAGCGCAAGCGCAGTGACGGGCAGTATGATATGGCGAGCGACACTCATCAGCATGGCATCACGGTAAGGTGAGTCCGATAGCCAAGCATCAATCAATGCAAAGCCGGTCACGTTTTTCATCGGGTAGAGCAGATCGTAGCGGCCTGATACCGGCAGCCATCCCAGATGCAGTGAAAAGAACAGCATCAACAAAATGGCTAGCCAGAAAACCGGCATCGAATAGCCAAACAGTGCCAACGCGCTGATGGCGCCATCTTGCCATTTACCTCGCAGCAGACCGGCGATAATCCCCAGAGGAATACCGACAATCAATGCCAGCATAAAGGCCAAAATGCATAGCTCCATGGTGGCTGGGAAGACTTCTTTCAGTTGCTCCACGATCAGTTGGCCGTTGATGCTGGACACACCAAAGTCACCTTGAAAAAGGCTATGCACGTAGAAGCTGTATGCATCAATCAGTGATGCGCCGCCAAGCGGCGCATGTGGCGTGAAATAGAGCAGGCTAAAACCGACCAGCGATAGGAAAAATATCGTGACCAACAGCAACAGCAGTCGACGCAACGTGAAGATAATCATGGTTTATCCTCCGCACCGGCAGGGGCATCTGCGGCAGAAGTTGGTGGGCCTGCGTCAGGATCGTTAGTCGCTTCGGGCTCGGGTTGCTTTTCACGATAGACGCCGGCGAACGACGCGTTACCAAATGGACTTAATACGAGTCCTTTGATGTCATAACGATAGGCCTGAAGACGCAATGATGAGGCCAATGGTAGAATTGGTAGCTGTTCTTCGAGAATTTTTTGTGCGTCCTGATAGTCCTCGATGCGCTGAGAAAGCTGTTGTGACAACAATGCCTTGTGCAGCAGGGAATCGAATGCGGGATCGCACCAGTGCGCTAAGTTAGTTTGTGACTGAATGGCGGCACAGCTCAGTAACGGACGGAAGAAACTGTCTGGGTCATTACTGTCGGTCGCCCAGCCAGAAAGCGTCATGTCATGGCTCATATCGCTCAAGCGCGCTTCTTGGAAACGGCCTTCAACCGGAATGATGCTTACTTTGATGCCCACCTGCGCCATGTCAGCCTGAATGAGCTCTGCGGTTTTTAGCGGGCTTGGGTTATAGGCCTGAGAGGCGGTCGGCACCCAAAGCTGAAGGTGCAAGTTGGTGACGCCGGCTTGTTTCAGCAGTTCTCGCGATTTTTCAGGATTGTATTCCGTGATTTTAGCTTCGCTATCATACGCCCAAGAAGCGCGAGGCAGCAGAGACGCGGCAGTTTCTGCCGTACCATAATAGATTGACTGCATCAGACGCTGGTTATTAATCGAGTAGGCAATAGCTCGGCGCACATCAAGATTATCCAGCGGCGGTTTGCGAGTATTAAATGCCAAATAAGCAACATTCATCCCTGGGCGGAGCGTAAGGCGCAGGCGAGGGTCATCGCGCAAAATACTGAGCTGGCTAGCGGCGGGATAGGCCAGCACGTCGCATTCGCCGGTCAATAGTTTGGATAAACGTCCAGTCCCCCCAGCGCCGAGATCGATAATCACCTGAGGCATACGAGGTTTGCCTTTCCAGAACGCGTCATTGCGATCCAGACGGATATATTGCCCCGCGTGATACTCATTCAGCATAAACGGGCCGGTACCCACTGGCAGACGGTCAATTTCTTCTTCCTTCCCTTTTTTAGCCAAGTTGTTAGCGTATTCGGCGGAAAGGATCGGTGCGTAGTGGGTGGCTAAGTGCCATAAGAATGATGCGTCGGGCTGTTTCAGCCGAATTTCGACCGTTGAGTTATCCAGTTTGCGCACGCTTTGCACGGCGTCGCTAAATTGGAGACTTTCGAAATAAGGATAGTGACCGCCATTTACGTTGTGGTACGGATGCTTGGGATCAAACATGCGGTTGAAACTAAAAACCACGTCGTCGGCGTTCATCTTGCGCGTAGGTTTAAACCAGTCGGTGGTCTGGAAAGGCACATCTTTACGCAGATGCAACACGTAGGTTGCGCCGCCGTCTAACACTTCCCAGCTTTGTGCTAATTCAGGGATTAAACGGTAGGTATAAGGGTCAACGTCTAGCAGACGATCGTAAAGCTGCGCAGCCAGAGTATCAACGGTCAGACCACTGCTGGCCATTTGCGGGTTGAAGGTATTGAGTATCCCGCTGACACAATAAATAAAACCGCTCTGACGGATATCCGGCAGCGGTTTGAGTTTGGTCGTAGGGGCAATATCGGCTGCTGTCGCAACGGCAGACAGGCAACTTAATGCCAGCATCAGGGTTTTTAGACCACGCATAAACGCTTCAAGAGGTTGTTGAGCAAAGTGTTTAGTGTAACGTACATTGGCTGGCAGCCCAATCATTCCAGTTAAGTGATAGGGTTATTTGCCTCATGCTTAACCAATCCTATTGATAAGCATATGTTAGAAACCTCCAATCAGCGGGTTTTATAGCAAATATTCCGTGCGGGAAAGCGCCTGTAGTGTGATGTGACGCACGTGCTACATACAAATAAGAAAAATTCCCAACAAAATGCTTTACAGATCGTACTGATAACTATTATCATTCAATCGTTCTTTAGAGACGCCTCCTCAGGGCATTCACTTCTCTTAAGAGCACGACATTGCTCACATTGCTTCCAGATCTACTTTATAGCCAGCCGGGTGCTGGCTTTTTTTTGCCTCAATTTTCAAATATCGTCTTTATACATCTATCCGAGCGCCTGCCGTCAGCCCTGAATGTCCAGTTTTTTCATGATCCCACGCAGCTGATGGTAGGTAAGATTTAATAATTGAGCCGCTTGCCTTTGATTGTGTCGGCTCTGCTGTAGCGCCTGAATGATAATCTGCTTTTCGCTTGCCGCCAGCCACGCTTTCAAATCGAGTGGGAGAGTTGGCTGTTGTGACGCACTGATCGCCGTGGGTTCGCCAGACGGTGGTTGCGATAATACGACCGTTTCGGGCTTAAAGGGATTAATGACGATCGCGTCCAGCAGTTCAGGGGATTCGCCATGCCGATAAACCGAACGCTCCACGACGTTTTTTAACTCACGAATATTGCCCGGCCAAGAGTAATTCAGCAGAGTTTCCCGCGCGTCATCGCTGAATCCGGGGAAAAAAGATAAACCCAATTCGCCGCACATTTGCATGGCAAAGTGTTCCGCGAGCAGCATGATGTCACTGCGACGTTCGCGTAGTGGGGGCAGTTGGATAACGTCGAAGGCCAGTCGATCTAACAGATCCGCACGAAAAGTGCCTTCAGCAGCCAATGCGGGTAAATCCGCGTTAGTTGCACAGACTAAGCGCACATCGACCTGCAACGGTTGGCTACCACCCACGCGTTCCAGATGGCCATATTCAATGACCCGTAGTAGCTTTTCCTGAATCAACATCGGCGCAGTCGCCAGTTCATCCAAGAAGAGCGTCCCGCCATCGGCACGCTCGAACCTCCCCAGATGACGCTTTTGCGCTCCGGTAAATGCGCCTGCTTCATGGCCAAAAAGCTCGGAATCCAGCAAATTATCGTTAAGCGCTGCGCAGTTCAGGGACACAAACGGTCCCTGCCAACGGTGAGACAAATAATGCAGGCGGTGCGCAATCAACTCTTTACCCGTACCGCGTTCACCGATGATCAGTACCGGTTTATTTAGCTTCGCTAGCTGTGACGTCTGCTCTAACACCTCGAGAAAACTGTTGGCTTGACCGAGCATGTTTTCAATATTGTCTGGCATCGCAACTCTCTCGCTTAGTGAATTTCACCATCTGTTAGTTAAAATCATCACACCATGTTTTACCCCTAGATGGCAATGTTTTTTAATTATTCTTTAAATAACAGCTAAATACGATGAATTGCAAAGTTGGCACGATACTTGATTATATCTTTGCGAGGCAGTAAATCATTTCAACACCGGATGTGCCGACTGAATGCACGCCGAATAATGAGGATAGTAATTATGGGTATTTTTTCTCGTTTCGCCGACATTGTAAACGCCAACATCAACACCTTGCTGGATAAAGCAGAGGACCCACAGAAGCTGGTTCGTCTGATGATTCAGGAAATGGAAGATACTCTGGTAGAGGTGCGTTCTACTTCCGCTCGGGCTTTAGCGGAGAAAAAACAGCTGATGCGCCGTATTGAGCAGGGTGAAACCCAGCTGAATGAGTGGCAGGAAAAAGCCGAGCTGGCGCTACGTAAAGATAAAGAAGACTTGGCACGTGCGGCATTAATTGAAAAACAGCGTGTTAGTGATTTATTAACTACGCTGCGTCATGAAGTGAGCAACGTTGAAGAAACGTTGGATCGTATGAAGCGTGAAATCACCGAATTGGAAAGCAAGCTGACGGAAACGCGTGCTCGCCAGCAGGCTTTGGCTCTGCGCCAGCAGGCTGCCGCTTCATCTCGAGAAGTTCGCCGCCAGTTAGACAGCGGTAAATTAGACGAAGCAATGGCGCGTTTTGAACAGTTTGAGCGCCGTATTGACCATATGGAAGCCGAAGCGGAAACCATGGGTTTAGGCAAAAAGAAATCACTTGATCAAGAGTTTGCCGATCTCAAAGCCGATGATGAAATCGGCCAACAACTGGCCGCGTTGAAAGCCAAAATGAATCGCCCTGAATAAAGCGCGATGAGCAATCGAATCACCGGAGTTATGGAATGCCTCTATAACTCCGGAAAAAGGAATAGACTGTTGCTAACAGCGTTACTCGAATACACAGCTTTATGCGAATAATAAGGAATTCATGATGGGCTACCTTTTTCTTGCCATCCCTCTGACCATTTTTGTTTTGTTTGTATTACCCGTCTGGCTATGGCTGCACTACAGCAATCGTCAGGAGAATGACAGTGCGTTGCAAGCGCAAGAAGTGCAACGTTTAGCACAATTGAATGAAGAAGCGCAGCGTATGCGTCAGCGCATTAGTGCACTCGAATCCATTCTGGATGCAGAACATCCAAACTGGAGGGACGCTTAATGACAATGCCAATGAGCGGTAAAAAATTGTATCGCATTCCGGAGCGAGGCGTCGTCAAAGGAGTCTGTGCTGGCTTGGCTGAATACATGGGCGTACCGGTTGCACTGGTTCGCGTTATGGCCGTGCTGTCGATTTTTTGCGGCCTGTTTATCATCACAGCCATTTTGTACATGGTGTTGGCGATGACGCTACCCACGGCGAGCGCTGCCGAGTTGAGCGGCGTACAGCAACCCACTGCACGCCAGCAAATGCAAGTGGTTACGGTAGATCTCAACGAGTGCGAGCAACGCTTGCGCCGAATAGAGCGCTACGTCACCTCGGAAACCTTTGGCGTAAATCGCCGTTTCCGCGATCTATAAATTTATTCGCCAAGGGCTAGGAGGAAAACAATGAGTCAATTTAAACCTGCTGATATGCTGCGTGCAGGTGGCCGTCAGGCTCGGCGTTATCTGCCTGGTCTGCTGAAAAACGGTTTACTTTTGGGGCTCACCTTTGCCCCTGCCGGTATTGCCGCCGGTGTGTTGCGTTATGTGACGTGGCGGCCGCTGCGTTGGTTGTTAATATGGGGATTAGAACCTTTATTACAGCGAGCGGTTCGTCAGGCAACGTCCCGTTATCGTCACGGAGCTGAAAAACCATAGCGGCTGCGTGTAAGGAGAGGAATGAAAAGGCTACAAAATGAAATTGCGTCTTTGGTTAACCGTGGCGTCGACCGTCATTTACGATTGGCGGTGACCGGGCTAAGCCGAAGCGGAAAAACCGCATTTATCACTTCTCTGGTTAATCAGCTTTTGCATATTCACAGCGGCGCTCGTTTACCGCTGTTTTCTGCCGTGCGCGAAGAGCGCATTTTAGGGGCTAAACGCGTACCGCAGCGCGATCTCGGCGTGGCGCGCTTTACTTATGATGAAGGGCTATCACAACTTTACGGTGAGCCACCTATGTGGCCAACGCCCACGCGAGGCGTGAGTGAGATCCGCTTGGCGCTTAAATTCCGCAGTAATGACTCGTTGCTACGCCACTTTAAAGATACATCGACCCTCTATTTGGAAATCGTCGATTATCCGGGGGAATGGCTGCTGGATTTACCGATGCTGGAGCAGGACTATCTGAGTTGGTCGCGGCAGATGAACGGACTGCTACAAGGGCAACGTAAAGAGTGGGCTGAAGAATGGCTGGCGCTGTGCGCAAAGTGCGACCCACTGGCTCCTGCCGATGAAAAACAGCTGGCGGCAATTTCGCAGGCATATACCGATTATCTGCTTCGTTGTAAAAACGAAGGGCAGCACTTTATTCAACCAGGGCGCTTTGTTTTACCCGGCGATCTGGCTGGCGCGCCAGCGTTGCAGTTTTTCCCGTGGCCGCAGGTGGTTGACGTGGGTGAGTCAAAATTGGCTCAGGCAGATAAGCATACCAATATCGGCATGCTGCGCTCACGCTATCACTATTATTGCAATGAAGTTGTGAAAGGCTTTTATAAAGAACACTTTGTGCGTTTTGATCGCCAGATTGTGCTGGTGGATTGTCTACAGCCGCTCAATAGTGGGCCGCAGGCATTTAATGAAATGCGCTTAGCGCTCACTCAACTGATGCAGAGCTTTCACTATGGCAAACGAACGCTGTATCGCAGACTCTTTTCACCGTGTATTGATCGATTGATGTTTGCCGCCACCAAAGCCGATCATGTCACGGCCGATCAGCATGCAAATTTGGTTTCTTTGCTCCAGCAGTTGGTACAGGACGCGTGGCAAAATGCAGCGTTTGAAGGTATTAGCATGGACTGCGCCGGTATCGCTTCAGTACAGGCAACACAGAGTGGTTTAGTCGATCACCACGGGCAGAAAATCCCTGCGCTGAAAGGGCATCGATTGGTTGATGACCAGCCTCTGACGGTTTTCCCCGGAGAGGTTCCGGCACGTTTGCCAAATAATGAATTCTGGCAAAAACAGGGATTTCATTTTGAAGATTTTCGCCCGCAAAGCATGAATGTGGATAGCCCATTGCCGCACATCCGTATGGATAGCGTGATGGAGTTTTTATTGGGAGATAAATTGCGATGAGCGAACCGATAAAACCAAGAATTGAGTTTGATCAACCGCTGGCAACTGAGCCAGAGGTGATGCTCAAAGCCAGCCAACAGTTTGCAGCACAAGAGGCTGACAATTTTTTGCCAGCCGAACCAGAAGTGCTGACAGAAGAACAGGAGGAGGGGCGTGCTGAAGGCATCATTAATGCCGCGCTCAAACCCAAACGCAGCCTGTGGCGGCGTATGGTCGGTGCCGGTTTGGCACTGTTTGGCGTAAGCGTCATCGCGCAAGGGGTACAATGGTTTCATCAGGCATGGGTTCAGCAAGACTGGATCGCGCTGGGGGGGACTGTCGCTGGGGGCTTGATTGTGTTGGCCGGTGTAGGCTCGCTGGTGACGGAATGGCGCCGTCTTTACCGTTTACGTCAGCGCGCCGAAGAGCGTGATGTTGCTCGCGATTTGTTGCACAGCCACGGTATTGGTCAGGGAAAAGCGTTCTGCGAAAAGCTGATGCAACAGGCAAACCTCGATCAGAGCCATCCGGCGGTGCAGCGTTGGCAGGCGTCGCTGCATGAAACCCATAATGATCGTGAAGTGGTGGAGCTGTATTGCAAGTTGGTGCAGCCCGTGTTGGATGTTCAGGCTCGTCGTGAAATCAGCCGCTACGCAGCGGAATCAACGTTAATGATTGCGGTCAGCCCGTTAGCGCTGGTCGATATGGCGTTTATCGCTTGGCGTAATATTCGCTTGATCAACCGCATTGCGGCGCTTTATGGTATTGAACTTGGCTACTTCAGCAGAATTCGACTGTTCCGCTTAGTGTTGCTGAACATTGCCTTTGCTGGTGCGTCTGAACTAGTGCGAGAAGTTGGCATGGACTGGATATCACAAGATTTAGCCGCGCGCTTGTCTGCCCGAGCAGCCCAAGGTATTGGCGCTGGTTTGCTGACGGCTCGTCTGGGAATTAAAGCGATGGAGCTATGTCGTCCACTGCCGTGGCTAGAAAATGATAAACCTCGCTTGGGCGATTTCCGCAAAGAGCTTATTACGCAGTTGAAACGCGTAGCGCCGAAGAAAGCAAAAGAATCGTAGTCCGATTATCCCCTGCGATGTGTAACCGAAAAATGCTCCTCATTGCGTAGGAGCTTTTTTTTACGCTCAAGACATTAACCACGTGTAAGCACTGGTTTCGTGTGGCGATTAATATTGAGCTCGCTGGGACAATATGGGCGAATGCATAGATTCAACCTACCGTAAGTCCATATTCTGATTTTAGTGTACCTAAATAGTTTGCCTATGCTCTTGTGTATATACTGTGCGCCGGAAATACAGGCGCTAAGCATTCGGTGGATCACCACTTTTCGACAAGCTGAACACAAGGGATGGACGTCGGTGAAACAGAAAAAATGGTTTTTTGGGGCGGTGGTTTTAGTTGCTAGCCATCAAGTCTTTGCTTCGATGGATGTTGATGAGTGCGAATGGTGGGCTGAAGGATGCAATATGGCAAGTTATCCATTTTATGCACCGGCCAATGACACCCGCAGCAATTTACTGATGTTGGCTTCTGAACGGCTTCATTTTGCGTCTCCTTTCCCGCAGCTAGCCACTGATGAGCGCAGCTCTCGTGCGACTCCTTTTTATATTACCCGCCTCAAAACCACTGACGGCTTTGACGAAACGGGCAGTATCGTTATCCCTGTTGATGCTCAGGCGTTGATGGCTGATGCACGTAAAATGAGCATTAATCTGGATGGTGTGGCATTGGAACCAAGTTACACCAACGTAGACGGTGGGCGCTGGGTATCGAACAATCCCGCGACGTTACAGCGATTCTTCAAACAATTGTTGGCGGATGATTCTCTTACCGATGAGCAGCGCCGTGCTCTTGCCAATGAACGTGTTCGCTTACTGCGTGATTCCGCAGAGGAAAGTGCACTGCCAGCTCTGCCATTTCCCGCAGACTCTCACGCTCAGGCATTCCGCGATTATTTAGCGGGTATTGATGCTTTTTATCGCGGTGATTTTTCAAACGCTGAGACACCATTTTTGGCCTTGAAACAAAGCTCACAGCCATGGGTTGCCGAAACTGCGCAGTATATGTTGTTCCGTATCGCTTTAAACCAAATTGTTGAGGATGCGGTCGACGATATGGGGATGTTTGACCGCGCAAAAAGTAATAAGGCTGCTGCGGCGCTGGCGTTAGAGCGAGGGGATGAATATCTAAGCAGCTTTCCTGCGGGGCAGTATGTCAATTCGGTGCAGGGATTATACCGCCGTATCAATTGGTACTCGGGAGATTACAATGCGTTAGCCTTTAACGGAGAAAAAGCCATCTCTCAGGCCACAACGCCAGAGGCGTTGCAATCTGTAATCAATGAACTGGATGCCCGCTTGCTGGGGAATCAATATCTTAAACCGCCTTTTATTGGTGAACCTAATAGCCCGCAGGTCACGTTTACACAGGTATTAAAACGTCTACGTGAAAACTATCAGACGCAGACGACAGCGACGCAGGTCACCGCAGAAGAGTTGGCAGGCTACAAAGCGCTATTTGAGAAAGCCGACATGCTGCCTGCTTGGGAATATCTGCAAACCGCATGGACGTTTTATCTGAAACATGACTACGCCGCAGTGCTTAACGCTGCAGCCTCCGCAGACAAAGACGCAGTGAACGATACGCTGTTGTTTAGCCAACAGGTATTACGCGGTCTGTCCATGCAAGAATTAGCGCGCTGGCCGGATGCTGAAACCTATTGGCGGCATTTACTCACCATCGATCACTCACGGATTCAGCAGGATTATCTGCAATACCAATTAGCCAACAGTTTGGCTCAACAGGGTAAAGTTGACGATATCTTTGTCGCGAACAGTCCCGTAGTGAATCTTGCCTATCGTTCAAACGTGTTGAAGATGCTTGCGAGTCAAGATCTGCTCCGCAAACAGGTTGAAACAGGACAAAGCCCCGAAGAGCAAATTATCGCGTTGCATACGTTGTTGGCGAAGGAGTTGCTTAACGCTGACTATCAAGGGTACTTACAGGACAAACCGCGAGCCGAGCTGTTTAAGCAACCTGTGCGCGATGATATGCGGGATGTGATGCTGTCTGATTTCAATTGGGATGGGCGCAATGCGCAAGAGGGGTACGTTTGTCATTCCCTTGACGATATTGTCACGACCCTAGCGCAGCGCCCGAAAGATGCCCGTGCATTAAACTGTTTAGGCGAATACCTTCGTGTTTCCAACTTAGTGATACCTAATGGCTACGACGATGGCATTACCGCTGATTTAACCAAGGCTAAATCTCAGTATGACGATCGCTCAGTCAGCCGTTTAATGCATTACCAACAGGTCATTGCGATGCCTGATGCGCCTCCTGAAGATAAAAGCTATGCACTTTATCGCGCGGTGATGTGCTACGCCCCGACGGGTGAGAATGACTGCGATCAGCAAGATATCGATAAAAACACGCGTAAAGCGTGGTTCCTACAGCTCAAGAATGATTATCCCGGCAGTGAGTGGGCCAGCCGTTTGCGATTTTATTGGTGAGAAGTTGGTGCTGGGGAGCTATCGCGCTCCTGTTTAGCCTCGGTGTGCATGCCAGCGAAGGGCGAGTGGAAGCTGGGAGTTACCACAATTTCTGGCTTTGGTCGGCGGTTCGCTCGCAGCCCGTGCTGAAGCAGGCGCAGGTTTTGTATCTGCATCAGGCGGAGATTATGACGCGACGTGGCAAACCTGCACTCTACAAACGAGGTTTGCCATACTCTGCGATCGTTGTTCCTGATGTGTGGATCTCGGTGCGAGTGTCCACGCTTGATATTCCTGATTCGATGGTCAATGCGCTATTGAAACTGTGCCGGAATTGGGAGGCAGCGGGGACTCACGTGGTGGGGATTCAGATTGATTTTGATGCCGCCAGCTACCGGCTTGATCAATATTCTGTTTTTTTGTTAAAACTTAAAAGCAAGCTGCCAACGGGTTACAAACTGGGGGTTACGGGGCTACTCGATTGGGCCAAAACCGGCAGCGTTGAACAGCTTAATCAACTCCCCGTTGATGAAGTCGTGATCCAGACTTATCAAGGACGACATACGGTCACTCGCTATCAGGAATATCTGCCCGCGCTGCGAGGGCTTAACATCCCTTTTAAAATTGGCTTGGTACAAAATGGCGTATGGGACAAACGTTGGCAACGCTATTTTGCCACTTCCCCCAATTATCTGGGAGAAGTGGTATTTCTATTAAATGAGCAGTAATCAATATCTGTTTTGTATCCCCGACGTACCTCGAGCGGCATATCCGCTGTTCTAAACGGAGTAACCCGAAATTTTTCAGGTATATCAGGTGAATATAGAAATATTACCTGCTTACTGGGAGCTCTTTTCTGGCTCCCCATTCACTCCATGAACCGTCATACAGGGCAACGTCGTTAGCCTGTAGCGTGGTGAGCGCCAGTACCACGACGGCAGCGGTTACGCCAGAACCACAGCTAGCAATAATTGGTTGCTCAAAGTTAACGCCTGCGTCAGTAAAGATGGCTTTTAGCCGTTCGTTAGGCTTGAGAGCGCCATCCTGAACCAGATCGCCCCAAGGCACGTTACGGCTGGTGGGAATATGCCCACGACGCAAACCCGGACGCGGTTCGTCCACTTCACCGTTGTAGCGAGCGGCAGGGCGGGCATCGATAATTTGAACGCTGTCATTTTGCGTCGCTAACAAAACATCGTTGGCATTTTTTACGACTAGCGGATCGAGCTGGGCGACAAAAGTGGCGTGGTTTTTCGCTGGCATCCCACTTTCAAGCGGAAGCTGCTGTGCTTTCCAAGCGTTAAAGCCACCGGCCAGAATCGAGACCTTTTTTACCCCAAAGCTGCGTAGCATCCACCATGCGCGTGGCGCAGAGAACAAATTCCCTTCGTCGTACACCACTAAATGCTTTTCACTGCTGATGCCAAGAGCCTGCATATCGGCGGCAAACTTTTCCGCCGTTGGCATCATGTGCGGCAGCGGGCTGCTGTGATCGGATAGGGCTTCGATATCAAAAAACCGTGCGCCTGGCAGATGTGAGGTAAGGTATTCAGCTTCCATATTGCGCAGGTGTTCTTGACCCGCGGGAGCCATACGGGCGTCAATGAGCTGAATATCCGCATCATCTAAATGAACCGCAAGCCACTCGGCGGTGACGAAAAAGGTATTTGCCATGGCAATGAGTCATCCTTTTAATTAAAAAAAGTCTTATTGAAACAATATCTAAGCCGTTCTTTATACCTCAAATGCTACAAGGTGGTAATCTTTTCCACCGAAGTGAAAACGAGTGACATCGGTCATACCCAGTCCTTGAACATGGGCGATCAGTGAATGTGGATTGTCATCGGCAATAAACGCCAATCCTGCGTCATATTTTTGGTGCATATGATCTTTTACGGCGGCAAACAGCTGCGACAACACTCCCGCACCGCGAAAACGGCGAGAGATGCAAACTGGGCCGTAAAGGAAAGGCGTGAGTTCGTTTAGCGGGCGCTGATTCAGCGAGTTGTGCTCTGCAACTTCAAGCAGAGCGTCGATAACGGGTGGGTGCGGCTTTGCACAGGTCGCGGTCATACATACAAAACCGGCCACGGTTTTACCCTCGACGGCAACTAAGATGCCCAGTTTGCCGTTGATGGCTTCGAGCTGAGCCCGACTCATCTGAGAAACGATGTATCCCTGTTGTAAATTTTCGGCATCCAGATTTTCAGGCGTATTCAGCCGTTGGATTTCTAAAATGCTGTCATAGTCTGCTGGGGTAGCTTGTCGAATGATCATGTGCTGCATTTCCCCTATTTATATCTAAAATGGGTGATGAATAGGTGATAAGATTCTGTGGTATAGCTATGATGTCATAACTGTGATGATTAGTTTAAGTTTCATTATATAAGTTGTCATAGTTTTACTACCGTAACCCAAAGTCAGTCTTGTGATAAATCAGAAATGACTGGCTGGATAACAATAGAAAGATCTGTCAACTTATACTGACAGTTACTGTTTCAGTTGTCGTACAATGACCCCATCAGTATGAGCGACAGCTGGTTACCTCTCGTGTTTTTGACACGTATGTTTTTTATACATAGCAATATGCAGATTAAGGTCAAAACTGATGCGCCTGGAAGTTTTTTGTGAAGACCGAATCGGCTTAACCCGTGAACTGCTGGATTTGCTAGCAGCGCGTAATATTGATTTGCGCGGGATTGAGATCGATACCATCGGTCGTATCTATTTGAATTTTAATGAACTTGACTTTGAAGTCTTCCGTCAGTTGATGGCAGAAATTCGTCGCATCAGCGGTGTTACCGACGTGCGCACGGTGCCTTACATGCCATCAGAGCGTGAACATCGTGCGATGTGGGCACTGTTGGAATCACTGCCTGAACCGGTTTTTTCCATCGATATGAAGGGAAAAGTTGAGCTGGCGAATCAGGCTGCGCTCACGTTGTTTGGCACGACGGAAGACAAAATCTGTAATCAGACCGCAGGGGGTTTGATCGGTGGTTATAACTTTTTGCGCTGGTTGGAAAACGAAACTGTTGCTCCGCACGCGGAAAAAGTTGTGATCCGTGGTCAGGACTATCTGATGGACATTACCCCGATCTATCTTGGTGATGAGAAGGGCGAAATGTCTGCGCCAGTGGGTGCGGTGGTGGTGCTGAAATCTGCGGTGCGCATTGGACGTCAGTTGCAAAATCTTACCGTAAACGACGACAGTGAATTCGAGCACATCATTGGCGTGAGTCCTAAAATGCGTCAGGTGCTGGAACAGGCACGAAAACTGGCGATGCTGGATGCCCCGTTATTGATCGTGGGTGATACCGGAACCGGTAAAGATGTATTGGCGCGCGCCTGTCATTTACGCAGCCCACGCGGCAAACAGCCATTTTTAGCGCTAAACTGCGCGGCATTGCCTGACGACGTCGCCGAAAGTGAACTTTTTGGCCATGCCGCAGGGGCTTATCCTAACGCGCTGGAAGGTAAAAAAGGTTTCTTCGAGCAGGCTAACGGCGGTTCGGTGTTGCTGGATGAAATCGGTGAAATGACGCCGCGTATGCAAACCAAGCTGCTGCGTTTCCTTAACGATGGCACGTTCCGTCGCGTGGGGGAAGAGCATGAGGTGAGTGTTGATGTGCGCGTTATTTGCGCGACGCAGAAAAACCTCATTGATTTGGTGCAGCGCGGTTTATTCCGTGAAGATCTCTATTACCGCTTGAACGTACTGACGCTGAATTTACCACCGTTGCGCGAGCGTACTCAGGATATTATGCCGCTGACCGAGCTGTTTGTGTCACGCTTTGCCGATGAGCAGGGAATGCCGCGTCCTCGTTTGGCGCCGGAACTGAACGGTTTCCTCTGTCAGTACGGCTGGCCGGGTAACGTCCGTCAGCTGAAAAATGCGATTTATCGCGCGCTGACTCAGCTAGAAGGGTATGAACTGCGCCCGCAGGATGTGGTGTTACCTGAGTTTGAGGCAGAAATGGCTCTGGGTGATGAAGTACTTGATGGCTCGCTCGACGATATTTGTAAGCGTTTTGAACGTTCAGTGTTGACGCGTTTGTATCGCAACTATCCAAGCACGCGCAAATTAGCTAAGCGTCTGGGTGTATCACACACGGCGATTGCGAACAAACTCCGTGAGTATGGATTGAGTAGTCGACGCCATACAGAAACGCATCCTGATTCTGAGGAAGCGTAAAAAAGAAAACGCGGTGGCTGGAAACAGCACCGCGTTTTTGTTTATATCAGGCTAACGTTTATTTCAGCGCAGCCAGAGCCGCGTCGTAATCTGGCTCTTCGGTGATTTCGTTGACCAGTTGGCTGTAGACAACGTTGTCGTGGCTATCCAGAACGACGACTGCACGTGCAGTCAGGCCAGCTAGCGGGCCGTCAGAAATGGCAACGCCATAATCATGTTTGAAGTCACCGCCGCGCAAGGTGGACAGAGTGATGACGTTGTTCAGGCCTTCTGCGCCGCAGAAGCGTGACTGAGCAAAAGGCAGGTCGGCAGAGATGCACAGCACCACGGCATTTTCGGTCTGGCTCGCCAGTTGATTGAATTTTCTCACTGATGCGGCACATACGCCGGTATCAATGCTTGGGAATATATTCAGGATTTTGCGTTTACCAGCCAGACTTGCCAGATCAACATCGGAAAGATCTTTAGCGACCAGTTTGAAAGGCTTCGCTTTGTCACCCGCCTGAGGGAGTTGGCCGGCTACGTGAACTGGGTTGCCTTGAAAATGAACTGTCTGCGTCATTATGGTATTTCCTATTACAGTTAGTTAACACGAACTAGAGTTTACGCTAACACGATAACCTTGAATACACGAACAATTTTAAATGTTTGTGTAACATGGTGATATTGGCTAATACTTCAGCTATGACATCCATGACTCGCTTCGCGCCTTTAATAAAAGCTAAGGAATCAGCATGAAAACGATGCGTTTTTATTCAGAAGTCTGGCCTTTACATACCCCATTTGTGATTGCTCGCGGTAGCCGAACCGAAGCCTATGTCGTGGTGGTTGAGATTGAGAAAGATGGTGTGGTGGGTATTGGCGAATGTACGCCGTATGCACGTTATGGTGAGGTCGTAGAGAGCGTGCTGGCGCAGCTAGCATCGGTTCAATCGGCGGTTGAAAACGGCATCGATCGTCGTGAACTGCAAATGCGCCTCCCCGCAGGCGCTGCGCGCAATGCCGTGGACTGCGCACTATGGGATTTGATCTGCAAGCAGACGAATACCACGCTGTGGGAGCAGTGTAATGTGCCGCAACCCACTCAGATACGCATGGCTCAAACGGTCTCTATTGGTTCTCCAGAACAGATGGCGTCAACGGCGCTCTCTCTGTCTCAGCAAGGCGCAACATTGCTGAAAATCAAACTAGACGATCATCTTATCACCGAGCGCTTGATGGCTATCCGTGCAGCGGTGCCAGAGACAACGCTGATTGTTGATGCTAATGAGTCGTGGCAGGCGGAAGGATTGGCGGCGCGTTGCCAGCTTTTAGCTGATGTTGGCGTTGCCATGCTAGAGCAGCCGTTGGCCGCGAAACAGGATGATGCTTTGGCACACTTTATTCATCCTTTGCCTATCTGTGCCGATGAAAGCTGCCACACCTGTAGCGACTTTTCGGCGCTGAAAGGGCGTTATGACATGGTGAATATTAAGCTGGATAAAACCGGTGGGCTGACCGAAGCGTTGGCGTTACGTTCTTTGGCGCAGAAAGAGGGGATGGCCATCATGCTGGGATGTATGATTTGCACCTCGCGGGCGATTCGTGCTGCATTGCCGTTGGCACCGGCAGCCAAGTTTGTCGACTTCGATGGACCGACTTGGCTGGCACAGGATTCTCAGCCTGCACTGAACTTTAGCTGCGGCGGCATTCAGCTATAGCTTTGCTGGCTATAAATCATAATCGATCAACGCCAGCAGTGCCGGAAGATACTTTTCGCTGGCGAGATCGGCTGAAATAGCTGGAAGCTCTAACGTAATGCAGGGCAAACCGAGATCGGCACACCAGCTACCAAATGAGCCCGGCGTTTCATATCCTACACTGCTGACCAGCGGCAGCTCAAAGTCTGCGGAAAGCTGCTGTCCCAGCAGGCTGTGGTGCGGATCTTCCACGCAGGCTAAGGGTTCATGCAACGAGACGACCCATGCCGGTTTTAAGCGGTGAATAAGCTGGCACAATGCCTGCGTTTCTGGCTCCGAGCCTGCGGTGTCTCCGGTCGATAATCTGACGTCTCTCTCACTGCTGGCGCTGTTCCAGCGGTAAACGGACGTGCCACATAGCCAGTTGGCTGCGGGGAAGTTTCGGTTTAGATCGACACCAGCCGAATTAGCACGTAGCCCAAGCTGGCAGCCGTCTGGGTTGACCGCCAAAATAACATGGTGGCGCTGTTGCATTGGCTGCAGGCTGCGTAATGCGCAGGAAAGTGCAATCACGGCCGTGGTTTCGTCTCCGTGGGTACCCGCCATGATCAAGCCAGTCTCACGATCGGGCTGCACCGCGGGGAAATAGAGCAGCGGTGCACCGAGTAAAGAGTGGCCATAGGTGATGGCTTCTGCGCTGATTTGTCCGCGTTCTGAGCGGGGACGGATCTGTTTTACACCATTTCCCATGCAACAGTTTTCCCGTGATAGTAGAATAAGTTCGAATAATTTCCGTCTGTTAACCTTCTTATTAAGGCACACTTTTTGACCTCAGAAAACGTTCGACTCGACAAAAAATAACGAACGTGGGGATAACGGTGTTCAGAATGAGGAAATGCTGCAGGCCATGCCAATGACTTTGGATATATAGGGTTCTATTCATGCATCTTTTTCGTGTTACCGCATTAGCCGCATTGATTGCTTCGGGGTTTGTTACCGCACAGGCTGCACAGGTTCCGGCTGGAACCCTATTGGCCGATAAGCAGGAGATTGTTCGTCATATTAAAGATGAGCCCGCGTCGTTGGATCCCGCTAAGGTGGTGGGTTTACCGGAAGCACAGGTTGCCCGCGATCTTTTTGAAGGTTTGGTGAATCAGGGAGCCGACGGGAAGCCAGAGCCGGGCGTAGCTCAGAGTTGGCAAACCGCCGATAACAAACGCTATGTGTTTAAACTGCGTGAAAACGCCAAATGGTCGAACGGTGAACCGGTTACGGCCTACGATTTCGTTTACAGTTGGCAGCGTTTGGTTGATCCCAAAACGCTTTCACCTTTTGCGTGGTTCGCGCAAATGGCGGGGATCGCGAATGCAGACGGAATTATCAGTGGCAAAGTACCGGTGCAAAAGTTGGGCGTTGCTGCACCTGATTCACAAACGCTGGTGGTGCAATTGAATAAACCCGTGCCTTTTTTTGTGAATCTACTGGCGAACTTTAGCCTGTTTCCTGTTCCACAAAAGACCATCGAAAAATACGGCAACGATTGGACTAAGCCAGAAAACGTGGTTGGCAATGGTGCGTTTGCCATGCAAGAGCGGGTCGTGAACGAAAAAATCGTTTTAAAGCCAAACCCTTACTATTGGGATCATAAAAATACGGTGTTGACCAAGGTGACGTTTATTCCGATAAATCAGGAATCGGCGGCGACTAAGCGTTATCTGGCTGATGATATTGATATCACCGAATCTTTCCCGAAAAATATGTATAAAAAGCTGATGAAGGATATCCCTGGTCAGGTGTATACACCGGATCAGTTGGGCACCTACTACTATGCCTTTAATACACAGAAAGCGCCGCTCAATGATGTTCGCGTTCGTCGTGCGCTTTCCTACGCTATCGACCGGCAAATCATTGCGGAAAAAGTGTTAGGCACAGGCGAGAAGCCCGCGTATCACTTCACACCGGATGTGACCGCCGGATTTGAGCCTGTGCCTCTAGCCATGCAGAAAATGACGCAGGCTGAGCGCAATAAACAGGCAAAAGAGTGGCTGAAAGAGGCGGGGTATGGACCAAAGAAACCGCTGAAATTAACGCTGCTGTATAACACGTCGGAAAATCACCAAAAGATTGCGATTGCCGTGGCATCCATGTGGAAGAAGTCGCTGGGGGCTCAGGTGAAATTAACCAATCAAGAGTGGAAAACCTATATCGATAGCCGTAATACCGGCAAATTTGATGTGGTACGAGCGTCGTGGGTGGGCGACTATAACGAAGCATCGACGTTTTTGTCGTTGCTGACGTCGACACATAGCGGCAATATCGCCAAGTTTAATAGCCCCGGCTATGACAAATTGCTGAAAATGGCCAGTGAGGAAACCGATGCCGCCAAGCGTAATGCCGATTACGTACAGGCTGAGCAGATCATTGCCGAGCAAGCACCGATTGCACCTATCTATCAGTACACCAATGGGCGTCTCATTAAACCGTGGGTGAAGGGTTATCCTATCACTAACCCTGAAGATGTTGCCTACAGCCAAACGATGTACATTATCAAGCATTAAATAAGTGGGGGAGCCGGCTTGGCGGCCTGCTCCTTTTCTAGCTGCTCTTGTTTTATCAGTGTGTACGCAACGTAGTATTTGAAGATATTGCTCACATACTGCACCGTTTCATTACCGATTTTTAATTGCGCAACGCGTTCGACGTTGTCAAACCAGCGGTTCGGATCGAGCCCCATAGTTTTAGCCTGTTTGCGTAAACTCTCCACTTTGGCGGGGCCTGCATTGTAGGCGGCAAAGGTGAAGAGCATTTTGTTGAGATCGTCCATAGGCTGATCGGCAAAATAGCGCTCCTGCATAAAGCGAATATATTTTACCCCAGCATTTATGTTGGGATCGGCTTGGGTGATGTCACCTACTTTGAGCGATTTCCCCGTGCTGGGGAGAATCTGCATAATGCCAATCGCACCGCTGTGACTACGTTTGGTCTGATCAAGTTGCGATTCTTGATAACCTTGAGCCACCATCAATAGCCAATCCACGCTGTATTGTTTGCCATATTTTTGGAATATCGCAGTGACCTGCGCGAACTTCGTGAGTTCCTTTTCAGACGTGGCGCTTTTAACCCACTTCACACTGCGCAAGTATTTATATATCTGCTGGTTACCAAATGAGCTTCCCAGCTTATGGCTGGCACAAAAAGGGTCGAGTTTAGCACGCAACAATGGGGAGTTTTTACGCCACGCGAGGGCGATATTGCCATCCTCGCGTAGGGCTATATGATCGTAAACCACAAGATTAGGATAGATTTTTTGCCACAGCAGCGCGAGGTAGCGATCAACGACCGTATAGCCCGCAAGATTGGCGTTAATCATCTCTAGAATATCTTCTGGCTCAAAATTTCCCGGCGCGCTATTGACCCGTAGTGGTGCTAATCCTTGTTTCTTTAATTGCTCATTAAATGCGTTCACGCTTTGCATATAGCTGGTGGACGGATTAATAAATACGCTTTTTCCTGCTAAATCATTGACGGTGGTAAGCGGTGGCTGAAGCTTGTTGGCAACCACAACCTCATGTACCCCCGTGGCCAGCGGCGTGGAGAAATCCACTAACTGCTGGCGCTCTGGGGTAATTGTGAGGTTTGCTGCAATAACATCGCCTTTTCCTGCGAGTAAATTGGGGATCAGCTTGTCCCGAGAGGTTGGGATAAGCACCACATGGATTTTTTTGTCCGGCTTGACGCCGTTGTTCAACTGCTTATCAAACTCTTGCATTAGCTCAACCATCAAACCCCGAGGCGTACCCTGATTGTCTAAAAAATAAAAGGTTTTGCTATAGGGGATCAATACGCGAATGATTCTGCGCTGCTGCATGGTGTCGAAATCACCATACACCGACTTTATGGCCGTTGGCAGCGCCAGTGTTTTAGCCGGTTCGGCGTAGCTGAAAGCGCTGAACAGCAGAGCAATGAACAGATAGAGGCAGCGCACCATGGTTCACCTAAAGGCGGAGGAGAAATGGGCGAATATCGGGCTTCGCGTTATCTTTTAAATATAGTTCTTCTGCGTTGCAAGCTGGATATTTATTCATTCGACAAATTCATGTGGCAAATGTAAATGTCGTTAACACCAGATCAATCTGATTCCTTGACGTTAATGTTTTGTGCATATTAGCTCTGCTTGCGTTAACAATTTGAAATATAACGCAAAAGTATTTTGGTAACACATTGATTTATTGGCATTTTAATTGCCTTTTCTTTTCTGGCTGTTAGTATGACTTGTGTTGATAACACTGGCAGTTCTACAGCCTTGTATATTTGATGAGTTAGCCTTCGTCCTGAAGGTAAACAATAAGACTGGGAATCAAGCATGAAGCGTGCACTACCTCTTGTGACTATGTTGCTTTCGGTATGGATGGCAGGGACGTCTGTCGCCGAGGCAACCGAATACCCTTTGCCGCCACCGGACAGCCGTTTGATAGGTGAAAACGTGACGGTAACGGTACAAAACAATGGCAAACCTCTTGAAGACATTGCCTCTCGCTACCAGATAGGCCTGCTTGGCATGCTGGAAGCTAATCCGGGAGTCGATCCTTATCTGCCTACGCCAGGGACGGTTTTAACCATTCCTTCGCAAATGTTGCTGCCCGATGCGCCGCGTGAAGGCATTGTGATTAACTTGGCAGAAATGCGACTGTTCTATTACCCGAAAGGGGAAGGTAAAGTCGTGGTTTATCCTATTGGCATTGGCCAGTTGGGACGCAACACGCCAGAAATGGTGACCAGCGTTTCTCAGTCCATTGCTAATCCTACTTGGACGCCAACGGCAAATATTCGCAAACACTATAAAGCTGAAGGTGTGACGTTGCCGGCGGTTGTACCGGCAGGTCCAGAAAATCCAATGGGTTTGTTTGCGCTGCGTCTGTCGGCTCAAGGGGGGGTATACCTCATCCACGGCACCAACGCGAATTTTGGGATTGGCATGCGCGTAAGCTCTGGCTGTATCCGCCTACGCCCAGACGATATCGAAGCATTGTTTAAAACCGTTCCTAAAGGAACGCGAGTTCAGATCGTGAATGCGCCGGTGAAAGTTTCGGTGGAGCCTGATGGTAAGCGTTATGTGGAAGTACATCAGCCATTGTCACGCACTGAGAAAGACGATCCGCAAACGATGCCTATTGTTCTGAAACCGGCAGCTAAAAAGTTTGCAGAAAGCCCACTGACCGATCGACTGGTGTTTGATGAGGCGATGAAACGTCGCTCGGGTATGCCCGTTTTAGTGCACCATGGTCAAGACGTGAAATCTGAGCCTGCCGCCAACGCAGTGAAGATTACCGAAGCCAAGGCTGAGACTGCCAAGGATATTCAATAAAAGCGTATGGCATGCGTTTAGCGCGCTGTAGTGTGATTCATGGGGATGCCTCTGGGCGTCCTTTTTTTATGGGTGCGACTCAATAAATGCGGTTAGTGGTTTGCTTTACGTGGACGGCGAGATAAAGCGGGGCTGATAGGGGATGGGAGGACTCGGCGTGTTAGATGACGTCGGCATAAAAAAAGGCGCACAAAGTGCGCCTTTATTACATGACTCAAGAAATATTATTTCTTGTATTTAACAGCCATGTTGTCCAGACGCTGGTTAGCACGTGCTGCGTCGTCTTTAGCAGTCTGAACGTCAGCGCGCATTGCGTTAACGTCGTTGCTCAGCTGATCAACTTTGGTGGTCAGAGTCTGAACATCAGTAGACAGTTGGTCGATTTTAGCATTGCTTGAACAACCAGCCAGCATAGTAGAAGCCAGGATTACTGCGCCCAGTACCAGTTTAGTACGATTCATTATAAAACCCTCTAGATTGAGTTAATCTCCATGTAGCGTTACAAGTATTACACAAACCATTTTCTAAAGAGAATAAATTTTTTGTACTAAGTCGCTTTATTTTGATCGTTCGCTCAAAGAAACGCCTTCTTTTTCCAAAAGATTAAAAAAAGGAGAGAAAACAGGTCATTTCTATTGGATTCATCTTATTTGATTTGGAAATTAATTATATGAACAGGACTAATTCAGGCGGAAAAAATGCGGTACAGATGTAAACAAAAATGAGAGCTTGAAGCTTGAATTATTCTTAATTTCTGCTAATCCGAGCATAAGAGTGGGTGATTAGGAGTGTATGAACATCACGAGTGACCATACATGAGTTCGATTCGGGTTCGTAAGACGCTAATGGCAGCACAAGAATGGTGCCATTAGCGTGTTTATATCACATTGCGTAAGCAATATTATTTCTTGTAGCCACCGCGAATGTTGTCCAAACGCTGGTTAGCGCGAGCGGCTTCATCTTTAGCAGACTGAACGTCAGTGCGCATGGCGTTAACGTCGTTGCTCAGCTGATCAACTTTGGTGGTCAGAGTCTGAACATCAGTCGACAGTTGGTCGATTTTAGCGTTGCTTGTACAGCCAGCCAGCATAGTAGACGCTAGAATTACTGCGCCCAGTACCAATTTAGTGCGATTCATTGTAACACCCTCTAGTTTGAGTTGATTTCCATATAGCTAAACGAGTATTACACAAACTCTTTTTCGAAGAGAATACATTTTTTGTACTGAATTGCTTTGTTTTGACCAGTCATCTAAATAAACATCATTTTTAAATGAAAAAATTAAGTTAAGTTGGCGAAAATGAAGCTTTTTTGCTTGTTTTGCTATGATTTTCACCTAAGTAAAAATCATGATTAACAATAGCTTAAGTTTGAACTGTGTGATAAAAACAATAAAAAAAGCGCCGGATTCCGGCGCTTGATATAACTACAATAAATGTAATTAGAGAACGTGAACAGAAGCGGTGTTGGTAGTTCCACTTGGCACCAGTGCGCCTGAAACCATAACGACAACGTCGCCTTTCTGAGCCAGACCGCTTTCAACTGCGACTTCTTTACCGATACGATAGAAATCGTCAGTAGAAGCAATCTCTTTAACCAGCATAGGAACCACGCCTTTGCTCAGGATCAACTGGCGAGCGGTCACTGGGTTAGTGGTCAGCGCTAGGATCATCGCATCTGGGAAGTATTTGCGTACGGCTTTCGCTGATTTACCGCCTGCGGTTGCCACAACAATCAGCGGTGCGTCCAGTTTTTCTGCTGTTTCAACGGCGCCACGGCATACGGCTTCAGTGATGCGCAGTTTGCGGCTGTCATGCAGAGTTTCGATACGGCTCTGCATCACACGGTCTGTGCGCTCACAGATAGTGGCCATAATGCTGACGGCTTCCAGAGGATATTTACCCTTAGCGCTTTCGCCTGACAGCATAACGGCGTCAGTACCGTCGAGGATGGCGTTAGCAACGTCGCCCGCTTCTGCGCGAGTTGGACGTGGGTTTTTGATCATGGAATCCAGCATTTGGGTCGCAGTAATAACGACTTTACGTGCGCGGTTACATTTTTCGATCATCATCTTCTGAGCGAAGATAACTTCTTCAACCGGGATTTCCACGCCCAGGTCACCACGTGCAACCATGATGCCGTCAGACGCTTCCAGAATTTCGTCGAAGTTGTTCAGGCCTTCTTGGTTTTCGATCTTAGAGATAATCTGGATGTTTTCGCCACCGTGTGCTTTCAGGTGTTCGCGAATTTCCATGACATCAGAACGTTTACGGATGAATGAAGCCGCAACGAAATCAACGCCTTGCTCACAGCCGAATACCAAGTCACGCTTGTCTTTTTCAGCCAGTGCTGGCAACTGAATGGAAACGCCCGGCAGGTTAACACCTTTGTTCTCGCCCAGATCGCCTGCGTTCAGAACCTTACAAACCACTTCGGTTTCTGACACTTCGATAACTTCCATACCGATCAAACCGTCGTCAACCAGCACGGTGTTACCGATTTTCAGGTCAGCGGCAAAGCCTGGGTAGGTGACGGCTACACGGCTGGTGTTACCAACGACGCTTTGGTCCGTGGTGAAAGTGAAAGTCTGACCTGCGGTCAGCGCGGCGTCTTTACCGCCTTCCAGTTTCATCGTACGGATTTCTGGGCCTTTGGTGTCCAGCAAAATAGCGGCTTTCTTACCGGTTTTTTCCATTACAGCACGGATATTTTTGATGCGCTGTCCGTGTTCTTCATAATCACCGTGGGAGAAGTTAAGACGCATAACGTTCATGCCTGCGGTCAGCATGTTGTTTAGCATTTCTTCGGATTCGGTCTTAGGACCGATGGTGCATACGATTTTGGTCTTTTTCATGAAGTTTAATTTCTGCAAGTTGTGATGGATTGAAAAAACAATGTGCTCTTGGCGATGCCATGAGCAAGAGATGAAGCCGATAAAACGATGTTGCTTAAAAGGTTAACGTTGCCTAAAAGTGTGAACGTCGGTAATCGGGATGTTGAAACACTACTAAGAATAGATGACAGCTGAGGGATGGATGCGGAAAAGTGTTCTCCGCGTTTAGGTATTGATAAGCGCGAAAGCATCTTTGAATTGTAGTTTGCGTAGCGACAGATCAAGGGCTGAAACCATTCAATTGAAATGACGTTTCGTATTATACGGTCTTAACCTGTGAATTGACAACGAATTTGCCTCACCGTGGACGTGATTAGCTAAAAAAACAACGATTGCTGCGCAAATGTAGCGTCGATGAAAAACTTGTTGCGCAATAAAATTTTGACATTCCCTCAGATACCGGCTGGATCTATTCATGTTTGGCCGCTTGCTGAGATTGATTAATGTTCTATGCTTATTTTTGCCATCAGGCGAAATATTATTTCTGATGGCGGCAGGTTATCGCTTTTAAATCAGAATATTATTCTTTTTGCTCAAAATCCTACTATTAAGGATATTTAATATGAGTAAGCGTGAATCCCCTTTTAGCCTGAGCCGGCGCCGTTTAATTATCGCCACGACGCTGACTACGCTCGCAGCAGCACTCCCGTTTCAATCTGCATTTTCAGCCATGCCCTCCACAGACACCAAAAGACGCTATACGCGTGTGAATCTCAATAGCAAAGAAGGGCAGAGAATGCTCGAAAGCTATCAAAAAGGGATCAGGGCAATGCTCGCATTACCGCCGTCAGATCCCCTGAATTGGTATCGGCATACGTTAATTCATACGCTTGATTGCCCTCATGGTAATTGGTGGTTTTTGCCTTGGCATCGTGGGTATGTGGGGTGGTTTGAAAGGATCATCCGTAAACTGAGCGGAGACGCTGATTTTGCCATGCCGTTCTGGGATTGGACGGCGGAACCGCGTATTCCTGAGGTTTTTTTTGACGGTGTGCTTAATCCAGATAATCAGGCGTTTATTGATAGCTACGCTAAATTTCGTGAAGCATTATTTAATCCTGTAGAAGCATTGTGGGGGCAATTCACTCCGCAACAGCTGCATGAATTACAACTGCGTAACTATCCGTATCCACGCGATCTTTGGCGAGGTATCGAAGGTGATGGAAAACCTGAAGACGCGATGTTCTTTCCTCGAGGGCAAACGCGAGCGCTCACTCAAGACCAACCCAATTTCGATTGCACAACCCAGAACGCGGTTTCCCTAGAGACGATTTTAGATGCATTGGCGCCGCGTTCTTTTGAGCTGTTTGGCAGTGAGTCCGCGCCCAATCATAGCAACAGCCATCAGCATGGTTTTGGAATACTGGAGGCCTTCCCGCATAACAAAGTGCATAACGATATCGGAGGTTTTATGGGGAACTTTTTGTCTCCTGTCGACCCGGTTTTCTTCATGCATCATGCTAATCTCGATCGTTTATGGGAGGTGTGGCGCACAAAGCAAATACGAGATAATTTGCCCACCGAGCCACAAACCGGCTTGAGCCTGTGGAAAAACGAGCCTTTCCTGTTTTACGTCGATGAAAATGGTCAGCCAGTGCAGAAGAACAGCGCCGGAGATTATGCCCAGATAGGCGATTTTGATTATGACTATCAAACGGGAAGCGGAGATTCAACGCTACGTTTCACGCAGGGTAAAGCAAGCTCACTGCCTGCACTGCAGCTAGATGCCACACTCGATCAAACGGATTTGAGCAACGGCCAAATTGTTAACGCCCAGGTGATCTTGCCGAAGCCTCTGCAAAATTCAGCGGAGCTGTTTGGGGATGAGCAGCAACGCTACTACGCGTTGGTGGAGATCATGCCGATGTCTTCGGTTCAGGGCGTGAGCTTTAATGTTGCTCTGGATAAGCCGAGTTTGATGCAGAAGAGAACTCAGGTCAGCGCCGTCGACACTTGCCAAGATCCTGTGAATAGCTTCGCCTTTTTCGGCAGCATGGATATGACGAACATGAAGACAACCTTTATGGTGCCAATGACGGCGGCATTACGTGGGCTGAGCGGAAGTGAAAAGAGCTCGGGGATGATTAACATATATATTTCGGCCACCACGGAGGATGATATGAAGATGAAGGTTAATGCAAAAGTGTTGTCGGTGATATTGAAAACGTTCTGATTGAGTCGCGCAGAGGCGGCACAGACTAAAGGAGAGTCGCTATCTGCGGGCTTTATCGTTTTTTGTAAGAGAGATTTCGCAAAAGAAACGAAGTGGCAATGAGAGAAGGGCGGTGGTTTGCAAAGAATGGTGCGTCCGAGTGAACTCGAATCACCGACCCCCACCATGTCAAGGTGGTGCTCTAACCAACTGAGCTACGGACGCATCCTGTGTTGCCTTGCTGACATACTGACTGCGCCAGACAACGGAGACGAATATTAGCGGCACATGGCACGGCTGGCAAGGGGGATTGCCAAAAATTCCTCTTAAATTCACACGATTGCTGATGATATGCGCATCTGGGTGAAAAAAACGGCATCTAAGATGCCGTTGAAGGTTTGATATTGCTGCGAATATTCAGCGGTGCTTTTGCTAATTGTTCATTAGCGCGCCGCACGCTGCAAGATCCATGCAGCAGGCTGATTTTGTAACCAGCGAATGCGCAGTGCCATCATAATAGCTGCAGACGTTAACCCGATAATGAATCCTGTCCAGAAGCCGCTTGGCCCCATCGCGGGAACGACATAGTCTGTCAATGCAAGCACATAACCCGTAGGTAACCCCAAGATCCAGTAGGCGGTAAAGGTAATAAAGAAGATAGAGCGAGTATCTTTATACCCACGCAGTACGCCGCTACCGATCACCTGTACGGAGTCAGAGATCTGGTAAATGGCGGCCAACAGCATCAGGTGCGATGCCATGGTGATAACTTCAGGGTTATCGTTATAGAGCAAGGCGATTGGCTCGCGGAAGATAACCGTGAAGATTGCGGTACAGGCCGCCATCGTCATACCCACGGCGATACTGGTTCGCGCAGCCACTTTGGCATTTTCAGCCGAGCCTTCGCCAAGGCGATATCCCACGCGAATGGTGGCCGCTACACCTAACGACATCGGTAAAACAAACATTAGCGAGCTAAAGTTCAAGGCAATCTGGTGCCCGGCAACTGAAACAATCCCGAGCGGGGAAACAAGCAGTGCAACTACGGCAAATAAGGTGACCTCGAAGAACAGCGCTAACGCTACCGGCATCCCGATGTTAATCAGGCGGTGAATAGTCGCCCACTGCGGGGCTTCCATACGTTTAGGGCGCAGGTCGCGCAAGCTGGACGCGTGACGTACATACCAGCGCATGATGAAGTACATCACCCAATAAACGGTGCCAGTTGCCACGCCGCACCCCACACCGCCGAGCGCTGGAGCGCCTAATTTCCCATAAATAAAAATGTAGTTAATGGGTATGTTGACCAACAGACCGATAAAACCAATCACCATCCCCGGCTTAGTTTTTGATAGCCCCTCACACTGGTTACGCAGCACTTGGAAGAACAGATAACCCGGCGCCCCCCACATAATCGCATGAAGATAGCCGATGGCTTTGTTAGCTAAGTTAGGGTCGATGTTGTGCATCATATCGATAATGTGCTTGGCGTTATAAAGCACCACGATGATCAGTGCTGAAACGACCAGCGCTAACCAAAAGCCTTGTTGTACCTGATGTCCGATTTTATCGCGTCGGCCTGCGCCGTTTAGTTGAGCAATAACCGGGGTTAATGCCAACAACAAGCCGTGGCCGAATAAAATAGCGGGTAGCCAAATAGAGGTTCCGACAGCCACCGCCGCCATATCAGTGGCGCTGACGCCACCTGCCATGATGGTGTCAACGAAACCCATGGCCGTTTGTGAAACTTGCGCAATGATAACGGGAATAGCCAGAGCCAATAAGCTACGCGCTTCTATCCAATACTTCTGCACGTATACACCTTTTTATTTTAAATGAGAGAGAAAACACAAATAAGTAAAAGACTCTTCACGGCAAGCCTTGAAGAGGGGAATGCGATACTCAACGTGATGAGAACAGCATCTAAACAGCCAAATTCGCGGCCCATGCGCGCGAAGCGGAGTACAAGCATTGCTTGCCAGACGCACGTGTGACCTGAAATATGACGAGTATAAATGATAAACGAATGATTCTACCTGCAGATAGAGCACAAGAGAATGAAAACTGTCGCTGATGGGTGGGTTATCTGCTGATAATTGCGCTCATGATTTGGTTTTATCGATGGTTTGCGGCAAACTGCTAGGTAATTGTTTTCGATAAGACATTATTGCAGAGGCACCATTTATGTTTACCGGCATTGTTCAGGGCACCGCTCCGGTCGTGTCCATTGACGAAAAATCGAATTTCCGTACTCACGTCGTGAAGTTTCCGCAGGAGCTGCTGCCTGATTTAGAACTCGGGGCATCGGTGGCTCATAACGGTTGCTGTTTGACAGTGACAAAGGTTGAAGACGATCTGGTCAGTTTTGATCTGATGAAAGAGACGCTACGCATCACTAACTTAGGTGATGTCACTATCGGGAGCGTAGTGAATCTGGAACGTGCAGCGAAGTTTAACGATGAAATCGGTGGGCATTTGATGTCAGGCCATATTATTTGCACCGCTGAAATCGTGAAGATCTTGACCTCAGAAAATAATCGTCAGATTTGGTTTAAAATGCCCAGCACTGACCTGATGAAATATGTGCTGCACAAGGGCTTTATCGGTATTGACGGTATCAGCTTAACGATTGGTGAAGTCACCAAAAGTCGTTTTTGCGTTCATCTGATCCCTGAAACCCTGCAGCGCACAACGCTGGGAGTGAAACGCTTGGGAGATAAGGTGAATATAGAGATCGACCCGCAAACGCAGGCCGTGGTTGATACCGTTGAACGTGTATTAGCTAGCCGTGAAGCCACATTAGCCGCGCTGTCAAAAGCGGAGCCGGCGGCCTAATTATTCTGATATCAATCGCCGGATGCCGTGTTTACCACATCCGGCTTTTAGCATTATTTCAAGTAGCCTTTAAATTGGCGATTCTCCATCAGCGCAACTTTCCCTTTGGTATAGAAAATTACCTGATAAATGCCCTGTGAATAAACGGCAGCATCAGCATTTTTTTCATCTAAGGCCGCAGGTTTACCGTTGACTGTCACAATACCATCGGTTCCGCGCTTAACCGTTACGCCATAGCCCGTTTTCACGACGGCTTTATGCGTTGCTTGACCATACTGCTGCTGCGCGTTTTCTAACGCCTGTTTTTCAGCGGCGGCGTTAAGGGTATTGATGCGGTTTTGCTCGGCAATATAACAGGCGTCTTTACTTACGCCCTGACCTTCACATTTTGCCATTCGCTCAGCGGATGACGTGCAACCAGCGAGCAATCCAGCCACAACGCTGACCAACAGTAGTTTTTGTACTTTCATTGGTTATCTCCAATCATCATAGCTATATATGTCATGATGTTTTTAATAATAATAACGCATAATTCTCTACCAGCCGACGGAAACGCCTGCGCCATAGCCAAAGTTATTTTGGGTATCGTCAGATACGGTCATCTTAACGATGGTATTTTGCGTTGCATGGAATGATGCACCCACGGCGATTGCATTTTCACTGTCGTACCCCCCAACGCCAGCACCCACGGCAAACTGTTGGCTATCGGTCACTTGAGGAATGTTAGCCTGAGCAAAGGCAGCGCTGATCCCTGCAGAGGCCTGCTTTTTATTTTCGTTAATGCGTGAATCTTGTTCCGCCTGATGATGTTGAACGGAGTCTAAACGTTGAGAGTTAGAGCTTATCGCCGCGCTGTTAGACGCGATTCGGTGATGGTTATCCGCTAACGCCATATTATCTATTTTTAGTTGCATGGCGTTGTACTGTGCAATTTCGGCCACTTTTCTGCTCGCTAAACTCTGCTTTTTGTTCAGCGTGGTCTCGTTGCTGCTAGATACACGTTTGTCAGATATATTTTGCGACGCATATTTTTCACTGGTCAGTTTCTGCTGCGCCAGCATAGGCGCTACGTCAACGCCTTCAGGATTACCATGAGCAGGGTTAATCTCGACGTTATGCTGACCGTCTAAATGTGGTGCTTGCACAGGCACAGTGGCAGCGGCGTACTTGTCAGCGGTTAATTTCTGCTGCGCCAGCATAGGCGCTACGTCAACGCCTTCAGGATTACCATGAGCAGGGTTAATCTCGACGTTATGCTGACCGTCTAAATGTGGTGCTTGCACAGGCACAGTGGCAGCGGCGTACTTGTCAGCGGTTAATTTCTGCTGCGCCAGCATAGG
>ERZ827496.34-NODE-34-length-168157-cov-10.308985_pt1 | contig 168157 bp, 129 predicted proteins | sample MGYA00519769_ERZ827496 | MGnify/ENA primary metagenome ERZ827496 (study PRJEB31778, sample SAMEA3449327) | human gut metagenome | biome: human gut; feature: human-associated habitat; material: faeces | place: United Kingdom | collected 2010/2012 ...
TAGGGCACTGAAAAGTGCCCTTTCAAAAGGGGATGCCCTAAATTGAGTGCTTACATTCGCATGAATGCGGAGCTACATGATTGTATATCAGCTCCGATATCATTGTTTTGGGTTGCCATATAAAAGGCGTAGAATAAGTTTATGGCATTGTCATAGTTGATTTAGTGCTTCAATTCCAGCTTCTTGTACTGTGTGATACAGCGAGAAGTTGGACACATGTATGTGTTGCAAAAGGGAGCGTGCTTGTGGTAGCGTGAGGGTGAACTTTGGCGTGTTGAAGCCAAAGTCTAATGTCTAGTGGAAGCTAAATGTTATGAAGGTTGTTGTTGAGTGAGAAGTGCGGAGAGTAAGGTACGTAATTCGGAATTTATTTCTGAAAAGAAAAATAGAGAAGTGGAGGAGTGAAGCAGATTTCCCCAATTTGTTGGTGCCTCGAAATAAAACTGCCCGATTACCTTTTGGCAATCGGGCAGTTAATAAGGGATAGATAATCGGTGGATTAGCCGTTAACCTTAGCCATATGGGCGATAAGCTCGAGGACTTTGTTCGAGTAACCAATTTCGTTGTCGTACCAAGAAACGACTTTAACGAACGTATCAGTCAGAGCGATACCAGCCTTAGCGTCGAAGATAGAAGTGCGGGTGTCACCGAGGAAGTCAGAAGATACGACAGCCTCGTCCGTGTAACCCAGTACACCTTTCAGTTCGCCCTCAGAGGCTTCCTTCATGGCAGCGCAGATTTCAGCATAGGTAGCCGGTTTTGCGAGATTAACCGTCAGGTCGACAACCGAAACGTCGAGGGTCGGCACACGCATAGACATACCCGTCAGTTTGCCGTTCAGTTCTGGGATAACCTTACCTACGGCCTTTGCTGCACCCGTCGAAGAGGGGATGATATTACCGGAGGCAGCACGGCCACCGCGCCAGTCTTTCAGTGAAGGACCGTCAACAGTCTTCTGTGTAGCCGTAGTGGAGTGAACCGTCGTCATCAAACCGTCCGTGATACCGAACTTGTCGTTGAGGACTTTGGCGATAGGAGCCAAGCAGTTCGTCGTGCAGGATGCGTTAGATACGAACTGCGTACCCTTAACGTATTTGTCGAAGTTTACACCGCATACGAACATCGGGGTATCATCCTTGGAGGGAGCGGACATTACTACGTATTTGGCACCTGCTTCGATGTGAGCCTGGGCTTTCTCTTTTGTAAGGAAGAGACCCGTAGATTCAACTACGTACTCAGCACCAACTTCGTTCCATTTCAGGTCAGCCGGATTGCGTTCAGCCGTTACGCGGATGTGCTGGCCGTTTACAATCAGTTCGCTCTTTTCTACGTCTGCCTCGATCGTGCCGGGGAATGCACCGTGCATCGTGTCATACTTAAGCATGTAAGCCAAGTAATCAACCGGGCAAAGGTCGTTGATTCCTACAATCTGGATGTCGCTGCGATTCTGGGCGGCGCGGAAAACGAAACGGCCAATACGACCGAAACCGTTAATACCTACTTTGATCATAACGTTATTAATTAAAAAGTGAATATACTTGATGAATTTCTGAATTTCGACGTCAGTGCTTTCTACTCTTCTTTAATCCGACGCAAAGTTAGCAATTCCTTTTTTATTCAGCAACTAGCCTTACTCATTTTCTTACGAAAAATGATGTCTTTTTTACATTGCTTTCTTGGGCAGTACTGGCTATTTCGTGCTTTGGAAGAGTGAACGTGAATTGGAGCCCACCGTATATGCCGTTGCAGACTGTGATGGTTCCGTGATGTTGGAGTATGGCGTTCTTGACTATTGCCAGTCCGAGGCCTGTTCCTCCCAATTTTCTCGATCGGCCTTTGTCTACGCGATAGAAGCGGTCGAAAAGGTGCGGAAGGTGTCTGGCTTCAACACCAGAACCGTTGTCAGAGAAGCTAAATGTGTAGAAATTGGCATTTTCTGATGTGATGCGGATGAAAATGTCTTCTCCGCCTGAATATGCAATAGCATTGTTCGTGAGGTTCTGGAATACTGAATGAAGCAAAGCCGGATCACCGAAAACGTACGTTGGGCTGCTGAAATTGCAGTTTACCCTCATTCTGTCCCCGTTGGGCAGTGAGGCCATATTATCGGTGATTTCGCTAATGATCTTGGCAATGTCGACTTGTTGGAAGTTCAACGTAGGACCGGTTTCATCCAACTTTGAAATCGTGGTCACGTCTCGTAGCAGAGATGATAGCCTTTGAGCTTGTGCGTAGCTTTTTTTCAGGAAATCTTTGCGGATATTTTCATCCAATTCGGGATTGTCCAGAACAGTCTCGATATACCCGCAGATGCTGGCTACAGGCGTTTTAAGCTCATGGTTGATGTTGTTGGTCAGTTCTCGTTTTATCCTGATTTTTTCTTGTGCTTCATATAGGGCAGCTTGCCGTTCACGATCGCGGTCTTCTGCCGCCCGTTGCAATTTGGAATAAAGGCGGATGATTTGGTTGGATATATCTCCTAGTTCATCATGAGGGAACTGCTCCGTGGCAGTGATTATCTCTCCTGCTCCGGCACGCACTGAAAATTCGCGTAGTCTGGCGATGTTGCGACCTAATCGCCGGGTAAGGAGATATGCTATGATACTCAGGAACAATGTAATGAAGAGCATGAACCACAGGAACGTGCGATCGGTCTTCAAGAAATTGATGAGCGACATATTGTAAGGCAGGGCCGTACGTATGATCAGGTCGTCGAACCTTGTTGCAGAGTAGAAATACTCGTTTTGTGTGCTGTTTGAAGACCTCAGCGTCGTATATCCGCTTCCTGTCAAAAGCGCTTGTTTGACTTCGGGGCGCTGGTTGTGATTCACACGGTGTACGATGGAGGGCTCTTCGGAGTCGTAAATGACGTCACCGGCTGTATTGATAAGCGTAATCCTTAGATCTGGAACATGTTTGAAGTGCCGTTTTTTGATTTCTTGGATGCTGACATGTTCTTCCAGCAACTCAAGGATTTGTTCATTGGCTGCTTGCAGGCGTGTGTTGACCTGTTCGACTTTGAATTGTTTTTCTCGGCTGTATTGGAAAGTCAAGAAGCAGGCTACGACTACCCATGAGAATGTGAGTAGCAGTATGAAGAGCCGCTGGTGGAATGGGAGAATGGAATTTCTACGCATCGAAGCCGTAGCCATAGCCGTTGCGGGTAATGATGTTGTCGCCATAACGGCCGATTTTCCGGCGAAGGCGAGTGATGTTAACGTCAATGGTTCGGTCAAGCACGATGACTTCGCCTTTCCATACTTTGTTCAGTATTTCTTCTCGTGTGAACACAATGCCTTTGTTGGCAAGGAAGAGAGATAGAATTTCGAACTCTTTTTTTGTCAGGTTAATTTCTTCACCGTCAAGTTGACATGATTTGCGCTTGATGTTTAACACAAGAGTTTCGAATGACAACGTATCGCTTTGAGGTGTTCGAGTCTGGTTCCGGCGGAGAACATTGCGTACCCTTGCCGTGACCTCACGTAATGAGAATGGCTTAGATATATAGTCGTCCGCTCCTAAGTTGAGGCCAGTGACTGTGTCATCTTCTGTGTCTTTTGCGGTACAGAAGATGATGGGAATATGAGCAGTCTCTTCCTTCTCTTTTAGCATTCGCGCCAGCCGGAAACCACTGATTTGTCCCATCATGACGTCGAGAATGAGCAGATTGTATTTTTCCAAAGGTTTGGTGAGGGCTTCTTCCGCACTATATGCTGTTTCTACCTCGTAGCCTTCTTTCTCTAAATTAAATTTCAGAATTTCGCACAGTGATTCTTCGTCGTCAACGACTAAAATTCTTTGTCTTTCCATGCAGTGTGGATTTTCAATTGTATGCAAATGTACGTAAGAATTTAGAAATAGGTTTTGCTGCCGTCGTGATTTCATAAAAATGTAATATCATCGGAAAACGGAGTGCGCGGTATAAATAAAAAAACAGACAATCCGGTTTTCAAAACCGGATTGTCTGAATGATGTGAGTATGGATTTATCATTATTCAGCGCGGAGCGAGAAACGCTTGAAGTCTGTCACCGTACACTCCTTATCTGCACCTTTCAGGTATGCGGCTACGCTAAGGTTGCTGTCCTGGATGAATTCTTGATCAAGCAGGCATTGTTCTTTGTAGAACTTTTTCATGCGGCCTTCGGCGATGCGTTCAATCATGTTTTCGGGCTTGCCTTCTTCACGGGCTTTGTCAGCTGCGATTTCATATTCGCGCTTTCTTACGTCTTCGGGCACGTCCTTTTCGCTGATTGATATCGGGTTCATGGCTGCAATCTGCATGGCGACGGCATGACCATATTTTTCGTCAACGGCCTTGTTCAAGGCGACCATCGTGCAGAGGAAGTTCTTGTTCTGGTGGTTATAGCAGGAGATGTTTTCGCTTTCGATAAAGCTGTAACCATCGAGCTCCATCTTTTCGCCAGTGATACCGCTGCGGTCGGTGATAGCGTCGGCTACTGTTCCATTTCCCATGGGCAGTGCTTTCACTTCGTCCAATGTTTTGCACTTGTGTGCCACAGCTTCATCAAGAATGGCTTGCGTCAGCTTGACGAAGTCTGCGTTTTTGGCTACGAAGTCTGTTTCGCATTTGAGGGCGATGATGGCACCAAAGCCATTGTCAACCTTGCAAAGCACACAACCTTCGGAAGCTTCTCTGTCTGAGCGTTTGGCGGCTACGGCTTGGCCTCTCTTACGGATGATTTCGATGGCTTCTTCCATGTTGTCATTAGCCTCAATCAGAGCCTTTTTACAGTCGCCAAGTCCGGCGCCCGTCATTTCGCGCAGTTTTTTAATCTCTTCAATAGTTGCCATTGTGTAACAATTATGTGTCGTGGTTGGGTTGCTTGTCTTAGGCCTCGGTTGTTTCCGTGGCCTCGCTGGTCGTTTCGCTCTTTTCTGCACGAGCCTTGGCTGAGCGGCGGCGAGGCTTAGCGTTCTCGCTGTTGCTTTCGCCTGCTGCTTCAGCATCAACTTTCTCGGCTTTCCGTTCTTCCAAGCCTTCTGCGATAGCGCCGCAGCAAGCGTCAAGGATCACCTCGATGCTCTTGTTGGCGTCGTCGTTGGCAGGGATGACAAAGTCAATGTTGGAGGGGTCGGAATTCGTGTCCACGATACCAAAGACGGGGATACCCAAGCGGATTGCTTCTTTGACGGCGATGTGTTCCTTGCATACGTCGACAACGAACAAAGCGGCCGGCAGGCGTGTCAGGTCTGCAATGGAACCGAGGTTCTTTTCCAACTTGGCGCGCTGGCGGGAAATCTGAAGGACTTCGCGCTTTGAGAGGTTTGAGTAGGTGCCGTCGGCTGTCAGTTTATCGATGTTGGCCATTTTCTTGACAGCCTTGCGGATGGTGGGGAAGTTAGTGAGCATACCTCCCGGCCACCGTTCCGTGACGTAAGGCATGTTGACTGACGTGGCTTTCTCAGCTACGATTTCTTTCGCCTGTTTTTTAGTAGCAACAAACAAAATGCGTTTTCCTGATTTCGCAACTTGCTTCAAGGCTTCCGCGGCTTCGTCGATTTTAGCTACGGTCTTGTGCAGGTCGATGATATGGATACCGTTGCGCTCCATAAAGATGTAGGGAGCCATGGCGGGATTCCATTTGCGTTTCAGGTGGCCGAAGTGGCAGCCGGCCTCTAACAGTGTTTCAAAATTAGTTCTTGACATTTCTTTGGATTTTCGTTTACTTTCTTTTGAGTTGATGAGAGTTTTTTGGAACTCTGACGTTTTTTCAACCAGCCTGCGGGTAGTTCATCAGAAATCTCGCAGGTTTAGATGCTAAACGTTTGTCCCATTTCAGCAAAGGCAGGATGTTAACGTTTGCTGAACTGGAAGCGACGGCGTGCTTTGGGGCGTCCCGGTTTCTTACGTTCAACAGCGCGCGGGTCGCGGGTCATGAAGCCGTTGGCGCGGAGGGCTTTCTTGTCGTCGGCATTCACTTTTACAAGTGCACGGGCAATGGCCAAACGGATGGCTTGTGATTGTCCTGTGAAACCGCCGCCGAAGAGCGTCACTTTGATGTCATATTTGTCGGCCACCTGAAGGAGGTTCAGCGGCTGCTTAACGACGAATTGGAGGATGGACGAGGGGAAGTATTCCGTCAGGTCTCTTTTGTTAATGGTAATCTTACCACTACCTTCGGTCATATAAACGCGTGCGACAGCACATTTGCGACGACCTAATGCGTTAATCATTTCCATTATGGCGTTCCTTATTTATACAGGTTAATATCAATAGCTTTGGGAGACTGTGCTTCGTGCTTGTGCTCCGAGCCAGCATAAACATAGAGGTTGCCAAGCAGGTGAGCGCCTAAGCGGTTCTTGGGCAGCATGCCTTTTACCACACGGTGGATCAGGCGGTCGGCGCCGTTAGGTTTTGCCATGATGCTGGCCGGGGTGCTCTTGCGTTGTCCGCCGGGATAACCCGTATATGCGAGGTAAACGCGGTCCGTCCATTTGTTGCCGGTCAGTTTGACCTTGTCAGCATTGATGATGATCACATTGTCGCCACAGTCCACATGGGGAGTGAAGTTGGGTTTGTACTTCCCGCGGAGCAGTTTGGCGACTTTCGAGCAAAGGCGGCCGAGTACTTGGTCTGTGGCATCAACCACAACCCATTCTTTGTTTGCCGTCGCTTTGTTTGCAGAAATGGTCTTGTAACTTAAAGTGTCCACTCTTTGTTTGTTTAATTGTTTAACTACTAATTTTTGCGATTCACTAACCGTCTTCCCGGGCCAAACGGGAAAGACTATTAACACGCAGTTTCTGGCGTCGGTGCACCAGTAAATAATAATCGGCGTGCAAAATTACGCATTTTCTTCCGTCTGGCAAATAGCTGGGGACTTTTTTGCGGGTTCGCGCACTATGTCCCCTAATCTTTCCAACCGATGTTTCCAAACAATTGCGGTCGGATTTTGCGGAAGGCGGCTTTCAGCCTGTACAGGAGCAGTGGCAGCAAAAACGGCTTCACTGACAGAAAAAACTGTCGGTGAAGCCGTTTTATGAGGATGGCTGACTTTGTTGAGATTAGAAGTCGGCTGATTTAGGCGTGCGCGGGAAAGGTATCACGTCGCGTATGTTCTGCATGCCCGTGACGAAGAGGATGAGACGCTCAAAGCCGAGGCCAAATCCCGAGTGCGGACAGGTGCCGAATTTACGGGTGTCGAGGTACCACCACATGTCTTTCATCGGGATGTGTAGTTCTTCGATGCGCGACATGAGTTTGTCGTAGTTTTCTTCACGTTCCGAACCTCCAATGATTTCGCCGATTTGCGGGAAAAGTACGTCCATGGCACGGACCGTCTTGCCGTCATCGTTGAGCTTCATGTAGAAAGCTTTGATTTCCTTCGGATAGTCGGTGAGGATAACGGGGCGTTTGAAATGCTCTTCGACGAGGTAGCGTTCGTGTTCGCTGGCCAGGTCGACCCCCCAATATACCGGGAATTCGAACTTATGGCCGTTCTTGATGGCTTCTTCAAGAATGCGGATGCCTTCTCCATAGGGCAGGCGGACAAAATCGTGCTCTACGACAAAGTGTAGCCGGTCGAGCAGCGTTTTGTCAATCATCTTGTTGAGGAAGTCGAGGTCATCTTTACAATTATCCAAGGCCCAGCGGACGCAGTATTTTATGAAGTCTTCCGCGAGGTCCATGTTGTCTGTAATGTCGTTGAATGCGACTTCGGGTTCAATCATCCAAAATTCGGCGAGGTGGCGCGGGGTATTTGAGTTTTCTGCGCGGAATGTCGGGCCGAATGTATAGATTGCTCCAAGGGCAGTGGCACCAAGTTCGCCTTCGAGTTGTCCGCTGACGGTCAGTGAGGTCTGCTTGCCGAAGAAGTCGTCGCTGTAATCGATTTTCCCGTCTTCGCTTTTTTTCAGGTCGTAGAGGTTCTTTGTCGTTACTTGGAACATCTGTCCGGCACCTTCGCAGTCGCTGGCGGTGATGATTGGCGTGTTGAAATAGTAGAATCCGTGTTCGTGGAAGTATTTGTGAATGGCGATAGCCATGTTGTGGCGGATTCGGAATACTGCGCCGAAGGTGTTGGTGCGCAGGCGCATGTGGGCATGTTGGCGCATGAACTCGAAGGACTGTCCCTTTTTCTGCATAGGATAGTCAGAGCCGCACGTGCCAAGAATTTCGATATCCGTGGCCTGGATTTCGCAGTTCTGCCCGGAGCCTACGCTTTCTACAAGTGTTCCGACAACACTGAGGCAGGCTCCCGTCGTGATTTGTTTCAGAATTTCTTCGCTGAACTTTTCGACATCGGCTACGATTTGCACATTCTTGATTGTGGAGCCGTCGTTGAGTGCAATGAAGTTGACCGACTTGCTGCCGCGGCGGGTACGAACCCAGCCTTTCACGTTGACTGTTGTTCCGAATTCCGAACTTTTAAGGACGTCGATAATCTTCGTCCGTTTTATCGTTTGCATAGGTTGACGTTTTGTTTGCTTTATTCGAAAGCTCCCATGCGGAGCATGTTGACCTCTTTCTCTGTGAGGTATCGCCAGTCGCCGCGTTGTACGTTCTTTTTGGTCAGTCCGGCGAAGTAGACACGGTCAAGTTTGATTACGTGATAACCAAGACTTTCGAAGATGCGGCGGACGATGCGGTTACGTCCGGAGTGGATTTCGATACCGACTTGTTTTTTGTCTGTCGGACTGGCGTACTCAATGGCATCGGCGCGGATTTCCCCGTCGTCAAGGGTGATGCCTTCGGCTATCTGCCTGAGGTCGGCAGCCGTCACATTCTTGTCGCAGAACACGTGGTATATTTTTTTCTTCATGAACTGCGGATGAGTCAGTTTCGAGGCCAGTTCACCGTCGTTGGTGAGCAAGAGGACACCTGTGGTGTTGCGGTCGAGCCTCCCGACGGGATAGATGCGTTCCGGGCATGCGCCACGCACTAAGTCCATCACTGTCTTGCGGTTTTGCGGGTCTTCGCTGGTTGTGACGTAGCCTTTGGGCTTGTTCAGTAGGACGTAGACCTTCTTTTCGATCTTTACCGGTTTGTCGTGAAATTTGACTTCGTCGGAGCGTAGTACCTTACGGCCGAGTTCCGTGACGACTTCGCCGTTTACGGTTACAACACCGGCTTCAATATACTTGTCTGCGTCGCGACGTGAGCAGATACCTGCGTTCGACAGGTATTTGTTCAAACGGATGGGTTGGTTGGGATCGAAATTCTCTTCTTTATATTCGCGGCGTTTTTTCAGGTTGTACTTGGCATTGGGGTCATAGCCGGGGCGGCGGCCGTAATGGGGCTTGTACGTGTTGTTATATCCGTAGTTGCGCCGGGATGATTCTTCCTGCCGGTTGAAGTCTTGGCCTTCTGTTTGGGCCGGGTTGCCCACATAGCCTGGAACTGCGTTGAAACGGGGACGGAAAGGACGTCCTTGATTGCTGTTCCTGTTGTCGTACGGGCGCGGACGATAACCGCGTTCGTCGTTGTTGTAATTGGGACGGCTACTTCCGAAGCGGGGCTTGCGTCCTTCGAAAGTCCGGCTTCCGCCTTGTTCTGTGTGGCGGAAGCCACGGGGCTTGAAGCCGTTGTCGTAGTTCCTTTGGGTGTAGCCGCTGTCGTCATATCCGCTGCCTCCGACGCGTTCGCGGTTATTGGTGAACCGGGGACGGTTGCTGCGGTTATAATGGTTGTTACCCCACGAATTATAATCGTTTTGCTTGTTTCTCTCGTTTTGCCAGTAGCCCTCACGGCTGGTGTTTCCAGTGGCATGGTCGCGTCTTGCGCCTTTTTCGAAATTCTCTTCGTTCATTTTGTGTGTCTGTTATGAATTATGTGTAGCCTCGCGGCTATATTTACCGTTTGTTTGATGGGGTTAGATGCCCGTGTAGTTGTGCGGCGTGATGGCGCGGAGCTCTGTCTTGATTGCTTCGTTAACGTCAAGACTGTCGATAAAATGGCTGATGCTCTCCTGTGTGATGGCTTGGTTGGTACGCGTCAATGCTTTCAGGGCTTCGTAGGGGTGTGGGTAGGCCTCGCGACGGAGTATGGTTTGGATGGCCTCGGCTACGACAGCCCAACAGTTGTCGAGATCTGCATTAATACTTTCCTGGTGGAGAAGCAGTTTGCGTAAGCCTTTGAGCGTGCTTTCAAATGCAATTATAGTGTGTCCGAGAGGAACGCCGATGTTGCGGATGACGGTTGAGTCGGTCAAATCGCGTTGCAAGCGCGACACCGGCAGCTTTTGGCTGAGATGGGCAAAGATGGCATTGGCCATGCCGAGATTGCCTTCGGAGTTTTCGAAATCAATGGGGTTCACCTTATGAGGCATTGCGCTTGATCCGACTTCGCCTGCCTTGATTTTCTGTTTGAAGTATTCCATCGATACGTATTGCCAGAAATCACGGTCGAGGTCGATAACAATGGTATTGATGCGTTTTAATGCGTCGAAAGCAGCGCCGAGGCTGTCGTAATTGCTGATTTGTGTGGTGAATTGTTCTCTTTCGAGTCCCAACTTCTCTGAGACAAAACGGTTGCCGAACGTTTTCCAATCATAGCCGGGATAGGCCACGTGATGAGCATTGAAGTTGCCTGTGGCACCGCCGAACTTGGCGGTGATGGGGCAGGCTTTGAGCAGGTCACGTTGCTGTTCGAGACGATAGGCGAAGACGCGGATTTCTTTCCCAAGCCGGGTGGGCGAGGCGGGCTGGCCATGTGTTTTGGCCAGCATGGGGATGTCTTTCCACTCTTCGGCGTAGGTGTTTAGCTGGTCGATGAGTTCTTGAAGCAGGGGGTAGTAGACGCGTTCAAGTGCGTCTTTGAACATCAGGGGGAATGATGTGTTGTTGATGTCTTGCGACGTCAGGCCGAAATGGATGAATTCTTTGAAAGCGTCCAAGCCGCCGATTGCGTCGAACCGCTCCTTGATGAAGTATTCGATAGCTTTGACGTCGTGGTTCGTCACTTTTTCAATGTCTTTCACGCGGCTAGCGTCTTCTTCCGAAAAGCTCTCATAGATTTTGCGCAGGGTAGGGAAGAGGGCATGGTCGAATGCTGCGAGTTGCGGGAGGGGCAGTTCGCAGAGCGTGATGAAGTATTCGATTTCCACACGGACACGGTACTTCATCAGAGCGTATTCGGAAAAATAGGGGGCGAGCGGTTCGGTCTTTCCCCGATAGCGCCCGTCGATCGGAGAAACGGCGGTCAGAATATCTAAGTCCATCTTCAAATAGTGTCCATATTTTGCGGTGCAAAGGTAGGTATAAATCGCGAGAACGGGAAATATCCCTAATCCTATTTGTGTAGTGTTTTACGGTCCTGTCCGCCTATGGCTTGAAAAACGTTTAGCCTGTTGTTTTTCACGGAAGGACTATGGGTCTACCGTCGTCCGCTACGCCTTCGACGGAGAGATAGATGTGTTCGCAGCGTGAGTTGTTCCAGAATTCGACAGTAGCCACTCCGTTTTCGTCGGTCTGCACGACGGGGTTCCAATAAAGCGTGCGGCGATAGTCACGTGCGGGTGGAAGAATGTCGTAGTTTGTCATGCGAAATGTACTCGGCCGGTTGAATCCTTTGAAGTAGGTGTGGCGTTGTCCTTTTGCTTTGACCGGGAAAGTGTAGTGCGGATAGATGTAGATTTGGATGCTTCTGTAGCTATCAGGTAACCCTAACTTTTTATGATTCAATGTCGAGTTGTCCAGCGAAACGTATACCTCGCTGATTTCGTTGAGCGTGAGAGAAAAGGAGTTATTCACATAGGCGATGTCAAGCTCTAACATGTCGTCGAGTTCCTTTTGATTGATTTTCTTATGTCTGAATGCGAATTGCTGGTTCTTGCTTTTCCATGCTGGTGTGACTATAACCGGAACTTTGTCAAGGCTGTGGTATATATAAAATTGACTTCCTTTTATGTATTCGTTAACGATGACCGGATTGTGGAACAGCCATGTGCCGATGAACGGGGGACGTTCGCCCCGGTCGTAGTAGGCATCTGCTATTTCGTCCATATTATAATGTATGTGAGAGTATTTGCCTACGAACGACCGGCTGATTTCCCAGTTCCGCTTACCGACGAATGGCTGTTTCTCTTTTACCGTAACGAGGGGCAGGTTGATTTCGAACGGGTTTTTCGCTGGACTGGTGAATGGGAGGGCATTCTCGTGAAAGTAGTTTTTCGGTTTGCGAAGCGGGAGCAACTCTGTTTCGTAAAATGAGTAGAGCTTTTTTTCAGGCGATAAGAGGCGGTCTACCGTGGGGCGGAAATTTTGTCTCTTTTCCTTGCGCCGCGTTCCGAAGATGAGTATCCATTCGCCTTCGCAGTCGGGGAGCGAGAAGGCATAGTAGCCGTTATCGTCCGTGAGTGTTTGTCCTTTCATCGAGAAGCCCTCTCGGTTGAAAAGGGTGGCGCTTAGTTTGATGTTGTCCACACGGGACAGTTCTTCTCGTCTTTTCTTAGGGGTGAACAAGCCGTCGGCATAGAGTTGTCGAGGCATGACGCGACCGTAGATGTAGAGACTGTCCTCGATGGGCTGTTTTTTGAAGAAGGGGGCATTGCCAGACATTATCTTCCAATCGTATCGGCGCCATCCTTGTACGAGCATCAGTAGGTCAGCGGCTTTGCGGTGGGCGATGTCGTCTGCTTCGATGTAGTATTCCGCATTGCGGACAAAACCTTTCAGTTCGGATGAAAGCAGAAACCAAGTTGCCGCATTGCCGTGGTAGCTGGTCGGCGTGGCATCGGCGTCCATCACCGAGAGCGAAACCGCAGTCTTTGGTGGAGCTTGGATTTGAAGCCTCATCTTTCGGTAAGGGGCAATAAGACTGTCAGCGAAGGTTGCATCGGCTTGGACCAGATCGCGCCCTTCTTTTGGAGCGACGAAGAAAAGGCGTTCAGCCCAGATGCGACCGCCGGCGTCGAAAAGGGTCAGTTGGTGAACACCTGCCGGGAGTGATTGGCGGTCGAATTGACGGAAAGTCGGGATTGTGTCGGTACGTATGGTGTCGAAAGCAAGGATGCGGCCGTTGTGCATGAGTGAAAGGCCGAAAAGTGCGTGGCGGAGCGATGCCGAGGAGGCAATCTCAACCGGGATTTGATTGCCTGCGGTTAGGCCGACAGTCATCACACACCCCGTGTCTTCTGCTTCTGGAAGTACGTAAGAATAGCTTTCCCCCCTCATGGATAAGGCGTAGCGAGAGGCGTTCGTCTGAGGGGATGCAAGTGAAGCGGCCGCGGCCTTCGCGTTCGGTGTGGACAAGGCAGAGTGTGTCACCTTGCTGATTGATGAGGCTGGCCGTCACGTCGGGATTGGCTTCGTTCTCGCGGGTCACCTCGAAAGCCACGACGTTCGGCAGGCCACGGACCAGATGGCCTCCCTCGGGATAGAACGTGACTTGTGGCGGCATCGACTTACGCCACTGTCGTTGTTCGCGTCGGGTGAGGCTGTCGGGAATAAATTGTGTAGCCTGGCGGAAATGGTCAAATTCACGTTTGATTTTCATCTGGCTGAACTCGCCTTCTTTTTCAGGGCGCTGGAACACGGGAACTACGCGTGAGAAGATGCCGGGTGCGTCCCAGTTTGTCATGTAGCGGGTAAAGGCGCGCACTTCGTAGAACCCGTCGGTCATTGATTTATGCATTTTCAGGTTGCCGTAGGCCTGCCCGTCTTTGATGGGCCGCTTCTGCTGTTCGAGTACATTCCCGAAGGGATCGACCAACTCTACGTAGAGCACATGGCTCAGGTGGCTTGGACGGCTGGAGTCGGTGCGGACTACGTAGGCCTTGTACCAAATTGAATCACCCATGTAGTAGCCTGTGTTGTCGAGATGGAGGTACACCTTTTCTTGTGGAAAAAGGCGGTTGAAGTTGTCGATGTTCCGCACGAACGTTTTGAGCTTCATCAATGTCGTATCAGTGGGCCGGGTTGCATGTAAACAGCAGGGAAACAGCAGGGCGAACAGGGGGATGAGCAGGTTTTTCATAATCGTAGGTTTATGGTGGAACAGGCGCGCCGGCCTGAGGATGCTTGTCAGGAGTGGCCGTATGGCATTGTGTCCGGGATGTGTGTCTGAAGCTTGCTCCTCAAATTTACAAAAGTCTGCGTTTCGGGAGGCTTGGCATAAGTTTATTTTTTTACGATTTATCGTTTGTTAGCAGAGTAGTTGCCGAACTTTCGTGTGGAGTCCGGATGTATGGTGGCGGTGAGATGTGTTTTACGAGGTGGCTGACAGAAGGAATCAAGACGGCGACTGGAAAATCTTAGTCGCCGACTAAGAGATGCGGGGCGTCGGATCGGAAAAAGGTGGATGTTGACTTGATGATGATTTCCTGTGACTGTTGGAATGATGAATGTCACGACGGGGCACACATATATATAATATATAAATGTGTATGGCGTCAGAAAGCGCAACGAGCGCCTCCGTCCGCAAATGGGACGGGGCGCTCGTCATGGGAATCCGCCATGAGTTTAGAGCGGATACTGTTTAAGAATGGGATCGTCGTACTGGATTTGCAGCTCGCGTAACTGCTTCTTCAAATCAGCCGTGAGGGCTTCGGTGCCAGGTTGGCCGTAGATGTTGTGGACTTGGTTGGGGTCTTTTTCGAGGTCGTAGAGTTCCCAGACGTCAATATCGTTGTAGAAGTGGGTCAACGTGTAGCGTTCGGTGCGGATGCCATAGTGGCGCTTCACCATATGCTCTGCCGGATACTCGTAGTAGTGGTAGTAAACGGCTTTGCGCCAGTCTTTGGGGTGCTCACCTTTGAGCAGGGGGACCAGCGAGCAGCCTTGGATGTCGTCGGGGATGGGGGCGCCGGCCAGTTCGAGGAAGGTGGGCGCGTAGTCTATGTTCTGGACGGGTTCCTCGATGTCTCCGCGGGCGTCGAGGCCTTTGGGGAGCATCATGACGAGTGGTGTGTTGAGCGACTCTTCATAGATGAAGCGCTTGTCGAACCATCCGTGTTCGCCCATGTAGAAGCCTTGGTCGGAAGTGTAGACCACGAGGGTCGAGTCGAGCAGGTTGCTTTCTTTGAGGTAGTCGAGCAGGCGGCCGACGTTATCGTCAAGGCTTTTGAGCACCTTGGCGTAGTCACGCATGTAGCGTTGGAATTTGAATTCAGCCAGTTCCTTGCCTTTCAGGTTCTTGGCGTTGAAGTCCTCGGTGAGTTTGTTATAGAAGGCGTCATACTTGACACGATCCTCAGGGTCGAGGCGGCCTATCATGCTTTCGTAGGTAGGAGCCAAGGGCGTCTTGGTCACACCTTTTGTGTACATCTTTACATCGTAGGCCATGTCCATGTCCTTAGCGATATTCATCTGCTGGGCGGCTGCGGCAGGACGGCCTTCATAGTTGTCGTAGAAAGTCTCGGGCAGGGGGAATGTCTTGTCTTCGTAGAGGTTGAGGTACTTCAATTCCGGAAGCCAAGCACGGTGACAGGCTTTGTGGTGGACGAAGAGGGCAAAAGGTTTTGAGCGGTCACGCTTGTGCTCGAGCCAGTCGATGCTCTTGTCGGTGATGATGTTGGTCACGTAGCCCTTTTCGCGCACCGTCTTGTTTTCCATGGTGATGAAGTCGGGGTTGTAGTAGTCGCCTTGCGCGGGGAGTATGTTCCAGTAGTCAAATCCTGTGGGCGTGCTCACCAGATGCCACTTGCCGATGATGGCGGTCTGGTAACCTGCCTTTTGCAGGAGTTTCGGCATGGTCTGTTGGCTGCCGTCGAAAACGCCGTGTTCGTTGTTCGTGAATCCGTTTTTGTGGCTGTGCTTGCCGGTGAGCATACATGCGCGGCTGGGTCCAGAGAGGGAATTGGCTACGAAACTGTTGACGAATTTGACACCGTCGGCAGCAATGCGGTCGAGGTTGGGTGTTTCGACGTTGCGGTTGTCGTAGCAACTCATCATTTGGGCGGTGTGGTCGTCCGTCATGACATAAACGATGTTATATCGTCCTTGGGCGGCAGCCATGGCGGGTAGGGCGCAGAGCCCCAGCGTGCATAGTCCGGTTGGTTTCATCCGTTTTAAAGTTTAGGTAAATAAAAACCTGTGGAAAGGCCTCCGTGTGTAGAGTGCCTTCCCGCAGGTGGTGAGTTTGAATGGTTCGGATTAGTCTTGCTTGATCATCGAGTAGACGATGTCGATCACCTGTTGCCCCAAAGCGTTGGCCGCTTCCATTGTGGGAGCTTCGGAATAGACGCGGATGATGGGTTCGGTATTGCTCTTGCGGAGTTGTACCCACTTGTCGGCAAAGTCTATCTTCACACCGTCGATGTCCGTGACTTTCTCGTCCTTGTAATGTTCCTTGACGCTTTGCAGGATAGCCAAGATATCGGTTCCCGGCGTGAGGTCGATGCGGTTTTTGGCGATGTAATAGTTGGGATAGGTGGCGCGGAGTTCGCTGGCTTTCATCTTGCGTTTGGCCAGATATGTCAGGATGAGGCCGATGCCAACAAGGGCGTCGCGGCCATAGTGGGCGGCTGGATAGATGACGCCGCCGTTGCCCTCGCCGCCGATGACAGCGCCTGTTTCTTTCATTTTGGTGACTACGTTGACCTCTCCGACAGCAGCGGGGGTGTATTGGCATCCGTACTTCTCGGTCACGTCGCGTAAGGCGCGAGTCGAACTGAGGTTCGAGACGGTGTTTCCCGGTGTATTTTGGAGTACGTAGTCGGCTACGGTCACGAGCGTGTATTCCTCGCCATACATGGTGCCGTCCTCGCAGATAAGCGCCAGACGGTCAACGTCGGGGTCGACGACAAAAGCGATGTCGTGTTCTCCCTTGCTCATAAGAGCCATGATGTCGTGGAGATTCTGTTCGAGCGGCTCAGGGTTGTGGTGGAAGTCGCCGGTGGGCTCTGTGTAGAGACCTGTCACTTTCGAGACACCCAATTGACCCAACAGCTTGGGCAGGATGATGCCACCTACGGAGTTGACTGTGTCGATGGCTACACGGAAGTTTGCTTGACGGATGGCGTCGACATCCACGAGTTCGAGGTTCTTGACCAAATCGATATGGCGCTGGTCGTAATAGAAGTTCTTAGTGTAGTTGCCGATGTGGTCAACGTCGCAATATGAAAAATCGCCCTTGTTGGCTAGGCGGACAATTTCGGCCGCTTCGTCGGCTTTGAGAAATTCGCCCTTTTCGTTGAGGAATTTCAGTGCGTTCCACTGGCGGGGGTTGTGGCTGGCCGTGATGATGATGCCGCCACAAGCCTTCTCCATCGTGACGGCGATCTCTGTGGTCGGTGTCGAAGCTAAGCCGATGTTGAGGACGTCGAAGCCCATGCTGAGGAGTGTTCCGCAGACGATATGCGAGACCATCTCACCCGAAATGCGGGCATCGCGGCCTACGACAATCTTGCGGGTGTAGTTTTTACTGGCCTCTGCTCGCAGTGTGGCGTAAGCTGTGACCGATTTGACAATGTCGAGAGGACTGAGGGTGTCACCCGGCTTGCCGCCGATCGTGCCACGGAAGCCTGAAATGGATTTGATGAGTGTCATGGTATGTGGTTTTTATGCATTTGCTATAAGTGTATCCGCTGCTAGCGGAAGACTGTGGCAAATGTACGGAAAATTCCCGATATTGCTCGCTTTTCCCGTTTATTTTTTTGACAGTAGCATCGCTTTTTTTCTTACAAATACAGTTCACGCTTTACGCATTACGTTTCGGACTGAAATAAGGCGATTTTATCCGACATCCGTTCCTCGTTACGATGTGTTTTTGCTTAATTCTTTTCGTGTTTGATTCAGTTGGTCATTTCCTGTAATTATTTGTCGTTTGTTGTTGGTGTGCTTAATTTGATGCAGTTATTTATTATAATTGAGGCTTGTGGCATGGATTTAATGATGGTTGTAAAAATGTTTTCACTTCTGGCGGGATGCTTTTGCAACAAAGAGAGAGCTGAAGCTTGGTCGGTTAGTTGAAAAAACGTAAGTTTGCATACATTCCCTATAATTGCAAAGCAAACTGGCGGGTATGAAACTCATTCCATAAATAAATATGAACCTTGAAAAAAGATTGATTAGCGCATGAAACGTTTTTTGATTCTTTTCTTCCTGACGGCCTGTACTTGGCCGACGTGTGGCGGACTGCGTGCCCAAGTCAACCCGACTCCGCAACAAGTGTCGCCTCTCAATGAGGAGCGGTGGGTGCTCCCCGAACATTATGCCCTCGACCTTGGCGCGGGAGTTACCGGTCCGTCACGAGAACGTTTGTCCCGAATGTTTCCCGAGGCCGCTCCGAGTGCCAGTTTCAAAGTCGTGGCTGGTGTGAAGGGTGATCGTGCCGTACGGCGCGTGAAGGGGAAAATTCCCTCCCATGCCGAAGGCTACTATCTCCGCATGGATGCTGACGGCGTGACGGTGGCTGGATCTGATGCCCGTGGGCTGCTCTACGGCATTGAGACACTCCGTCAACTTATGGCTGATAGTACGGTTTGTTCTGTCGAAGTGACTGACTATCCCGATGTTCCTTTTCGTGGTGTGGTCGAAGGCTTCTACGGTACGCCGTGGACGCATGAGGCCCGTTTGAGACAACTCGATTTTTACGGGCAGAACAAGTTGAACGTCTATCTATATGGCCCGAAAGATGACCCCTATCACAGTGTACCGAACTGGCGGAAACCTTATCCTGAGAAAGAGGCGGCTCAACTTCGCGAACTTGTGGCACGTGCCAAGGCGAACGGCGTTCTCTTCTATTGGGCCATCCATCCCGGAGCTGATATCAAATGGAATGCTACTGACCGCGACCTGCTGTTGGCGAAGTTTGAACACATGTATGAACTCGGTGTGCGCGCCTTTGCCGTATTTTTTGACGATATTTCGGGCGAAGGTGCAAAGGCTGACAAGCAGGCCGATCTGTTGAACTATATTGACGACAACTTCGTAGCCAAGAAGGGCGATGTGGCTCCCTTGGTGATGTGTCCTACGGAGTATAATAAAGCTTGGGCCAATCCTGCTGGCGGTTACCTGCACACCTTAGGTACGAAACTGAACGACGACATCGAGATCATGTGGACGGGCAACAGCGTGGTGCACTGCATCGACAAGGCCTCGATGGAATGGATCAATGACCAGATAGATCGGAAAGCCTACATTTGGTGGAATTATCCCGTTTCCGACTTCTGCCGCGACCATTTGCTCATGGGGCCTGTTTATGGCAACGGGTTAGACATCAAGGACGACGTGGCTGCTTTCGTTTCTAATCCGATGGAGCATGCCGAGGCGTCTAAAGTCGCGCTTTATTCCGTGGCGGATTATGCGTGGAACATGGATGAATACGATAGCCGACAGTCGTGGCAACGCGCATTGCGCACCCTGCTTCCTAATTGTGCAGAGGAGTTCCGCACGTTTGCTTCACATAGTTCGGACCTCGGCCCGAACGGCCATGGATTCCGTCGCGACGAAAGCGTGGAACTGCAACCTTACTTGGCCGCTTGGACTGATTCGAAAGGGGAAGATGAACGTGCGGCTATGGCCGTTGCTGCCGAGTGTGGCAGACTTTCTGCGGCGGCAGACGTTTTGCTAGCCGACAAGGAAAACGAATCATTGATTCGCGAGATGGCGCCATGGCTCCGACAGGCACGTCTTGTTGGAGCGTATGGACAGGCCGTGGTGGGCATGAACGTGTGTTTGGAGAATGGCAATTCGATGGACTTTATGCCACTCTACCGCCATGCGCATGCTTTGCAGCAGTTGATGTATGAAAACAGCGAGTCGTCGAACCAGAATCCTTATCAGCCAGGCGTAAAGGTTGGCGGTCTTGTTCTCTTGCCTTCATTGAACAAAATGTTCACTTATGCGGCCGTCGAATATAATCGTCGTGAGAACGCAGCCTTAGATACCGTGGCAGAATATCAGCCCTATACATTAGAGTCGACGGTTCCGCAGTTACGGATGCAGCCCGTCAGCGGTAAGGGGAACGAAGTGCGTGTCTCGCCATCGAACGAGGTGATTACATGGCCTTCCGGAGCTTCGCTGACTGTGAGAATGGACAAGGTGCGTACGCTGACCGGATTGTCGTTTGACCTTGGAACTACTGACATTAGTTCCGATTTTAAGCTTGACGCTTCGGCGGACGGCACAGAATGGATTTCTATTGGACTCATCCAGCAAGAAGGAAAGACAACCGTCCATACAACGAACGAGATAAGCGGTATGCAAGCAGATCGCATCCGTCTGACTAATGTCAGTGGAAAGGAATTGAAAGTCTATCTCCGCAGCTTTAAATTCACAAAGCGCAATCAATAATGACAGCGGAGTCATATGATAATTAACGAGTTTGCGGCGGGCTACGGAAAGTCCGCCGCAAACTAACGTTAAGAGATACGAATATGCTTAAAACATGGCCACGATTCGGAAAAGTAGAATCGTTGTTTTAATGGTAATTTGTATATTTGCAACCGCCTTAAATCGCAAGACTGTTAAGCCTTGCATCGCGACGGACTTCATTCTAACATTACTTAAATAATAATATATGAGAAAAAACACCTTTACGCAAAAGACAATTCCACTTCTCGTCATGTGTGTGATGGCTTTTTGTGTTACGCTACCGGTAGCGGCGCAGTTGAAGTCAGGTGCCACTTATTCGATTGAGAGTGTGAAGAATGGGACCCGTATAACAAACGGCGACCAGACAGCCAATAATGTTTATCTGTTTCTCGATGATGCAGACAGTGAAAGTTCGGGTCAGCAGTGGACGTTGCTTTCCGTGGATTATGCGAATTCGACGTGGGTGCTTTATAACGCGACAGCCGGAAAGGCTGCCGACATGGCGCTCGACGGTGGTGCCAGCAAGGCCGGGCGTTTGTTGCAATGGACAATTACAGGTTCGAGTAATCAAATTATACAAATCAAGGAGGTTGATGGACAGTCTGGTGTCTACCAGCTTTTGAATGGTAACAATGCTGCGCAGGTCGTCACTGTACAAGACGGGGGTGATCTGAGATTGGGAACTGACCTGTCGTCAGACGCCACCTTTTTCCGCTTTAACGAGCTCGATGTCGAGGCGCCTGTCCCGCCTTGTACGAATATGACCTATATTATCTCACCGGTGACGGATAACGGGACGCCATTGGCTTTGAGCAGTCAAGGACAGGATACGCCCAATTCGCCCATTTCCGTAGTCGCTATGGACGAGACGGACGATAGCCAGAAATGGCGCTTCGTCGAAGCAAGTGGTGGTTTTCAAATGGTCAACGTCCAGTCGGGCTTGGCCATGGATTTCCCGACCCAGTCGGGAGCTGGAAGTAACATTCTGCTTTATACGCCTAATGTGAACAACAGCAACCAGCAGGTGAAATTCAATGAGGTCACCGGTGCTCCCGGTACCTATACGCTATGTGTGTCGAGTAATTATACGACATATTATATGCAGGCAGGCGCGAGTGGAAATGCGACTCTGACAGCCGACCCGTCGCAAAACAACACTTATTTTACGTTGACGTCGGTAAATAGCTACATGCCGGAAACCGCTGAGTGGGAAGACGAAACCATCTTTGCCATCAATAAGGAAGACCCCAACGCTACATACATGCCTTATGCCTCGACCGACAAGATGAAGGCCGACGCCCGTTTTGATAAACCGTGGCTACCAGCCACCGGGGCCGAAATGCTCGACCTGAACGGCGTGTGGCGTTTCAAGTATGTGCCGAGTCCGGACGAACGTCCGATGGAGGACTTCTATGCAGACGATGCCGACGTTTCGAATTATGACACAATCTCAGTCCCCTCGTGTTGGGAGATGAAAGGATATGACAAACCTATCTATGTCAATGTGGGTTATCCGTTTGTGGACAATCCTCCTTACATACAAGTGAGTGCTTCCTACACGAATGCAGGCATGGGGTCTAATCCCGTTGGCTCTTACCGTCGCGAGTTCACCCTTCCCGAAGGGTGGGAAGACAAGGAGGTGTTCATCAATTTTGAGGGCATTTACAGCGCGGCTTATGTGTGGGTAAACGGCCACGAAGTTGGCTACACGGAAGGTGCAAACACAGACGCTAAATTCGACATCACTGCTTATGTGCGTCCTGGAACGAACAACGTGTCGGTCCAAGTCTATCGCTGGTCTGACGGATCCTATTTCGAAGGTCAGGACATGTTCCACATGAGCGGCATCCATCGTGACGTTTACCTCATTGCTACGCCGAAGACTTATGTGCAGAACCACGTTATTCGTGCAGAACTGGACGCAGACGCAGGATACACGAGCGGAACAATGACGGTGCAACTCGACATGGCCAAACGTCAGGAGGGGACAGCCAGCAAGAAAGTCACCGTTTCTCTATGGGATAACGAGGGCAACGATGTCGTGGCTCCACAGACCGCTAACTTCGTTTTTGGCGCAGATGATTCGACATTAAGCCAGACAGTGACGTTTGATCTTTCAGGACTGAAACTTTGGTCTGCTGAAAAGCCTAACCTTTATACAGTTGTCGTTTCACAGGCAGACGCTGATGGAGCCGAGGAGTCCGTCTTCTCGACGAAGTATGGTTTCCGCCATATAGAGATAGTGGATGGCCTTGTGTATATCAACGGAGAGCAAGTATATTTCAAGGGCGTTAACGCGCAAGACACCCATCCCATCACGGGACGTACCATGGACGTGGCTACGATGTTAAAGGATGTTCAGATGATGAAACAGGCGAACATGAATATCATTCGCGCCAGCCATTATCCGCGTCAGCCGAAGATGTATGCCATGTTTGATTATTACGGTCTTTATTGCATGGACGAGGCTGACATTGAGTGTCACCACAATTGGACAAGCGGCGGATCAATGATGACGAACTCCTCGTCGTGGACGGCAGCTTATGTGGACCGCATGATGCGCATGGTGAAACGCGACATTAACCATCCTTCCATCATCTTCTGGTCCTCCGGTAACGAGTCTGGTTCCGGACTGAACTTTGCCGAGATTTATAAGGCTACGAAGGCCGTAGACGACCGTCCTGTGCATTATGAAGGTGCTACTCGGGACGGACAGCATGCCGAGGCGACCGACATCTATTCGACGATGTACAGACCTGTGAGCGAAGTCTCGTCGATGGCCAATAGCAACCAGCCCCGTCAGCCTTACTTCATGTGCGAGTATGCGCATGCCATGGGTAACGCTGTCGGTAATCTGAAAGAGTATTGGGATGTTGTTGAAAGCAGTCGCTATGGCATCGGCGGATGTATCTGGGACTGGGTTGATCAATCCATCTATGCTGCCGAAGACATCAAGTCGGGCAACCTCACCGTGAACGGTTTCAATAACTATAAGTCTGGATATGACTTTCCGGGACGGACGTCGGATGGTATGCAGGGCAACTTCTGTAACAACGGCCTCCTTACGGCTGATCGCGCATGGTCTGCCGAGTTGACGGAAGTGAAGAAAGTTTACCAGTATGTCAAGTTCGACGATTTCGACGAACTGTCGAATACCTTGACGCTTACCAACAAGTATGACTTCACCAACCTCGATGAGTTTGGTCTACGCTACCGCTTGTTCGAAGATGGAAGCGAGGTCGCTACGGCCGAGCTAGTTATGCCCGAAACCGAGCCGGATGCCTCCGCGGACATTCCTGTTGAGATTACGTATTCAAAGAAATCAGGCAAAGAGTATTTCATTACGTTCGAAGCCTATCTGAAAAATGCCACGTCGTGGGCCGATGCCGGTTATGTCATTGCTACCGAGCAGTTTGCCCTGTCCGATGAGGAGCGCGTACTTCCCGAAGTCTCTACGTCGGCTACGTTGACGATGACCGAAACGTCAACCGCCGGACGGGTGGATATCAGGGGAGAGAACTTTACTATGCGTTTTGTTAACGGTCATTTGCAACTTTGGAACTATACGTCAGCTGATGGCACGTTTAATCCTCTCCGCGTCAGTGACAATGCGCCGGACAGCCGTTATGTCAACCCGTGGTTCTCTGACTATCGTTATATAGAAAACGATCGTTACAGCGATTCTTCCGACGGAGAGACAACCTACGACTATCAGGCTACGCTCAGTGACGACAGGACGCGTGCCACAGTTGAGGTCAACGTGGACGGTTACAAATGTCCCTATACGATTGTTTACGACATCTATGCGAATGGTGTGGTTGACATGAACGTCACTTTCCGTCCTATTGTGGCCGGTCTGCGCCGTATTGGTTTGCAGATGAATTTCGACCGTTCGTTGCAGAATGTCGAGTACTACGCTCGCGGCCCGTGGTCCAATTATGTCGACCGTAAGACCGGTTCGTTCTTCGGACGTTACACCACGACAGTCGACGACATGTTCGAACCCCATCCCCGTCCGCAGAGCACTGGCAACCGCAGCGATTTGCGCGAGCTTATATTGACGAACGAGGGCGGTTCGCGTGGCTTGAAAATCGAGACCGAAGGCCGCGTCGACTTCTCAGTCCTGAACTATGAGGATAATGATTTCAACAGGGGTGAGTACACGCCGTTCCACCCTTACGACTTGACGAAGGCCAGCACAGTTGTGGCCCACTTCGACTATATGCAGGAAGGTTTGGGCAATGCGAGCTGCGGCCCCGGTCCTCTTGATGAGTATCTTTGCCCCTCGTCAGGTGAGTATTCCTATACGTTGCGCTTCACGCCCATGCTCAATGGCGTAAGTGTGGGTATCGACGATGTGGTCGACCGTGCTGAGATCCGTTATGACCGTTTGGCCGACGCCGTGACCTGCCGTGGCGATTTCGCACCCGGAACACGCTTTGCCCTCTACAATCTGGGCGGCGTCCGTATCGCCTCACAGCAGACGACAGGTGCTGTCAGCGAGGTCAGCCTCTCGCTCGAAGGTCAGCCCCGGGGTTCCTACATCCTTGTGGTCGAAGGCAACGGTGCGCCTCGTACGCATAAGTTTGTGAAGTAATCAGATTCCTTTTTCGTTGAGGGGCGGCATTCTGACTAGGGTGCCGCCCCTTTTTTTGTTCCAAACTTGAGCCGGTATCCGAATTTAGCTGGCCGGTCTGGCTACACAGGTCGTGAAAGTGGGCAGGCTTACAGTAAATTCTGTTCGGTTGACAGGATTTTCTATCGCAGTGACAGATCTCCCTGTCACAGCATCCGTCATTGCACGCTTCAATGGCCTGCTTTCCTTGTGGCTGGTTGTCTGATCTCTTCTTGGAGGCGCATCTATTTCGTCGGGCTAAGGAACATAAAGTGCGCTTGCCATCTCTCATGTCCGCTGTATTCCGTATTTTTGTTCGTCATTTGCAAAAAAGATGGCTTCTTCAGGTTTCAATTTCAAGCAATTCCATGTGGCGCACGACCGTTGTGCCATGAAAGTAGGTACGGATGGTGTGCTCCTTGGGGCTTGGGCCGGTGTCGCCGGTGCGAGCCGTGTGCTCGACGTCGGTTGTGGTTCGGGGTTAATAACTCTGATGGTGGCCCAGCGGACGGCTGCGCATGTCGTCGGTGTGGAAATCGATGCGCCCGCGGCTGAGCAGGCCATCGAGAATGTGGCTGCCTCACCATGGGCTCACCGGATCGAAATCGTTCATGCCGATGTGTCAGACTTATGCCCGGACGAGAAGTTCGATCACATAGTGTCCAATCCGCCTTTTTTTGCCGAAGATCTCCTTCCGCCAGACGTAGCTCGTGCCCGAGCCCGCCACACGGCCGGTCTGACTTTCGAGCGCCTTTTTCGCGAAGTGTCCCGCTTGCTCGTCGCAGGTGGACATTTTCACGCCATTGTTCCCACTTCAGCCTATGATGCCTTCGCTTTTTGTGCGTGGGAGCAACGGCTCTATCCTTACCGCCGTACGGATGTCGTTACGCGGCCGGGAAAGCCCGTACGCCGGGTACTTGTCAGTTTCGCCGGAGGGAAGGAAAAGCCGGTTCTGCGTGATGAATTGGTACTTTGTGATGCTCGGGGTTTGCGGACGGCCGACTTTCAAAAGCTGACGGCCGATTTTTATCTGTGAATGTAGTCCCGTTTTTTTTCGTAACTTCGCCACGTTTTCATACGCCATTTTCCCAATGAAGATAATCGCCATTGCCAATACCTATCCGGCATACAATAAAACGGCCTTTCCTGCGTTTGATAAGGCAGAGGTGCCTGTTGTCTTTTCACATGCCGACTCCGCGCTGCTGAAAGACGGTAAACCGTTTTTCATTCCCGAGTTCGCAGAACCCTGCACATATCAGGTTGAACTGGTTGTGCGCATTTGCCGTTTGGGAAAGAGCATTCCCGAGCGCTTCGCTTCCCGCTATTACGATAGCGTGACGGTGGGCATCGCCTTTACGGCGCATGGATTGCTCGAACGCTTTTGCCGCGTGGGGTATCCTTGGGACTTGGCTACCGGGTTCGACGGTGCAGCCGCTGTGGGTAATTTCGTTCCGACCGAAGGGCACAACCTGCGCGACTTGCATTTCTGCCTACAAGCCGGCGGCGTCGAGGTGCAGCGCGGATGGAGTGGCGATATGCAGTGGAGCATCGACCGCCTCATTGCCCATGTCAGCCAGTTCTACACCATTCGGCAGGGCGATCTCATCTTTACCGGAGCGCCCGTGACTGCCAGGCAAGCCGTTATCGGCGATCGGCTCGAAGCTTATCTTGATGGCGAGAAGCTCCTTACGATAAAAGTAAAATAAAGTGCAGAGAATGAACCTCTCGTTCCTTTTGCCCCGACGCAGTTGGTTGGTGTGGCTGTTGCTCTTTCCTTTGACGGCACGGGCCGACGGCTTTGTTGACCTGCGGTCGTCTGACTATCCTGTGGATAGCATCTTGCCTTATTATACGACCGTCGTTCCGTTGGGAGCGGCTAATTTGCCGACGGCTTGCCAAGTGAGGATTGATTATCCGGAGTTCGCCCCTCTTTCTTCGGCCGAAGTGAAAAAACTCGAAGCGTGGGGCGTTGAGCTGCCCGACACGTTGGAGGTAACGACACATCAAGGCACGGTTCAAAAGCAAGGTCAACTCGATGTGGCTGTTTTGCCTTTCGTCATTCACGATGGACGTCCTTCCCGTCTGACGTCGTTCAAACTCGTTGTTGAGGCTGTTCCGTCTGCCCGTCGCAAGTTTGTCCGCTCGACGTCGGAGCGTTGGCGGGCATCTTCGGTGCTGGCTTCCGGCCGATGGGTGAAAATCCGTGTGACGGACGAGGGAATTTATCAACTGACAACGTCCCAACTTGCAGAGATGGGTTTTTCTGCCCCGTCTCGAGTACGGCTTTATGGCTATGGCGGGCGTATTCAGCCCGAAACCTTTGATTTCGAGTCGGACGATTGCCCACCCGATGACCTCGAAGAAGTGCCCCTCTATCGTCGCGACGGTTCGTTGCTCTTCTTCGCCGAAGGCACGGTGCGCTGGACGCTGGACGGCACGACGTGGACACATGCCAACAATGTCTATTCGAACTATTCTTATTATTTCCTGACTGAATCCGACGAGGCCCCGGCTCAATTGGAGACACTTCCTGAGGTGAGCGCCTCGGTTGTCGTTGATGAAGTGACTGGTCACGCGCTCATCGACAACGATGCATACAGTTGGTTCCGCGGCGGGCGACGTTTCTATGACAGTTATGATTTTGCCACCCGTGGCGACCGGACACTCTCTTTGGCAACACCCGATTTTGTCAGTGACGGAACAGCACAGGTGGCCGTCAATTTCGCCGCAGCCAGCAGCCGTAGCCGTACGTCAATGTCCGTCGCCGTAAACGGCTCATCCCTTGGGACGCTGACGGCCGCTACGCTGAGTCAATACCAGCTTGCCAATGAAGACAGTGAGACGTTCACCACGACCAATCTGGCTGAGGACAATGTGTTCGAATTGGCTGCCACGTCAGGTAATGCTGCCCGTTTGGACTACGTCCGGGTGAGCTATCCGCGCCGCTTGACCGTATCGGCCACACCTTACGTATTCACTCTGCCAACTGCCAGTGCTGTCACGTTCCGCATTGACGGAGCTACCGCAGATACCCACCTGTGGCGCATTGGCCGGGCAGGAGATCCGACAGCCGAAGTACCTGTCCAGTTTTCGGAAGGCACATTGACTGCCACCGTGGCCGATGCAAGTCGCCGCTACATTGCTTTTAACGCTTCGGCAACCTATCCTTCACCGACAGTGGTGGGCGAGGTGGACAACCAGAATCTTCATGCCGACAGCAACATCGACATGGTAATTATCGTGCCGGCCAGCGGCGCGTTGACAACCGAAGCCGAGCGACTGGCCGAGGCGCATCGCAGCGTTCAGGGACTGAATGTGAAGGTGGTGTGTGCAGACCATATATATAATGAGTTTTCGTCCGGAACGCCTGACGCTACTGCCTATCGTCGCTATCTCAAAATGCTCTATGACCGGGCCGACACAGACAGCCTGCCACGTTTCCTCCTGTTTTTCGGCGACTGTCTGTGGGACAACCGTACCGTCACGCCGGATGTCAGAGACTATAATCCAGACGACTATCTCCTTGCGTATGAAAGTGATAATTCCGTGCATGAAATCAATTGCTATGTGACGGACGACTATTACGGTATGCTCGATGACGGCGAAGGGGAAAACATCCTGCGCGAGAAGATGGATTTGGCCGTGGGGCGCTTCCCATGTCATACAGCCGACGACGCCCGCATCCTTGTCGACAAATCCATTGCCTATCTGCGCAACGAGCAAGTCGGCTCATGGAAGAACCAGATTTGTTTCATGGCTGATGACGGCGACAGCAATTTGCATATGGAGGATGCGGATGCAACGATCAGTAGCATGGGTGATTTGGCGGATAATTTTACCGTACAGCATATTTATTGGGATGCTTATCCGCGTGAAGCTTCGTTGACAGGTTACAGCTATCCTCAGGTCGAAGAGCGAATCCATCGCTTGATGAACAGTGGCGCATTGGTGATGAACTACACCGGGCACGGCGATCCCGTGCAACTCTCGGTCGAGGCTCCAGTAGGCATTAACGATTTCCGCGAAGCCCGCTCCCCGAATCTTCCCTTGTGGGTGACCGCATCATGCGAGGTTATCCCGTACGACGACATAGAAGATAATATCGGTCGTGCAGGTATGCTTAACGCCGATGGTGGAGGAATTGCTTTTGTTTGTGCTGCCCGCACTGTGTATTCAGACCGTAACCGCGCGTTCAACAGCGCCTTTATGCGCTATCTCATGACGCCTGCTGAAGACGGCAGTCGTTGCACTTTCGGCGAAGCCCTGATGCAGGCGAAAAACCGTCTGGTCGAAACGTCGGACCGGACGTCGAACCGTGTCAAGTTCGCCCTGACGGGCAATCCCGCCCTGCCGCTGGGCGCACCTACACTCGACGCCGTCATCGACAGTATCGATGGGCATGCCCTTTCGGCTTCGGACGGTGGAAATATGCAGTTGCGTGCCGGGAGCTTGGTGCGGTTCAGCGGTCGTGTCCTCTCGTCCGACGGACAAACCCACGAGGGTTTCAACGGCATTGTCAGCGCCACGGTGTATGACCGCGAGGAAACCATTACGTGCCGCAACAATCCTGGCGACGACATCGAGCCTCACCAGTATTCCGAACGGACAAAAGTCTTGTATGAAGGCAGCGACAGTGTGCGCAGTGGCCGCTTCTCGTTTGTTATGCGTGTTCCTGTTGATATCAGCTACTCGTCCGCTCCGGGGCGCGTCCTACTTTATGCCGTCAATACCGACCATACGCAGGAGGCCAATGGCTCGAATTCGCGTTTCTTCTTCGACGGAACATCCGACGACATGTCTGGCGACACCCTTGGCCCTGACGTTTATGTCTATTTGAACCGCGAAGATTTTCCTGACGGAGGACGGGTGGGGACGACACCCACTTTCTTTGCGCAAATCGCAGATTCGAGCGGCGTGAACACCACAGGCAACGGCGTTGGGCACGATTTGGAACTGACGCTCACCGGGCCGACTTCGGGCAGCTATGTCCTGAACGATTATTTCAGCTACAACCTTGGCTCTGCTACGGAAGGTGTGGTTTCTTATACACTGCCGGAACTCGAAGAGGGACATTACCGTTTGCAGTTCCGGGCGTGGGACATTCTCAATCACCCCACCACCAAAACGCTGAACTTTGTGGTCGTTAATGGACTTCCCCCGCAACTCAGTGTCCGCGCTACTGAGAATCCGGCTCGTTCGTCCACCACTTTTGTCCTGAGTTTTGACACTCCGGGATCTGAGGGCACTTTTGCGGTCGACCTCTATGACATGTCGGGCCGCCATGTCTGGACGCAGTCTGTGACGGGTGCCATGTCGTCAGCAGGCATTTCCATACCCATGGGTGTTGGCGGTGGCCTGGACGCGACGGTTGGCGGCGGCGTCTACCTTTACCGAGGCCGTGCCACAGTGGCTGGCGTGACATATACGACGGAAGCCGAGAAATTGATAGTACTCAAACAATAAAAGCCTATACTCCGAGTTTATAAAATATATGAGAATTTTCCCTAAGATACTCCTGACCTTGGCCGGCGTGACGACTGCTGCCTCTGTCGCTGCCGATGAGAAAGACGTATTCAATCCCATCGTGACTTCTGTCATTTCGCAGAGCATTGCGCCCGACGCGCGTGCCGGCGGTATCGGTGACGTGGGTGCTGCCACCGACCCTGATGTCAATTCGCAGGCATGGAACCCGGCCAAATACCCGTTTTGTATCAGTCGCGCGGGCGTAGCCATTAACTATACCCCGTGGTTGCGTTCCATAGTCAACGACATCAACCTTGCCTACATGGCAGGCTATTATCGCCTTGGCGACTATCAGGCGATTAGTGCTTCCGTCCGTTATTTCTCGTTAGGTTCGGTGTCTACGTCGGACGACATGATGACCATCAAACCCTACGAATTGGGGGTAGACGTGGCTTATTCGCGCATGTTGAGCGAGACATTCTCGGCAGCCGTCGCCTTGCGCTACATGTATTCCGACATGTCGGGGCACTACGATGACCAGGTGACCGCCGGTTCTGCTTTTGCAGCCGATATTGCTTGCTACTACAACAATTATGTCATGATGGGTAACCGCGAGTGCCAGATAGCTTTCGGCGTCAACATCAGCAACATCGGCAGCAAAATCAATTATGGCGAGGACTACTCCTATTTCATTCCAACCAACCTCCGCGTCGGCCTGAACTACATGATACCGCTGAATGAGTTCAACCGCATTTCGTTCAGTGCTGACGCCAACAAACTGCTCGTACCCTCACAACCCATTCAGAATGACGACGAGTCGGATGAGGACTTCCAGGACCGTGTACAGCAGGAGTACTACGACGTTTCGTCCATCTCCGGCATTTTCAAGAGTTTCGGCGATTCGCCCAACGGCTTCAAGGGTGAGCTCGAAGAAATCCAATGGAGTGTCGGTGCGGAGTACACCTATAATGACAAGTTCACCGTCAGGGCAGGTTATCACCACGAGAGTGAAAGTCAAGGTAACCGTAAGTATTTCACCTTTGGTGCAGGCTTCCGCATGAGTGTGTTTTCGATAGATGCAGGTTATGTCTGGTCGACCGCAGCCAGCAACCCGCTCGATCAGACGTTGCGCGTGTCGCTCGCTTTTGACTTTGACGGTATCAAGGACCTGTTCAGCGGCCGTCGTTAACTCGATAAGAAAAACGGAATGAAGATCAGAACTGGTTTTGGCTTCGACGTGCACCGTCTTGTTCCCGGTCGCGAGTTATGGCTCGGCGGCGTGCGCATCGAACATGAGTTCGGCCTTCTCGGCCACAGTGATGCCGACGTGCTCATCCATGCTATCTGCGATGCCCTTCTCGGTGCTGCCGCCTTGCGCGACATCGGTTATCATTTTCCCGACACCAGTGCCGACTATGCGGGTATTGACAGCAAGGTCCTCCTGCGGCGGACGGTCGACTTGCTTGCCGATCGTGGTTATGCAATCGGGAATATCGATGCCACAGTCTGTGCTGAGCGTCCCAAACTCAATCCCCACATCGAGCGGATGCGTGCTTGTTTGGCTGAGGTGATTGGGGTGGATGTCGACGACGTTTCGGTGAAAGCCACCACCACCGAACATCTCGGATTCACGGGGCGCGAGGAAGGCATTTCAGCCTATGCCGTAGTGCTCATAGAGCGACGGTGAATTCCATCGGGATTTTTACAAAGCCATGTTTGGCAGGCCTCCTGTCCGCGTGGCTTTTTTTGTGTACTTGCAGGATGAACGGTTTGTGCATGTCGGCGTGGTGCCGTCAAAGTGGGGCGAGAGACTGGCCGCATGGTAAGCAGAAGTCCGCGCACCGACTGACGGATTTTGTTCTTACAATCGGAAAAATTATTTTACGGTACAGCGCGAACTTTGTTGTGCAGCCCGTGAATTCTGTCAGCCTGTTTGGACTTTCTGTCAGCCGTCTAAAAAATCCTGTCAGCCGTTCCGTTACGACAAATGGCCGGATTGTGGTCCGGGCATAACTTCTCTTATCGTGGAGGAGTGGGGACGTCCGTAGCAGCTCTTCTGTCGTCCGGACGCGGGAAGAAGTCGAAGACTTGGGGCATATCTGCAAGCGAAATCGCAGGATATCTGGATTTTGTAACAGGCCGTTCCGTCTCCGTATCGTATGAATGAAAGAAACTTGATAATTTATAGCAATGTGTATGAAACGAAAACTGATTTCAGCTTGTTTAGGTGCAGGTGTGATGGCTGTTTTGAGCCTGTTTACACAACGCGCCGCAGCCGCTTGTGTCCTCTCGGATGCTGACACTCTGACACTCATGACATACAACGTGCGTAACGCCAATGGGCTCGACGGTGTGCAGAGCGTGGAACGCGTGGCTGCCGTGATCCGGAAAAGTACTCCTGATGTCGTGGCGGTGCAGGAACTGGACAGCGCAACGGCGCGTGCCAAGGGGGCATACATCCTTGGTAAGCTGGCTGCCGCTACGGGTATGACTGCGACTTACGGTCCTGCCATCTCGTTCGACGGTGGGAAATACGGTCTCGGTCTGCTCAGCAGGCAGCGTCCCCTTTCCGTGCGTCGCGTGGCCTTGCCAGGTCGTGAGGAACGTCGGACGATGCTCCTTGTGGAGTTTCCGGATTATGCCGTGGCTTGCATCCATTTTTCGCTCACCGAAGCCGACCGTATGGCTTCGTTGCCCCTTGTCCGCGAGGCTGTCGTTGGCTTGAAGGACAAAACGGTGTTCATCGCAGGCGACTGGAATGCTACACCTGGGAGTGATTTTATCAAAGGCATTGAGGAAGACTTCGTCCTGCTTACTCGTTCGGACGAGGCCTCATATCCGGCCGACGCTCCTGAAATCTGTATCGATTATATTGCTGTCGATAAAGCACATGCTGACGACTGGATGCCGGTCTCGTCTCAGACGTTGCCCGAGAGTGTCGCCTCTGACCATCGTCCGAAAGTCGTCCGTCTTGTACGGAAGTGACTGCCAAACCTATGTCGTCACTTTACGTGAATCCCCCGGACAGTGTTCAAACGCTGTCCGGGGGATTCACGTAAAGTGCGGTCGTATCTTACTTTTCCTGTGGCACAAGGTAGCGGTCGCCCGTTTCACGGACGATGGCGCGGTTGTAGCGTTCCGGATATCCAGGTCGTTCGGGAGGCGTGGCAAGGCCGTCTTCCGTCAGGGTAAAGCGGCCGTTCTTTTCGGGCTTCACTACTTGGTCGTTGTGCTTCACGATGAGGTACTCGCCCAGTCGGCGCCACTCGCGGAGCATCTTGCGCGACATGCGGTTCGTGTATGTATCAAGGAAAGCCTTGCAGCTGTCGGGCGAAGTTTTGAGGAGGGCTGCGGCGCGTGCCTCCACTTCGTCCTGTTCGCCCAGGAGGCGTGCCTCGATGCGGTCGCGGCGTGCCTCCACGTCGGGGAAGAGGGCGCTGTAACGCGGATAGGTCATGTTAGCCACCCAGTTGCAGACCCAGAAGGCTGATTCCCATGAGAAAGTTACGTCGTTGGCTGTTCCTTCGGCGAAGCATTCCGGCACGTTTGTCGTGCAGCAGTAGATTGGCGTATAAGGTGTCGTGTTGGCATCGTCGTTGCCGAACCAAAGCACACCGCCGATAGCGTCAGGCAGCCACGAACGCATTTGCGATACGAATGTGAAACCTGACTGCTGTGTCGAGATGGGTCGTTCGTTGAAGTATTCTTTGCCATCCACTTTCCACGAAAGGGGAGTCGGGCGATACGGGGCGTCGTACGGACCTGCGCCTATGTCCTTTTGGGTGTCGAAGGGAGTGCCTTCGTAATGGTCGCGCATGCTCATCATGACGTCGTGTACGGAGAGCTTCTTGTTCGGTTTGACGAAGAGTGGCATCGGTTGGCACGACTCGGAAATCGGTTTGCCTGCGGCATAATCCAGATAGCGGTCCATGCCGTCAGCCCAGCGGTTGAAGAAGCTCCACACACGTGCCTCGCAATAGCGTTGCATGCCGAAATCTGTCGGACTGTAAGCGGCAGCGAAATCAAACTCGCTGTCTTTCCCGTCGAAGTAACCCTTTTCGCGTGCAAATGAGATGACGTCTTCCGAGCACATGACGTTCTGTTTGTCTTTCCGGTTGAACTGTCGGATGCGGCTTTGGTTGGCATGGGCACTGATGCAATCGTCCGGTACGCGGACGGCCACCCAGACGGCTCCCTTGCGGCCGGGACCTTTGCCGATCATTTCCATGATCCACGCCTCGTCGGGATCGGCGATAGTGAAGCTTTCACCCGAAGAGGCATATCCGTACTGCTCGACGAGCGACGTCATGACGCGGATGGCCTCACGGGCAGTCTTGGCGCGTTGCAGGCCGAGGCTCATGAGGCTCACGTAGTCAATGATGCCTTCGGGATCAGTGAGCTCGGCACGTCCGCCGAATGTCGTTTCACCGATAGTGACTTGGAACTCGTTGATGTTGCCGATGACGCTGTATGTCTCCGGAGCTTCGTCAATTTCGCCGAGATAGTGGTTCGTGTCGCCATCGACGATGCGCCGTTTCGTACCTTTGGGATGATGGGCCGCGGGAAAGCGGCGTAGCGTGCCGTAGAGCCCGTAATTGTCGGCGCTGTATGTGACGATGACTGAGCCGTCGGCCGAAGCTTTCTTGCCGACGATGAGGTTGGTGCAAGCTTCGGCACGTTGGGCGTGGCCAGCGAAGAGAAAGGCAGCAGCCGTGCAGAGCAGGCCAAAAAGGGAATTTCTCATGTGGTAAAGGCTTATATGTAATAGTGTGTGGGCATCAGCAGGCTTTGAATGACATGTCCAGCCCTTTGACGGAGTGAGTGAGTGCGCCGACAGAGATAAAGTCGACACCGCATTCGGCATAGTCGCGAATGGTGTCGAACGTGATGCCGCCGCTGGACTCGGTCTCGTACTTGCCGCCGATCATGGCGACAGCCTTACGGGTATCGTCGACCGAGAAGTTGTCAAACATGATGCGGTCCACGCCGCCGTGGGCCATCACTTGGCGGATTTCGTCGAACGAGCGTACTTCTATTTCTATCTTCAAATCTAGGCCTTTCTCTTTGAGGTAGCTGTGGCAACGGTCAAGTGCTGCGCCGATGCCGCCGGCAAAGTCTACGTGGTTGTCTTTCAGCAGAATCATGTCGAACAATCCGATACGATGGTTCACGCCACCGCCGATGCGGACTGCCTCTTTCTCCATCATGCGCATGCCGGGAGTCGTTTTTCGTGTGTCAAGTACCCGGGTGTGCGTGCCTTCCAGCCGCTCTACGTATTTGTGTGTCATTGTAGCGATGCCGCTCATGCGTTGCATGATGTTCAGCATCAGGCGTTCGGTTTGCAGGAGGCTGCGTACTTTTCCTGTGACGACCATGGCCACATCGCCGGGACGGACGTGGGCGCCGTCATCAAGGAGCACCTGGACCGTCATTGTCGGGTCAAAGCGGTTAAACACTTCTTTGGCGACGCGCACACCGGCGAGTATGCCTTCTTCTTTTATCAACAAGTGCGACTGGCCGGTAGCCTCTTCGGGGATGCAGCAGAGGGTGGTGTGGTCACCGTCGCCAATGTCTTCCGCGAAAGCCAGGTCGATCAGTCTGTCGTTCAGTTCGTCTACACTGTACATAGGTTCGTGATTTTTATAGATGGATATGTTGGTCGCAAAATTACGTCTTTTCCGGCAAAAACGCCGTCAGGAAGTCCGAAAAGCGCGTCGTGTGTCGTATATTTGCCGATGCGTGCGGACGGATATACCGTCGCACGTAAAAAATGTAAAGTCAGAAACAAGAGATTTAGCAATCAGAAGATGAAAACCGTTTTCCTTGTTGTCGGGCGGACGACCGACCAGTACTTGGATGCCATGATTAAAGACTATATAGGCCGGGTAAAGCACTATACTCCGTTCGAGATGCAAGTTGTGCCGGAGTTGAAAAACACGAAAGCACTTAGCCCGGAACAACAGAAAGAACGGGAAGGTGAGGCGATACTCAGACAAATTCAGTCCGGCGACCGTGTAGTCCTGCTCGACGAGGGAGGTCGCGAGTTTCGTTCGACGGACTTTGCGGCCTACCTGTCACAAGCACAGATGGGCGGCCAGCGGAGGATAGTTTTCGTGGTGGGCGGGCCGTATGGCTTTTCGCCGCAAGTCTACGCCGCTGCGCGTGAGAAAGTATCTCTTTCGCGCATGACGTTTTCCCATCAGATGATTCGCTTACTTTTCGTGGAGCAGTTCTATCGGGCTATGACGATTTTGCGGGGGGAACCTTATCATCATGAGTAGGCTGGCACGGGTGTGGTGGAGCGTCTTCGCCCTGTCCCTGTTCGCAGTCGGAATGAGGGCTGAGCGTTTCCGTGTGATGGAATGGAATGTTGAGAATCTTTTCGATACCTGTCACGACGCCGGTTCTGACGACAGGGAATTTCTCCCCGGCGCCGAACGGGACTGGAATAGTCCACGCTATTGGCGGAAGTTGAAAATGATCAGCCATACGATTGCCGCTGTCGGCGGGAGTCGTCCTCCGGAGTTGGTTGCTCTTGTCGAGGTGGAGAACGACAGCGTCTTGACCCACCTGACGCGTCGTAGCCTGTTGCGGCGCTTGGGGTATGAATATGTGATGACGGCCGGTCCTGACCCGCGCGGCATTGATGTGGCCTTGCTTTATCAGCCGCTGCGCTTTCGGATGATAGCGGCACGCTCCGTGCCTGTTGTCGTCAACCGGAAGCGCCTGCGTGACGTGCTTCACGTCGCGGGGCTGATTCCGACGGGCGACACGCTCGACATCCTTGTCTGTCACCAACCCAGCCGTGCCGGAGGATCCGAGGCGCAACGCCTCAGACGGGCCGCCGCGCGGCGCCTGCGTCAAGTGGCAGACTCGGTGATGAGACTTCGTACCGTGCCCCGGATTCTGCTCATGGGCGATATGAACGATGAGGCCGCAAATCCGTCGCTCAGGACCGATCTGGCGGTAGTCGTACCGCCGGAAGAGAACCTTCCGGTCCGGCCTGACGCGCTCTATGTGTTGAGTCACCGGCTCTGTGGGACTGGCGGTGTGCGCGGGACGTATAAGTATAGGGGGGAGTGGAACCAGTTGGACCATCTTGTCGTCAACGGCACGTTGCTTGATGCCATGTCGCGTTTCCACACTGGCGCTGATGCTTGCCGCATTGCTGTTTTCGACTTCCTTGTCCATCCCGACCGTACATACGGTGGCGTCGTGCCCGACCGCACTTACCTTGGCCCGTTTTACAATGGCGGCGTGAGCGATCATCTTCCGCTCTTCGTGGATTTTGAAATGCGGCTGTGAGTTTTGCGCCTGGCACTTTTTTTGTAGCCTATCGGGTAAAAACTTAGGCGTATGGCATTCATTGATTATTACAAGATACTGGGTGTGCCCAAAGACACACCGCAGAGTGAGATCCGCACGGCTTACAAACGCCGCGCCAAGCAGTTCCATCCCGACCTTCACCCCGACGACCCGAAGGCGAAGGCCAAGTTTCAGGCGCTGAACGAGGCTTACGACGTGCTGAACGACCCTGAGAAGCGTAAGAAATACGATCAGTACGGCGAAAACTGGCGCCAAGCCGAAGCTTATGAGCAGACCGGGCAACAGTGGGGTGATGCCGGCAGTGCTTCGGGGTTTGAGGGTTTTGACTTCAACCAGTTCTCGGGCAGCGGCTTCTCTTCGTTTTTCGAAGAGCTCTTTGGCGGCCGGCGGCGTGGAGCATCGGGCGGTTCGCGTTTTACCGACTTTGCTTCGGGGGCGCCAGCGGGCGCTAACATCCAGGCGACAGTGGACATTGACATGTACACCGCTTTGCTCGGAGGCGACGTCATCCTGCAAACCAGGGGCGGCAAGCTGAAGCTGCGTGTCAAACCGTGTACGCAGAATGGCTCGAAGGTACGCCTCCGCGGCAAGGGTTATGACCGGGGCGACGGTACGTATGGCGACCTTATCCTGACGTATAATGTCAAGCTGCCTGCCACATTGACAGCCCGCCAGCGCGAATTGCTGGAAGAGATGCGTCGCAGCGGACAGTAAAAGGCCGCAAAGGAAGCGCAACGATGTTATAAGAGTGGCGGCCGGCCGTGACGGGGAGTGATTCCTCTGTCACGGCTGGCCGCTTTTTTTATGTTGGCAGTTTGGGGGACGCAGTGCCCTGTCGCGGTTCCTCCCTTACAGGCCTCCGTTGTGCACGGGTCGATGTGAAGGCTGTGAAAAACGGAACGGGTGATTGAAAATCTTGTCAGCCTGATGAAATTCCGCAGGCGGCTGACAGAAATTACGGGACGGCTGACCGTAAGACCGTAAAGGGCAACAGAGAACCGCATCCGCGCCGTTTGCGCCGTAACGGTAAGTCCACGACTCAACGGGTGGCCATTTTGGCCCGTCCCACATTGCCTGTAATGTGCGCTGAAAGACTGCCAGGCAAGCTAGCCTGGCCATCAGACGCCAAAGTCCAACCAGTGGAAAGGTTTTTTATGTCATAAAAAAATAGCAGGCCGGTAACAGCTATTCCAAGGGAATAGCCTAAATTTGCAGATAGATAATACGTTATGTCAAAACCCTTAGCAGAACGCTTGCGTCCAAGGACGCTTGATGAATACGTAGGGCAAGACCATCTTGTCGGGCCGAACGGCATTATCCGCAGGATGATCGAGGCCGGCCGACCGGCTTCCATGATTTTGTGGGGGCCACCCGGCGTAGGCAAGACCACCTTGGCGCAAATCATAGCGCGGAGTCTGCGCGCTCCCTTTTATACACTGAGCGCCGTGAACTGCGGCGTGAAAGAGGTTCGCGACGTCATAGAACGTGCCCGCTCCGGGCGTGAGCAACCTCTCTTTGACAGTGTGACTCCCATTCTTTTTATCGACGAAATTCACCGGTTCAGTAAATCGCAGCAGGATTCCCTCTTGGCTGCGGTGGAGACAGGGACGCTCATACTCATCGGTGCGACGACCGAAAATCCCTCGTTCGAGGTGATACGTCCATTGCTCTCCCGCTGTCAAGTCTATGTGTTGAAGAGTTTCGGCAAGGACGATCTTCTCCGGCTGCTTGACCGTGCCCTGACCGGTGATGTCGAACTGAAAGAACGGCGCATCACTGTCAGCGAGACGCAGGCCTTGTTGCGCTATTCAGGCGGCGACGCCCGCAAGTTGCTCAACATTCTTGAGCTTGTGGTGAATTCATTCGGCCCGGATGCAGAGGCCTGCATCACAGACGCAGCGGTCGAGGCCTGCTTGCAGCAGAACCCGGCAGCCTACGACAAGGGTGGGGAAATGCACTACGACATCGTTTCGGCCTACATCAAGAGCCTGCGTGGCAGCGACCCCGACGCCGCCCTTTATTGGCTGGCACGCATGATCGAGGGGGGCGAGGATCCGGTATTCATTGCCCGCCGCCTGCTCATCGCAGCCGCCGAAGATGTCGGCCTGGCCAATCCCAACGCCCTCTTGCTGGCCAATGCGGCGTTCGATGCTGTGGCGAAAATCGGGTGGCCTGAGGCGCGCATCCCTTTGGCCGAAGCCACAGTTTATGTAGCGGCGAGCCCTAAAAGCAATTCGGCATATATGGGCATCAATGACGCCGTCCGTTTTGTCCGGCAGACGGGCAGTCTTCCTGTTCCGCTCCATTTGAGAAACGCACCGACGCAACTCATGGCTGAACTTGGGTATGGTGAAGACTATAAGTATGCACACGATTATGCCGGTCATTTTGTCCGTCAGCAATATCTCCCTGAGGGGCAGGACGATGCCCGTTTCTGGCATCCGCAGCCTAATCATCAGGAGCAGATGTTGGCCGCCCGGATGGCCGCACTGTGGGGAGAGCGCTATGCTTCGCCTGAGTGCGCCATGCCGTCAGATGCTCCGGGTGGGCAAGAAGTTAGGAAATAAAACTTGTCGATTAATAAAAAATCTGTATTTTTGCCGTCAAAAATATGAAAGAAACAGTGGGTAAAACAACCAATCCTGACTATATTTTCGAAACAAGCTGGGAGGTCTGCAACAAGGTAGGCGGAATTTACACGGTGCTTTCATCGCGCGCCAAGACTATGCAAGACCTCATGGCAGACAAGGTGTTTTTCATCGGTCCCGACCTCGGGCAAGGAGATGAACCTACTACCGATTTCCATGAAAGCCAGACTCTGATGGCCAAATGGCGGGAAACGTTGGCCGAAGAAGGTCTGAAATGCCGTGTCGGACGGTGGAATGTCCCCGGTCAGCCCATCGCTATTTTGGTGGACTTTACGCCGTTTTTCGCTCAGAAAGACGAAATCTATACCAAGGCCTGGGAATTGTTCCAAGTGGATTCGCTCCATGCCTATGGCGACTATGATGAGGCTTCGATGTTTTCCTATGCTGCCGGACGTGTGGCTGAGTGTCTCTGTCGCAAGTGCCTTCCGAAAGAGGCCGCCGTTGTCTACCAAGCACATGAGTGGATGTCTGGTCTGGGAATGCTTTTCCTGAAACACCAGGTACCTCGGGTGGCGACGATATTTACTACACATGCCACCAGCATAGGCCGTTCGATTGCCGGAAACAACAAGTTGCTTTATGAGTACTTCCCGGGTTATAACGGCGACCAGATGGCGGCCGAATTGAACATGCAGTCGAAACACAGTATTGAGAAACAGTCTGCACACCGTGCTGATTGCTTTACGACGGTGAGCACATTCACGGCCCGCGAGTGCGAACAACTGCTTGACAAAGCGCCAGATGTCGTCTTGCCCAACGGTTTTGAGGCTGATTTCGTACCTCGTGGGAGCGCGCTCAGTCAGCGCCGTCGCCGGGCACGTCAGCGATTGTTCCATTTGGCAAACTGTCTGACGGGGCAGGATTGGGCCGACGATACACTTGTGGTCTCTACGTCGGGACGTAATGACTTCCGGTGCAAGGGATTCGACGTGTTCATTGACGCGCTGGCAAATCTCCGCACCGAGGCTCCGGAACGCAGCGTGCTTGCACTCATCGAGGTGCCTTGCTGGGTGCGCGAGCCGCGCAAGGAACTTGTCGGGCGTATACATTCCGGGCTTCACTACACCACACCGCTCGAAGAACCTACGCTGACCCATTGGTTGAATAACATGGACGACGACCGCATCCTCAGCATGCTCCGCCAGAAAGGGCTTACGCAGCGCGACCCGTCCGGGCGTCTGAACGTCCTTTTCATCCCGTGCTACCTTGACGGTGCCGACGGTGTTCTGGACATGCCTTATTACGACGTGCTAACTGCCAGCGATCTGTGCGTTTACCCCTCTTACTATGAACCTTGGGGTTATACGCCGCTTGAAGCAATCGCTTTCCGCACACCATGTGTCACGACAGACCTTTCAGGCTTCGGACAGTGGGTAGACAGTCAGCTGGGACGGCAAGGAACTATCAGCGACAGTGTCTCCGTGCTTCACAGAACCGACCTTAACTATTTTGACGTAGTTCATGCTGTCGCAGACTCGGTTCACAAGATCTGTGGCATGACCCCTACGCAGCGGACATCACTTGGGCGAAAAGCAGCTGCTATGGCCGAAAAGGCGCAGTGGAAACATTTTATCAACCACTACTTCGAAGCTTATGCCTTCGCCTTGTGCAGAACGGCACAGAAGTGATAGCATAAATTCTAACAAAGACAAAACAAATCACAACCTAAGCGCTATATGAACGTAATGACAAGCAATGCCAACACACCAAGTTGGCGAGTGATCACGGTGAAGTCCCGCATTCCCGAATCGTTGAAGAAGCTCGACGTAATGGCTCACAACCTTTGGTGGAGCTGGAACAACGAAGCGTTCGATCTCTTCCGCAGTCTTGACAAAGACCTTTTCCGTAAAGTCGGTCAGAATCCTGTCGAATTGCTCAATCGTCTGAGCTACGACCGTCTGACGGAGCTTTCCGAGGATGAACGCCTCATGGCGCGCATTGATGCTGTTTACGCTATATTCAGCAACTATATGTCTGAAAAGCCCGATACGAAGCGCCCTTCTGTGGCTTATTTCTGTATGGAGTATGGCTTTTCTCATGTGTTGAAGATATATTCCGGTGGTCTCGGAATTCTTGCCGGAGATTATTTGAAGGAAGCTTCTGACAGCAATGTCAACATGTGTGGTGTCGGCCTGCTCTATCGTTATGGCTATTTCACCCAGACGCTTTCGATGGACGGCCAGCAAATCGCTAACTATGAAGCTTTGGACTTCGATCGCCTGCCTATCGAACGTCTCCTTGACGAAGCCGGAAACCAAGTTATCGTTGACGTACCATTCCCTAACTATCAGGTACACGCTTATGTATGGCAGGTGAACGTGGGTCGTATCAAACTCTACTTGCTTGATACGGACAACGACATGAACTCCGAGTTCGACCGTAAGATTACGCATACCCTTTACGGTGGTGACTGGGAAAACCGAATCAAACAGGAATATCTTCTCGGTATCGGTGGTATGCTCATGCTTAAAAAGCTAGGCATTCAGAAAGATATCTACCATTGCAATGAAGGACACGCTGCATTCTGCAACGTGCAGCGTCTTGTGGATTATGTGGAGGGCGGTCTGACATTCAATCAGGCCCTTGAATTGGTGCGTGCCTCTTCGCTTTATACGGTCCATACCCCGGTTCCTGCCGGCCACGACTACTTCGATGAGTCGCTTTTCGGCAAGTATATGGGCAGTTTCCCTGTCCGCCTCGGCATTACGTGGGATGAGTTCATCGGCCTCGGTCGTACCAATCCTGAGGACCATGGCGAACGTTTCTGCATGTCGACTTTCCTTTGCCGCACCTGTCAAGAAGTCAACGGGGTGAGCAAGCTTCACGGCAAAGTCAGCCAGCAGATGTTCAGTGCAATCTGGCGAGGTTATTATCCCGAGGAAAGTCACGTCGGTTACGTAACCAATGGCGTGCACTTCCCCACGTGGAGTGCCAAAGAGTGGAAACACCTTTATCATAAGTATTTCGACAAACGTTTCGATGCAGACCAGAGTAATGCTGACATCTGGGCAAAAATCTATGAGGTGCCCGACGAGGAAATCTGGCAGACCCGCGTTCAGCTCAAGGCGAAACTCGTTGAATATATCCGCGCCCGGTTCAGTGAGACGTGGCTGAAAAACCAAGGTGACCCTTCGCGTGTTGTTTCGCTCATGGAGCGCATCAATCCTAATGCTCTACTCATCGGTTTTGCCCGCCGCTTTGCCACGTATAAACGTGCGCATTTGCTCTTCACGGACCTCGATCGTCTTTCGAAGATCGTCAACAATCCCGACTACCCCGTTCAGTTCCTTTTCGCCGGTAAGGCTCACCCCGCTGATGGCGCTGGTCAGGGACTCATCAAGAAGATTTTTGAAATTTCCCAACGCCCTGAATTCCTTGGAAAGATACTCTTCCTCGAGAACTACGACATGCAGTTGGCCCGTCGCCTTGTTTCGGGTGTAGACATCTGGATGAACACGCCGACCCGTCCTCTTGAAGCTTCCGGAACGTCGGGAGAGAAAGCGCTGATGAACGGCGTTGTCAATCTTTCAGTGCTTGACGGTTGGTGGCTCGAGGGTTATCGAGAAGGCGCTGGTTGGGCTTTGACGGACAAACGCACTTATGAGAACCAAGAATACCAAGACCGTCTTGACGCGTCGACCATCTATTCGATGCTTGAGCAGGAGATCATCCCGCTTTACTATGCCCGCAACCGCAAGGGATATAGTGAGAATTGGGTACGAACCGTCAAGAATTCCATCGCTCAGATAGCTCCGCACTACACAATGAAGCGCCAGCTTGACGACTACTACGAGAAGTTCTATACGCCCGAAGCCCAGCGCTTTGCCATGCTTCATGCAGATAACAATGCCAAGGCTACGGAACTCGCACAGTGGAAGGAAACCGTAGCCGCCCGTTGGGATGCCATACGCGTAGTCTCTTCTGTGCGCAGTGAGAACCTCGCGAATGCTTCGCTCGACAGCGGTGCTGAATTTGCAGTCACCCACGTCATCGACGAGGCTGGTCTCGACGACGCTCTTGGTGTAGAACTTGTCGTAATCGCCACTGAGGGACAGCATGAGACCGTGCACGAAGTCATTCCTATGCAGATGACAGGCCGTGAGGGCAACCTCCACACCTTTGAACTCCGCACCAGCATCGACTATGCCGGAACGTTCAAGTTCGCCTACCGTATGTTCCCGAAGCATCCGCTTTTGGCCCATCGTCAGGACTTCTGCCTTGTGCGTTGGTTCCTCTAAACTGATTCATTTCTTACTTGCCGAAATTTCGGCAGGGTTGATCGAATGTTATCGGACGCCCTCGGATTGAAAACTCCGAGGGCGTCTTTTGTGTCACGCCAGTCCCAGACAGCGGACCGGCTGCGCGTGCAGGAACTGGAAAACTGTTACGAAAGCAAGTCGGATATCCGTAAAAAACGAGACGGCTAATAGAAAATACTGTTGCAGCGATAGGAAATACTGACGCTCTGATTGAAAAAACGGGAGCTGCGACCGTTCCGCCGGGTCCTTTCCCTGCTTGCATTTAAGGATTTGGAATCAAGTTCGGATAATGATCCGTGCAACCCAATGTTGCAATGCTGATTTTCGCTACGCCTGCGGCTGCGAGGGTCCTTCCACACGATGTGAGCGTGGCACCTGTGGTCAGGACGTCGTCGACGAGCAGGATGTGAAGTCCAGCCACCCTTTCAGGATGTGTAATGCAGAAAATTCCTTCAACATTGCTTGCACGCATGTGCGGCCCGACGCGGGTTTGCGAACGTCGGTTCTTTTTTCGTCGTACCAGATCCGTCCGTACAGGAAGACCTGACGCTCGAGCCAATCCTTTGGCAATGTGTTCGCTTTGGTTGTATCCCCGTCTGAACTGTCGCCATCGCGTTAACGGAACGGGTACGATGCAGTCTACGCCGTCGAAGAAGTCCGTTTTTGTCAGCTGTTGGCCCATCAGGAAGCCGAAATGGTCTCCGATGTGTGGCTGTCTGCCGTATTTGAGGGCGAGGATAATGCGGGTGCTGGCCGTGTGGCTTTGATAGCAGAAGAAAGTGGCAGCCCGTCCCATGGGCAGGATGCCCCAAAAACGACGTTCAGTGCGGCTTCCCGCCACGTAGGGCGGCCGGACAAACGGAAAGTCCATCAGGCATGCCGTGCAGAGGTAGCCTGTTTCTCCCTCCGACAAGCGTCGGCCGCAGACGAGGCATGTGCGCGGTACGAAAAAGTCGAAAAGCGAATGAAGCAGCGACGGCATTACGGGGACAGTTAAGGCAAACTAAGCCGGAAATCATCTGCGTCATTGAGGACGGGAAATTTCTGGCGGAACCGTCGAAGTACGTCAAGGTCAAGTTGTGCGCAGACGGCTCCTTCGTGGTCAGTTTCGGCCATCGCTACTGCTACGTTGCCCTTGGCGTCGACCAGTTCCGTCCCTCCGGTATAGTCGGTACCGAACATGTCGCTTCCGACGCGGTTTACGCCGGCCACGTAGCACTGATTCTCAATGGCACGGGCACGGAGAAGCACACGCCATACCTCTTGGCGCGATGCAGGCCAGTTGGCTACATACAGGGCTAAGTCATATTCGTTACGATTACGGGAGAAAACAGGGAAGCGCAGGTCGTAGCACACTTGGAGCAGGATGCGCCATCCCCGCCACGTAATCACTGTTCGGTTGGTTCCCGCCGTGTAGTTTTCTGCCTCGCCACCTGGTGCGAAAAGGTGGCGTTTATCATAATGGAATACGTCGTCGGGTGTGACGAAGTAGAAGCGGTTGCGCCAGCTTTCATCGGTCTCATCAAAAACGGGAAGGCTTCCTGCCATGGCACAATGGCGGCCGGCAGCCTCTTCCTTCATCCATGCCAACGCTCGGGCAGCTTTCTCATGTTCGTGTTTGTCTGGATGCGGATTGAAGCCCGTGCCCCACATTTCAGGAAGAACGTAAAGGTCTGCTTCTGGTCTTTGATTCATTATATGTGTGACACGGTCTATGTTTTCCTCAGCCGATGTAAGAACAATGTCGGTTTGGAGTAAAGCTACGGTGAGTGGTGTTGTATGGGGCATTTCTACGTGTGAAGTCATGGTGAGTAAGATGATGAGGGGAACAGGGCTGAATGATTTGCGGAGCAGTTATAAGTGTTATTTTATGTTCACAGGGAGATTGTGAGATATGTGCGGTCGTCATAAGAGACTTGGCCCGCGTAGCATCCCTTGGTGCTACGAAGTGGTCCTATGCAGAGCGGGTCGGCGGCGAGCAGGGAATCCAAGTGAGCTTCAGTTTCGGCGAGTGTGTCCAGAAGTGAAGGGTAGCCGTCCGTGGCCAGCGTGACGCGATCTCCCTCATGGACGGGGATGCAAACCACGTCGCCTGTGCAGACGGGCGTGCCGTCGAGTACGGGGTATCGCCACGGGTTGTTTGGCTCAGTGGCGTTCTGAAACCACGTTTGCAGGCGCAAGGCGTCTGCAATGTTGCGCCGGCCTGGATCGTCGCGAAGCAATTCATCCGTGGTGGCGCCGTGGGCGAGATGCCATCTGAGTACGTCGGCACGAATGGTGGCCAAGGCGCTGTCAACGGCTTTTTCGGGATGAATAATGTGGCCGTTTGTATAGCATTGGCAGTCGCCTACGATCCACACTTCCTTATGCCTACGGCTTAACAAGGCAAGACTGCATGTAGGGCGAAGCCACGGGTGGTCGGCTGCGCCGGACGTCCATTGACAGCGTAAGGCTGCGGTGAGTAAGTCGAGGACCTCGTCGAGCGTGGCCGCTGGGGGAAGGTGCCTGACGGCGTCGAGCACGGTCTCCATCGCCATACGGCCGGCCGAACGGTCGGGATATGGTGCTTTTTCGTCGGGACGGAGTTTCGACGTGCTGCCGTCGACCACGGCGGCGTAGTCAGCTGTGACTGTGAAGCCGTCTTCGCAGCGGAGGTTGTCATTCCATTTACCGCAGATGTAACTCTCAATGGTTTCCATGGCTTTTTTAGTATATGTCGTCGTTCAAGCGTGCTCCTTGGTGCTACAGTATTCGTGCGAAAGCCTTTGGTAAACTTGCCTGCAAGTTTTCAAAGAAGCAGGGCTGGCTGTAAACTTGTCGCCGCGGAGCCGTTCTTCAAGAGCGTCGCTTCCGTTTTGACATATCTCTGCCTGGTGGTATGGATGAGGGCTTTTGCGGGTGCTTCTTTTTGCCTGAAAGGTATGGCTTGCGTGCTGTCGGGTGTCTTGGCTGGATGGCTGCCGTGCCATAAAGGCGGTTGATGAGGTCGGTCCGGCCCATACGGCGAAGCTCGGCCGTGATGCGGGCGCGCTCTTCTGGCTTATACCAGAAGAAGAACATGCGTTGGCGGAGCTTTTCGTCCGCAGTGCGGGCGGTGAAGACAGGCTCGAGCGTGTAGGGATGATATCCCGTGGCCCAGATGGTAGTACTGACAGTCATGGGAGTAGGGGTGAAGTCTTGCACTTGTTCGAGTTGGAAACCCATGTCGCGCGTCTCGGCGGCGAGCTCTGCCATGTCTTCTTCCGTACAGCCGGGGTGAGAACTGATGAAATAGGGGATGAGTTGTTGGTTGAGGTTGGCATGGCGGCAAGTGGCGTCAAAAAGTCGCTTGAAGTCGTGGAAGAGCGCAAACGGCGGCTTGCGCATCAGGCGGAGAACGCGGTCGGAGGTGTGCTCCGGCGCAACTTTAAGCCGTCCGGAGACGTGGCGTTCGATGAGTTCGCGGGCGTATTGCCGGGCTGCACTATTGAGGGCCTCGTTGTTTGTGTCATGAAGTACAAGGTCGTAGCGGACGCCGCTGCCGACAAAGCTCTTTTTTATGCCGGGTAGGGCGTCGACGGCGTGATAGACGTCGAGCAGCGGACGGTGGTCGACGTTGAGGTTCGGGCAGACTGCCGGATGTATGCACGAGGGCCTCCGGCAACGCTGGCAGCGTTCCATGTCTCGTCCGCTCATTTGATACATATTTGCGGAGGGGCCGCCGAGGTCGGAGAGGTAGCCACGGAAATCCGGCATGCGAGTGATTGCTTCTACTTCGCGCAGGATGCTCGCTTTACTTCGGCTCATGATAAATTTTCCTTGGTGCGCCGAAATAGTGCAGAACGCACAGCCACCGAAACAGCCACGGTGGAGGTTGACCGAGAAGCGGATCATCTCGAATGCAGGGATTCGTTTGTTACGGTATTTGGGGTGCGGAAGGCGGGTGTATGGCAGGTCGAAACTGCGGTCGACCTGTGCAGTTGTCATGGGAGGATATGGCGGATTGGCGACTGCATACCGTCCGTCGGGCATTTGTTGCAGAATGCGCCGTGGGGTGAGGCGGTTGCTTTCTTCCTCAATATGGAGGAAATTGGCAGCGTGCTTTTTGGGGTCAGTGACGGCCTCGGTGTGCGGATGGAGAACGATGTCGTCGGGACAGATGCCTCCGTGGATGTCTGTCTCAGTTTCGAGTGAGACGGTCTGACATATTGGAAATTTTCTCAGTAGGGTGTTGAAACTGTCTGTATTGACGTAAATGTCCGTCCGGCCGTGTAACAGTTTTTCTTCCAGCATTCGGCAGAGCGTCGTTATTGGCAATTCGCCCATGCCGTAGACGAGAAGATCCGCCCCGCTGTCGCATAGGATGCTTGGGCGCAGGCGTCCCTGCCAGTAGTCGTAGTGGGTGAGGCGGCGCAAGGATGCTTCGATGCCGCCGATGACGACAGGCACGTCCGGGAAAATACGTTTCAGAATTTGCGTGTAGACAATGGTGGGGTATTCCGGCCGCAGATCGTGACGTCCGTCGGGGCTGTAAGCATCTTCGGAACGGAGACGGCGGTTGGCGGTGTATTTGTTGACCATTGAGTCCATGCATCCGGGAGCGATGCCGAAAAAGAGGCGTGGACGGCCCAGCTTGCGGAAGTCGCGGAAGTCACCGTGCCAGTCGGGTTGAGGCACGATAGCCACGCGCCATCCCTCATCTTCAATCATGCGGCCTATGACGGCTGCTCCGAAAGAAGGATGGTCAACGTAGGCGTCGCCACTGAACAGGACCACATCGACGTAGTCCCAACCGCGGAGCTCTATTTCGCGTTTTGTGGTCGGAAGCCAGTCTGTGAGTTGCAGCTCTTTCAATTTTCAGTGCTTTTTTTGCTTTTCCAGTCAATGTAGAGAAGAATCAGCTGGTGCAGGCCGTAGCTTTTCATCTTCTCATGATAGAGCACGTCGACGCAAAGGTCAAAAAGTCTTTCGCAACCTTGGCATTGTGACAGTATGAGGCCGCGTACGGTAAGGCGGAGCTTTTCGAGGACCGTTTCGTCGACAAATCCGTTACTGTCGATAAGATCGCGGAAGAGGTTGAACTCGTCGATGGTTGCAAGATGCTTGTCTTCAACGGTTAGACTGCGTGTGCCGGTCGTGTTGAGAGGAATGGTGTACATGGGTGAATGGATTTAGGTTAGTCGTCAAGGAGAAAACGCAATAGGGCCCCCATGGCCTTGTCGCGCAGGGCCGGCTCACGTATGCACTCGAAAGGAAACCCCATGGCAACGACGCGGTAGTCCGTGCCTTGGTAAGCGACGCCGGCGGGACGGCCGTCACCATAAGCAAATGCACTGAATGCCGGAGCGACGGGACTCAGACAGTCGGGGGCTTGTACGGCGTAGTGCGTAGGGCCAGGAGTACGCCAAATGGGCATGGTGAGGTTCAAACCACGGACATAGTCCGTCGTATCGGTGCGTGCTGAACCGGAGTAACGGTATTTAAGAATATGGCGAGTGAACTCTTGTTCAGTCGGTGACTGCATGTCTGACCCGATGTAGGTCCCGCTGACAAGTAGACGGCCACCCGCATTCAGGTAACGGGTGAGTAGGCCGCGCAAACGTGCGTCGAACGTTTTGTAGCGTACGAGACCGTAGTCCGTGGATTTCTCGGCGCCGAGAATGAGGTCTACGAGTGGATAGTCATTGAGGTCGACCGTACCTTTATATAAGGCATCTCGACTGCATGATACGAATGAGTTGCGTTTGTTTGCGCGGATGGCGGCACCGTGGGTGCAGGGGTAGTCAAATGTGTTTCCAGCAATGATTTTACCTTCCAGCTCGTCTCCCGAGAAGCCTAAGCTGCCTGCGCCTTCCCGGCCTGCGTATGCGGGATTGAAATTAAGTTGTGAGCCTGAGAAACCGGCTGTCTGGCCCAATGCTATGCCGATATCGTCGTTCAGGTCAAAGCCTTGTCGTTCTTGTGATTGGACGACTGTGGGTGAGCTGAGGCGTTGGAATCCGTTGACGATGAGTACGGTGCGACGGCTGCCGGGCATCTTGCAAACTGTGAGAGTTTCTGAGGGGAAACTTTCTCCTCCACGGTTCACGGCCGATACTCTAAAACTGTATTGTATGCCTTCTTTTATGGTGACAGCTGCACTGGTCGTGCCGCGGATAAGTGTCCCATTATCGAATGCTCCGTCGCCGATACGCGTGTAGACGATGTAACCTGTCGGTTGGGCATTGGGAGTTTGTGGGTCAGGTGTGGGCGACCACGTGAGCAGAGCTTGGCGTTCGTCGTCGGTGAATGTGGCTGCAAAGTTGCTGATAGGGAGTGGCTGGACAGCGTAGTCTTTCTTTCCGTGTTCGAAATAGATGTAGCGCAGGATGCTTTTGTAAATAGAACGAGCCAGTTGAAACTTGAAGTTCGGGTCGTGGCCGTAGACCATGTCGGCGAAATTCTGGTGTGACAGGGTCTCTATAATGGCGGAAGGTATTTCGGGATTACGCGTCTCGCTGTAATTGCGGTCCCACAACTCTCGGCGCGTCCATGTCTGGCCGGTGATGCCGCTGAGGTCTGTGGTTAGGGTAGAGAGTAGTAGGCTTGCGAAGTCGAATGAGGCTTCGCGTGAGATGTTGGAGGCGAGGTAGGTGCAGTCGTTGTTGCCATTTGTCGTACAGATAGCCAAAGACCCATAAATGCCGTCGGGCTGGCGGACGCCGGCGTCGCTGTGGACGGCCAACGAGAGCTCGATAGGCACTCTGAGACCCTCTCTGTCGGGCAGGTAAGGACTCCCGCCTGCCAGATAATTGGTCATGAGTGAGCGGGCGTTAATGTCGTCCGGATAGTCTGTCGGTCTGTCGCGGTTGTCATATATGGCTGTGGACATGCCGCTCCATTGGGCAGAATAGCGGGCGCCTTCGAGAAAGCGGGGCATGCCGCTAAGTGTTCCTCCACGGAGGATGTTTCCCATGCCACCTCCGAAGCGGACCGCATCGGCCGTCACAACGCCACGATGGTCGCTTTCATTGGTCAGGATGACGCAGTTCTGCGCGCTTTCTCCCTCATCGAAATCAAAAGTGCCGAGATAGACCCACGTGCTGCCACCCATGCGTTGATTGACTCGGTAGTGTGTTGCCACACCACGGTGGTAGACGGTGTAGCGGGCGTCCGGGATGCTGTTTTTGGTTGTGACGTATGATACGTAGACGGCGTAACGGCCTGCCTGCGGTATGCGGGGAGTCCACGTGGCTGTGACGGTGTGGCTGTGACGTGATGTGGCAGGGGCTTGGCGGGCGGTTCCCTGGCGGAATGGGTTATCGCCGTTGGCCCACTGTTTTTGTGTAGCGGCAAACGCAGTCCCGGGGCAATCGCTCCATGCTTCTCCCTCCTTCGGTGTCTCTGTGTAGGAGCCTTGGGTCTCGCCCGGGTCATTGTCGACGACAACTTCGTTTGGCTGCCAGTCGCGTTCACGAGGAGTGAAGACAACCGCACCAGCTCGTTCGAGCATGGGGATGAGATAGGGAACGACGATAGTTTGCGTGAAGAGGTCTTCGGTTGTGCAGAACAAGTATGGGCGTTGCCACTCCCATTCTTTGCCGTTGTAGTAGCGGCCATGGCTGGCCCACAAAGCGATGTGACGGCCTTCGAGTCCACGGTCGGGGACATAAGGACGGGAGAAATTCGTGACCCAAGCGGGGCCGTCGTATTCTATTTTTCCCCAAAGACGGCTTTTGTCGAAGTCCTTGTCGCGTAGGTAGTTGGGGATGAGCTGACGGATGTTTCTGCCCTTTTTGTCAATCAGGGTAAGCGCGTAATCCTGAAAGGCTGACGGTAAAACCTGTCGTAGTGACGAGTAAATCTGTCGTACTGACTGTGGCGTGAAAGGCTGCGATGAGAATGCGTCGTTGACTCTCACCGTAAGCGAACGTTTTTCGGAATTAAGTGTAAATCCCGTCATGGCCATCGGGTCTGTGGGCTGATAGCCATTGACGCTGTATTGGGAGAAATACTCCCTTAGGGCGTTTCTTACTTGTCCGCTTTGTGATTTCTGTGCCTGCGTGGGCGACATCACAACAACTGCAATGAGGCATATGAGCAGTTTTCGGAACATAAGCCTATTCACTGACGGCAAAACGCTCAGGGTGTCTGCCTGTAAAGTTCTTGTAATAGTCTTTAATGAGCGCCATGTCGTGGTCGACGTCGCCGCTTGGGACGATTTCACGTGTGCAAGTGATGCACTTTTGTCGGTAGTCGATGGCATAAAGCAGTATGGGCAGTTTGGCTTTCAAGGCGATGAAATAAAAGCCTTGCTTCCAATTCGCGTTGCGAGAACGGGTGCCTTCCGGCGTTACGGCTAGCTCAAAGTGCGTAGCGTTTTTGGCGCGTTCTGCTAGTTGGTCGGTCAGGCTTGTCTTGCGACTGCGGTCGACGGGGATGCCTCCCATTCGCCGCCAAAGCAGGCCAAGAGGCCAAAAGAACCACTCACGTTTCATCAGGAACTCCGCCCGGCGTCCGATAGCAGTGTAGTAGAGTTCTGCCACAATGAAGTCCCAGTTGCTGGTATGCGGTGCAACGCAGAGGATACACTTGTCATAAGGCCGGACGGTGATTTCAGTTTTCCATCCCATCCAGTCGAAATAGATTTTCCGGCAAAGCGTGCGCCACATGGCTCTTTGGTTTGGTCTCAGGCCAGTTTCAGCAGGTCGTCGTTGATGCTTGTGACGGCTTCGTTGAATTGGTCGTAGTATTGTTTGTAGAATTTGCGGACGCAGCCCGGCTCGGTGTGGCTGATGCGGGCTATGAACTCGATGCGCAAAACGATGATACGTTTGGCTATTTCATTGATCGCCTTAACTGTTTCGTCATCTTTGGCTGTGGACAAAACGACGCATCTGCCAAGAAGGGTGTCACAAATGTAATTTACGCTTTTCTTTAAATTTTTCCGGCTTGCCATAATTCTTAGGATTAATTTTGGGCTAAGTTACGCTTTTCTTGCCAGTCTGGCAACAGTTGTGCGGAAAAAATGTAGACCGGACAGTTTACGGGTGGGAATGCTTGCGTAATCTTGTAGATATATAGCAAATGCCGGGAGAGTGTTGATGACCTCTCCCGGCATTTTGAATAGTCCGGTGTGCCTCAATGGGACACACATAAAGTTTGCTTTTATGCTTCTGCTTTGGGTTCAACCGAAACGACGCTGCGGTCGCGGTTGCCACGATGGAAACTTACCGTGCCGTCAACGAGGGCGAACAGCGTGTGGTCGCTGCCCATTCCTACGTTTTTACCCGGGTAATGCACGGTACCGCGTTGGCGAACAATGATATTGCCTGCCACACATGTCTGGCCGCCAAAGATCTTCACGCCCAAGCGTTTGGATGCTGACTCACGGCCGTTCTTAGAACTACCTACACCTTTTTTATGTGCCATTGTCTTCTGATTTTTTCCAAGGTTAAGCGATAACTTGTTTGATGGTCACTTCGGAGAACTGCTGGCGGTGACCGTTCAGCTTGCGGTAGCCTTTGCGGCGTTTCTTGTGGAATACGAGCACCTTTTCACCCTTAACCAGCGGGGAGAGTACCTCACAAACCACCTTTGCTCCCTCGACTGTGGGGGCACCTACTTTGATGTCTCCGTCGTTGTCAATCAACAACACTTTGTCAAACTCGATGGTCTGACCGTTCGCAGCGTCCTTAATGTGGTGCACGAAGAGTTTTTTTCCTTCTTCGGCTTTGAACTGCTGACCGTTAATCTCTACGATTGCGTACATTTTGATAAGAAATAGTAAACGGTTTCCAGTCAGGCGAGCCTCTTTGTGGGACTTCTTCATTGAGCCTTCTGGACAAATCGTGGCAAATTTACGGCTTTCTGTTGTAATGGCAAAGCGTTTTACCCATAAGATTGAAGTTCTCTTCTGTTTTACGTGGATTACAGATATTAACCCAGGATCTTTTGTATGGTTTCCAGTTCGTCGAAGGTGAGTGGCGGCATGGATGCAGTGGCGATGTCCTCTTTCAGCTGTTCGAGGCGACTGACGCCGACGATGACCGAGGTCGCTCCTTCGGCGAGCACCCAGCTGAGGGCGGTCTGTGCAATGGTTCGTCCTGCTTCGCGGGCAAAATCGTTTAGGCGTCTCAGACGGTCCGTGAGTTCGCAAGTGAGAATATCGCGTCGGAGTGAAGTGTTGAGGGCCATGCGCGAATCCTTGGGCACTCCTTCCAGATAGCGGTCGGTTAGTAATCCTTGTGCGAGCGGGGAAAAAGAGACAAAACCGACGTCCTCCTTACGCAGTAAGTCAGTGAGTCCGGATTGCTGCATGGAGCGGTCGATGAGATTGAGCCGTCCTTGGTAGGCGAGGCATGGCGTGTCGTGTTCTTTCAGGTAGCGGAGGGCTTTGCGGGTGGCTTCTGCTGGCCAGCGTGAGATGCCGATATAGAGAGCTTTTCCGCTACGGACGATGTCGACGAGGGCTTGGAGCGTTTCTTCAATGGGCGTTTCGGGATCGTACCGATGTGTGTAGAAAAGGTCGACGTAGTCTAACTTCATGCGGCGAAGGCTCTGGTCGAGACTGGCCGTGAGACTCTTGCGCGATCCCCAGTTCCCGTACGGTCCGGGCCACATCTCGTAGCCAGCCTTTGTCGCGATGAAAAGTTCGTCGCGGTACGGGCGGAGCGACTCTTCAATGATGCGCCCCATTGTTGTTTCGGCGCTGCCGGGTGGCGGACCGTAGTTGTTGGCCAGATCGTAGTGCGTGATGCCGTGATCAAAGGCGTAATGTACCATTGTCCGGCTTTCGGCGTAAGGCGTTTCGTCGCCAAAGTTTTTCCATAGCCCCAACGATACGGCCGGCAGCAGGATGCCGCTGCGGCCACAGCGGCGGAAGGGCATGCCGCTTCCGTAGCGGTCTGCGGCAGGGGTGTAGGTTGGTTCGGTCATGGTTCGGTCAGTTTATTTGGGTGAAGTCGTAGCCAGTCGGTGCCTGATAGGCGCGCAGGCCGAATTCGGGCATCATGGCGATGAAGTGCTCCATACAGTCGGCAGCGAGATGCTCGTAGCGGACGAACTCCCGCTCGGTGAAGTAGAAGTAGACCTCCACCGGAAGGCCGTGAGGCGTCGGGTCAAGCTGGCGTGCCATAAGCCAGCGGCCGGTGTTGACTTCCGGGTGACGCATGAGGTAGTGTTCGATGAAGTGGCGGAAGGCGGTGAGGTTGGTGGTATCTGTCGGATTGAAGCTGTCGTCGAGCAGACATGCCTCTTTCCACCGCTTGACGTCGACAGACGCAGCCGGACGGACGGAGTTGATGTCCACGTAGATGGCTCGTTTCACCCGACGGCCGCCTCCGTCGGCCATTCCTTTCCAGTTGCGGAAAGAGTCGCTGATGAGGGTATAGGGCGGGAGGGTCGAGATTGTATTGTCAAAGTTCCGGATTTTTACGGTTACGAGTGAGACTTCTTCGACAATGCCGTTGACGTCGTACTTGGGCATGGTGATCCAGTCGCCCGGCTTAATCATCTTGTTGGCAGACAGCTGGATGCCGGAAATGAGGCCGAGCAGCGTATCCTTGAATATGAACGCAAAAACCGTGGCAACGGCGCCCAAGCTGACAATAAGGCTGAGCGGCGAGCGTCCGAATCCATAAGAGGCGCCCGCTATGACACCGATGATAATGACTGCAAGTTTCAAGAACTGAGTCAGGCCGATGAGGTAGTGTTTGCCGTTGTATCCTTCCTCCTCGGATGTCAGGCGTCCCACATTCGTCAGGAATACGCAGAACAGCCGGACTACGGTGACTGTAATATATATATGTGTGCCCCGGACAAAGAGTTCGTGGAAGTAGGGATATCGGTCGGCTGTCCCGTTCTCGAATACGATGGGCAGCAAGATAAAGAAGACTACGCCTGGCACTACGTGGCTCAAACTGTTGAGGACACAGGTGTTGAACACGTAGTCATCCCATACGGCATGTGTGCGTGCCACGATTTTCAGGATGGCAGGCGAAATGGCGTGGCGGAAAATGCAACCGCATAGCCAAGCGATTAGCAGAAACAAGAGCAGGCCTGCGATGGTGACAAAGAGTTGGGCTTGTGGCAATGGGATGTTCAGGCTGAGAAGGAAGTCTTGCAAGAGTTTCATGTGGTCATGTTCTTTTTTTGTGACAAGCTATGGTCGACACCGTTGGCGAAATGGCCTTACGGTCAGCTGTGGCGGAGGATGCTGTCGCTGCTTCTGTTTTTTCTGTCAGCCTGGCAGAAAAACCTATCCGGCTGACGGTTTTTTTTGTCGCTGTTCCCGTTTCCAGAGGATGGTTGTCCGCTTCTCCGGTTACTGCGGTTGCGCGTCTTTTTCATTTGTTGCGTCAAGTGGTTGCCATGCGTGGTCGTTCGACGACAGGCGCAGGCGGTTACGCTTGTAGTGCGGCGTGACAACAGATGTGAAGTAGCACATCGAAATGATGCTCAGGCAGCCTCCGACGCCGTAGACGAGGGCGAAGGAGAAGTGTTCGGCGATGAAGCCGGCTGTGAAGATGCCGATGCCAATGCCAACGTCCCACGCGGTGAGGTAGGTGCTTGTGGCAGTGGCGCGTTGGTTGTTCGGTGCAAGGTTGATGTAGAGAGAGTTGTAGGCAGGGAACATTGTACCGAAGCCTAAGCCCTGCATGAAGGGTACGGCGAGGAAACAGGCCTTGCAGAGAGTTTCGTTGACACCGACAATCATCGAGCAGCCAGCCAACAGGAAGAAGGCGGCAAAGACAAGGTAGAAACCATAGTGGATGCACTCGGTCACATAGCCGCGGTCGACGAACTTTCCGGCGAAGATGCGTGAAACGCCCATGCCCACGGCCAGCACGGTGAAGAAGAAGCCTGGCGCGATGTGCAGTCCGATTTCTTTTACGTACATGGCCACGAAGTTTGTCGTGGCTCCGTAGGGAATGGAAAGCAGCAGGAGCGAGACGCTGGCAGGAATGCCTTTCATCAGGATGAAGCGGTCGAGCGAGACGGGGGGGCGTTTCACTTTCTCTCGTGGCTTCACACGCACCATCGAGGCCATGCAGAATCCCAGGACACACGAGAGGAGGGCGCAGGTGAATATCCAGTCGAACGAGAGGAAGTCGTGAAGGAATAAACCTACCATTGGACCGATGCTCATCGCCGTGTTGTTGGCCAGTCCGTAGTAGCCTAGTCCTTCGCCACGGCGTGAGGCCGGCATGATATCGACGACGACAGTGTTGCCACCGACGGTGACGGTGCCGAAAGCAAAGCCATGTACGATGCGCAGTAAGATGAAGAACGTAAGCGTACCGCCGATGATATAGCCCGCAAAGATTGATGTGAAGACAAAGTAGGCTAGCAAGTATAGGGGCTTTCTTGCGAAAGCGTCGAGCAGATAGCCTGAGAACGGGCGTATCAGCAAGGCTGACACGGTGTAGCAACTGAGCACAATGCCGATGATGCCCTCTTCGCATTCGAAGCTTTCCTTCAAATAGAAAGGGAGTACGGGGACAAGAAGCCAAAACCCGAAATAAAGAAGGAAGTTGGCCGAAAGCATACAATAGTAGCTCGGCGTGAAGAGTCTGTCTTTCATCTTAGAGCCAATATGTTTTAGCGGATCGGACAGCCATGCGTGTACGCGGATAGGAGCATCGGGCTGTCCGAAAGTAATGATATGAAAGAAAACAGCGCATGAAGGAACATCCTGTCACCCTCATGCGCTGTCCGTTGGCTTAGTTGGCCGCTGTGAACTCTTCGAGGAAACGAAGGTCGTTTTCAGAGAAGAGGCGCAGATCCTTGATCTTATATTTCAGGTTGGCAATACGTTCGACGCCCATGCCGAAAGCGTATCCTTTGAACAGCTTGCTGTCGATGCCGTTGGCGTCGAGGACAGCCGGGTCCACCATTCCGCATCCCAGGATTTCAACCCATCCTGTTCCCTTGCAGAGCGAGCAGCCCTTTCCGCCGCAGATGTCGCAACTGATGTCCATTTCGGCCGATGGTTCGGTGAAAGGGAAATAGGAGGGACGCAGGCGGATTTTCGTGTCCTTTCCGAACATTTCTTGGGCAAAGAGCAGAAGCACCTGTTTCAGGTCTGTGAACGATACGTCGCGGTCTACATAGAGTCCTTCAACCTGATGGAAGAAACAGTGTGCCCGTGCACTGATCACCTCGTTGCGGAAGACACGACCCGGACATATCACGCGGATAGGCGGTTGGCTGTGTTCCATCACGCGGCTCTGCACTGAGCTTGTATGGGTGCGCAGCAGGATGTCGGGGTGCTGTTCGATAAAGAACGTGTCCTGCATGTCGCGTGCCGGATGGTCTTCCGGGAAGTTCATCGACGAGAAGACGTGCCAGTCGTCCTCTACTTCCGGGCCGTCAGCCATGGCGAACCCCAAGCGAGCGAATATGTCAATGATTTCTTGCTTGACGAGCGAGAGCGGGTGGCGGCTCCCCAGCTTGACGGGATAGGGCGTGCACGTCAGGTCCAGCGCACAGGCGTTTTCGTCATGGCAACGCACGTTCTCGCGCAGGCTGTTGATCTTTTCTTGCGCAGCGTTTTTCAGCTCGTTGAGTTTCATGCCGATTTCGCGCTTGTCGCTGGCCGGCACGGAACGGAAGTCCGTCATGAGGTCATTGATTACTCCCTTTTTGCTCAGGTACTTGATGCGGAGTGCCTCTACCTCTTTTTCGTCGTTAGCGCTCAACGATTTGATTTCGTCAAGCAGCGTTTCGATTTTCTCTATCATGTTTTTTTCTGTCTGTATTCTCGTAATTCCCGGCAAAGATAAAGAATTATTAGCAATACTTGGCCGCCGTATCAAGAAAAGCCGTACTTTTGCCGTGGCTTACGAACAAAACGATGAAAAGACTTTTGTGGTGTTTGCTCCTGCTTGCGTGCGTGGCTTCGTGTCAAGAGAAAAAAACTGTCGCTCCCGAGCCCGCACCGGTCGAGGAGGTGGACAGCGTGGTCGCCGACGTGGACACGACCGACGCGGTGGAGGAGGAAATCGAGCCGCCCAAGAGTGCGGACGAGCTGTTCGATGATTTCATTTATGGCTTCATGACGAACCGCAAGTTCCAGCGCGCGAGGATCCGGTTCCCCTTACGGTATGAAGTGAACGGACGGACAGACAGCATCATGCCCGACGAGTGGAAATTCGACCGGCTCTATTCGGAGAAAGAGGTCTACACCGTGATTTACGGCAAGGCGAGTGAGGAGGAGAAAGCTAAGTCGACGAGCCTTTCGCACGTTGTCGTCGAATGGATTGAACTGACCCGGCGTCGTGTGAAATCATATGAGTTCGACCGAGGACCGCGCGGATGGATGCTGACAGCTTTGCGTTCTATGCCGCTTGGCCGGAACGAGAACGCTGGCTTCCTGATCTTTTATCAGCGGTTTGCTACCGATTCCGTTTTCCAGCGCGAGCATGTGACCGACCCGGTCGCTTTCAAAACGTACGACAGCGAAAGTTTTGAGGAGATAAGCGGTGTCGTAGACATTGACCAATGGTTTTTGTTCCGTCCCGACCTTCCGCATGACGTCATCACTAACATCCGTTACGGACAGTCGTATAAAGGAAGCAAGTTCCGTATTGTAGCCATCAATAGCCTTTCGAGCAGCATGTTCAGCTATCTTACGTTTGAACGTGAGGGCGATACGTGGATGCTCGTGGCTTTTGAGAATTAATACCGCAGTAAGTTTATGCTTGAAGTCAACGATTATTCTTTGCGTAGCCACAACACGTTCGGCCTTGATGTGCGGTGCGAACGCTTCATTGAGTATGGCGATGTGGGCGAACTGCGCCAGATTTTGTCAGGGTTGCGGGTGCGTCCTTCTGTCCGTTATCTGCATATCGGGGCTGGCAGCAACCTTCTCTTCACGCGCGATTTCGACGGCACAGTGCTGCATTCCGCCATTAGCGGACGCGAGGTCGTGGCTTCGGACGCCGATACGGTTTCTGTGAAGGTCGGTGCCGGTGAGGTGTGGGACGATTTCGTGGCGTGGTGTGTGGCTTCTGGCTTTTATGGTGCAGAGAACCTTTCGCTTATTCCCGGAGAGGTGGGAGCAAGTGCCGTGCAAAACATTGGAGCTTACGGCGTTGAGGCTAAGGATCTCATCGAACGCGTGGACGCGGTCGACGTCAAGACGGGTGAGGAGATTGGCTTTACCGGGGCTGACTGCCACTACGGCTACCGTCTGAGCCGTTTCAAACGTGAGGACGCCGGACGCTACGTCATCACGCATGTCACATATCGTCTTTCACGCCGTTTCGAACCACGGTTGGCCTATGGCGCTTTGCGTCGCGAGCTTGACGCCCGTGGCATAGCTGTGTCCGGTCTTACGGCCAGCCGTTTGCGCGACCTTATCATAGATATCCGTCGGCATAAGTTGCCCGATCCGGCATTGGTGGGCAGTGCGGGATCGTTCTTCATGAACCCAGTGGTCAGTCGCGACAGCTTTGAGCAGTTGCAAGCCATCTATCCCGATATGCCTCACTACGACATGGAGGACGGTGTCAAGATCCCCGCAGGCTGGATGATTGAACAATGTGGTTGGAAAGGCCGCGCATTGGGGCCTGCCGCAGTTTATGAAAAACAGGCCCTTGTCTTGGTTAACCGGGGAGGTGCGACGGGGGAGGATGTCGTAAAACTGAGTGAGGCTGTGTGTGCCGACGTGAAAGCGCGGTTCGGTATCATTTTACACCCCGAAGTGATTTTCGTATGAGAGTGACGCTCTTAGGCACGGGCACAAGTACCGGCGTGCCACAGGTCGGTTGTGGATGTGAGGTTTGTCGCTCGACTGATCCGCGTGACCGTCGTCTGCGTTCTGCGGCCTTGCTTGACACCGATGATGGACGCCGTCTGCTGTTCGACTGTGGCCCTGACTTCCGGGCTCAGATGCTTTCTGTCGATTTCAGGCGTCTGGACGCAGTTTTCATCACCCATGAGCATTATGACCATGTCGGCGGTTTGGACGACCTCCGTCCGTTTTGTGTGTACGGTGACGTCGACGTATATGCCCAAGACGACTGTGCCGATGATTTGCAGACGCGACTGCCTTATTGCTTCGCTGAGCATCCCTATCCTGGGGTACCCCGCATTTCGCTGCGACGCATCCGGCCCGGTGAGGTTGTGCATGTCGGCGAGGTGGAAGTAAGGCCGTTTCGTGTGATGCATGGACGGCTGCCTATTCTTGGCTACCGTGTCGGCCGTTTTGCCTATGTGACGGACATGACTCGCATTGCTCCGGACAGCCTTCACGGTTTGGAGGGGCTCGACTGCCTTGTCGTCAATGCACTTCGCTTTGAACCGCATCCTACGCACCAGTCGCTGGCAGAAGCCTTGGCCTTGGTGAAACAGCTGTCACCGCGATCTGCCTATTTCACGCACATGTCGCACGGCATAGGGCTTCATGCTGAAACCGAACGGCTTCTTCCATCGAATGTCCATCTGGGTTATGACGGGCTGACGATTGAGGTGTGACTCCGTCGAAAGAAAAAAGGAAAACACACAGGCTGCTTGTTTATATAGGTTAAATGACGGCTAATCTCCTTGTTTCCCATAATTTTGCTTACCTTTGCCCCTGTGTTTATAAAATCAACAAGAGTTATGTGGAAAAAAGCAATAGTGATCCTGCTATCCCTGTTCGCCTTTTCAGTGGCTATGCAAGCTAGGGAAGGTGACGACGATAAGAAGTATCTCGCGGGTGCGGTGCCGACAAAGAACGGTATCGTTATCTTTGACAAAACGTATAAAGTTTCCGATAAGTCTAAATTGGAAATCTATGAAGACCTGCGTGCGTATGCCGACAGCCTGTTGAACGGCGAAAACAGCCTTGAACAGTCTGCCATCGTTGAGGCTGATAGTTTGCAGGGAATTTTGGCTCTCCGAATGGAAGAAAATCTTTATTTCCGCCGTTCGGCGTGGGTGACGCATTACACGCGTTTCTACTACGAGCTTATTTTCACCATCACTGACGGCAGTTTCAATGTTGAGATGCGGCGCATCCATTACCTTTACGAGGAAGAAGCCGTCGAACGTACCAGTTCGTTTACGGCGGAGGAGTGGATCACCGACGAGGAGGCCTTGTCGAAAGATGGAAAGAAACTGACGCGTGTCAGCGGGCGCTTCCGCCGCGCCACGATCGACCGCAAGGATGAAATCTTCCGCGGAGCGGGTCTCGCAACCGGTGCCATCCGTAAACGCAAGGTGGTTCGGGTAATAGAAACAGAAGAGTAAAAAACGCCGACGAGGCGACGTGTTCAGGCAACCGGGACAAACCGGTTGCCTTTTTCGTACCTTGGTAAATGGATAATTGCTTGCACACTTTCGACCGCTCTGTCGGGGCAGACGAATTGCCCCGGTTGTTTACATGTCCTTTCTGCTACGAGCCCCATCCGCTTGTGAGGGAAGCGGCAGCCTCTCTCGGTCGTTATCTGTCAGGTCGGGGCGATTGGACCGACGAACTGAATGGAGGCAAGATGTTCGGTGTGCTGATTGTGGAGGACACCGCAGGGACTGTCGGCTTCCTTGCCGCTTTTTCCGGATTGCTGGCGGGCGACAACCATCACGATTATTTTGTTCCTCCGGTCTATGATCTGTTGCGTCCAGACGGCTATTTCAAACAAGAGGAGGCTTGCATATCAGACATGAACAGGCGAATAAACGCCTTGGAGGCCTCGACCGTACGCGTGAAAGCGCGCGAAGCCTATGAAAAAGCACGTCGGGAAGCCGCTGCTGCACTGGAAAGAGCGCGTACAGAGGCGGCCGAACGGAAAGCAAGGCGCCAAGTACGCCGACTGGCGGCTACCGAGGCAGAAAAAGCCGGCATGATCCGTGAGAGCCAGTTCGACAAGGCTGAGTTGCGCCGATTGAGGCAACGGTTGGACGCTCGGGTGGAAAATGCCAGGCAAGAGGTGGAAACTTTTGAGGCCGTTTTGCGCTCATGGAGAGCCGAACGCCACCGTCGCTCGGCAGCCCTGCAACAGCGCCTCTTCGACAGCTATCAGCTGTTGAGCGCCCGTGGACAAACATGCAGTCTTTACGAAGTGTTCCGGCGCGAAGGACGCATCCCGCCCGGCGGAGCCGGAGAGTGCGCGGCGCCCAAACTTTTGCAGTATGCCTATCTTCACCAGCTCCGCCCCGTGGCGATGGGCGAGTTCTGGTGGGGGCGTTCGCCGCAGGGCGAAGTCCGCCATCATGGCCATTTCTATCCCTCGTGTAAAAGCAAGTGTGAGCCTATCCTCCGCTTTATGCTTGATGGGCTTGCCGTCGAGCCCAATCCATTGGTGTGTCCAAGTCGGGCAGGACAGTCGTTGACGGTCGTTTATGAAGACGAGTGGCTGCTGGCTGTCGGAAAACCGGCCGGGTTGCTCTCTGTCGATGGCACAATGGGGCTTCCGTCTGTTGAGAGCGAGCTTCGGGAAATGTCGGGCGGAAAGATGTTGTGGCGGGTCGTGCATCGGCTTGATCAGGACACTTCGGGGCTGTTGCTTGTAGCCAAAGACGCGGAAGCACTGCGCCGGATGCAGGCTATGTTCGCAGGCCGGGAAGTGATGAAAGAATATGAAGCGTTGCTTGACGGACAACCCCGTCAGGACGCAGGGTACATCGACTTGCCTCTTGCGCCCGATTGGGATGACCGGCCGCGCCAGATGGTCGACAGGGAGCATGGTAAACCCGCGCAGACCGGTTTCAGGGTGCTGACACGGGGCAGCGGATGGGCGCGCGTCCGTTTCGAGCCCTTATCCGGGCGTACCCATCAGATCCGGCTCCATGCCGCCCATTCCGACGGCTTGGGGGCGCCCATTCGTGGCGACCGTCTGTATGGCTATCCGGCAGACCGACTCTATCTTCATGCCGCCCGGCTCGTTTTCCGCCATCCCATGACGGGGCGGCAGGTCGATCTGCGTCTTTCCGTCCCATTTTGATCGCTCAGCCTAAGCATCCTTGAAAAACGATCAGTGCGTCAGTAAATTCTGTCACTGCGACAGAATTTACTGTCAGTATTGACGTTTATGCGGTTCCTATTTCCGCTTGTCCCTCAGACGACCAAGCGCATGTTTTTCGCAGGTTTTGGTCCTCTGTCGTCGCGGTTCTCATTTCTTTTCCCTACCTTTGTTGCACGAAGACGGGAGGCGCTTCGGTAAAGTCAAGACAAAAGCAAACTTTTACTTGTCCCGGCGTTCGCCTTTCCGCATCTTTCGCTGTACAATGATAGACAGAGCAACCATCAGCCGCATTATGGAAGCTGCCGACATTGTCGATGTGGTGAGCGAATTCGTCACCCTTCGCAAGGCCGGCGTGAACTATAAAGGCCTGTGCCCATTCCATAATGAACGTACGCCGAGTTTCGTGGTCTCTCCGTCGAAGCAGCTTTGCAAGTGTTTCAGTTGCGGTAAGGGAGGCAACGTGGTGCATTTCATCATGGAGCATGAGCAGATGACCTACCCCGAGGCGCTGAAATGGCTGGCTGCCCGTTATGGAATCGAGGTGAGAGAACGCGAATTGTCGGCAGAGGAAAAACGCGCTGAAAGCGAGCGCGAAAGTCTGTTTATCCTGAACGAATGGGCCCGCGACTATTTCACCGATATCCTGCTTAACCACGCGGACGGTCGCGCCGTCGGAATGGCTTACTTCCGTCAGAGAGGATTCCGCGACGACACAATCCACAAGTTCCAGCTTGGCTATTCGCTTTCTGCTCGCGATGCACTGGCGACGGCGGCGCAGGCAAAGGGATTCCGACGGGAATACTTGATCGAAACGGGCCTTTGCTACGAAACAGAGGACGGACGGCTAATGGATCGCTATCACGGCCGGGTCATATTCCCTGTGCATACCGTGTCGGGCAAGGTCGTGGCATTCGGCGGACGCGTGATGTCGACGAACGGCAAAGTGGCCAAGTATGTAAATTCGCCGGAATCGCAGATTTATCATAAGAGCAACGAACTCTACGGTCTCTATCTGGCGAAGCACGCTATTGTCAAGCAAGGCCGCTGTTTCCTGGTGGAGGGATATACGGACGTCATTTCGATGCACCAAAGCGGTGTTGAAAACGTCGTGGCCTCGTCGGGCACATCGCTGACAGAAGGACAGATCCGGCTGATTCACCGCTTCACCGACAATATCACCATCCTCTATGATGGCGACATGGCCGGCATAAAGGCCAGCCTGCGCGGCATCGACATGCTTCTTCGCGAAGGAATGAAAATCAAGGTGCTCCTCTTGCCAGACGGCGACGACCCCGACAGCTTCGCCCGCAAGCATACCGCTCAGGAGTTTCAAGAATACATCGACAGCCATCAGGTGGATTTCATCCGTTTTAAGACCAACCTCCTGCTCGCCGATTGCGGCGACGATCCTTTGAAGCGCGCCGCGCTCATAGCCGACATCGTGAAGAGTATCTCCGTGATTCCTGACCCCATCGTGCGCCAGATGTACGTAAGGGAATGTGCGGCTATGATGGACGTTGACGAGAAACTTGTGGTCAGCGAGGTGGCAAAGGGAAGAAGGGCTATCCGCCAAGCCCGCTCGCGTGTCGGACAGAATACCGAAGAAGAGCGCCCTTCCGACAGTACGGAGGGTGAAAGTTCCGCAAACCTTTCGTCTACGGAAACAGTACCGTTATCCGAAAAGTCTTCCGTAGCTGCAAGCATAGAAGAACGGCAACTCATGCAGTTGCTCGTGCGCTACGGCGAGATGCCTGTCGGAGCGTCTGCCACCCCTGGTGGTGGAGAGCTTGTGTCTGTCGTCGACTACGTCGCGTCGGACCTTGCCGCTGAGGGGTTGGCTTTCAAAAACGGCCTTTACGCCCGCATGTTGAAAGAAGCCACCGAACACGTCCACGAGAACGGGTTTACGGCCTCCGGCTATTTTATGAATCATCCCGACCCTGCCGTCAGCCGGGCGGCCGCTGAACTGATGGCCGACCGCTATACCCTGAGCCGCTATCACTTCAAGACCGGGAAGGAAAATGGTGATGAAACCGTCGAGCAACTGATGGCTGAAAGTCCCCTCAACGACCGGAATCGACTGGGCGAACTGACTCCTCGCTTGCTCATGGACTTCAAGTATGCCGTAGTTAAGCAGGAATTGAAAAGCATACTCCACGCCATAAACCAACCAGCTATGGTAGCGCATCCCGATGACTGCCGAAAACTGATGACGCACTATATGCAACTTTCGGCCATTGAGCGAAAATTGGCGCAAGCGCTGGGGGACAGAGTTGTCATACCTTAAACATTATACTAACACATACGCCTATGCCTCGAACGGAAATCCGGAATGTTACGTTCAACGACGCCCAACTGACTTTCAGCCCTACGTCTGACCTCAATGAAGACGGAATAGTCCTTTTCACAGGCCTTGAAAACGTGGATCACCCCGAGATGGTGCGCCGCGTCGATTTTATGTCTTTTTTCCTTTGCGAAAAAGGTGAGGCTGAGGTGTTCTTGGGTGATGAAACCGTTTATCTGCGGAGCGGCAACTTATGGGTGAGTATCGGTCCGCAGATCATCGCTGGCCGACATGTGAGCCAAGTTTTTCGCGGAAAGGGGATGATTCTCTCCAACCGTTACGCCCAGAATGAGATGCTCGGGCTACAACGCCTTTGGCCTTATCTGTTCCATTTGTTGCGCAACCCTGTTATTCCTCTTGATGCAAGGCAGCTTGCTTGGTATCTTGATTTCTACGAACGTATCAGCCATAGGCTGGCAGACCGCGCCCACTTGTTCCGCAGCGAAATCCTTTTGAGTTGCGTGAACCTCTTCTTCTTCGACCTGTGTAACTCGCTTAGGGATTGGGTTGGCGAAGAAAGCGAGAGTGGTATGTCGCATGGGTTCGTGCTCTTCGGGCGATTCCTCGGGATGGTGCAGCAGAATTACAAGGTGCAGCGCAATGTGGTGTGGTACAGCGAGCAGCTCTGCGTCACGCCGAAGTATCTCTCAGAAGTGGTCAAACGAGTGAGCGGCCGCACGGCGCGGCAGTGGATACAACTGTTTGTGCTGATAGAAATCAAAACCTTGCTACGTAACACGAACTATTCGATAAAGGAGATCACCGGAGCCTTGAATTTCCCGAACCAGTCGTTCCTGGGCAAGTATTTCAAAAATGCGACCGGACAGTCACCGTCTGAGTATCGGCACGAGTAATCCTCCGGAGTTGTCGAAATGTTACACCTAACCCCGAATCTGTATAGGTGACGCGCAGGATTTGCTCTCGTTTCCTTGCGTCAATAGACTATTCTGGCGGTTCGGTTGGCTTGACGTTGGGCTGGACTGTCGGAGTTTGTCTGGGATTTTGAGCGCGCACGGAAAACCATAGTATTTCTTTCATTACAGTATGCGGAGATAACGTAAATGGTGGCAGGCTTCGCGAGAACGGGAATGTTGTCCCGAGGCGGCCAGCGCAAAAAGGGGGAGGTTTGCTTGCCCTATCGGTCTGCTTTGTGTAAATTTGTCCCGAAAACAGATTGAAAATCCGAAGAATATGAAGACACTTAGAGAATTATACCGCATCGGTCATGGTCCTTCGAGTAGTCATACCATGGGGCCCCGCTTGGCGGCAGAACGCTATCTGCGGCTTCATCCGGAGGCAGAGAGGTTCCGGGTGACGCTCTATGGCAGTTTGGCAGCCACGGGGCGCGGTCACTTGACGGACCGTGCCATATATGAGGTGCTGGGACGCGAGCGGACGGACATTGTTTGGCGCGCTGACGTCGTTCCGGCTTTTCATCCAAACGGTATGATGTTCGAAGTGATAGATGCCGATTCCCATGCTCGGGAGGCATGGACAGTGTACAGTGTAGGTGGTGGTGCCTTGGCCGAAGAGGGCACGGGTAGCTTGGAAAGTCCAGACGTTTATGCGATGGATCATCTTGACGACATCTTGCATTGGTGTGAGCGTACAGGGAAATCATATTGGGAGTACGTGGCCGAATGCGAGGGTGAGGGCATCTGGGACTATCTTGCTCAGATTTGGGAAGCCATGAAGGCTGCCGTGGAACGAGGCATCGAGCATGAAGGGATCTTGCCTGGTCCGCTCCACTTGCGCCGCAAGGCTCCTGTCTATTACATCAAGGCTACGGGTTACGGCCCGAATCTGCAATCGCGTGCACTGGTCTTTTCGTATGCTTTGGCCGTGAGCGAGGAGAACGCCTCGGGCGGCGAGATTGTGACGGCTCCGACGTGCGGCGCAAGTGGCGTGTTACCCGCGGTACTCTATCATATCCAAAAGAGCCGCAAACTCAGTGATATGCGTATATATAGAGCATTGGCGACCGCCGGCCTCATCGGGAACATCGCCAAATCACGCGCGTCGATCTCAGGAGCCGAGGCAGGATGCCAGGCTGAGGTTGGTGTCGCCTGTGCTATGGCGGCTGCGGCGGCCAATTACCTCTTTGGCGGTAGTCCGGCCGAAATCGAGTATGCGGCAGAAATGGGACTCGAACATCATTTGGGCATGACGTGCGATCCTGTATGCGGGATGGTTCAGATTCCCTGCATCGAGCGGAATGCCCATGCCGCAGCCCGTGCTTTGGATGCCAATATCTATGCAACGTTTGCCGACGGCTATCACCGTATTTCGTATGACAAGGTAGTCGAAGTAATGCGTCAGACAGGACACGATCTTCCCTCCCTTTACCGCGAGACAAGCGAAGGAGGACTGGCCAAGAATTTCGAAGAAGAAGAGGCCTGATCTCCGAAAGCCCTCCTCGTTATGCAGTGGCGCTATGGAGGCTCCAAGGGTGAAAATCATGAGGCTTTTCACGTGCCGTTCCACTCGTTTTCGCTATCTTTGTGCGGTTTTTTAGTAACTGATTTATGACAGAAGACAGAATTATAAAAGTTAACATAGAAGAGGAAATGCGTTCCTCTTACATCGACTATTCCATGTCCGTGATTGTGGCCCGCGCCCTGCCTGATGTGCGCGACGGGTTCAAGCCTGTGCATCGCCGTATCTTGTACGGCATGATGGACTTGAACCTTACACACGACAAGCCCACACGTAAGTCGGCGCGTATTGTCGGAGAGGTGATGGGTAAGTATCACCCTCATGGCGATTCGTCTATTTATGGCGCCTTAGTGCGTCTGGCGCAGGATTGGTCGATGCGCTATCCTTTGGTGAAAGGACAGGGAAACTTTGGCTCCGTTGACGGAGACTCGCCTGCTGCCATGCGATATACCGAGGCAAAGCTGAGCCCCTTAGGTGAGGCGATGATGCAAGATATCGACAAGGAAACTGTCGACATGATGAACAACTTTGATGACACGCTCAAAGAACCAACGGTCATGCCGACACGTATCCCGAATTTCCTCGTAAATGGAGCCAGTGGTATCGCAGTGGGCATGGCTACGAACGTGCCGACGCATAATCTGAACGAAGTCATAGACGGATGTATTGCTTATATCGATAATCCCGACATCACAATCGAGGAGCTCATGCACTACATTCCGGCACCTGATTTTCCCACGGGGGGATATATCCTGGGATTGCAAGGAGCGCGCAGTGCGTATGAGACGGGTAAAGGCCGAGTTGTCATGCGGGCGAAAGCCGAAATCGAGAACGGGCCGACGCATGACAAAATCGTGGTGACGGAAATTCCCTACGGGGTCAACAAAGCCGAACTTGTCAAGTCGATAGCCGATTTGGTAAATGAGAAGAAAATAGAAGGCATCAGCAACGTGAACGACGAAAGTTCGCGCGAGGGCTTACGGGTAGTGGTGGACGTCAAACGTGATGCCAATGCCAATGTAATTCTCAATAAGTTGTTCAAGATGACCGCCTTGCAGTGCAGCTTTGCTGTCAATTGCATTGCACTCGTGAAAGGCCGTCCAAAACTATTGAACCTGAAACAGTGCATCCAACACTTTGTGGAGCACCGTCATGATGTCGTGATACGCCGCACGCGTTTCGACTTGAAAAAAGCGCAGGAGCGATTGCATATCTTGCAGGCGCTTATCGTGGCCAGCGACAATATCGACGAGGTCGTGCACATCATCCGGGCGGCTAAAACTCCACAGGAAGCGGTTGAAAACCTCATGACACGTTTTGAGTTCGACGATATACAAGCCAAGGCCATTGTCGAGATGCGCCTTCGCCAGCTGACTGGACTTTTGCAGGAGCAGCTGCGCAGTGAATTCGATGAAGTCGAAAAGCGGATTGCCTATTTCGAAACAATCCTCAATGACGAGAACGTCTGCAAAGGCGTGATTAAGGATGAACTGACCGAAGTGAAAGAAAAATATGGTGATGAGCGCCGCAGCGAAATCCTGTTGTCAAATGAGGAGTTTAACCCTGAGGATTTTTATGCTGACGACGAGGTCGTCATCACTATCAGCCATTTGGGATATATCAAACGCACTCCACTCGCCGAGTTCCGCGCCCAAGCGCGAGGCGGCGTCGGAAGCAAGGGGAGCAGCGCCCGTGATGCCGATTTCATCGAATATATCTATCCGGCGACGATGCATAACACCATGCTCTTCTTCACAGCCAAAGGACGGTGTTTTTGGTTGAAAGTCTATGAGATTCCGGAAGGAACAAAGAACTCGAAAGGACGTGCCATCCAAAACTTACTGAATATAGAGAGTGACGATGCCATCAACGCCTGCCTGCATATCCGTAAATTAGGTGATCCAACGTTCTGTGAAAGCCATTTCGTAATGTTCTGTACAAAGAACGGCGTGATCAAGAAGACGTGCCTGACAGAGTATTCCCGTCCCCGCACAAACGGAGTGAACGCAATCACCATCCGCGAAGACGATCGCGTGGTCAGCGTCTGCTTGACGAACGGCGAGAACGAAATAATCCTTGCCAATCGCAACGGTCGAGCCATTCGTTTCGCCGAAGATGCTGTCCGGACAATGGGACGTACGGCCACAGGTGTGCGTGGAATGCTTCTTGACGAAGAAGGCGACGATGAGGTCGTGGGCATGGTCTGCGTTAACGACAAGGAGCAAGAGACTGTGATGGTTGTTAGCGAAAAAGGTTACGGCAAGCGGAGTGCCGTCGAGGACTATCGCATGACGAACCGTGGCGGAAAGGGCGTGAAGACGTTGAGCATTACAGAAAAGACCGGCAAACTGGTGGCCATCAAGATAGTTACTGACGACAATGACCTTATGATTATCAACAAGAGCGGAATCACACTTCGTTTGAAGGTAGCTGATGTCAGGGTCATGGGACGTGCCACGCAAGGGGTCCGTCTGATCAACCTAGGAAAGCGTAACGACACGATCAGTAGCGTCTGCCATGTGAGCACGGACGACGATACCGAAGATGAAAGCATTGAAACGGGAAACACCGTAGAAACAGAAAGCATGCTTGACGAACGACAAGCGGAGAGCAACAACGAACAAGAAGAAAACGTTTAACACAAACAGAAGTTATGATGAAAAAACTTTTAATTTCAATTGGACTGTGCATGGTGGCTAGTTCGTCATATGCGCAGAAATGGTGGAACGCCGAGGAAAAATTCGACGAAGGCAAGTATACCGAAGCTGCCGCTATTATGGATAAAGTCCTGACGCAGGAACACAAGGACACGGAGTGGGCAAAACTCTATAACCTTGCGGCAAACATTCAGATCCACCTATACAATCCTGAACTGGTCAAGGCTGCGCAGGGTCAGCCTTTTGACACTACGCTCTTTGTGAGTGGATTGGACAAAGCTGTGACTTATTTCACTAAGAGTCATGAGTATGACGTCAAACCGAATGCCAAAGGAAAAGTGAAGGCAAAGTTCATCGACGATAACCACACGAGGATGAAAGACATGCTGAAACACTATAACTTCGCGGCGCAATTCCTTTTGATGAACAAAGATATGGACGGAGCAGTCACCATGTTCCGCAAGTACATTGAGATGCCGGACAATCCCGTTTTCAGCAAAGAGGAGACCGACTCAATCCGTAAGGCAGACCATGAAGGCTATGCACAGACAGCGTTCAACATTGCAATGATTCGTTTCGAGCAGAAGAACTGGAAGGAAGTGTTGGACAATGTGGATTTAGTGCTGAACGATACGGCCTACATGCACGACGCCTACGTCATGAAGATGCAAGCCTTGCTTGAAACGAAGGATACGGCACAGTGGGTGCTTTGCGCACAAGAGGCTGTTTCCCACCTCGAAGACGCTGCGTCTATCGCCCAGTCGCTTCTTTATTACTATGTGGAGAAAAACTTGGTGAAGGATGCGCAGGACATGGCCAACAAGATGGTGGCAGACTTCCCGAATAACAAGAATGCTTGGTACATGAAGGGTTGTGTCGACCTGAACCTCGTGAAAGACTTTGAGACGGCGCGGGCTGATTTTGCCAAGACGTTGGCTATCGACCCCAATCATTATGAGTCGAACATGAACACGGGCGTCAGCTTCATCAACGAGGTGATCAGCCGCCGCGACAAGGGTGAGTTCGTCACCGACCGTACGAGGGTAAAGGAATACAATGCAAGTATCGAGAAGATGCGCGAATACTATAAGAAAGCGCTTCCTTATTTCGAGAAAGCCCGGATGCTGGCTCCCGACCGTATCAAAGAGTGGGGCCCCAATTTGCAGAACGTCTACTCCAATCTTGAAATGAAAGACAAGGTTGAAGAAATCAAGGCCTTGATGAATTAAGGCACACGGCAGGACAGCCAAGTGCAAAAGTGAAAGCTCTTGTGTGTATCTCCGTGAAGGAACGCACAAGAGCTTTTGCGGTTTTAATATAATCCTTTTGCGAGATGGAAATGAAAAAGCCTTTCATTTTATTGTTTCTTGCGTTTTGTCTGGCTGACGTCGCTTGGCCGCAAAAAGCTGTCAGGAAAATCCGGACTGCCGTGAAAGCTGGAAACCTTGAAGAGGCGATGAAACAGGTCACAGCATGCGAATCGGATAGCCTGTTGACGGATGAATTCAAGGTCTACGAGTGGGGTGTCAGGATACAAGAGCGAATGAATGAGCAGGAGAACGAGAAGATATATCTCGGGCAAACCTGCGACACGGCTCGTTATTTCAGTAGCGTGAAAGGAATTTTCAATTATTCAGTGAAGGCATACGAAAAAGGTATCGCTCAGGGAATGAAAGCAGCTCCACTGCACGAGAAAACGTGTGCCCGGTTATGGATGTACTATCCTAATCTTGGCGTGGCGTGTCATTATTATTATAAGAAGGGCGACTATGCCCAGGCGTGCGATTACTTGGACACGTATATCCAGACGGCGCGCTCGCCGCTTTTCTGTGATGCCCCAAAACCTTTGCTGGACGAACTGCATCTTCCCACAATGGCTTTTTTCCGCTTGAAGTCGAACTATGAGTTGGGACAATACGCCAAGGTCTTGCAGGATGCATCTTTGGCCATGCGCGACAGTCTGCACAAAGGTTCCACGCTCCGTTATTTGTCCTTGGCCAGTTTGCATGAAGGTAAAATGGAGGATCATGTGGCCTTTCTGTACCAAGGTCTGCGCGAAGCACCAGGAGCTGCATTTTTCTATTCCCAATTGTCGGATTATTATCAACGGTCGGATCAGCTTGCCCGTGCATTAGAGTTGACAGATTCTCTTTTGCAGATACGACCAGGCACACCGCTTTATATGTTTGGCAAGAGCTATCTCCTGCTGAAACTGAAACGATATGCAGAGAGCATCCGCGTGTCTGAGGATCTGCTCGGTCAGGACGACAAATGGGCGGAGGCTTATTATAATGTGGGTGTATGTTATTGCAACATGGCTGCTGAAGCGTTCCGGCGCAAACCTGCGGATGTAGAACAGTACAAGGCTTTTTCTAAGCAGGTTCACGATTATTATGAAGCCGCACGGCCTTATTTAGAGCGCTATCGCGACATCTTTCCTGACAGGGTCAGAAAGTGGGGACCGTTGTTATACCGTGTTTACTTGAACCTTAATATGGGTGAGGCTTTTGAGGAGGTGGATTCTCTCATGAAGTCTGCTGCCCATCGCAAGTCGGTGTCTGCCAAGCAGTAGGTCAGCGTTTTTCAATGTAGTTACAGAAAATCCTACCGCAGTGAGAGAAGAAACACTCACTGCGGTAGGATTTTCTGTATGGGAATATGTTTTAGTGGCTCGACACCTCTTTGATCTGGACGCTGTTAATCTTAAATTGAGGGTTGATTTCCATGATGACTTTATATGAGGCAAACGTTTTTCCTTCGTCTGTACGCGCGATGTGCTGGTCGACGGAATAGGCCACGTTATACGACACCTGGTTGTCGGCATCCATTTGTTTTGTGATAACGTAATCATTGTTCACAACGAAGTTGATGCTGGTGATTGTTGCGGGGTGCATGGCTTCCATGGCAGTAATGACATCGGCTTTTGTAGCATTTGGCGTGGAGAGGAACGCTTTCATCTCCGGGCTTATCACGCTGCAAACTCCTTCTTGGTCGTTAGCGCCGAGTGCAGTAAAGAAGATGCTGCAAAGATTGGCAACTACGGTACGTTCCTCAGGCTGGACGGTCAGTTCGGCCATGTTCTTTTCCATATCGCGTGCCTCGTCAACATAGACTCCGTTGGGATGCTCTTCGATGTATCGGTGTATGGCGTCGGGCGTGTTGATGCTTTTTGCGTCTATCCAGTCAAGCGAGTCGATTTTTTGCTGGCAGTTCGCTTCGAAACGGCTGCCTGGGAAGCGGTTCATGAATTGGATGAAGTCGTTTTTCGAGCTTGAAAGGCTGATGCTCACCCAAGCGTCGTTTTCGGCTTTCAGCTTGTTGAGGCTGGTTTCAACCTCATTTTGGAATTTGCTGTCGGGGAAACTGTCAAGGAAAGCCTGGTAGTCGGCGGGATCTGTACTGCCTTCCAACGACCTGTAAGCTTGTTCGATCGCTTCTTCGGAATTGCTTTCGCTCCATGCAAAGTAGGCAAACACGCCTCCGCCAATCAGGATAATGCCAAGGATGATGAGCAAAACGTTGCGTACGGTGTGGCTCTTTCGGGGCTGATTGCTTTGTGGCGAGGTGTAGGCAAGCATTTCTTCTTCCTGCTCCCCGGAGTCGTTTTGAACCGCGGTTGTGCTTGCTTCTCCTGTGGCAGGAAATTGATGCCCGCATTTGGGACAGGTTGATGTGGACATTAAAAGAATTTCGTCGCAGTCCGGACATTTTTTGAGGTTGTTGGCGATTTTAATGCCGCAGCCCGGACAAAATTGGGCGTTGTCAGAGACGTTGTGCCCGCATTCGGGACATTTGATGATTGCCATATAGGTTGTTTTATAAAAATTCAGTGGCAAATTTACGAACTTAATTCGTAGTTTTGATAGGACTAATATCCTAAAAACAACGTTTATAGAAAATCAGGTCGAACATGAAAAAGTTTAAGTTAAGACAGCTTGTCCTTTGGGGACTTTTTGTGACGGGACTGGTGATGAAGGCACAACAGGCTGAGCCATTCCATGAGGTCGGTATCGCATCGCCAGACGGAGAAGTGAAGCTGGCGTTTAAGGTCGATTCGCAAGGCGTGCCGACTTACGCCCTATCCTATAAGCAAAAGCCGGTAATCAAGACTTCACGTTTGGGACTGGAACTGAAAGATGACCCGGGACTAATGGACGGCTTTACTTTGGCTGCCGCAGACACCTCGACTTTTGACGAGACGTGGACACCCGTGTGGGGCGAAGAAAGTAAAATCCGCAATCAACTATAACGAGTTGCTTGTCACACTTGACCAGAAAGCCCGGAAGCGGCAGTTGAAAGTACGTTTCCGGGTTTTTGATGACGGCGTGGGCTTCCGTTACGAGTTTCCGTTGTCGAGTAATTTGAACTACTTCGTTATTCGGGAAGAACATACGCAGTTTGCAATGACTGGAAATCATACGGCTTTTTGGATACCGGGTGATTATGACAATCAGGAGTATGATTACACGGAGTCGCGCCTGTCCGAAATCCGGGGGCTGATGAAGAAAGCATTGACATATAATTCGTCGCAGACGCCCTATTCGGAGACAGGCGTGCAGACAGCCTTGCAGATGAAAACCGACGAAGGACTCTACATCAATCTTCACGAGGCGGCTTTGAAAGACTATTCCTGCATGCATCTTAACTTGGACGACAAAAATTTCGTTTTTGAGTCATGGTTGACACCTGATGCACAAGGAAACAAAGGATATATGCAGGCGCCTTGCGTATCTCCGTGGTGAACTGTCATTGTGAGCGACGACGCACGCGACATCCTTGCTTCGCGTATGACCCTGAATTTGAACGAGCCTTGTGCTTATGACGATGTGTCGTGGATCAAGCCAGTCAAGTATGTCGGTGTCTGGTGGGAGATGATTACGGGGAAAAGTGCATGGGCGTACACCAGCAGCTTGCTTTCGGTTAAGCTGGGTGATACCGATTATAGCAAGACTAAGCCCAATGGTTATTATGCGGCTAACACTGAACATGTGAAGCGTTATATCGACTTTGCCGCCGCTAACGGCTTTGACCAAGTGCTTGTTGAAGGGTGGAACGAAGGATGGGAGGACTGGTTCGGACGTTCGAAGGATTTCGTCTTTGATTTCCTGACACCTTATCCAGATTTTGATTTGAAAGGACTTAATGAATACGCCCACTCCAAGGGAGTTCGTTTGATGATGCATCATGAGACTTCCTCTTCTATCCGGAATTACGAGCGGCATATGGACGATGCCTATCGGTTGATGAAGAAATATGGGTATAATGCAGTGAAGAGCGGATACGTTGGCAATATCATTCCACGTGGGGAGCATCATTACGGACAGTGGATGGTAGACCATTATCTCTATGCAGTAAAAAAAGCGGGAGAGTACAAAATCATGGTGAACGCGCATGAGGCGGTTCGCCCCACAGGACTCTGCCGAACTTATCCGAATCTGATAGGCAACGAGTCGGCACGTGGCACAGAATATGAAGCTTTTAACGGGAACAAACCCTTCCATACGACGGTATTGCCGTTCACCCGTCTTGTCGGTGGCCCAATGGATTATACCCCGGGTATCTTCGACATTAAGTTAGACTTCTTAGGCAATCGTCCGCACAAACAGGTGAACACTACGTTGTGCAAGCAGTTGGCTCTTTATGTCACGCTTTACAGTCCGTTGCAGATGGCGGCTGATTTGATAGAGAATTACGAGAAACACATGGATGCTTTCCAGTTTATCAAAGATGTGGCCGTTGATTGGGATAAAAGCCTATATTTGGAGGCAGAGTCGGGTGATTTTCTTACGATAGCGCGGAAAGAAAAAGGTTCTTCTCGTTGGTTCGTGGGTGGCATTACGGACGAAAATGCCCGAACAGCAGAGTTTCGGCTTGATTTTTTGGATCCGACAAAAAAATATGTCGCAACGCTTTACGCTGACGGGGAAGATGCGGATTACTTGAAAAATCCGACGGCTTACCGGATTAAGAAAGGTCTCGTTACCGCAAAAACGAAACTCAGAGTTCGCTTGGCACGTAGCGGTGGTTTTGCGCTTAGCTTGGAAGAGGCCACGCGTGAGAATAGTAAAGGCATAAAGAAATTCTGAGAACTTGTTTCCGTCGAAAGAAAAAGGCCGTATCCGCAGAAGTGTAAATATGCTTTGAGATAATCTGCATGCGCCAGGTGTCGGCGTATCTCTTATGATAGAAGTTGGAAAACGGAAGACGGCAGCCGGGTGGGAAGAAACCGGCTGCCGTCTTAGTATGTTGTGAATTAGGCTTTATCCACCGAAATTGTCGTATAGGATAGAGCTTTCTTCTACGCCCAAATCGGTCAGCATTTTGACGACTGCTGCACTCATAGGACCGGGGCCACACATATAGTATTCGATATCTTCCGGGGCTTCGTGGTCTTTCAAGTAAGTCTCATAAATGACTTTGTGTACGAATCCCGGAGTGTACTTTACGCCTGCCGCGTCCGCAGCAGGGTCGGGACGGTCGAGCGCCAAGTGGAACGAGAAGTTGGGGAACTCTTTTTCCAATTCGAGGAAGTCTTGCAGATAGAACACTTCATTGAGTGCACGTGCACCGTAGAAGTATGACATCTTACGGTCAGTCGTATGCAACGTTTTGGTCATATGCATGATTTGAGCGCGTAAGGGAGCCATACCTGCACCACCGCCGACCCACATCATTTCTTTCTTTGAGTCGAAAATGGGGTGGAAGTCTCCGTAAGGTCCGCTCATAATGACCTTGTCGCCGGGTTTAAGCGTGAAGATATACGACGAGGCAATACCCGGCATCACGTCTTGGAAGCCTACCGCAGGTTTGGGCTTGAATGGAGGTGTCGCTATGCGGACAGTCAGCATGATGCGGTCGCCTTCTGCCGGATAGTTTGCCATGGAGTAGGCCCGGATTGTCTCTTCCGTATTTTGGCATTTTAGGTCGAAAAGTCCGAATTTCTGCCATGCCGGAAGGTATTCTTCGCCGATAAGTGACTTGTCAATGTCCTTGTCGTAGTCCATGGAGAAGGTCGGTATCTTGATTTGTGCGTACGAACCGGGGATGAAGTCCATGTGTTCGCCTTCTGGCAATTTGACTATGAACTCCTTGATAAACGTCGCCACATTTTTGTTGGAAATGACTTCGCATTCCCATTCTTTAACACCGAGCACAGAATCGGGAACGGTAACGGCAAGGTCGCCTTTCACTTTGCATTGGCAGCCCAGACGGTAGTGTTCTTTAATTTGCTTGCGGGTGAAGTGTCCTTTCTCGACGTCGAGAATTTCTCCACCACCTTCGGGGACTTGGCACTTGCATTGTCCGCATGAACCCTTTCCACCGCATGCAGACGAGAGGTAAATCCCATTCTCTGAAAGGGTGGATAGAAGGCTCGAACCTTGGTCAACCGAGATTTTTTCTTTCCCGTTAATAGTGATGGTTACTTTCCCGCTTGGTGTCAGGTACCGTTTGGCGATGAGAAGTATTGCTACCAGCACCAAAATCGTAACGAGAAAAACGGCGATACTATACAGAATGAATTGAGGATCAGTCATATCAAATGTTTTTTCAGTTACATTAAATGTTCAGTCCGGAGAAGCACATAAACGCCATTGCCATCAGGCCGACCGTGATGAATGTGATTCCCAATCCACGCAGGGGCTTAGGGACGTCTGTGTATGCCATCTTCTCGTTAATTGCCGCCAAACATACAATGGCCAGCAGCCAGCCGAAGCCAGCTCCAAGAGCATAGACTATGGCATCGCTTATGCTAGATATGGCTTGTGAAGTGGTAGAAGGATCCATTTCTATACGCTGTTGCATGAACAGGCAGGCTCCCATTATGGCGCAGTTTACCGCAATGAGAGGCAGGAATATGCCTAATGCTGAATACAGCGATGGAGAGAAGCGTTCGACTACCATTTCGACCAGTTGCGTGATACCGGCAATGACAGCAATAAAGAGGATAAACGAAAGATAAGTCAGGTCGATTCCGAAAATACCGTCGGCAGCGAGTACTTTCGTTTGGAGCAAGTAGTTCACCGGCACAGTGATCAGCAGGACAAAGGTCACTGCTATTCCGAGGCCGAATGATGTTTTTACGTTTTTACTAACCGCAAGATACGAGCACATCCCTAGAAAGGAGGCAAATATCATGTTGTCTACGAATATAGACCGGACGAAGAGACTAAGTGCGTGTTCCATGCTATAAAGTGATTAATGCGGTTGTCATTATTTTCCATCTTCCTTGTTCAGCGATCTATGTACCCAGATGACGCACCCCAAGATGATAAGCGCCATTGCCGGCATGGTCATCATGCCATTGTCCGCGTAGCCAGAGGCATAAAAGCTGTCAGGCAGTATCTTGAGGCCAAGAAGTGATCCGGAACCGAAAAATTCGCGGACTGCACCGACAATGACAAGTATGTAGGCATAGCCCAGGCCATTACCGATGCCGTCGAGGAAACTGGGCCATGCTTTATTCATCATGGCGAAGGCCTCGAGGCGGCCCATCAGGATGCAGTTGGTGATGATGAGGCCAACGTAGACGCTGAGCTGGACGCTCACGTCGTAGGCAAAGGCTTTCAGGATCATGCTGACGATAGTTACCAGCGCGGCTACGACGACAAGTTGGATGATGATGCGGATTCGGTTCGGGATTGTTTTTCGGATGAGCGAGATGATCACGTTGCTGAAAGCTGTGATGACCGTTACAGAAAGCCCCATCACGATTGCTGGTTCTAACTGTGAAGTGACAGCCAGGGCCGAGCATATACCCAAGACCTGTACTAGGATCGGGTTGTCTATATTGAGTGGGGCCATTAGCGCAGCCCTGTTCTCTTTTGAAAATAAGTTACTCATGTTTCTCGAAGTTTATGGCTGTTGTTTACTTGCTAAAAAAGCATGGTATTGGGCAATGCACTCGGTGAACATTGCGGTAACGCCATTCATTGTCAAAGTGGCGCCAGAGATTCCGTCACATTCGAAGTCCGGTTCTTTGACTTGTCCCTTTTTGACTACTTTAAGCGCTATTGAGCCATCGTCCGACATGACTTTTTTCCCTTTGAACTGTTCTTGGAAGTCAAGGTCACTGATGCGTGCGCCGAGGCCGGCTGTTTCACTTTGGTGCCCGAAATATGCACCGAAGACTGTGTTCCCATCTTCGTTCAAGGCGATATACCCCCAAATAGAGCCCCAAAGTCCTTTTCCCGAGAGCGGAATGACATATTTAGTGGCTCCGTTGATCTGGCAGATATAAAGAGGAAGGTTGTCGGGGGTGATGTCCTTGCTGTCTACCGTGAAGCCATTTTGGTCTTTGTCGGTTCCGTCTTCGACCACACTTCCCTTGCTGTCGATGATGCAGTCTGCACTCACCACTTTGGCGTATTCGGCCTCCACCTGCTCGTTGTCAAGTCCTCGGATGTTGAGGGCGGAAAGAATCTGCTTCTTTTTGTCGATACGTTCGTTTGCCTTTGATGGGCCTTCGAGCACTTGCGAAACGAATGCAAGCAGGAATGCCACTACGATGACGACGGCAGAAGCGTAGACAATAGTATATGTGTTACTGTTCGTGTTGAGTTTCATGGCGTCTGTTTATTTGTGGATTGCGCGTTTGGCTCGTTTGCTAATGTTGCGCTGCACGAAACAATAGTCGATAAGCGGGGCGAGAGCATTCATGAGGAGGATGGCGAGCATCATACCTTCGGGATAGCCCGGATTGGCTACGCGGATGAGGATAGCTACTGCGCCGATGCAAAAGCCATAGATATATTTCCCTTTTTCCGTACGGGCGCTGGTGACGGGGTCTGTGGCCATGAATACGGCACCAAAGCAGAAACCGCCGAGGAAGAGATGCTCGTACCATGTCAGGGGCGTTTGTCCGGTGGCGTGGAAGAGGGCGGCTACCAGACCACCACCGACAAAGACGCTCAGCATTGTGCGCCAAGAAGCGATTCCGGTCCAAAGCAGAATGATGGCACCGAGGGCAATGGCGATGACACTCGTTTCACCTACGGAGCCGGGAATAAGTCCTACCACCATATCTTGCATTGACGGGAGTTGGAGCGTTTCTGCGTTTAGTGAACCCAACGGTGTTGCCATTGTGAACGTGTCAGGAAGATCTGCGCCGAGTCCGAATATGCTGTCTTTGCTGAGCCACACGTTTTCTCCACTCATCTGGTTTGGATAAGAGAAGAATAGGAATGCGCGGGCCACGATGGCGGGATTGAAGATGTTCATGCCTGTTCCGCCGTATATTTCCTTGGCAAAGATGACGGAGAAGGCTACGGCCAATGCGAGCATCCAGAGTGGAGTTGTCACCGGAATGATGAGCGGTACGAGCAGTCCGGTAACGAGGTAGCCTTCTTGGATTTCCTCGCCTTTCCATTGGGCAACGATGAACTCAATGCCGAGTCCGACGACATAGGAGACAATGATTTTTGGCAATACGGCCAGAAAACCGTAGCCGAAGAGTTGCCAAAATGTTCCGTTGAGTCCGGCTGCGTGATAGTGCTGATAGCCGACGTTGTACATGCCGAAGAGCATCGCAGGGAGGAGGGCGATGACAACGAAGGACATGATGCGTTTCGAGTCGATGGCGTCGTGGATGCTGACTCCTATTTTCGATGTTTTGTTAGAGACGAGCAAGAAACTTTCCATGCCTTCGAATACAGAGTGGAAACTATGCAATTTCCCTCCAGTTTCGAAGCTGGGCCTGATCTTGTCAAAAAACTTTTTTATCATAGTGTTCCGATTTGCTGCTTGGGTAAAGGATTTTGCTCTAGAACTTAGCTGTTTTCTTTGCGAAGAATGTCCAAGCCTTCACGAACGATGCGTTGTAGGTCGAGCTTAGATGAGTCGACGAATTCAGCCACGGCGAAGTCTTCGGGGGCAACTTCGTAGATGCCCAGTTCCTCTTGACGGTCGATGTTGCCTGTAATGATGGCTTTCACCAGATAGCCGGCATAGATATCCATAGGGAACACGCGGTCGTATTCGCCACTCATGATCATGTGTCGTTGCCCGCCTTTTATACGACAATCGAGGTTGTAGTGCCGGCTCTTTCCTTGCAGCCAGCTGAAATAGCTACGGCTGGTTGAGTAGTCGTTCAGGCGTGGGGCGATCCAGCCGAGAACTTCGTCACGGTCGTCTCCTTCGGGAATGGCACATACTTCTGTCGTGTGGGCGCCGAGGAAGTGCAGCTCATCGGTCTTCCGGCCTACGAGCGGATTACCGTCAATAAGGCGGACGGAGTGGTCGGTCGCTGTACCTGATTTGACGAGGGAGTCGAGACGAGCACCGATTTTTGTTTCGACGTATTGTGGATGGAGCATATCGCTTCCTGCGAGCGCGATGCGGCGGGTTAAGTCCGTGTGTCCGGTTCTAAGCAATCGGCCTATAAAGATAACTTCTTCGGCTCCGAGTGTCCACACGGTTTCGCCCTTGTTGATGGGAGCGATATGGTTGATTTGTACGCCCACGTTGCCCGATGGGTTGGGACCGTCGAAGACATACACTTTGGCGTTGCTGAGCTGGCCGAGTACATCTTCCTGTTCGGGACAGATGCCCACACAGACCGGAGCCAGCAGAGAGAGGGCCGTAATGCCTTGCTGGAAGTCTGTTTCTTGTCCTTGAAGTACAAAGGAGAAATCAGCGGCCAACGGCATTTTCGAGAATGTGGAGACGAAGATTCCACGTGGCTTGTCGTCCGGAGAGGCTACGACGTCGTACGGACGGCTGCGGAAGAATGCGAACAGACCGCTTGCCAGCAGGAGTTCAAGCAGGCTGTCAGCCATTAGCGCCTCGTCTTGTGGTATATCGAACGATTCGTAGGTGGTTTCGTTGTCGGGCGTCACTTGAATACTCAGTATCTTGCGCCGTTCGCCACGTTCGATCGCTTTGACGGTTCCGCTGACCGGCGAAACGAAGCGGACGCGTTCGTCATTCTTGTTTACGAAAAGGGTTTCGCCTGCTTTGACATGCGTCCCTTCTTTTACCACCGGTCGAGGCTTCACTCCATGAAAGTCGTCCGGCACAAGGGCGTAGACCTGCGCTGGGGCAGCTTTGTGCAGCTGTTGTTGCGCCACACCTGCAAGGTTCAGGTCCAAGCCTTTACGAATCTTGATTGTTTTTTCCATAAGCCAGTTGTAACGTGCGCAAATTTAAGAAATAAAAACGAATATAAGTGCTTTCGTAACTTGAAACTCGTTAGGTGGCTTTTGCAAAAGCTCTGCTCGTGATGAGCAGTCAGATTTCCGTAAATCTGGTGCGGCGGGCGGTGTGTCTGGCGTAATGTGAGAGAAGTGACAGGTCGTCCCTCTGTACACGCTAGGGTGACCTGTCACTTCTCTGTTGGTTTGGGCGGAGATGCCTGTGTGGATCCAGCTTTATTTGCTATACTGTCCGATGTATGCTTCGGCATCAGTGGAGCCTTTGGCTTTGGCCGAGTTCAGGGCTTCGAGGGCTTGGGCTTTTTGGCCAAGTTCGCCAAGGGCGATGCCGGCTAACAGGTAGGCGTCGGCATTGTCCGGTGATAGTTTTTGGGCCTGCTGTGCAGAACGCAGGGCTTCTTCGTTTTCACCGACACGCAACATGAGCGCAGCGCGTTCCAAGTGATAGAGAGGGGCGTCGGCTTCGAGGCTGATAGCCTTGTCGATGTCGTCAAGGGCTTGCTGATACATCCGTCCGTTTAGTTCGGCTTGTTCGCGCAGATAGTAGAAATGGGCATTGAGGTTGCGCGAGCCGATGGCATTTTCATAGTCAGAGTAATCGGCCGCGGCTTCACGGTAGAGGCCGCAGCGCATCCGGTATCCGGCCCGGGCTAGCACGAATGGGGCACCGGCCACGGTGAGTGGCCGTTCGCATCGGGCTACGGCGCTGTCAGCCAGTGCCAGCACACGGAGAGAGTCGCCGCCGGAAAGTTCCAGGGAGCGCGCGGCATAGTAGTAAGACTCGCTTGATTCCATATCGGTGCCAGCAAGCGAGAGGAATGTTTCGCAGGCTTTGTCGTATTGTTTGAGGACAAACTGGCAGTAGCCTAATTGCAGGCGGTAAAGAGGTTGTATGCTGATGTCGCATGCTGCCTGAGCCTCGGCTAAGGCTTTTTCTGCCGTCCAGTCTTTGTAAGCCGGTTGGGGATTATTGACAATTTTGTTGTATATCAGTTTGCTCAGAGTGTAATGCGCTTCGGCCGCTTTGTCCTTATAATCTTTTGTCACGTGCTCAATATCGGCTTCGGCCCGGGAATAGTCGGCGTGCAGGGCGTAAAACTCTGCGCGTGAGAGATAGACGTCGCCGTTTTCGGGGTAGGTCCGGATGAAATCATCGAAGGCTATGGCGCAAGCAGCGGAGTCTTTAAGGCTCATGCTAAACATGTAGAGGTAGCTGAGGGCGTCTTCTTCTTTACTGGGTAGGGCTTTCTGAATGTGGATGCTTTGCAGGTCCTTGTTCATGTAGCTTAGTGTATTCACGTGGAGGTCTTTGCCTGCTTCAACATCTATGGCGCAAATTCCTTTTGCGCCAGGGCTTACGTTGAGCTGCGTGATGGCTACGACTTCGCCGTTGCCTGTGATGACCGGACACCCCACCAGTCGTTCGGCGTTTTCGGACGTGAGGGTGTAGTAGGCATAACGGTCGAATTTCGACGTTTCGCTTACTGTGGCGGCAATAGAAGCACTTTTTTTGTCAATGGAGTAAGGGACGACGGTCAACTGCTCGCCTTGGCTTACGTCGGTGGCGGAAATCGGAATCCAGTTGTTCTTGTTCGTGCCGACTTGAAAGCGTACGAGGTCATAATTCTGGCTGGCGCCAAGTATGCGCATGACGTCGTGCTTCTTCCCGTTGGCGTCAATGACGACCGCTTTCGAAGCTCCTTCGAGGAGAGCGTAGTTTGCGATGGCTTCTCCGTTTTCGCCAATGAAGAAACCGTTTCCAGAATGGATGAGTTTTCCATCGGAATCGTAGGTGGTGATGCTGATGACGGCTTTACGCCAATCGTCCTGGTCTGTGGCGAGGGCGGGAAGCGCGGCTGTGAGGAACAGGAGCAGGGTGACGGATTTCTTGAATGATGTGACTAAGTGGTTCATTGCAGTGTGGTTAAGTATGTGAGCTGTCAAGCAGGGATTGGGCGTTGTGGATGGCTGCGTCGGTCAAAGTTTCACCGCTGAGCATGTGGGCGATCTCTTCAATGCGCTCGGCGTCTGAGAGTTTGGCGATGTGGCTGACTGTACCTTCTTCCTCTTCTTGTTTGAATACTCGGTATTGGTAGTCCCCGCGTGCTGCGATTTGTGGAAGATGGGTGATACTGATGATTTGCCCGTTTGTCGACATTTCTTTCATCGTGAGGGCCATCTTTTCGGCTATTCGGCCGGAAACACCAGTATCGATTTCGTCGAAAATGATGGTAGGCAGTGGCGCATAGTGTGTCGTAGCGGCTTTCAGTGCCAGCATGAGACGTGCGATTTCTCCTCCTGATGCAATGTGCGATACGTCTTGTTTGGGCACGTTGCGGTTAGCACTGAATAGTAGGCTGACACCGTCTGTTCCGCTTGGTGTCGGCGATTTAGGGATAAAAGCGAATTCCAATTCTGTATGCGGCATTCCGAGGTCGGTCAGCCGTTCTTTTAGGTTTTCAGTCAGGTGCTTGGCTGCTTCTTGGCGACTTTCGCTGAGCGTTGCAGCGGTTTTATGAAGTTGTTTCGTGCAGCCGTTGAGCGCATCGTCAAGTTCACGAAGTCGTTCGTCGCTGGTGTTGAGTGATTGGAGACGGCGATTGATGTCTTCTTGCAGGGCGATGAGTTCGGCCACAGTACTGACGTGGTGCTTTTGTTCGAGGGTATAAATCAGGTTGAGTCTGTCGTTGACGAAAGTTAGCCGTTCGGGATTGAATTCCACTTCCTCGGCGTAGCGGCCGATGTCGTCTGCGATGTCGTTCAACTCAATGTATGAGCTGTCCAGTCTGTCGGCCAGCTCTTTGGCTTTGTTGAACACTTCGGCTTGCCCATGTAGTAACTGTATGCATGTCCGAAGTTGGCCTAACAGATTGTTTTCGCCCTCTTGCAACAGGTCGGACGTCTGGAATAGGGCGTTTTTGATTTCTTCGGCATGACTGAGTGTATTCAATTCGTTTTCCAATTCATCCTGCTCTGTTTCTGTCAAGTTGGCCTCGTTGAGCTGAGTGGCTTGGAACGTGAGGTAATCTTCTTCCGCTTTGGCTGACTGTATCTGTTGTTCGAGTTCTTCTTTTTCTTGTCGGAGTGCGCGGTACTGGTCATACAGAGATTTATACTCCGTTCGTATGTGGGCATTTGCGGCCACGCCGTCAAGTGTGTCGATCAGAAAGTGTTCTTGGTTGAGTAGCAGGTTTTTGTGTTGAGAATGTATATCAATGAGTTGTGATGTCAGTGCTTTGAGTTGCTGAAGACTGACCGGGGTGTCATTGATGAAACTGCGGCTTTTCCCACTTGCCAGTACTTCGCGGCGGATGATGCATTCGTCACTTTCGTTGTCGAGTTCCTCTTGTTCGAAAAAGTCATTGAGATTCAGACCGGTTATATCGAATGTGGCTTCGACAGTGCATTTTTTTTCACCTGCTTTGATGGCTTTGCTGTCTGCTCGTCCGCCGAGTAACAGCGACAGTGCTCCGAGTATGATGCTCTTGCCCGCGCCTGTCTCACCGGTAAGGGTGGAGAAACCGGGGTGGAGTTCAATATCCAGTTCGTCGATGAGGGCGTAACTCTTAATGTATAAGTGTTTCAGCATGTGGCTATTGTCTTATGCGTCGCCAGTAGTTGCTTTGTGATGGATTAATGCTCATTAGCATCTCGTAGATGGCTTCCTTTTCGTTAGCGGTTCCTTTTCCTTTATAGATATTGACAAGTTCGTCGCGCTTTATTTCTGTAAAAAGTTGCGGCAGACTACTCATCGGTTTGTCTTCCTTGGCTTTTTTGAGCAGCTCGAGCGCGGTGGTAATGTTGGCTCGCCCGCGTTCGGCGTTCGTCGCCATTTCGTCCATTCCGTTGCGATAGTATTGGTATTGTAACTGTCGCAAAGTTTCAAGGCCGCCGTCGAGGTAGTCGTTGATGAGAGCGTATCGGTTTTTGTTGCCTTCAAACGCTTTCCAGCCTTTTGACGTGAAGCTTTGGGCCCCGTTGACAATGGTTTGTGCATTGCGGAGGGCTTCGGTGCCGCCAAGCGGTGACATCGTGTCGAGGTCCCATCCGATGATCAGATAGGCGTAGTAGGCCATTAAGGCCGTCAGTTCATTGTCAATTTGGTCGAGACGAAATTCCAGTTGGTCGAATTCTTGGAAAGTAAAGGAAAAAGCTGCGTCTTGAAAGTTGAAGACTGTACTCGTGTATGTCGAGTTGAAGATGGGGCGTGAACTTTGTACGGTGAGGGTGCAGTCGAATTTGTTCTCACTTTCCGTATATTGGTTCACAGTGATATTGAACGAACATGCGATGCGTTCATGAGGTGCATATTGCTGGTTTGTCCAATGGAATTCATTCATCAGTTGATTGAGTGACGTTTGTAAGTTCTCAAATATACTGGTGCTCGTTCCTTGAACCTTTTGATGGTTTACTGCCACTTTGGCGTTGAGCTCTTGGGCAGTGACGCCCAGTCCGCTTGCAGCGAGCAGGCAGAATGTTAGCAATCGGCAAATGTTTGGCATAGCATATCTATAATGTCCTTGGCTACTTCGCTTTTCGTTTTGAGAGGATACTTCTTTACCTCTTGTGCTGACAGAATCGTGACCTTGTTCGTGTCACAGCGGAAACCGGCTCCTGCGTCACGCAAGGAATTCAGGACGATGAAGTCTAGGTGTTTGCGGACGAGTTTCTCGCGGGCGTGACTCTCTTCGTTGTCCGTTTCGAGTGCGAAGCCTACTACGCGTTGTCCTGGACGTTTGGCGGCACCCAGCGTGGCGGCAATGTCTTGCGTAGGAATGAGATGAAGCGTCTGTTCGCCGCGTTCGCGTTTTATTTTGGAGCTGGCGGCCTGGTCTGGAGTAAAGTCGGCTACGGCGGCACATAGAATGGCCGCGTCGGCAGAGGAGAACGCCTCGAGGGAGGCTTTGAGCATTTCGGCGGCCGTTTCGACGTTGACACGCTGGATAGCCGGATGATGGGCCTGCATTTGTACCGGGCCGGCTACAAGGGTGACCCGGGCACCACGTGCAGCGCATTCTTCGGCCAATGCAAAGCCCATCTTCCCGCTGGAATAATTGCCTATGAAACGGACGGGGTCGATGCGTTCGTAGGTAGGGCCGGCGGTGATGAGAACATGTTTTCCATCCAAGTCTTGCCTGGTGGTAAAAAATGCTTCAATGATTTCGGCAATGCGTTCAGGCTCTTCCATGCGTCCTTTCCCTGTGAGGTGGCTCGCCAATTCGCCTTCGGCAGGTTCGATGATGTGGTTGCCGAAACTTCTGATAATATCGAGGTTATGCTGGGTGGCTGGGTGGGCATACATGTCGAGGTCCATGGCCGGCGCGATGAATACGGGGGCTTTCATCGACAGGTAGGTCGTTAGTAGCATATTGTCGGCGATGCCATGAGCCATTTTCCCGATTGTGGAGGCTGTGGCGGGCGCGATGACCATCGCGTCGGCCCAAAGTCCGAGGTCGACGTGACTGTGCCATGAACCATCACGTCGCGAGAAGAACTCGCTGACAACGGGCTTGGAGGTTAGCGTCGAGAGCGTTACCGGAGTGATGAATTCTTTTCCGGCAGGAGTGATGACAACTTGCACTTCGGCTCCTTTTTTGATAAAGGTGCGGATGAGTGTGCATGCTTTGTAAGCAGCGATGCTGCCCGTTATGCCAACAACGATATGTTTGCCTTTCAGCATGATGGCTATGGATGTGACGTGTTATTTACTTGTATTTCAGGTAAAGGCGTGTGAGGGCTTGTTTGGTGTTTTGCGGGAAATCGGCTTGGAGCATCCAGCTGATGAAGCCCGGCTCATTCTTTACCACCCATTCCACCGGGCGCCCCCGATGTTTGCCGAAGTTGAACACGGGAGTTCCTTTGTCGTCATAGATTATACGTCCGGCGAGGTCAACATTCTTGTTGAAACGTGAAAATTCGGCGAGGCCTTCGATGCTGTGTGGAATCTGGTCGCCGTAGTGGTCGAGCTGGGCGCGGAGCACTTCGAGAGTGGCGCGGGTGTCGGCCATGGCGGTATGTGCGTTTTCCAAGTCTTTGTGGCAATAAAACTGGTAGGCTGCGGCGAGGGTGCGTTTTTCCATCTTGTGGTAGATGCCTTGCACGTCGACCAGGTTGCACGCCGACACGTCGAACTCAACGCCGGCCCGAATGAACTCTTCGACGAGCATGGGGACGTCGAAGTGGTTGGAGTTGTATCCTGCTATGTCGCATCCTGAGAACACCCGTGCCAGTTCTGCGGCTTTGTCGGCGAATGTGGGGCATTGGGCGACGTCTTCATCGGTAATGCCGTTGACGGCGGTCGCTTCGGCCGAGATGGGTATGGTCGGGTTGAAGCGCATCGTTTGGGCTTCTTCACTGCCGTCGGGGCTCACTTTGATGTATGACAGTTCGACGATGCGGTCGCGGCTTGTGTCGAGTCCTGTGGCTTCTATGTCGAAAAACAGGAGCGGCCTTTTTAGTGTGAGTGGCATAGCTTTCTCAGTCGTTTAGTACCATGGGCATGAGCAGCATCAGCACGTCTTCGCCTTCGGCCTGCTGGGTGGGCGTGACGACGCCCGGACGGCTCGGATCGGACATGCGGATGGTGATTTCTTCGCTTTCGAGGTTGTTGAGCAGTTCGAGCAGGTATTGGCCCTTGAAGCCTATGTTGATCGGGCTGCCTTGGTAGTCGCAAAGCAGGGCTTCTTCGGCCGACATTGAGAAGTCGATATCCTCGCGTGAGACAGTCAGCCCGCTTTGATTGAAAGCCAGTTTGATGAGTGACGCTGTGGCGTTGGAGAACGAGAGCATGCGGCGCAGGGCGCTGACGAGGGCCGGGCGGTTTATGGTGGCGCTGTTGGGCGTGTCATTCGGAATGACACTTTGATAGTTGGGGTAGCGTCCTTCGATGAGGCGGCAGCTGATGCACGTGTCGCCGGTTTCGATGGTGGCGCTGCGCGGTGTCCACTGTATGCGGGTCTGCCCTTCGGCTTTCGAGAGGATGTTTTTTAGCAGGGCAGCGGGCTTCTTCGGAAGGATGAACGAACCGTTTGCCGGATCGCCAGCAAGGGTAATCTTGTCGCATACCATTTTGTGGCGGTCTGTGGCTACGAGCGTGGCGTGTTTATCGGCTACGTCGAAGAAGATGCCTGTCATGACGGGGCGGTATTCGTCGTTGTCCGTGGCGAATGCTGTGCGGCCGATGCTTGTGAGCAGGTGGGCAGAATCGAGGGCTATGGTTGTAGTCTCTCCGTCGAAAGCTGGCGGAGTAGGGTACTCGTCAGCCGATGCAGCCATGAAGCGATAGTGTCCGTTTTGGTATTCGATGGTGATCTCGAACGAGCTTTCGTTGACAAAGAAAGTGAGGGGTTGTTCGGGGAGTTCGCGCACGGTGTCCTGGATGGTCTTGGCGTTGATGACGAAGCGGCAGTTGGCATCGCATTCGACGAGGGCGGTGCGCGAGGTGACGGTCGTCTCGTTGTCGGAAGCCGTCAGGATGAGCGTGCTGCCTTGGGTCTCAAAAAGGATGCCATCGAGGATGGGCAGGTTGTTCTTTGAGGCGATGACGCGGCCCAATATCTGCAAGCGGGCGTAGAGCTCTGTGCTTTGGATGACGAATTTCATAGGTTGTATGTCGTTTTTTGTTGTTTTCAAATAGCGTTTTGCATTCCGCGCAAAGGTACGCAAAAAAGCGCATACTGCGTATCCGTCTTTGTGGAAAAAACCGGGGATGGCAGCGAATGGCCACGGCGTTTTTGTGGCAAGGCTGTGTGATGGTCTCTTATTGTTCCGGCCGGTACGGGAGGAGTGGGCGGAGGCGGGCGTCCGGCTGCCGGATAAAACGATTGCCCTGACGGGAAAAACGGTCAGGGCAATCGGATTTTCGGAACGGCTGACAGGGTCTTTACGGCGGGCAAAGTCTGTTTTCGGCGGCGAGACGGAATGTCTCGGTTGTGTTATGAGACCGTCGGCAGCCTGTGTCCGGATTCTTGGAGCACAGGCCGTCGGCAGGTGACGCGATGCGGAACGTTTGCTCCGGGATCGAGAAGATGTGCCGGCGGCGGGTGTCAACGCGTGAGCATGAATTTGAGGCTGATGCCGAAGTCCTGCGTCACAGTGGGGTAGGAACTCGACGTCAGAAGGGGACGGTTCATCTGTCGGTCGTAGTATGCGCTAAGTGTGAGGAATCGGCTCAATGCGTAGTCTGCCGTGAACGAAGCTTGGACGGCGCGATTGCCGCTTGTGGCTTGGCTGCGCACAGAGAGGATGTCGCGATTGATGGCGCTTTGGTCGCGGAACGTGAGGTCGAAGCGCAGGTTGAGGTCGTTTGAGAAGCCCGTGCTGGCTTGTGGCGTGGTTTTCTCGTCCGACTTCTTGTTGCGTTGTTTCCTTCGGGCGCGTTTGCGCGGTGCAAAGAGATTGAGGTCTGCCACTTTGTAGCCACAACCGATGACGAGGTCGTTTGAACGTGTTTCGGTGAGTTGCTGCGAGGTCATACTCAGGGTGAGCACCCTGGCTTTGCGGTATTCGGCTTTGAGCGTGAGGTTGTTGTTGAAAGTCATGTCGACACCGATGAGTGGCGAGAACTGCTCGTTGATCGACACGGTGCTGACGTCGTACATGCTGCTGGGGGTGGGAGTGCCGGTAGTGACGTCTTGGATGAAGCCGATGGAACCCATATAGGACATGAATGTTGAATAGGTGTTGTATGACCCCACTGCATAGACGCTCTTGTATGAGTGGTTGATGTTGAAGCTTTTGAACACTTTCTTCATCTTCGGAAGTTTGGCCAGTCCGCTGTATTTGACGGACCAGTTGGGCAACAGGCGTTTGAGTGTGGGGAAAATGTCGAGCGAGTTCCCTCCGCCGGCATAAGCTGAAAGGAATGCGGGAATCATGACTTCGGGGGCATAAGGACTGACGGTGCCGTTGGCCGGGTCAAACGGCTTTCCTGCGAGTGAGGTACCCTCGGGGTAAGTAGCGCCGGCATATTGCGCCTCGACGCGGCTACGGAAACCTTCGAGCGAGGCCACGAACTTGTTGAACGTCTCGCTTTCGTATCCATTGTCGGCGTTGCCGATGCTCTTGAAGGCTGTGCCGATGCTGATGATGGTCATGTTGAAACTTCCGGTTTCCTGGGTCGGCATGCCATCATACATATATTGTATGCTGCGGGCGCGGTTTGTGGTGCGGCTGGCGTTAAGGTCGATTTTCAGGTCGCGGATGGGCTCGAGTGTGGCTCGGATTTGCAAATCTTCGTTCAGGTTGGTGGTTGCAGGTGTGACGATGCTGTCGCTCATGACGAGCCAGCCCCGTTCGGCGGCGCGGCGGATATAGCTGTCGTCAATGAAGCCGAAAGCGAAGTCTAGGCCAGGCTGGAAACCGCCCGCGCTGCGCTGTCCGAACACGTCGCCGACCGTCGGGAGGAAGCCTGGGAGCGACATGTTGTAGGAGTTACGGTAGGAGATGCTCACGTTACGCACCATCATGGCGAGACGTGAGGTGAATTGCAAGGCCTTGTACCAGAATTGGTCTTCTGGCCTCGGACCGGGCACGACTGTTACTTTGAGTTTGACTGTGTCTTGCGTGAGGATGACGATGTTGTTGGCGTCGAGCACCTTATATTTGATAGGGAAGCGTTGCCCGTTCTGGCGGATGGCATAGACGCGAAGTTTCTTTGTCTTTTGGCCATGACTGAGTGTAGTGGTGGTGTCGGGACGCAGCTGGATCTCCTTCTGGAAATTCTTTTTTTCTTCTTTCTTCTTTGTAGTCGACGAGGCTGACGTGGCGTACTTGCGGTTAGCTGCTTTCAAAAAGGGTACGTAATTGTAGAGCTTTTCGAGGTTGAAGCGGCCGTTGGCGTTGACGGTGCGCGAGCTTGCGATGGTGTTCCCGCTCGGGCGGCTTCCATCTTCAAGTTCGGCGCCTCGCGTCCAGTTGTAGGTGGCGTTGTAGCTGGCGTCGGCTGTGATCCAGTCTAGTACGGGGATGTTGTTGAGTGGCGGACGCCATGAGAAATCGAACGTCTGTTGGTAGTCGAGCGGTGTGCCGAGTCCTTTGATGCTGTTCCATACGGAGTCTTTCCAGGCACGGTATTGGTCGGGGTAGAGATCCTTATTGACAGCCGTGTAGGGCTGTTCGATTTCGGCATTGGTGGCCGAGTTGAAACTCATGTGCAGGTTCTTTGTCAGATCCCAGCGCAAGGTGAAACTACGGTTCCAGAGAAAATCGCTGGCCCAGGTGAGAGGGAGTGAATTGTTCTCCAAGTCGTCAAGGTCACGCTCTTTGAGTTCGTAGTAATTTCGGGTGATGTCCGAGTTGAAACCGACGTTTTGCGGAGCGTAGTTGAAGTCTTGCTCTTTGAAGATTTTGAGCCATTTGCTCTTGCTCTTGATGAGATTTTTGAACGGTTTGAGGGATTCGTATTCGGGCGTATAGTCGTAGTTGATGCTCCATTTCCAACTGTCGTCACGCTCCCAGACGGTAGTTTCGCCGGTGGTCTGCTTGTGGCTGTGGGCGTAGCTGAACGAGAAGTTGGCCGGGTCGTACGGCATGGGGTGACGCTTAGTCGAGATACCGACGCGAGCGTTGCTGATGCTGAAATTCTTATTGATGACTACTTTGTCGGTGATGCTGCGCAGAGAGTCTCGCTCGCGGTCGCTGCCGAGCGCGTCGAGTGCGTCGGACATCTCCATGTCGGAGTCGAGTGGATTGTATTTCGGGACAGTGCGTTCCTTGCTGTAACTGTAATAGATGGGGATTTGCACCTTTGCCTTGTCAGGGAAGAAACGCCCCATCTCGACGTTTGTCGTGACATTGTATTGGTAGAGGTTGTCTTGGCGACGCTGGCTGACGCTTTCTTCGAGGCCGCCGAAACCGGCCGTCTCGAGATGGCCGCTCATGTTGAGACTGGCGAAGTCAGAAAGCTGGATGCTGAGGTTGCCCTGTGCTGCCCATCCTCCGGAGTTCGAGAACTCTTGCAGGCGAAGTTCGTTGGCCCATACCTCGACGCTCTTCGTGGCGCGCGAGTTGTTGCGTACGCCTATCATGATGGTGCGCACCTCGCCAAGGGTAGGGTTGCCCATGATGCTGATCTTGTTGTTGGGCTTGTCGCTGTCATATTCGGAATAGAGATTGCCGTAGGAGGTCAGGCCGAGGGCTTTCTGCTTGTTCCTGTTCTTTTTGACGTCTGTGAGTTTGCTTAGGTCAATGTCAAGCATGTTCTCCTCTGGCCATACGGCCTGGGCCCCGGTCGTGGATTGGGGATAACTGCCTTCGGGGGTTAGGGTGAGCGGAATCTCGTATTCGTAGAAATTGCTCTTATAGTCAGAGCCCAACCGAATGAACAGGCTTGTCTGGCCGTTCTCCAAACTGGCGTCTTCGGGCAGGGCGTTGGCGTGAACGAACATCTGTAAATGTTTGTATCGGCGCAGGTCGAGCGAGGTGTTTTTGTAGACGGCACGGGCGTCGCCGGAGGCCAGATCCGTGATAGTCATGGCAAGTGCCTGTTCGTTCTCTTGAAGAATCTGGCTTTGGCCTGGGTCGACGACGCGACTGATACCGGGCGGAATGACGTAGTTCACCGGGGTCTTGTCTGTGTTTTCTTCAAAATTGACGGCTGCGACGCTGAGTTGTCCGCTCGTGGCTGGAGCTTGTCCTGTGTACAGGGCCTGTTCGTAGTTGCGCCATTCACCACGTACAAGGTTGAGGGTGGCAAAACGAAGAACGACCGGATTGCGGAAATTGGTGAGGAACATACGCATGAAACGGACACTTGTGAAATCGTTGATGTTACCTTCACGTGACTCGTACTGGTCGACAGGTATGCGGAAGAGGTACCACGTGATTTCGCGCGTGGAGTCATTGCGGAGCTTGACGTTGTTCGTGCGTTTGTCTACAATAAAGTTCTCGCCTACGTTCATCCGGTCGGGCGACAGCTTGACGTGATATTGGTAATACTTTTCGTATTCATTCAGCGTGTAGTCTTGGTTGATGTCGTCGACGTCAGGCGTGGTTTTATAGGTCGTGCTGTATGATTCCGGAGAGTGGTCGGAGTCAACAGAGTTGCCATTCGGATTGTTGATATATTTGTAGCGGTCGAGGATGGAGCGCTCTTCACGGTCGTAGTCGGAGCCGCGGAAGTAGTGATACTTGTCGCCTGACGGATTGTCGTAGATGGAATCGTAAACGGCTTGGCTGACACGTCCTTGTATTTGTTGGAGATAGTTCTGGTATGTCGAAAAACGGGCTTCCTCAGAACTGCTGAGGCCGTTGTAACCGACGTCTTGCATTTGGCGCGACCCGCTGGATGTGTTGAAGGCATACGTGACTGTGCTTTGGTTGGGAACACGTCCCCATACGGTTTCCGTGTAGTACGCGGGGTCGCCGTCAATGGGCAGGCCGCTTTCGTAGAACATTTTGCCGTCTTTGAGTACGTCCTCGCTGATTTCGCCAAGGTTGAAATAGAGGTCTCCGGAGTTGTCTGTGCCGTTCTCTCGTGAGTGGATGAACGGGTCCATCAGCCAGAATTCGATGTATTCAATGTTGGCTGTCTGGAAATCGCTCGTCTCGATGCGGCGCATCATTCCACCCCAACGACTTTGCGGATTGGATAACCGTCCCTGGCTGTTGAGGTTGGGGTCGAGATTGTAGGGGCCACGTTCTGTGGGATAGAAAGCTACGTTGAGCACTTCCATAGTCGAGGCCTCCTGATAGTTGAGGTCTTTGTTTGGATAGATTTCCCGTTTGTAGACTTCGCGAACGTAAGGGTCGGAAAGTTGGTTGAGGTCGCTTTTGATATGAGCGGGAGTAAGCGATGAGGATCGGCGTGTGAAAAGCGGATCGATGTTATACCATGCCATGAGGGCGCGGTTGTATCCGTAGCGGACGTCGTTGGTCAGCTGGGATTCCGGGAAAAATGACGGGCAAGAGCTGAGCGTCCATTCACGGGGGTCGGAAATGTCTATGTCGTTACTTGTGTTTTCGAAATCGTCGATATAAGAGGCATTGCCTTGTGCTCCTCTGTTTTTCCCAGCTATGAGCTGTGCGACCTCACCTGTGAAATTGATTGTTGATGGTGCTGTACAATGAAGCAGAGGAAGCTTGTCGAGCAGGTTCGTGAGCCACTGGCTTTGTTGCTTCCACGACAGGTTGAATCCCCATATCGTGTTGTTGAGCGGTTCGCTGCCCATAGCGACTTTGGTGGTAAGGGGTTGCTCGCCAAGGTGCATGAAAGTTCCTCCGATTTGGAAGTTCTTCGAAAAATCATACTGCCAGTTCAATCCGAACATAGTTTTGCGCACCATTCCATAGTCGGTGTTGCTTTCGAGGCTTACGTTGACAGGTGTACCTGCGTCGATGATGCTTTGGTTGATGATTTTGACCGTCCCCATGCTGTAATCGACAGTGTAGTCAACGTTTTCGGTCAGAATGGAGCCTCCGGCTGTGACGACAACGGAGCCTTCTGGGATATTTGAGGCGCCCAGTTGGATTTCGCCCGCCGATGACGCTTGATATTGTCCGGATATGGTATATTTGTTCTTTTCGGCAATTTGTTTGGCGATAGTCTTTGTGGAATCGTATAACTCTTGGAAGATAAACTTGTCTGCGATGACGTCATTGCCGATAGCACGGCGCAGGCCTTCGCCGAAGGGCTCTACCATGGGGAAATAAACACGTCCGATCGTGTCGTTGATGGTGTAGCCAGGGACATAGTCGAAGTAACCGTTTGGATTTGTTTTGTTGTTGTTATCCAAGCGGTCGAGGCCTACAAGGGTGAGTATCTTCCGATCTTTTAACGTCGGGTCTGGCAGGTAGGAAAGGTAGACACCCGTCGTGTCGCTTAGGTATTTAATGTTGAGGCGGAACTGATCTTTTTTCACGGAATACGCGCCAAGGGAGTAGACGTTCTTCATCATCAGATCCCAGTTCCCCATGTCTGGTGTATTGGCTGTGTTTTTCAGCGCTTTGACAAAGAGTGCCTGTGTGTTGTCTTTGATGTTGCTTGACAGTTCACCGACTTGGTAAGTCTGACCACGATAGGTGTATTCGAATGCGACGGCTAGGACTTGGTCTGGTTGCAACGTTGTTTTCAGCGAAATGTAGCCCAATGCCCGGTTGATGCTGTATTCCGAGCCGGAGAGCAGGCGGGCGTTGCCCAGTTTTTCATAGTCTGTTCCGCCAGAAAGACCAGCGCCGTCAAGGACGCTGTTGGTTTGCGTAATGTCGCGTGCAGCGGCATAAGCGGTCGTAGCTGTGGTATACAGGTTGTTGGCAGCGTTTGAAGGAAGCCCCGTTCCGCCTGTACCTGTCCATATCGGGTTACTGATTTTGTCGCTTTCTGCCAAGTCTGTAAAGGCAACGACGTTACGAGTATTTGTGGATGTTCCCGTCTTGTTCGTGACCCACACTTCTATGCGATTGATATTGATGCCCGACATGATGTTCGGGATGTGGCGCATGTTCTCGTCGTAGTGGTCGCGGAAGTATTGTGCGAGGAAGAAATGGCGGTTCTCTTCGTAGTCGTCTGCCGAGAATTCGTAGTTTGTCAATTGTACGCCTCCTTTTGAAGAAACGCTTTGGCTACTTGATTTTTTTTGTGAAACCACGGCTTGCAGTTTGAGCTTGCCAAATTGCAAATCAGTCCGGACACCGAAAAGAGACGATGCACCCCGGATGAGCGACGAGTTCGTCGGCATCGACACATTGCCGGCCTCTACGAGCTTGATGATTTCGTCTTCCTTGCCTTCGTAACGTAATTTGAGGCTTTGGGCGTCGAAGTCGAATGTTGACTCGGTGTTGTAATTGAAGTTAAGGTTAACTTTATCTCCCACCTTTCCTGTGACGTTCAGGTTCACCTGTTCGTCGAAGTCGAAGCCAAAGACTTTCCGGTTGCGTTCTGCCAATGACGGATTATCAACTTTACGTGTATTGGCTCCGATTTTCAGTTCTGCCGAGCCTTGTGTCTTGATTTGTACTCCGCCTGGACCAAAGATTTTTTCTGCTGGCCCGAGGTTGAATTTCATATCCGTGAAGTCGAATTTGTCTTTACCTTTTGAATTGGCAAACTCTTCTTCGTTCTTTTGCCGGTAGTACGCCTGTAAAGAACGGCGCATAGTCCATTCTTGGTATTCCTCGGCTGTCATATAGAATGGTGCTTCGAGGAACGATTGTCCCAGTTTCGTGCCGACTTTGTACGTATTTGTGGTTTCGTCGTAAGTCGTCTCTGAACTTAGGTTTTCGGGGTCTTTCAGATCGGGGAGCTTGTCTTTCAGATCTTCTTGTGTACGCGCAACTGTACGTTTTACGTTCGCTCTTGGCGTCGTTGTAGTGTCGGGAGGGGTGGCCGGGATTTCCTGTCCGCGTGGGTCGGGCGCAGCGTCCCCGTGAAGTATGGGGAGCCACGGCGTGGCTGAAAGGCAGGCAAAAGTGTATAGGCCTGCTGCTATCAGCAACGCGTGACGCATGAGTGGTTGGACTGGAAATTTCATTGACTGATGAGAAAAAACTGGTTACAGCATTTTAAGTGCCTGCTTGATGATTTGTTCGACAGGGAGAGACGGTTCGTTTTTTGCGATAGCCATCACAGTCTTTTGGACGGCCGCAGATGGAAAGCCCAACATGGTCAGGGCGGCGACAGCCTCTTCGAAAACTTCTTTGCTGCTTGAGTTCAATGTGCTTCCAGCCGAGATGTCGGAACTGCCTACTGACAATGCGATTTTGTCTTTTAGCTCTACGATGATACGCTGGGCGGCTTTCGGCCCGATACCTTTTACGCTTTTCAGCAGGCGTTCGTTTTCTGTCCGAATAGCATCGCAGAGTTCGGCGGGAGTAAAAGCCGAGAGCACCGTGCGCGCTGTCTGGCCTCCTATGCTCGACACGCCAATAAGCATCAAGAAGAGTTCGCGCTCTTGCCGTGATGCGAATCCGTACAGTTGGTAGGCATCTTCGCGTATTGCCTCATAGACGTACAAGCGGGCTTCTTTCTTGCCTTGTATGGCTGAGTATGTATTAAGCGAGATGAACAGTCCGTAGCCTACGCCGTTGCAGTCGATGACTGCTTGTGTCGGAGAGAGTTCGGCCACTGTCCCCCGGATGTATTCAATCATTTTTTGCGTGTGTCTGCTGGTCCTTTCCTTTTTGTTCAAACGGCCGGAACGCTGCTTTATTGTGCGGGACGCGCCACTTCTTTATGCCTCTTCTTTTTTCTTTCTTTTCTGTGGAGTTGCTTCTTCACCTTTGAGCGTGGGCAGACTGAGCTTGTATTTCACGGCCAGACAGCGGATGAGAATGACGGTGCCGCCACACATGCAAGAGGTGACGATCTCGTCGCAACCGTAATAACGGCATATAATATATGCCGCTCCACCGATAACACAGGCTAGGGCATAGATTTCCTTGCGAAAGATAAGTGGAACTTCGTTGATGAACACGTCGCGCAGCATTCCGCCTGCTGCGCCGGTCATTGTTCCCATGATGATGGCTGTCCACCATGGCAGTCCGCATTGGAGTGTCTTTTCAATGCCTACGATAGTGAAAAGTGCCAATCCTATGGTGTCAAAAAGGAACCACGTCACTTCTTGCCGGATCAGTTGCTTGCCGAAAATGAGTACCCATAGCAAGGCCAGTGCCGAACATATGAGGTAGAACGAATTGGTCATCCAAAACGGTGTGAGGCCGAGCATGACGTCGCGCATGGTTCCGCCGCCGACAGCTGTGGTCAGTCCGACAACATAGGCGCCGAACAGATCGAAGTGCTTGGCCGAGGCCAGACGGATGCCGGAAATGGCGAATGCGAATGTTCCGACGAAGTCCAGAATCTGAGTGAACGTAGGGAGTTCTAGGGCGGAGGCTATTTCGATGGCCATGATGAAAGGATGGAGGTTTTAGGGGTTTACTACGTTAGTAGGATGTCCGTTCATAAAATTACGGATGTTGTCGGCAATGGTCTCAATGAGGCGTTGGCGCGCTTCGAGCGTGGCCCAGCCGATATGGGGGGTGATGTAGCAATGTGGGGCGGTCAGCAGGGGATGGTCGGCACGGGGTGGTTCTTCTGAGAGGACGTCGCAACAGTAGGCTCCAAGACGTCCTGTTCGCAGGGCGTCAGCTACGGCAATGTCGTCGATGAGCCTGCCGCGCGCTGTGTTCAGTAGAAGCATGCCTTGGCGGCATCCCGCGAGGAGCTCTGCGTTGACGAATGCCTGGTTTTCGGCTGTCAAAGGACAGTTCAGACTGACAACATGGCTCTCTCTGAAAAGGTTGTCGATGCTTGTCGGCATGACGTATTCAGGAAGTGAGTCCTGGGATTTTGACGTGTAGGCGATGATGTTCATCCCGAAAGCGTGGGCGAGGCGAGCCACAGCACTGCCGATATGGCCGAAACCGATAATGCCCATTGTCTTACCGCAGAGCTCTGTGAGCGGTTCGTTCCAGCAACAGAAGTCCTTGCTGCGGGTCCACATACCTGCACGGTTGGCTGCGGCATATTCTCCCACATGACTGGTGGCTTCAAGCAGGAGGGCCATTGTCAGCTGGGCAACGCTTTCGGTACCGTATCCGGCAGCGTTGCAGACTGTGACGCCGTGCGCACGGGCTGCGCGGATGTCGACCACGTCGTATCCGCTGGCAGCCACACAGACTAGGCGCAGGCGGCTGAGCCGATCGAAATGCTCTGCTGTCAGACGGGTCTTATTGACGATGAGGATGTCAGCTTCGCGGGCACGTTGGACAATGTCTTCCGGCCTCGTGCGGTCGTAGGCGGTGAAGTTTCCGAATTGTTCGAATAGTGTCCATTCCGTGTCGCCGGGGTTGAGTGTGTAACCGTCGAGAAAAACGATGTTTATGGGGGTAGTCGTTTTAGTCATTGGGGATTGAATTTGAAAGTCAAAGTGCCTACGGGTTCTTCGTATCGTGCTCCTTGCGCGCGGTAGTAGGCTATGATGGTGTATTCGTTCTCTGTCTGATAGTAGTCGCCTTCAGCCGGAGCCGTAAATCCCGTGCCGGGCTGCTCGTGGGGGACGAAGAGATATTGGTAGCTGTAATAACCTAGTTTCAGAAGCGGGGCGGCTGTGTAGCACCCAGACGCTTCGTCGTATGTCATGCGCCATTGGGCGTCGAGCCTGTCGTCTGTCCAGTTCCCGTTCAGGTAATAGTCGCCGTCGTCGCGTCGGGGCGTATTGAGGGCAAAGTGAACGAACACATAGTCAGCCTCTGTGTCGGAGTCGGCACCGTCCGTAGTGCGGATGACGCTGAGGCCGTCTTGGTCTTCGTCATAAAGATAATTGCGGCGGGGTTCGTCGACGAAAAGCGTGGCGTGGTAGTATGGGTCGAACCAACGAATGTTGTCGACGCCGAAATTGCCACGACGTGTACTGAGTAGTTCAAATTTCCGGTATTCGTTACCGGCAGGGAATATGAGCTCGCGCGAATGCTCCCAAAGGAGGGCGGAGGGTGCCACAGCGGTCGCATTGGGGCGGATAACCGCGTTGTCATAACGGCGGTTTTGAAGGACGACGATGCTCAGCTCTTTGCGAGGTTCGCGCACGTTGAGTTGATTGAAATTCAGCCTGACCGTGAGTTGCTGGTGGCTATCGTTGCGGTCGATTTCCGTATCTGTCGACGCTGTGGCGGAAATGGTTACTTTGGGATTCACCACCGTGAAGAAAGCTTGTGCCACCGGTTGAGGCTCACCCTCTGTGTCGTCGATGAGGGTGAGCTTATAGTTTCCGGCTAAGGTGATGCCTATTCGTTCATTAGGCAGGCGCAGGGCGTAGTGGGTATATTGTTGCATGGTGTTCAGGCTCTGTGTCTCTTGGTCGATAGGCTCCTCGCCATTGTTGCCTGACAGGTAGTCGCTTTCAAAGAGATCCTCACTCACGTTCCAGTCTGCGTCGCAGTGCTCGATGCGATAGAGAAAGCGGTGGTATTCATGCGAGAGGTAGTCGAACTCCACCGCAATGTGTTCGCCGCTGCTTAATTCGATGATGGGGGGGGCCGTAGGGCGTTCGGCTACGAACGTGCGCAGTGTCCGTATGCTACTGGAAAATGGAGTGTTGCGTTGAGCTTTCATGGTGAAGGCCAGCGCGCAGATTGTCAGTGTGATGAGAACCTTGGCTTTCATGGCGAGCAAAGTTAGAAATAAAAACCGGAACTGCGAAACTTGACTCCTGTCCTGCTTGCAGAATACGGAGAAAAACATATACCTCGTGAGGCAGAACAGGAACTGCGGCAGTCTTTCCTGTCACAGTTCCTGTTCTGCCTGTTACTGTTCTTGTTTTTCTCGAAGCAGGATATGAAAAAAGCGCCCGCATGGACGGGGCGTTTGATAGATAGGCGGAGGTCCTCAGACTGTTATTCGTCGCGGGAGCCGCCGAGGAACATCAGAATATAATAGACCAGCGTAGCCAGCGAACCGAGGGTTGCCACGACGTAGGTATATGCAGCACTGCGCAATGCGCTGACGGCCATACTGTGATTGCGTGGCGACGTGATGCCGGCAGTTTCAAGCCATGCGCATGCCCTGCGGCTGGCGTCGATTTCAACTGGCAGCGTGATGAAGCTGAACAGTGTGGTCAGCGCGAAGAGAACAATTCCGAACAGCAGAACACCGGGAAACATGTTGATGGTGAAAACGCCGATGAGTAGTATCCATTGCACCCAATTGGACGCAAACGAGACAACCGGCACCAGCGCGGAGCGCATTTGGAGCGGCGCGTAGGCCCGGGCATGTTGCACGGCGTGGCCGCATTCATGGGCTGCGACGGCAGCTGCGGCTATGCTGTTTGACTGATAGACCGATTCGCTCAGGTTGACGGTTTTGTTGACCGGATTGTAATGGTCGGTGAGATGTCCGGGGGTGGATGTAACCGTCACATCGTAGATACCGTTGTCACGAAGCATTTTTTCGGCTACTTCGCGTCCGGTCAGGCCGGAGTCGACAGGGACGGCAGAATAGCGCTTGAACTTGCGTTGCAGGCTGGCCTGTACGGCATAACTGGCCAGTGCGAAGACGATGAAGATAATCCAATAGGAAATCATACGTATAATGTAGGTGAAACAAAGCAGCCGGTTGGGCGCTTAGGTCCGACCGGCTGGTGGAAAGTCATAAACCAGCTCGTGCGGTCAATAGTTCTCAGCACGTACTTGGAAGTAGCTTTGAGGATGTGCACAGACGGGGCATACGTCGGGCGCTTTCTTGCCCACGACGATGTGGCCGCAGTTGCTGCACTGCCAGATGCAGTCGCCGTCTTTCGAGAAAACAAGTCCTTTTTCAATGTTGGACAGCAGTTTGCGGTAGCGTTCCTCGTGTTCTTTCTCGATGGCACCGACCATTTCGAAGAGGTCGGCGATATGGTCGAACCCTTCCTCACGCGCGTCTTTTGCAAAGCGGGCATACATGTCGGTCCATTCGTAGTTCTCACCCTCGGCGGCGTCTTTCAGGTTGGCCTCGGTGCTGCCGATACCGTCATGGAGCAACTTGAACCAGATTTTGGCGTGTTCCTTCTCGTTGTTGGCAGTCTCCTCGAACAGAGCAGCAATCTGGACATATCCGTCCTTCTTGGCTTTCGAGGCGTAGTAGGTGTATTTGTTGCGGGCCATGGATTCGCCGGCAAAGGCTTCCATGAGGTTCTTTTCGGTCTTGCTTCCTTTAAGTTTGTCCATTGTCTTAGTTATTTTAAGTGGTCTTTGGCAAAAGTACGATATTATTTTCTAATTGGCCTTGCGCTGTGAGTTTTATTCGTCTTTTTTTTGTTTTATAATCAATTAGGGTAAAAAGCCGGCCGCAGGCGGGGGCTGTTTTGTTTTTTATGCCTAAATTTACGGCTAAATACGTACAACACAATAAATGACAGAGAAGTTATGGAGGGAAATAGGAGTCTGGTGACGATTGCCAACCTGACGCGCGACAAGATAGAGTATTTGATAGAAATGGCGGCGGAGTTTGAGAAACATCCGAACCGCCGTCTGTTGGAAGGGAAAGTTGTGGCGACCTTGTTTTTCGAGCCGTCTACACGGACGCGCCTGTCGTTTGAGACGGCTGCAAACCGCTTGGGAGCACGGGTGATTGGCTTTACCGACCCGAAAGTAACAAGTTCATCGAAAGGGGAGACACTGAAAGATACACTCAAAATGGTGAGTAATTATGCCGACGTCATTGTGATGCGGCACTATCTCGAAGGAGCCGCACGCTATGCCAGCGAGGTGACGCCTACTCCTGTGGTGAACGCCGGAGACGGAGCTAATCAGCACCCTTCGCAGACGATGCTCGATTTGTATTCCATCAAGAAAACGCAAGGCACGCTGGAAAACCTGCACATCTATTTGATCGGTGATTTGAAGTACGGGCGCACAGTCCATTCGCTCCTGATGGCGATGCGCCATTTCAATCCCGTATTTCATTTTGTGGCGCCGGCAGAGCTGGCCATGCCCGATGAATACAAGCTTTACTGTCGGGCTCACGGCATCCGTTTCGTTGAAGACAGCCGCTTCGACGAGGAGAGCATCACAGAGGCCGACATTCTTTATATGACGCGTGTGCAGCGTGAGCGTTTTTCTGACCTGATGGAATATGAGCGTGTGAAAGACACTTACATCCTGCGCGCCTCCATGCTGGGGAAAGCAAAACCTAACATGAAGATTCTTCACCCGTTGCCGCGCGTGAACGAGATAGCCTATGACGTCGATGATGATCCGCACGCTTACTATTTCGACCAAGCGCGCAACGGACTCTATGCGCGTGAGGCTATTATCTGTGATGTCCTCGGCATAACCCTTGCCGACGTGAAAAGTGACCAGACCATCATTCGTTAGTCTTTCAAAAACGGAAAAGTATGAAAAGAGAAGAGTTGTTAGTGGCAGCCATCCAAAACGGGACCGTCATTGATCATATACCACCCGCAAAAATCTTTGAGGTCGTCAACTTGCTTCACCTCGAAAATGTGAAAACCTCGATTATGGTGGGGATTAACCTGAAAAGCCATAAGATGGGGCAGAAAAGCATCATTAAAATAGCAGACAAATACTTTACGGATGCTGAACTGAATCAGTTGAGCGTGGTGGCGCCGAACGTCTCGCTGTGCATTATCAAAGACTATGAAGTCGTTGAGAAAAAAGAGGTGGAGCTTCCTGACGTCATCCGCGGTGTAGTCAAGTGCGGAAACCCGAAGTGTATCACGAATAACGAGCCAATGGCTACTGTATTCCAAGTCGTCGACAAAGAACAGGGCATTATCCAATGTGCTTATTGTGAGAAAGAGCAGAACATAGATCACGTCAAACTATTATAATAATGAGTATGGAACGAGATAACAAGGTCTTCGGTCTGGTAGAAGAAGAATACCAACGTCAATTGCGGGGCATAGAGCTGATCGCTTCGGAAAACTTTGTGAGCGATGAGGTCATGGTGGCCATGGGTTCCTGCTTGACCAACAAATATGCCGAAGGCTATCCGGGAAAACGCTATTACGGCGGGTGTGAGGTCGTAGATAAGGTTGAGAGCTTGGCCATCGAGCGGGTGTGCCGTTTGTTCGGTGCAGAATATGCCAACGTACAGCCTCACTCGGGTGCCCAAGCCAATGCTGCCGTTTTTTTGGCATGTCTGAAACCCGGCGACACATTTATGGGGCTGAACTTGGAGCAGGGTGGCCATCTTTCTCACGGTTCGCGTGTAAATACGTCCGGCATTCTTTACAATCCAATTGGCTATAATTTGAACCGCGAGACAGGGCGTGTTGACTATGATGAGATGGAGCGGCTGGCTCAGGAACATCGTCCGAAACTCATTATCGGTGGCGGTTCGGCCTACTGTCGCGAGTGGGATTATGCCCGAATGCGACAGATTGCAGACAGCGTTGGAGCCCTATTCATGGTAGACATGGCTCATCCGGCCGGACTTATTGCCGCAGGCTTGCTTGATAATCCAGTCCGTTATGCCCATATCGTTACCTCAACGACACATAAGACGTTGCGCGGCCCGCGTGGTGGCATCATTCTCATGGGGGAGGATTTCGAGAACCCTTGGGGAGAAAAAACGAAGAAAGGCGAGATCAAGATGATGAGCCAATTGCTTAACAGTGCCGTATTCCCGGGGATTCAGGGCGGTCCCTTGGAGCATGTCATTGCCGCCAAAGCCGTGGCTTTCGCTGAGGCGTTGGATCCTGCGTTCAAGGAATACGCCGCGCAAGTAAAGAAGAATGCTGCCGCTTTGGCCGACGAACTCATGAAAAGAGGATTCACGCTGGTCAGCGGAGGAACGGATAATCATTGCGTGCTGGTCGATTTGCGCAGCAAGTATCCTGACCTGACAGGTAAGGTGGCTGAAAAAGCTTTGGTGCAAGCAGACATCACGGTGAACAAGAACATGGTGCCGTTCGATACGAGGAGTGCTTTCCAGACGTCAGGTATTCGTTTGGGAACTCCGGCCGTAACCACGCGTGGCCTTAAAGAGGACAAAATGGCCTTGATCGCAGAGCTTATTGAGGAAGTGCTCAATGCCCCCGAAGACGAGAATATCATTGCCACAGTCCGTACGCGTGTCAATGAGATGATGCGTGCTTATCCTCTCTTTGCATGGTGAAATAGGTGTAAAACATGTCCATTGAAACAGTTTTGTAGTAAAAACGCGCCGAAAAGTGGTTTTAATCGTTAATATCTATTGATAAAATAGAATAACTGAAATTTATGACTACCTTTGCAGCCGAAAATGCAAATAAATAGACATAGTAAAACTAAAAACACTATTATGTTACAAGAGAAAGCAGGCGAAGCTGCCGGAAAGATTTGGAATGCTCTCAACGACAACGGAGGAGAGCTCAGTGTGAAAGATTTGAAGAAAGTGACGAAGTATCGTGCTGACAAGGATCTTTATATGGGTCTGGGCTGGTTGCTTCGTGAAGACAAGATTACTACCGAAGAAATTACGGGCGATGTGCTCGTGAAATTGAAATAAGTCTTGTTGAGATATAAGTACGCAGGGCGCTTCTACGGAAGCGCCCTGCGTGCATCTATGCCTCTGTCCGCAGATATGGATTATATTTGCGTTCGTAGCTGATGTGCGTGGCCGGGCCGTGGCCGGGATATACAGTCGTCTCCGGTGGCAGGGTGAGGATGCGTGAGCGCAGAGCATCGACAAGGACAGGCCCGTTTCCGCCGGGCAGGTCGGTGCGGCCAATGCTGCATTGGAAGAGGCTGTCGCCGCTGAAAAGCACGCCTTCTTCCGCACAGTAGAAGCAGACGCCGCCTGGTGTGTGGCCCGGTGTCTCAATCACGGCGAGTTGGTGTGTGCCGAATGTGACGATGTCGCCATTTGCCAGTTTCGTTCCAACTGGTGGAAGGCTCCACGTGCTTTCTTGCCCTAGTATGGAACTTGTCTGCTGTGCTGCCTGCGCGTAGAGTGGCATGTCTGCCGCGTGCATTTCTGGACGTAAGCCATAGGTGCGGTTGATGAACTCTACACCGAAGATGTGGTCGAAATGGGCATGCGTGCAGATAAGGTGTCTTGGCGTGAGCCTTTCAGTGAGGATGTATGAACAGATTTCGTCTTGCTCTTCTGGTGTCAGGGCACCGCAGTCGATGATGACAGCTTCGCCCGTAGAGTCAGAGACAACGTAGCAGTTCTCTGCGATCATGTTGACGGTGAACGTTTTTATCTTTATCATGGCTCTTTGTTAACAAGTTATTCGAGCATTACATAGACTACACGTTTTGTTTCGAAAAAGTCTTCTTCGAAATAGTCTTTCAGGTCCCATGTCATGGCGCGTTTCCCGAAAGGGTGAAGTTCCTCGTTGAGATTACCGCCTTTTAAGCAGAGTAATCCGTTGGGAACGGAGTTGTGTTGTTCCCGGCTGATGTTCTTGCGCACCAATCGGCACATCTCTTCAAGGTTCATCACAGCGCGGTTGACAACGAAGTCAAATTTCCGTTTTTCCTCTTTGACATTCTCGTGAGCGAAGGTTACGTTCGTGAGGCCTATGGCCCGTGCCACTTCTTGTGCGACGCGAATTTTTTTCCCTATACTGTCGACGAGGTGGAACGTGACGTCCGGAAAAAGGATGGCCAAGGGGATACCCGGGAAGCCGCCTCCCGTGCCTACGTCCATGACAGACGTTCCCGGGCGGAAAGAGATCACCTTGGCCAAGCCGAGAGAGTGGAGCACATGGTGTAGGTAGAGATTGTCGATATCTTTGCGGGAGATCACGTTGATCTTCTGATTCCAATCGGCATAGAGTGCGCCAAGTGCACTGAATTGTGCCAACTGTGCCTCAGTCAGGTTGGGGAAATACTTGGTGACAAGTTCAATTCCAGTCGGGTGTGTACACATTTATATATATAATAATTGTAAGTTCAAGTGGATAGCGTCGTTTGAGTTGCAAAGATAGTGCAAACGAATGGAAGGCGCGCCGAAGGCTGCTGGATTTCTATGGAGTGTTGCCATGTGTTGTTTGTTTGGTTGCAGAAGGATTTCTAATAGGCGAAAGCATGACGGAAAGCCGTAGGGGTTTGACATGGCTTGCAGACCGGCTGATGAAAATTATGGCAGTGGTAGTCAACGGTTCCTTCACGGCATGAAGTAGCCTTTGACAAGGTGGCGAGTCCTTTCATCCCATCATTGTCTTTTTGTGTCAGATTTGCGAGCTTTCCCTCCGAATACTGTCAGCTGCCCCCGAGCCTCTGTCAACAAGCGACAGTCCTGACAGTTTGAAGAAAAAAGCGGATTCTGACGGCGGCGTGGTACGCTATTTGTTGCTTTTCCAACAACCATTCAATATACAAGTATTATGATTTCAGAAAAGTTACAGGACGCAATCAATGAGCAGATATCGCGTGAGCTTTGGTCTGCCAACCTTTATTTGTCGATGGCCTTCTATTTTGACATGGAAGGATTCAACGGTTTCGCCAGTTGGATGAAGAAACAGTCACAGGAAGAAACTGAGCACGCCCACACGATGGCAGACTATCTTATCAAGCGAGGTGGGAAAGCGCGTGTCGGTCAAGTGGATGCTGTGCCCGAGGTGTGGAAATCACCGCTCGAAGTCTTCGAACAGGTTTACGAGCATGAGTGCAAGGTGTCGCGTTGGATTGACGATCTGCTCGACCTTGCCATCGCCGAAAACGACAAGGCCACGCAAGATTTCCTTTGGACTTTCGTTAGGGAGCAGGTAGAAGAAGAGGCTACGGCCTCTGGCATAGTCGACCGCATCCGCAAGATGGGTGACACTGCCATCTTCAATCTCGACCAGCAATATGGGGCACGTGCTTAACTCGTCAGCCTCGCTATGGTCCTGACGTGATCTTCCACTTTCAGCCAGCCTGATGGTTGGGAGAGCGAAAAGCGTAAGCCTCCGCAGAGATTATATTTCTGCGGAGGCTTACGCTTTTTATGGAGGGAGTGTGGGCGTATTTCAAACCGTTCGGAGAGATTGCCGTCACGAGACCTTGATTTCGTCTATGTTTACCAGTTTATTCACGATGGCGTAGATGGTCAGCCCCGCCACGGAGCGAATCTGCAACTTGCGCGCGATGTTCTTACGGTGCGTCAGCACAGTGTTCAGTGAGATATAGAGTTGTTCAGCTGTCTCTTTGTTCGTCATCCCCTTGACCACACAGGCCACCACTTCCCGTTCCCTCTCACTGAGTTCCTCGCGTCCCGATGAACCGTCAGTGACAGAGGTGTGCGGGCGACCTGGTTGGCAGGCAACCTTTTGTTCCAGCAATTCAACGGCCGGTACAAACAGGAGGTTTTCGACCTCACAGTGCGTGAAGAGGTCCTTTTCGCAGTTGAAAATGTCGAAGAGTACAGCGTTCAGCAGATTGGCGTCGCCCTGCGGGACGTAATATCTGATGATGATGTTTTTGAGCTCTTGCAGCTTTTTGTTGATGTTTTCATGGTTGCGTGCGAATTGCGCGATTTCGTATCCTCCGGTCTTTTCACCGGCCAGCAGGCGTTCGACATAGGTGAATATCTTCCGGTTTTCGAGTTCCATGTGGGCGCGCACCTCATTCATGTAGGCGTCATAGAATTTGAGAATCAGTAGAGCCACGTCGTCACGTTGCGAGCAGTCGAGAGCTTCAAGCAACTTGCGGCGTATGGCGGGCAGTTCGAACCCCAGAAAGTAATCGTGTGCTTGGCGGAGGTAGGACATCAACGAACTTACCGATATCCTTCCGGCGTGGAGGGCGACTCCAGGATCACCGCTTTTGATATAATTTGCCACGACGAGAAAAGTGCCACAATCGACTCCTGCTTCGTCGCAGACTTCTTTGATTGTTTTCTCTCCGAATCCTAACGAAATGCCGAAACGACTGAGCATTTGAAGCAGGTGAAACTCGTCACTGATTACGTCGCTCATCCGGTCCGTCTCTTTATAGTTGCTTACGGTCATTGCATATATATTCTTTATGTCGTACAAAGGAAGTGATTTCCCGTCAATCAGGCAATCACTATTAGTGGGTATTGTATATGAAAGCGAGGGTAGCGTTTTGGTTTGTAACTGCCGTTTTTTATGAAGATTTCATGTTTTTTTTGTATTGTAGGCGCCTTGCAACCCGTGTACTTTTGCAAAAAGTTTTAACAGTACACGTATGAAGTTAATCACAACGACATTAGGTGGAGTCTTGCTTGGGGCTGCCTTGGGTGCTGTCCCAGCTACGGCTCAGACGCAGAAAGAGGAAGAGAGAGAGACAAAGTCGCGTTTCCAAGTGGGCGGCTATGCAGAAATAGCCTACACTCGTAATTTTTATAGCGACAATGTATATAAGTACCAGCCTAACCGTGTGGAGAGCAACCGGAAAAGTCATGGCAGGTTCGACGTTCCTCATGCCGTAGTCTATCTTTCTTATGATTTTGGAAAAGGGTGGAAAATGGCAAGCGAAATCGAATTCGAACATGGTGGTTCTGGCGGAGCTTTCGAAAAAGAGACGGAAGAAGGTGGAGAATGGGAGCAGGAGACCGAGAAAGGTGGAGAAGTCGAGCTGGAGCAGCTTTGGATTCAAAAAACCTTTTGGCCTGAGCTGAACGTGAAGATCGGACATGTCGTGGTGCCTGTCGGACTGACCAATGCCCACCACGAGCCGACGGAATACTTCACTGTCTATCGTCCCGAGGGCGAGGCCACAATTTTCCCCTGCACGTGGCATCAGACCGGCGTCAGTCTGTGGGGCCGCCATGGCGCGTGGCGCTATGAGGCCCAGTTCCTCGCCGGTCTTGATGCTCTTCAATTTTCGACGACGAACTGGATTCAGAACGGAGCACATTCTCCCTATGAGTTCGATGTGGCCAACAAATATGCCGTCGCCGCCCGCGTGGACAATTACTCCGTGCCGGGACTCCGTCTCGGTTTGAGTGCCTATTACGGGCACAGTATTAATAATACGTATGAGACCATGACAGGTGCTCACTATCAGGTTAAGGGTGCCGTAGCCATTGGCTCGTTTGATTTCCACTACGATGCGCACAACTGGATTGTGCGTGGCAGCTTGGACTACGGACATCTTTCTGACGCTGAGCACATCAATGCGATCAATGTCAACCAGCCTACCAACTCACCCAACGCACGGTCGCACGTGGGCGACGAGGCCATGGCCTTCGGCGCCGAGGTGGGCTATGACTTTTTCTCGCAGGTGAAGAAACTCCGCGAGGGGGGACAGCGGATGTTCCTGTTTGCCCGCTATGAATACTACGACAGCTACCATCCCGCCACAAGTGTGACAATCGACTACCCTTATACCGAGAAGCATCGCATGGCTGTCGGTTTGAACTACTATCCCCTGCCGGAAGTGGTCATCAAGGGAGAGTTCTCGCACCGTTTCCTTCACAGCCAGTACGACAACGAGCCTTCCGTCTCGCTTGGTGTGGCGTATGCTGGCTTTTTCACGAAATAAAATCATACCAATCATTTATTTAACCCGCTTTACATTATGAACAAAGTATTCAGAAAATCATTGCTTGCCGTCTTTGCCGGCGTGTTGAGTTTCGGTTTGGTGTCGTGCAGTGATGACGAAAATCTGTCGTCACCCGATCCCGGCGCTCTCACGGCCGACGAACAGGAAATCAAAGCTTTTGCCGAACAGTATCTGGACGCTACGCTTTATCCCACCTATCGGATGCTGGCAGACAGCACAGCTATCCTTGCAGACCAACTCATGGCCATGCGCGACAAGGTCCTGAACGGCGGCACTGTCACACAGGACGAAATTGACGCGGCGTGTACCGTTTTTCTCCATGCCCGTGCCAATTATGAAACGAGCGAGGCGTTCCTCTTCGGCGCTGCTACTGACTTCGGCATCGACCCGCACATCGACACGTGGCCGCTCGACCTCGACATGCTCAAAACTGCGTTGACCAACAACAGCCAGATTGAGGCCATGGCCGGCGAAAACGGCGATGAGTATGCCGGCGTCAACCTCGGTCCTGCTCTTTTGGGGTTCCATGGTATTGAGTATATCCTTTTTCGAGACGGACAGAACCGCACAGCATCCAGTCTCAACAGTCCTGACGCAGATCTGAACAACCTGACAGCCCGTGAGGAACTCATCTATGCCGCAGCTGTGGCTGGCGACCTGCGCAACAAATGTTTCCAGATGGAGGTGGCCTGGGATGTCGACGCTCCGGCCGATCACATCGCCAAGGTCGAGGCTCTCGAATGGCCTTACCAGATGACCAACGGTCTGTCGTATGGAGAGAACATGATGCTTGCCGGTCAGGCTGGAAGCACCTACAATTCGTGGCGACGGGTGAGTGACGCCATCATCCTGAGCGGCTGCATCAACATCTGCGACGAGGTGGGTGAAGTCAAGATGGGAACGCCTCATGGCGGAGTTGAAGGCGTGGCGCAGGACCCTAATTACATCGAGTCGCCGTATAGCTGGAACTCCATCACCGACTTCTACGACAACCTGTGCAGCATTGAGAACAGCATTATGGGCGGACGGCCTGAGCTCCGCGACGAAACCAAGTCCATTTATGCTTACGTCAACAAACGCAACGCCGAACTGGCCGCACAGTTACGGGCAGATATCGACGATGCCAAGGCCAAGATCCGGGCGATGAAGTACCCCTTCGTGCATAACTATACCGACGCGTCGGTCGCTACGGCCATGCAGGCGTGCATGAAACTGTCTGACACGCTGGGCGAGGTGAACACGTATATCCTTAACAACTAAGCGCATCTGTATTTTCCGGGATGCGTTATGGCGTCGCGGAACGGCCAGCTCTTCCCGAAGGAGTGGGCATGGCCGGGCGGGAGAAGGTCTGCCTGTGTGGGTGACTTCTCCTGTCCAATTGACAGAAAGGCAGATGTAGCGACCGTTAATCCTGTCCGGCTGACAGACAAAACGATTGGTAGTGACCGGAATTTTCGCCCGGCTATCTGAATACTCTGGCAGCTTGGATGCAAAGACAAAATGTTTGACTCACTAAAATGAACCTATTGATGAAGAAAAGAAAACTTGCCTTGCCCACGTGGATCGTATTGGCAACGTTCGGGTTGGTGGCTTGCAGCGACGACAATGTCAGCACGCCTCCGGCCGACAACGACGACTATGCCTACGTCGGCAAGGCTGTCGGCAACTTTACGGCTGCCGAATGGTATCCCGGCGGCGAGCTGGGCACGACTGAGAATGTCGGTCATTCGTCATACGAGGACGAGACGCCCGCGGTCACCGCGCAGGGGCTGGGAGAGAGTTTTAAGTTCGGCGAGGCCTTCTTCGAACGCAATTACAACGAGGGCACACCGCCGTTCAATGGACTTGGGCCTGCGTGGATACGCACCTCATGTCAGAGCTGCCATCCTGGCTATGGGCATGGCAAGCGACAGACGCAGTATCAGGCCAACACTTTCGGCAATGGCTACCTCCTTGTTGTTTATGACAAGGACACGAAGGCCTACGTGCCCGAGCTGACCGGCATGCCGCAGACCAAGGCGTCAAGTCCCTTCCTTCCGCCAATCGACGAGAGCGGCATACACATCGACTGGCTTGTGGCCAGCGACGGCGCCTTACCTACGACTTTCCCCGACGGCGAAACGTATGAACTCATCTATCCCGAAGTGACCATCGACCTTGATGCGTTTCACACCGACCCTAAACCGTCGAACTATGAGGTGCGTCTTGAATCGACCATCGGTATCTATGGTACAGGGCTCATTGATGCGATTTCCGAAGACGATCTCAAAGCGCAGTATGAGGCCGAGGCGCAGCTCGGGCTGCCGCTTAATCCCGCCATGTGGGATTCTGTGGCGAACGATTGGGCTGCTACTGCATGGTATAGCGGCTATCCGGCGAACGCCACTGACCGCCGTCCACGTATCAAGCGCTACACGTATGCTTTGAGCCGGGCGACTTTGCAGGATGGTCCTGGCGCGAATGCAATCTGGAATATCACGAATGTCAGCCGTTCCGACCGTCCGAAACTCTATACCACCGATGCGTGGGCCAAGGCCATGTCGGAAAACGAAAATGTGCTGGCTGCCATAGCGGCAGACCCGGAGTCGCCTTATTATGCCGACGGCACGCGTGAGGGTATAGCTGGACGCATTCTTACGTTGCTCTCGCCCAACACTGACCAGTTTGCCGAGGGCGCCACACCAGAGATGAGCGACCGCAACTACTACGAGCTGATGGTTTGGCATCGCGGACTGGCTGTTCCCCGGGCACGTAACCTCAACGATCCACAGGTGCAACGTGGCAAGACGCTTTTTTACGAAATGGGATGTACGACATGCCACCGGCCGTCATGGACAACTGGCGATGACGATTATTGGGCCGACGAGGTGGTCAAGTCGCAAGGAAAACTCCCCGTATACAAGCAGCAGGTCATTTGGCCTTATTCGGATTTTGTGCAGCACCGCCTGTTCATGAAGAATGACATTCGGGCCGACTGGTGTCGGACGACGCCTTTGTGGGGCAGAGGGCTGTCTCTTCAAAATACTGGTGCCGAAGACCGTTTGCACGACTGCCGGGCACGCAACGAGATTGAGGCCATCATGTGGCATGGTTACAGCCGTAAGAGTGAGGCGTTCGGAAGCGCTGAGAAATTCTATAATCTTCCGAAAACCGACCGCGACGCTGTCGTGGCGTTTATCCGTGCCATCTGACGGGAGCCGGACAGCATGATGGGAGGCGAGCGCCCGATCCTGGATTTCCGGGAGGGCCTTGCCTCCTTTTTAGAGACAGAGAGCCGTCTGTTTGCTGGGCGCCGGTGTCCTTTGGCGCGTTGTGACTGAATATCTGTTTCTTGCGCACAGCCTGTAAAAAGCCGGGGCGAAACCAGAGATGCCCGTTGCATAGCGTGTCGTTTTGTCGGTTGCCGTGCCGGAACTGCCGACGTGTGCGCGGGGCATGGCATAGAAGCCACGCAGCATACAGATGGCGTTTTAATAAAAAAGAAATAGCTTATGATTACTTATGAAACACTTGTACACCGTGCGGGGCGGCTGTCTTTTTTGTGGCTCTATCTGTTGATGATCATCATGGCCATCACCACGTTTGTAGAGAAAAGAGTTGGAACCGACCGTGTGGTCGAGACAGTTTACTCGTCGTGGTGGTTCGCCGCATTGTGGGCCGGGACCGCTTTATGTGGACTTGCAGGGCTGTTAGCCCGGCGGCGACCGTTACACGTGCTTGTCCTTCACGTGTCGTTTGTCGTTATACTTTGTGGTGCATGGCTGACGTCAGTTACGTCGGTGAGCGGTCAGATCCACCTTCGCATCGGACAGACTGCTGTCCGTTATACGGTTGATCCTGCCGACGGGGGAGGCGAGCGTCCGCTTCCGGCCGCTGTTACGTTGAGCGGTTTTGAAGTGCGTGAACATCCCGGTACTGGCGCTCATGCCGACTATGTGAGCCAGCTTGAATTGAAGGACCGCAGCGGCCAGCGTCGCGAGGTGACGGTCTCGATGAACCATGTCCTCCACTATGGTGGAATGCGCTTTTTCCAGATGTCATACGATTCAGACCGTAAAGGCAGCTATTTGCAAGTCAGCGTCGACCCGTGGGGCCGTCCGTTGACTTATGCAGGCTATGCGCTGCTTTTCTTATCGCTGTTTTGGATGCTCTTTTCCCCGCGCGGCAAGTTTCGTGCCCTTTTGCGCCATCCGGCCTTGCGTCGGGGGCTTTTCGTCGTGGTGGGCTTGTCGGCGTTCTCACTCCGAGCCGCTCCGACGCTTTCGCAGGCCGAAGCAGACCGTTTTGGACGCCTTCTGGTAGCTTGGAACGGACGGGTATGTCCCATGCAGACCTTGGCCCGTGATTTCACTGTCAAGCTTTGCGGAACGGATGTTTACAAAGGGCTTAGCGCAGAACAGGTGATGACGGGATGGGTCTTCTGGGGCGAGGAGTGGGACAATGAGCCTCTTATCCGTGTGAAGAACGCACAGCTCCGCAATGTTCTTGGAGTAGGACGGCGTGCGGCTTTCAACGACTTTTTCTCGCCGGAAGGGGGCTATCGATTGGCACCCTATTTGCAGGATTATTATGCAGGAAATCGTACAGCCTTGACAGATGCCGCCGTCGAGGTAGATGACCGTTTGCAACTCGTTCTTGCGTTGCGCCAAGGCAAACTCTGGCGCGTGTTTCCCCTTGCTGACAGTGTGGGACGGTTTGAGTGGTATGCCCCGACTGACGCTCTGCCTGTCGGGACGGACACGTTACGTGCCGCGTTCGTGAGCCGGGTGTTCAGCGAGTGCTATACGGCGGCCATGTCGGGTGATGGCGAACGGCTCGGCCGTCTTTTCTCTGCTTTGGATGCCTTTCAGCAGGAGGCGGCCTCGGATGCGTCATTCCCTTCGGCGCATAGTTTGAAAGCCGAACGGCTCTATAATTCTCTGCCGCTTCCAATGTGGCTGTCGCGTCTGAATCTGGCTTGTGGCTTGTTGCTTATGGTTGGCTTTTTGGCGCAGATGGCCCGGTGGCAACAGCGGGCGGATGGCTCGGCGCGATGGTCGTGGAACCGCCTCCTGCATAGTGTGGGCATAATACTGCTGGCTACGGGTTTTGTGGCATTGACGTTCTATCTTGGATTGCGCGTGGAAATCAGCGGTCGCCTGCCTTTGGGTAATGGCTACGAGACAATGTTGGCCATCAGCTGGATGCTTATGGCGGTGTCTTTGACGCTTTGTCGCCGCTTTCCGGTGGTGGTACCGATGGGGCTTTTGCTGTCGGGCTGCTTCCTGCTCGTGTCGTCGCTGGGGCAGATGAATCCTCAGATCAGCCCTTTGGAGCCGGTGTTGGGCTCTCCGTGGCTTAGCGCACACGTGTCCCTTGTCATGGCGGCTTATGCATTGCTGTCGTTCACGTTCGCTTGTGCCCTCGTGGCGGGGGGGCTTGTTTTCGCAAAGGGAGGTACAAGTGCCGTCGGTGTGGCCGCGCCGGTGGAAGCGTTGGCAGTCTTGTCGCGCGTGTTTCTTTTTTCGGGGATAGCCTTGTTGGGAGGCGGTATCTTTGTCGGAGCCATTTGGGCCGGGCAGTCATGGGGCCGCTGTTGGGGCTGGGATCCGAAAGAGGTCTGGGCGCTTGTCTCGTTTCTCTTTTATGCTGTCCCGATTCACGATGTTTCGCTCCACCGGTTCCGCCGCCCGATGTTTTATCATGCCTATATGGCGGCGGCTTTCATGACGGTGGTGATGACGTATTGGGGCGTAAACTATTTTCTCGGTGGTCTGCATAGTTATGCGGGTTGATTCGGAACAGGTCGTCGGCTGATTGCGGCCACGCAGTTAGGCGTAAAAAATGAGGAGCGTGCCGTGGACTTTGAGCCTCGGCACGCTCCTTAAATGTTGGAATGCTTCACGGTGAAACCGGACGCTCCTTTTGAGAATGGAATCAGGGGACAAGAACTTTATGTCCGGCGACAATGTAGATACCGGTCGGCACGTTGACGGTATGGGGCTGTCCGTCGACTGTGCCGCGCCAGTGAACCCGACCTGTGGCGTCAGTTACGGCCAGCACGGCGGGGCGGTCGCTACTGATGTGGATTTGGCCGCGGCTGGCGCTGACGCTGAATGTGGGCTTGTCAGTGATGTTGCCGATGCCCACACTGGTGCCGTATTGGTAGACACGCACCCAGTCGAAGAGTGTCTCGTAGGTGTGGTCCACGTCGGCGTCGGCTGCCCAAGAGCCGTTGCCTACGGATTGGTTGAGGATGATGTAAAAAGCTTTGTCAAACGGCCATTGCCCGTTGGTGAGGGCTTCCGTGTCTGTGGACTTGGCGTAGCTGCCGACTTGCTTGCCGTCGACGTACCAGCGTAGGCTGCTCTCGTTCCATTCGAGGCCGTAGGTGTGGTAGCGGTCCATTTCGACGCTTTCGTTGTAGGACGATTTGGGGTTGCTGGTGTTGCCAAGGTTATATGTCCAGTTTGAGTGGACAGTGTGGTAGGCTGTGTTTTGGGCGTCTATCTGCTCCCAGATGTCGATTTCGCCGTCGTTGGGCCATCCTTTCGACTGGTCGGTGGGCATGAGCCAGAAGGCGGGGAAATTGCCGCTGTGGGGATGGGTGAGGATGCGGGCTTCGATCTTGCCATATTGGAAGTCGAACAGTCCGGATGACTCAACGCCGCCTGTGATCATAGGGACGGGGTCGCTTTCTTGGTCAGGGTTGGGAATGGCTCGGGCCACGAGTTTGCCGTCTGACAGATAGATGACATCCTCGCTGTCTGAGAGCCAGCGGTTCCAAGTGGCGCTTTCACGCAGGCAGCGATGCCAGGCGTCGGCGTCGGGCTGTGTGCCGTCGGGCCCGTTGAATTCGTCGGCGAATATGAGCTTATAGGTGGCGCGGTCGGTAGGCTCAAAATTAACGTAAACGGCTACGTCGCCGTTGATGCTGTCCTGAGGAATGGTGTAGGTGCGGGCACGGGTCTTGAATTCACTCCATTGGCGGTTACCGTGGACGTATTGAGGGCCGTCGAAGTTGTGGCCGTGGCGTATGGTCATGCTGTCAGCCTGGTAGCCGCTTGCCACGGCTGTCGGAAAGATGCGCAGGGATTTGAAGCATGGGATAGTCAGGGGGAGTCCGGTGTTGTCCGGACCGTAGATGCTGCCGTTTTTGCTGTGGAGGTCGAGCTTGTGTTCGGCGTTGTGCACGTTGACAAGGAAATCGACGATGTAACCGCCGTTGGCGTTGATCTGGTTGGCGCCGCCTTCACTCCACTGACCTGCGGGGTCGATGTTGTTCCAGTCCACTTTGAGGCGGGCCCGGTAGACGCCTGTGGGCATCGTGGCAGGCAGGGTGAAAGCGGGCATACTGTCAAGGCGGACGGAGCCGGGAGCACCGGTGATGGTTTCTCCAAGGCTGTTCTTTCCGTTAAAGTAGGTGTAGGAGACGAGCTCGCCCGAGAGGGTGGGAACGCCGTTCCCGTCGAGCGAGGTATTGAACTGTCCGTCTTGGTTGAAGTCGATGTAGAGATACTCATGCATGGAGTTACCCGTGTAGTCGATGCCCGTAGTAACTTTGTCTCCGGGGACGAGCGATATCTCTTTGTTTGTCATGTTTCGGTAGACGTAGTTGTCGCCTTCATCGTCGATGCGGATGGTTTTTGTGCCACCGGCGGTCCCCGTGATGTTGATCCGGTTCAGCCGACGGTCGGTTCGCTCGATCGTGAGGCTTTTGTCGAAGTTCAGGGGATAGTCGTTGCCGGTTTCTGGCGTCTCGCCGTTTATTTCGACAAAGAGGCCTTCGACTTGTACGTTGGCTGTCATGATTTCAGCGGGTATGGTGAACGTGTCGTCGCGGAAGAGGTATGCAGGGTAAACGACTTCGACGTATTGCGGAGTGCCGTGGATAAGGCTGTCGCCTGCGAGGTTGTATCCGTAACGGACGCGGATGCCGTCATAGGTGAAGCCTTCTTCCGGATCCATCTTCACAGTGAGCGGTTGACCAAAGGGAGCTTGGTAGCCGTTGAGAGTGGTGCCGGTCTCGGTGAGCACGTCGCCGTTGCGGTTGGCAGAGGTGACTGGGCAGAAGTCGCCGTGTACGTTAAGGCGTGTGTCGAAGATCATGCCTCCGTCGGTGACGATGGTGGTCGAACCGCCCGGATCGACGTTGCCCCAGTCAAGTTTGAAGCGAATACGGTAGTAGCCGTTCGGCAGGTCGGCCGGGACTGTGAATGCAGGAGGGTTGAGTACGTTGCGGCTGCTTCCGGTCACTTTCGTGCCGTCGCTGAAATAGCCTTCGGTGTCCGCAACGGTTTCGACGTAGGCATAAGTCATGATGTCGCTGCCTTCGGGGATGGTGTAGTCGTCGTTGAGTGTAACCTCGAACTTGCCGTCGTTGCCGCGGTCGAGATAGATGTAGCCGTTCAGCCAGGTGCCGGTGTAGCCAAAGGCGGGCGTAAGAGTTTCTCCTGCTTTGGCCGTGAAGCTCTTGTCAAGCAGGGTGTAGTGGATGGGAGTCGGGTTGAGCGTGCCCCAGTTCATGGATTGGTCGCCGTCGGCCGAGCCTTTGAGGGTGATGCCGGTGAACTTACGATCGCTGTTGTTGACAGTGGTGTTCTCATCATAATTGATGACGTAGTCTCCCATGCGGAAACGGGGTGTGGGACTGTCGTTGACGACAATCTCGTCGATAAAGACTGCATAGTCGGCCGACAATGCGTGAGGCGACTCGCAGTCGGGCACGACGACGAGGCTGTAAATGTCGATTCCGCCGGCTCCTTTGATAGGGAACACAGCGTCGCACCATTCGCCGGGTGTGGCAGGCAGCGAGGAGAGCGCCCAGAACTGTTCGGCTTCGGGTGACTGTCCGGCGCGTTCGCGCCGTTTCCCGAGGCCGATGAGCATCATGCGGCCGTCTGTCGGCTTGTGGATCATGACGTGGACGTATTTCGTGGTCTTGGTCAGTTCGAATGTTTCGCTCAGGTCGATGCGGGCGCCGTAGAGGTTACTGCCGAATCGGGAGCGTTGGAATCCGAGGATGTGCCCGGTGGAGTTCGGGGCGAAGCCGAGCGTCTCGTTTACTTGGCTGAGGTGGTTGCTGACCACGGCGGCGTTGCCTTTGAGTGTCCCGGTGCGGAATGGGGATTCTTCCCAGGAATCGTAGACTCCTATCGCCTTGTAGTCTTCCGATTCGAACGTGATTTCTTGGGCTGTCGCTGTCAAAGGGAACGCCATGACGGCCCAGAGTATATGTTTTTTGAGGTTCATTGTTTTGGGTATGGAGGTTTAGTAAACGGAAAGCGTGTGGAGCAGCGGACAGGCTTTGCTGTCTTCGATGGTGACGCGGACACCTTTGACGCTGAGGGCTGACCCGTAGTTCGACGTGGAGCCGTTCAGGGGGATGATGCGTTTGTAGCCCACGGTGGTCTGCTGGATGCTGCCGCCTCGTTCGGTCCAGTCGCTGCTGCCGTCATTGCTTGTCTCGATTTTGAAGGCCTTGACGCGCTGGCCGAGCTTGATGTATTCTTGCAGGGCTACGAAATGGATGCGCTGCGGGGTGTCCCACGTCAGGGTGATGGTGGCCGACGTTGTGCCGTCGTTGGTGGCCCAATAGGTATCCTTGTCGCCATCGATGAGGTTGGTGGCCTCGTAGTTGCGCGAGGCACCGGCTGCGCGGGTCTCAGTGACTTCCACTTTCGCCGTGCGGGCCAAATCGTTTCCTAATCGTGTTTCCAACAGGTTGCCAAGGTCTTTGAGCACGTTCACCGTGGCCGTGGGCAGAACTCCGGCCTTGTTGGGCGGCATGTTGAGGATGAGCGTCGAGTTGCGTCCTACGGTTTCGAGGTACATCTGGAAGAGACGTTCCGCACTCTTCACCGTTTCTCCATCGTGGTAGAACCAGCCACTGTCCGTTCCTTTGGCGTCGCTCTCTCCCGGCAGCCAGAACCAGCCGTCTTCGGAGCCGTACATGCCGTTGCCTTCGGGGGCGGTACCGCGGTTTTCGGGCGACCAGTTCGTTTCGCCAGCCCATCCGGCCTCGTTGCCAATCCAGCGGGCTTCACCGCCAACGCCCCAAAGCACGCAATCGGGACACACTTTATGTACTGAATCGCGAAGGTTGGGCACGTCATAATAGACGGAGTTGTCCACATTGCGTGTCCCGCCTTCGCCGCCGTAGTATCCGGTCCCGCCTTGGGCGCCGTCAAACCACATTTCGAATTGGTCTGTGCCGTACTGGGCCAGTTCGGCGCATTGTCGGAGGAACACTTCGCTGACGTATCTGTCCGTGCCGTAAAGGGCGCTGTTGCGGTCCCATGGCGAGATGTAGAAACCGTACTTCATGTCGAGTTCCTTGGCTGCGGCTGCGAAATCGCGGGGTATGTTGGTCTGTTGGGCAATGGGACTTGAACAGCTTGTCACGTTGTGTGTCGTGGTGCTCGTAGGCCAGAGACAAAAGCCGTCGTGGTGCTTGACTACGGCGATGCCGCCTTTCATTCCGGCTGCCTTGACTGATTCAAGCCATTGCTTGGGATTGGGGGCCTGCGTAGGCGCAAAGAGGTCTTCGTCTTCGTCGCCGTTACCCCATTCTTTGCCGGTGTAGGTGTTCATGCCGTAGTGGAAGAAGGCGTAGAATTCGGTCTCTTGCCACTTCAACTGGCGGGGGTGGGGCACAGGGTGAACAGGTGCCGGCTCGTTGTCGGGGTTCGGCAATGATTGTTGTTGGATGACGAACTCACTCCCTCCGGCTTGTTGCGCCCATCCATTTGACGGCGCAACCGCCAAACTGAGCGCGAAAAGCGTTAGTGTAGTTTTCTTCATGAGCTTAAAATGTGATAAGGAATAGTTGTTCGCGTTTTTCGCGCTCCAAATTTAAGTAAATAAATCCGAATGATCTGTCTCTTATGGCTGAATTGATGTGTCGTGGCGGTCATATAGGCGTTTTTTTCTTCCGTTTTCGTTGTCATGTGTCTGTCAGGAAGAACAATCCGGGGGGTGAGGGAAACGGCAGGTACGGGTGTAGAAGATTTTGTCAGCCGTCCTGTAAAATCCATCAGTGCGGTAGACATTACGGGACGGCTGGCCGTCGTAGTGGATGTTTATGGGGTGATGTTCAAGTGCTTGCAGATGTGGAACCATGTTACATGTATGTTCCTTTCGAAGCGATAAAATGGAAAGCGGCACACAGTTTATCAAACTGTGTGCCGCTTTGCTTGGTGAGCCTCTTGTCGGATTCGAACCAACGACCCCGAGATTACAAATCACGTGCTCTGGCCAACTGAGCTAAAGAGGCGGGTGGGTAAGCTCTCTGCATCGCGCCGCTACAACCAACTACCTTTGCTGCGGTCAAGCCCTGGAGGATTCGAAGGGAGCTGGCCGTGCAGCACTTACCCGGCTGTTTCTGGGTGCAAAGATAGGCTTTCCGGATGAAACTGGCAAGCCTATGGCTGAAAAAGTTTGCCACTTTATGTTTTTCCCCGTTCCATATGGAGGTGTTGTGTGCAGTATTCAAGTACGCAGGGGCGGTGTGTGACGAATATGAGCGTGCGGTCTGAAAAGTGGCGGACGATTTGTTCAATCACTTTGGCTTCCGTGTCGTTGTCGAGGGCGGAGGTGGCTTCATCGAAGAGCAGGATGGGCGCATCGCGCAGCAGTGTGCGGGCTATGCTGATGCGTTGTGCCTGTCCCTCGGAAAGTCCTCCTCCTTGTTCGCCACAGGGCGTGTCGAGCCCTTCGGGAAGCGAGAATACGAAGTCGGCTTGGGCCCTGCATAGGGCCTGCTCCATCTGCTGGGGGGTGGCTTTCGGGTTGCCAAGGAGAAGATTCGAGCGGATGGTTCCGCTTAGCAGGGTGTTGCCTTGGGGCACATAGGCAAAAAGGTTTCGGGTGGAAGTCGTGACCGGGAGGGCGTGCGTGGCGTCGTAGAGGGTGATGCTTCCGTGGGTTGGATTTACCAGGGCAAGCAACATGCGTACGAGGGTCGTTTTCCCTGCACCCGTTTCTCCGAGTATGGCTGTGCGGCTTCCGGGCGGAAAGTCGAATTTCAGGTTTGAAATGATTTTCCGCTCGGTCGGGGCATAAGAGAATGTTACGTCGCGCAGGCGGATGCCTACTCCTCCTTTAAGGTTTTTCGTGTTCGTTGCAGTGTCTTCGGGGGGGATGCGTTCCAGCTCGATGAGCCTCTCGGCTGAGGTGTACGCGCTGATGAAAATAGGGATGAAACGGGTAAGGTTGCGGGCAGGGCCTTGAATCTGTCCGACCAGTTGGACAAAAGCGATGAGGGCGCCGTATGTGATGAGCCCATCCGAAAGGTTGTGGACGCCCCAGCCGAATGTGAAAAGGTAGCCCGCCGAAAATCCGATGTTCATCACCGCGGATGAGATGAGTGAGTAACGGGTCTTGTGGCGGACTTCGCCGCAAAGTTGTCCTTGCAGTGTCTGGAGGTTGGCCAGCACGGTTGCGCATCGTTCGAGCGTTTTGATGACGAGGTTGTGCTGTATGCTTTCCTGCACGAGTGCCTGGATGCGGCTTTCTGTCGAGCGGACTTGATGGGTGAGTGCTTTCATTCGGCTGACGTAGAGGCGGCTGATGACCAGGAATATCGGGAGCAGAAATACAATTATGAGTGCCAGCGTGCGGTCCATTAGGAAAAGAAAGAGGAAAGCTCCCGCGAATTGGACTACGGTCGTGATGAGCGCAGGAAGCGATTCGGTCAGATAGCTCACGACAGTTGTGACGTCTTTCTCGATACGGTTGAGCATGTCACCACTGTGGTAGGATTGAAGTCCGCGCCATGTGCTGTGAAGCAAGTGGCCGAAAGTGCGCGCTTGCATGCTGTTTTGGGCTTTCACTCCCAGTGTGGCGCGAATCCATCGGCTGCACATACCTAAGGCGATCTCGACGGCAAGAATGGCGGAGAGCAGGAGTAAGGCCTCGTTCAGGGTGAGGCGGGCGTCTGTGTGTGTGGCGATGTCGATGGTCAGCTTGGTGGCCCATACGAAAGTGAGTCCCGCCGCGACGTTCAGTATGCCGATAATGGTATTCAGGGTGGCTTGTATGCGGTGACCCTGCCACACGTTCCACAGCCAACGTGTGCTGGACCACATGGAGCTCAATGTGTGTTTCGAGATGGCTTTCTTGAAGTTCATTGTCTATGTCTCACGAATATAGATTGCGGCTTGGCTAATCGGAAGGGCGTGAACTCTCTCTTCATTTGGCGTTTCGTCTTTCACCTTATTTGTCCGGTGATCATAAACGGTTGTCCGCGCCCCACATCATCTTCGTCCGCAGTGTGTCGAAGAAGTTCTTGTGGCGTATTTTCATGACTTTAATATCATAGGAAGCCCGGCGGAGTGTGATTGTAGTTCCGGAGCGGAAACTTTCGCTGCGGCCGTCGATGGCGACAAGGAAGTTGTGGCTACGGCTTTGTACGGTCAGGGTGATGGTGACGTCATCGTTCAAGACGACGGGGCGGATGTAAAGGCTGTGCGGGGCGACGGCTGAAAGGCAGAGCGTCTGTGTCCTTGGCACGATGACCGGTCCGCCTGCACTAAGGGAGTAGCCGGTTGAACCAGTCGGCGTGCTGACGATGAGGCCGTCGGCGATGTAGTGCGTGAGGAGCTCACCGTCTATCTCAGTGCGGATGTCGATTAGAGAGGAGTTGTCGTGTTTGAGCACGGCAACTTCGTTCAGGGCAAAGGGGTAGTGGTTGAAGGGCCGTTCGTCGTTGGTGGCTTCGATGATGCTTCGGCTCTCGATAGCGTAGTCTTTCCGGAACAAAGCATCGATGGCTTGGTCGATGTATTCCGGCGAGATGTCGGCCAGAAATCCCAGCCGTCCCGTGTTGACACCGAGGATGGGGATATTCTTGCCGCCGACGTGAGCGGCTGTACTTAGGAATGTGCCGTCGCCGCCGATTGAGACGGCTAAGTCAACGCCTTGCAATTCCTTGTCACTCTCAAATGAGGCAATCGGGAAACCTATCGTGTCGAGATATGCCCGGAACGAAGGCTCTATGGTTATGGTAGCTCCATGCTGTGACAGTTTTCCGATGACTTGATGCACGTATTGGCTTTTCTCAGCTTGGCAGGTGTTCCCGAATAGCGTTATTTTCATCTTTTTCGTAAGTATGAATGGAAAAAACATTTATTCCCTTGGTTTCTTATGTCTCGGAACGAAGTTTTTTTATTAATTTTGCAAATATACGGAAAGGTGCGCGCTGGAACAAGCGAAAGCGGGCTTTCTTCTCGGTAAAGCTGGAATGCGGCCATTTCCTAGCGACTAATTAAATGGGCTCAATGATCCGATAAAGCATAGCAGGCAATGACAAAACTTAGCGTGAATATAAATAAAGTCGCCACGTTGCGAAATGCACGGGGAGGGAACAATCCGAATGTGCTGGCAGTGGCGCTCGATTGTGAATCGTTCGGTGCGCAAGGCATCACAGTACATCCGCGTCCTGATGAGCGACATATCAGGCGTTCGGACGTTTTTGCGTTGAAACCAGCGTTGCGCACGGAGTTTAACATCGAGGGGTATCCCGACGAGAGATTCCGCGAGTTGGTGCTGGCAGTGCGGCCGGCCCAAGTGACCTTGGTGCCAGACTCCCCGGAACAGTTGACCTCCAATCATGGGTGGGATACGGTGGCGCATGCAGCTTTTTTGAAAACCGTTGTGGCCGAAATGAGAGCAGCGGGAATCCGGACTTCGATCTTTGTTTCGGCAGATACCTCCATGGTTGAAGGAGCGGCTGCTTGTGGTGCTGACCGCGTGGAACTTTACACTGAGCCTTATGCAGCAGGTTATGCCGCCGATCGTGAGGGTGCTGTGGCACCGTTCGTGGAAGCAGCCAATGTGGCGAAACAACTTGGCTTGGGCTTGAACGCCGGGCATGATTTGAGCTTGGAGAACTTGGCCTATCTGCATGAATGTATTCCTTGGATGGACGAAGTAAGCATAGGGCACGCTCTTATCTGCGATGCGCTCTACCTCGGCTTGCAAGAGACAATCCGCCGTTACTTGGCTTGTTTGAAATAAGGAAACAGATATAATCAACAGAACGATAGAATATGGTACATCTTTTTTTAGCCGACGGCTTCGAAGAGATCGAAGCATTGGGTACGCTGGATATCCTGTGCCGGGCAGGGATTGAGGTGCTGACCGTGTCGATCACGGGAGCGCGTCTTATCCGCGGGGCGCACAACATACCGATTATGGCTGACAACCTTTTCCGCCGTTGCGGTGTCGAAGACAGCGAAATGCTCGTATTCCCAGGTGGAATGCCCGGAATGACGAATCTCGGGCTACATGACGGCCTTCGGAAAGCGATGGTTAGCCATGTGCAAAGCGGCCGTCCCGTAGCGGCCATTTGTGCAGCCCCTGCCTTATTGGGTCGAAGCCGTCTGTTGGCCGGGCGGCGAGCCACCTGTTATCCCGGTTTTGAGCCTCAGCTTGATGGCGCGGTATGTACGGGGAAAATGGTCGAGGTGGACGGGAATATCATTACCGGCCGCGGCCCAGGTGCAGTCTTTCCATTCGCTTTTGCCATAGTAGAACGTTTGCGTGGGGCGGAAGTGGTTGAGAAAATAAAGCACGACATGCTCCTCGATTGAATGAGGTTGGAACCCTCAATGTTATAACAAAGGACGGAGTGGCCATCCGGAGTTATTTATACCAGGATATTACATATCTTAAAGGCGTAGGCCCCGAACGCGCCAAGCTGCTTGCGGGAGAGCTTGACGTAAGGAGCGTGCGGGACTTGTTATATAATTTCCCCTATAAGTATATAGACCGCACAGCTGTGCATCGTGTGAACGAGATACACGAAGGAATGCCTTACGTACAGCTTCGTGGACGCATCGTGGACTATGAAGTGGAAGGGGTCGGGCGCAAACAACGTTTGAAGGCTTTGTTCTCAGACGGGACAGGCACGGTAGAATTTGTGTGGTTCAATGCTTACAAACGCGTGGAGGCTAACTATAAAATAGGCCAGCTCCTCATCGTGTTAGGTAAGCCGACGTTCTACAACGGTCATATCTCGTTTGCCCATCCCGAGCTCGAGCATGCAGAGAAATTCAAGTCAGACGCGTGTACGTTCCAACCCTATTATCGGGTAACGGAGCGGATGAAGCGGCATAACTTCACGTCGAGGACGATGGCCGACATCATGCGCACCGCATTTTCCAACTTGCCAGCTTCTGAACCCGAAGAAAGCCTTCCGGCCTATCTCATGGAGCGTTACCGACTGTGTCCGTTGGCGCCGTCGTTGCGGACGTTGCATTTTCCACAGAATACGGAATACTTGGCGCAGGCAGAGCGGCGTCTTAAATTCGACGAACTGTTCTTTTTGCAGTTAGACATCCTTCGTTATGCCAAGAACCGGAAAATGAAGTTCCGTGGTTTCGTCTTTTCCAAGGTCGGTGATCTTTTCATGCAGTTTTATCGCGAGAAGCTCCCCTTTGAGTTGACGGACGCGCAGAAACGTGTGATGAAGGAAATCCGTGCCGATTTGGGCAGTGGCCGCCAGATGAATCGTTTGTTGCATGGTGACGTCGGTTCTGGCAAGACGATGGTGGCCCTCATGGCTTGCCTCATTGCAGGCGATAACGGATATCAGTCATGCTTGATGGCTCCCACTGAAATCTTGGCCGAACAGCATTATGCGACGCTTGTCCAGATGACCGGCGGACTTCCCATTCGTGTTGAACTGTTGACCGGAAGTGTCAAAGGAAAGCGGCGCGAATCCGTGTTGAGCGGCTTGTCCGATGGCTCTGTCAATCTTCTGGTGGGTACGCATGCTGTTATCGAACCGACTGTCGCTTTTTTGAATCTTGGGCTTGTCGTGATAGACGAACAGCATCGTTTTGGTGTGGAGCAGCGGGCTAAGTTGTGGAGCAAGAACGTCAATCCGCCGCACATTCTCGTCATGACGGCTACCCCGATACCCCGAACGCTGGCTATGACTGTTTATGGCGACCTCGATGTTTCTGTCATTGATCAGTTGCCCGCAGGACGGAAGCCGGTACGAACTCTTCACTATTATTCAGACCGCCTCGATTTGCTTTACGGAGGTATGCGTAAGGAACTGCAAAAAGGGCGGCAAGTGTACGTGGTTTATCCCCTGATTGAAGAGAGTGAGCGGAGCGATTTGAAGAATCTTGAAACCGGTTTCGTCGCAATGAGCGAGGCTTTCCCGGATTATAAGGTCGGGAAATTGCACGGGAAGATGAAGCCGCAGGAAAAAGAGGCTGCCATGCAGGCTTTTCTGCGGCGGGAAACGCAGATACTTGTCAGTACGACCGTCATTGAGGTGGGGGTGAACGTTCCTAATGCCACGGTGATGGTCATTCAGGACGCCGAACGTTTCGGGCTGGCGCAGTTGCATCAGTTGAGAGGACGCGTCGGCAGGGGAGGCGACCAGTCGTACTGCATTTTGGTGACGGGTTACAAGCTGGGTGATTCAACGCGCAGGCGCATCGGTGTCATGGTGGAGACGACGGATGGCTTCCGCATAGCAGAAGAGGATTTGAAATTGCGTGGCCCAGGCGACCTCGAAGGCACGCAACAAAGCGGATTGCCATTTGATTTGAAGATAGCGAACGTTGTTCGCGATGTCGATTTGTTGTCTGTGGCACGCGAGGCTGCCGAAGAAGTCTTGCGGGTTGATCCTTACGAAAACTTGCCACAGCACAGCATGATATGGTCAACCCTTCGTCAGTGGCGGGGACGTAATGTCAATTTTTCAGCCATTAGTTGAGAACCTTTTGTGGGCGGGGTGTTTTTTCATGCTTGGCTCTGCTTGCTTTTCCTTCGTATGTTTTGGGGATATGAACCCGTTGCATGTGTATAACGTGTATGCCTATTATAATAGGTAAGCGGTCGTTTGTTTAAATGGTCGCAGCGACAGAAAATGCCGTCGCCCTGACAGGATTATCTGTCACTACGACAGGATTTTTCGTGTCAGGAGGTGGAGACAGACCGGCTGGGACCAACCATTGCGCAAGGGGGTACTTCATTATTAACGGTTTCTTTTGGAAGTCGCGGGTAGCATGTACCGTACGCTGACGGACTTCCTGCAAGACCAGAACGCTTGATTATAAGCATCTGCGCTGTCTTTTTGAAAGCCATCATTATTTTTATATACTTAATAGTTGTTTATAGTTCAAAAAGTATTACCTTTGCAAATGAAATCAGAATATAAAGAAACGTTTATCAAGTAGAGTATGAAAGCAGCAGAAGTCTTAGACACCCTGAAACGCCGCTTCCCTGGCGAGGCGGAGTACCACCAAGCCGTTCAAGAGGTTTTGGAAACCATCGAAGATGTCTATAATGAGCACCCTGAGTTTGAGAAAGCGAATTTGATTGAGCGTCTGTGCATTCCAGACCGTATCTTCTCGTTTCGCGTGACTTGGGTGGACGACAGTGGACGGGTGCAGACCAATATGGGATACCGTATACAGCATAATAATGCCATTGGCCCGTACAAGGGAGGTATACGTTTCCACTCTTCGGTCAATCAATCCATCTTGAAGTTCCTGGCTTTCGAACAGACGTTTAAGAACGCATTGACCACGTTGCCGATGGGAGGTGGAAAAGGTGGCTCGGATTTCAGCCCGCGTGGGAAGTCGAATGCGGAAATCATGCGCTTTTGCCAAGCGTTCATGATGGAACTATGGCGTCATATCGGTCCGGACACCGACGTGCCTGCCGGAGACATCGGTGTCGGCGGACGCGAGGTTGGTTATATGTACGGAATGTATAAAAAATTGGCACGCGAGAATACCGGAACGCTGACCGGAAAAGGACTTGAATTTGGCGGATCGCTGATCCGTCCGGAAGCCACTGGTTACGGTAATGTATATTTCTTGCTTGAAATGCTCAAAACTCGTGGTATTGACCTGAAAGGCAAGGTCGTTACGATTTCCGGTTCTGGTAATGTGGCACAGTATACCGCCGAAAAACTTATAGAATTGGGAGCTAAGGTCGTGACGATGTCTGACTCAGATGGGTATATTTACGACCCGGACGGAATTGACCGCGAGAAACTTGACTATATCATGGAGTTGAAGAATCTTTATCGTGGCCGTATTCGCGAATATGCAGAGCAGTATGGTGTGAAGTACGTTCCCGGGGCGCGTCCTTGGGGTGAGAAGTGTGACATCGCCATGCCGAGCGCAACGCAGAATGAACTGACAGGAGAAGACGCCAAGACACTTTTGGCTAATGGCTGCTTTGCAGTGAGCGAGGGTGCTAACATGCCGTCGACACCTGAGGCCATCGATGCTTTCCTAGAAGCCAAGATTCTTTATGCTCCGGGCAAAGCTGCCAACGCCGGTGGCGTGTCGGTGTCGGGACTGGAAATGACGCAGAACGCACAGAAGCTCAGTTGGACAGCAGAAGAAGTCGACCAGCGGCTTCAACAGATCATGCAGAATATCCATGCGCAGTGTGTGAAGTTCGGTACACAGCCGGACGGTTATGTGAACTATGTGCGGGGAGCCAATGTGGCCGGCTTCATGAAAGTAGCCAAGGCTATGATGGCGCAAGGTATTCTTTGAGAGCGGCTGACACATTATTAATTACATCAAGGGCGGCTTCCGATTGCAGGAAGCCGCCCTTGATGTTGTTAGGATTTTGGCGTGTGCGAATTGCGAGTGGTAGTACGCGTTGAAGATGGCTTTCGCACAGAAGATTTAACCGAACAGCCGGTTTATGTTGTCCTGTGGGATAATGACAATGACAGTCTTTCCGTCCGGAGTATAGTTTGGCGTTTCACAGGCGAAGAGTTGTTCCACGAGGGCTTTTATTTCTTTTTCTCCAATCACCTGACCGATGGGAACCGCCACCTTCTTAGCCATGGCGAATGCTATCGTGTGGTAGATTTCGTCACCAAGTTTCTTATTGCTTCCTTGGGAGATTTCCTCGATGATATTGAGCAGTAATTGCACAGGGTCGAGGCCTTCGGTCCCGGAGGGGACACCGTTGATAGCGTAGCTCCCACCGCCCATTGGAGCAAGGTCGAAGCCGATGTATTTCAGCTGGTCCATAACATCGGCCAGGAGTTTGGCCTGAGAAGGGGACAGTTGCATCATTTGGGGGAAGAGTACCCCTTGTGACAATCCATGTTGCTCTTCGATGTTTCGTTTGTAGTTTTCGTAAAGGATACGGACGTGGGCGCGATGTTGGTCGATGAGCATAAGGCCGGATTTGACTGAGGTGATCAGGAAACGACCCTTGAATTGGATGAAATCCGTATCGACACTTTCCCAGTCTGTTTCAGTATCTTCGAAAAGGCTGTCGGGCACATTTTGCGGCGTTGTCTCTTCATCATGGCTGTTGGCGGAAGTTACGGGAGACTGTTGCAGTGTGTCGTATAGTTCATTCCATTGTGAGGCACCGCTGTTTGGAGTTCTGTATGATTGCGGGACAGACGGATGGTCAAAAGGGTTGTAGCCCGTGTCGATTTTGACAGACGGGATTGTCGCGTGCTTGTTGTCTGAGAAAGCGGGGATATCCGGGCGGAAACTGACGTCGAAATCAATAGTTGGCACGGATGAGAATTTGCCCAAAGCTTCACGTGCCGCAGCAACGATGATGTGCCAGATCTCTTGGTCGTCCTCAAATTTTATTTCAGTTTTAGTCGGATGGATATTGACGTCAATGCGGGCTGGGTCGACATTAATGTGGATGAAGAAGGGAATGTTCTCTCCTTCGGGTATCAGGCGGTCATAGGCGGACAGCACAGCCCGTGTAAAGTAGGGATGTCGCATGTAGCGACCGTTAACAAAGAAGAATTGTTGCGCACCTTTCTTTCTCGAACTTTCTGGTGTACCGATGTAACCGTCTAGTTTGGCGAGTGTGGTGTCCACATGAATGGGGATAAGGTTCTTGTCGAGCTTCTTTCCGAAGATGCCCAGAATGCGTTGGCGCAGTTTGCCGGCCGGGAGGTTGAGCAGGCAGTTCCCTTCGTTGTGGAGCTGCATGGCAACAGACGGGTTGGCCAGCGCGATGCGCTCGAATTCGTTCAGGATGTTGTTTAGTTCCGTTTGGTTGGATTTGAGGAATTTGCGCCGGGCCGGAATGTTGTAGAAGAGATTGTTGACCGAGAAATTGGCACCTACGGGGCAGACGATGGGTTCTTGTTCAATGATCTTCGACCCTTCGATGAGAAGGCGTGTTCCCAATTCTTCTTCGGCGGTGCGTGTTTTCAGTTCAACCTGTGCTACGGCTACAATAGATGGCAGCGCTTCTCCGCGGAAGCCCATAGTATGAAGGGCATACAGGTCTGTGACGTTTCGGATTTTCGACGTGGCATGCCGCTCAAATGCCAAGCGTGCGTCTGTTTCAGAAAGTCCGCAACCGTTGTCTACTACTTGGATGTTGGTTTTCCCTGCATTCACGACCCATACTTGGATGAGCGAGGCACCGGCATCGATAGCGTTTTCGACCAGCTCTTTGATGACGGATGCAGGACGTTGGATAACCTCTCCCGCCGCAATTTGGTTGGCGACGGAGTCCGGCAAAAGTTGAATGATTCCTCCCATGACTTGTTTGGTTACGCTTTTTTGCCCAAGGTTTGCAGTGGTGCGGAGCGCCGTATTTGCTTTTTGAGTTCTGTGCCGGCTTTCTTCGGTCGCCATTCGAACAGATCGAATTTGTCACGAGGGCGAATGTAGTCGAACCACGCGAAATTTTCAAGTCTGAGTTTGTCGTTTGGAATGATCGAGACGTCGTAGAATGTACCTGTCGCTTCGGGTGTCCATATCCTTTTGAGTTTCCGGTTTTCCATGAACATTCTCAGCTGGCTCGTTTCTGTATAGTTCAGTCCAACGATGACACTGTCCTCGTCCAAGGGGTAGTAGATGACGTAAACGTTGCCCTCCGCTTGATTTTCTCGGATTTCTCCTTTTTCGAAGTACGACTTCATGATTTGGCTTGTCACTTGGTTATAGTGGATGCTGTCGAACTGTTCAACCAGCAGGGCTTGGTTCTCAACGCGCACGCTGTCGATGGTGGAGTCGTTGAGGAAAGTATAGATTTCCTCACCGAGCAGTTGCTGCTTATTGTTCCATACGATGGGATCCCGGTACATGGCCATCCGTCGGATGCCGGTGTTGTAGACGAGCGAGTCGCATACGGCCTGCACGTCCGAACGGTAGGCACGGACGTGGAAGTAACCGTGCAGCACGCGATAGACGGAGTCTGTATCCATATTGTAGGTGTACAGGCGGAGCGTGTCTGCGTGAACGAATAGCGTGTCGGTGATGTTGGAATAATCTTTGAGCAAGGCTTTGTCTGTGGCGTAGGCTTGGCCAGTCAGTTCGTTGTATTGGCAGTATTCGCCCGTGAGCATGTTTTTGTTGGACTTGTCATCGTATATGACGTTGCCGAACGCGCGCATCATGCCGCTCTGTTTGTCATATGAGATGCTGTCGCCTATCATTTGCCTGCCGTTTTTGTTGGCTACTACGGAACGATCCATCAGGCGGACGTTCTCGGTGGTGGTGTTGTAGTAGGCATGCTCAGTGTAGATGTTGTTCTCCTTGTCCTTAATGTTAGACGGCCCCATCACCTCGGCCCATTTAGTCTGCGTGTTATAATGCAAGGTATCGGATGTGAGGTCAAATTTCGGGCTGGTGAGGTGGACGTTGTAGTTGAAAAGGGCTTCTTTCGTATTAAGAAAGTATTCGCCCCAGTCGGACGTCAGGATGTTGTCTCCGTCGACGAGGCGACCGCCCTCGAAAAAGTAGCCTATGTTGTAAAGGCGGTCATAGTTGAGGCTGTCGGTGTAGAGCGTGGATTCGCGGTGCTTCATTACGACGTTGTGGCGTACTTGCGCGAGCTGCGTGTTCCCGTCATAAAAAAGATAGTCGCCCGTTAGAGAGAGTGTGTCTCCTTGGATGATTTTCACGTCTCCGAACGCTTCGACAGAGTTCGTAGTCTCGTATTGGTATGCGCTGTCGCAGTACATTTGAATCCCGTTATGGAACAAATGTACGTTGCCCGTTAGGATGCGGGCGTCGGGATTGAGAAATTGATTATGCCTGAGGTTATCCGAGTGGATGAGTTCGACTATGTCCTTGCTCGGCGTTCTCGGCCTGTCAGTTTGTGAGAAAGCGTAGGCTTGGACAAGGATGAGGAGCATCCCGGTCCAAGCCAGCCTAAGTAAATATGAGTGACGGCTCATCACGTGGTCACGTTTATCATTTTTGCCACCCGGAGTATTTCAGGTCGCACTCTGCAATTTCCGGGTTCATCCTGACGTATGTTGTCTTTAACTTGTCTTTTATCCATTGCTCAATTTTTTCTTCGCGGCGTTTAGCCAGTACTCGGTCTTTGAGCAGTTGGAAATCTTCTTGCATGTTGGCGCGGTGGCGTTCGATGCGATTCTTGACTTTAACGATGGCGCAGACTTCCTGACCGCCGTTCTTAATCATTGTGAATGGCTGGGAAATCTCGCCTGTTTTGAGCGTATCGACGACTTTGGCGACGTCTTGGGGTAAGTCTTGCATCTTGAAGCGCGACGTTCTCTCTCCCATTTCCTCGTCTACGTTCACCATAATGCCATGGTTGTTACGTGTATCTTTGTCGTCAGATATGTAGGCCGCACCTTCATCGAAAGAGAATTTTCCCGCCCGTATATCATTACCGATAGAGTCCAAGCGCGACAGGGCTTTGTCTATTTCGCTTTGTGGAACCTCCGGTTTCAACAAGATGTGACGGACGTTGACCTTGTCACCCTGTCTGCCAATAAGTTGTATGATATGGTAGCCATATTCAGTCTTAACGATCTTCGATACTTTCTTGGGGTCTGTAAGGCTGAATGCTACATTCGCAAATTCCGGAGCGAGCGCCGTGCGGTTCATGTAACCGAGTTCTCCGCCATTCCGTGCACTACCGTCTTGCGAGTAAAGCATGGCCAGTGTAGAAAACTCAGTCTCGCCTTCGTTCACCCGGCGGGCATATTCACGCAGTTGATTTTCTACGCGCTCAATCTCTTTGCGTGGAACCTCGGGCGTTTGCGTGATGATTTGTACTTCGACTTGTGTTGGAACAAGAGGAAGGCTGTCTTCGGGCATGTCTTTATAGAACAGGCGTACTTCGGCTGGGGTGACCTTCACGTTTTCCACGATTTTTTGTTGCATTCGTTGGATGCGGAGGTTGTTGCGTGCAGGCTCACGCCACATTTCGCGGAGTTGCCGCATCGTTTTTTTCGTGAATTGTTCAATGCGTTCCGTAGAGCCGAAGTTTTGCAGGTATTGATTCTCGCGGAAACTGATTTCCGATTGTACCTCACTCTCTGTCACTTCAATGCTGTCGATTTCTGCTTGGTGCAGGAAGAGCTTCTGTACGGCAATCAGTTCTGCGATCCGGCAAAATGGGTCGCCGTCGTATTGCTGCCCGCTCAGTTCCGAGTTCAGGCGTTCGGCTTCTACGTCGGAACGAAGAATCGGGTCGTCGCCGACAATCCAAATCACCTCGTCGGCAATGTTTCTCTGTGCTCCGGCCGGAATAGCGAAGACCAAACTTATGGCGAGAATAGTGGCCAGTCCTTTGATTTTAGTCATTGTGATTGTTTACCGTTTTCAGGATTTCCTTGTTTACCTCGAATGTGTATTTTTTCCTGAGGCTCTCCACCCATTGGCGTTCGAGCTCTTCTTGATAATCTCCGATGACCATGCCCATTGCGTCGTTGAGTTCCTTCGGGTTCTTCAACTTTTTGCCGGCAACGCCGATATAGTCGAAACCGTCTGGTCGCTTTACTTGTGGTCCGTCGAAGACCAACTCGTCGACATATTTGTTGTCGCCTTTCTTGAAATAGTCCGGGATCATGACCTTGACGCGTTCAGTCGAGTCCGTGTTGAAGGCCTTGTCTATGGCTTTGTCCCAGCTGTTATCCTTGATTTTCCGCAGCATTTTGGCGACGGGCTTAATCAACTTCTTGTCGGTCGTGTAAAACAAGAAACCTTTGAAGCGCGGTTCGGTCCACTTGTAAGATTTTTTATGTTCTTTGAAGTATTTTTCGAGTCCTATTGTGTCGTTGGCAGCTTTGTCCCAGACTTTTGCTTTACTGATGTCGTAGAGGAGCAGTCCGTCGTAGTATTCCTGAATCAAGTATTTCAAGGTCGGGTCTTGTGCTGTAGCTTTATTGAGTAGGCTGTCAATCACCATGTCGCGAGTCAGCTTTCCGTGGGAAGCGCTGATCATTTTTTGAATGGTATGTTCTCCCGACTTTTCTTTAATGTCACGTTGTTCGAGTGCTTTGACAAGAGTCGGTTTCAACCGTGTGTATGATTCGAGGGGACGACGGCCGTTCATCCGGATAATGTGGAAGCCGACCGGTGATTCTATGGGTTGTGATGTCTCGCCGTCTTTCAGCTTGTAGGCCGCATCTTCAAATGCTTTGATTGTCGATCCGGGACCGATCCATGGGAGCTGTCCTCCTTTGTGTGCGGTTCCCCGGTCTTCTGAGTTCTGGCGTGCCAGCAGAGCGAAGTCGGCACCGCCTTTGACTAAGGTATAGATAGAGTCGACGCGCTGTTTTACGCTGTCATAGTAGGCCTGGGGGGCATCTTGCGGCAGTCTGAAAAAAATGTGCGCCGGGTGGATCAGGTCTTTTCCGCCCATGCGCTGTTCCAGGCGGCCGTAAAGTTGGCGGGCCACGGAATCAATATACATTGTGTCTATCAGCATGGGGGTCAACTGCATGTCGCGATAGTTCTCAAACTCTTTCCGGAACGAGGCTGTTGTATCCAAGCGTGCGGCCAGCGCATCTTCAACTTTCAGTTTGTAGTTGATGAACATGTCAACATATGCGTCGAGGCTCGTCTGTTCCGCTTTGTTTGTCGTATTGTTCTTGTTGAATGAGTACTCGAACTCTGACCGTGTGATGTCCTTGCCGTTTATTTTCATCAGGACGGGGTCGTCTATGACCTTGCCTGCCCCAGTGGAGCAGGCAAGGCATAAGGCGATAGTGCCGAGAAGTTTTTTCATCTGGATGTGAGGTTTGGGTATTATTCAGGACGGCTGTAATTGGGAGCCTCGCTGGTAATGGTGATGTCGTGTGGATGGCTTTCGAGCACGCCGGCGTTCGTGATGCGGGCGAATTTGGCATTGTGCAGGGCGTCGATTGTGCTGGCCCCGCAGTAGCCCATACCTGAACGCAGACCACCGACCAACTGATAGATGACCTCTTGGACGGAGCCTTTGTAGGGCACGCGGCCGGCTATACCTTCGGGGACGAGTTTTTTGGCATCGACAACCGACGACTGGAAGTAGCGGTCTTTCGATCCATTCTCCATGGCTTCGAGGGAGCCCATGCCGCGGTAGGTCTTGAACTTACGTCCGTTGAAGATGATGGTTTCACCCGGCGATTCTTCCGTGCCGGCCACGAGTGAGCCGACCATTACGCAGTCGCCACCGGCTGCCAGAGCCTTGACCACGTCGCCCGAGTAGCGTAGACCTCCATCGGCAATGAGAGGGATACCGGTGCCTTTGAGCGCGCAGGCCACGTCGTAGACGGCTGATAACTGGGGGACACCCACACCGGCGATGATGCGCGTCGTGCATATGGAACCCGGCCCGATGCCCACTTTGACTGCGTCAGCGCCAGCTTCGGCCAGCATTTTGGCTGCTGCGCCTGTGGCGACGTTGCCTACAACGATGTCCACGTCCTTGAAACTGGCCTTGGCTTCGCGCAGTTTCTCGATGACGTATTTCGAATGACCATGGGCTGTGTCGATGACGATGGCGTCGACGCCGGCCTTGATGAGGGCTTCCATGCGGTCGAGTGTGTCGTTCGTCACGCCGACGCCTGCGGCTACACGGAGGCGGCCTTTGGCGTCTTTGCAGGCCATGGGCTTGTCTTTTGCTTTCGTAATGTCCTTATAGGTGATCAGACCGACCAGTCGTCCTTCACGGTCAACGACCGGGAGTTTTTCAATCTTGTTTTCTTGCAGGATTTGTGATGCGGAGGTCAAATCGGTCTGCTGCGTCGTGGTCACGAGGTTTTCGCTCGTCATGACGGCGTCGATGAGTTTGTCCATCTCACGTTCGAACCGGAGGTCGCGGTTTGTCACAATGCCGACCAGCTTGCGGTCGTCGTCGACGACGGGGATACCGCCGATGTGATACTCACGCATCAGCATGAGCGCGTCGCGGACGGTTTTGCCGCGCTGGATGGTGACGGGATCGTATATCATGCCGTTTTCGGCACGCTTGACAATGGCTACTTGGCGGGCTTGCTCGTCGATCGGCATGTTCTTGTGGATGACGCCGATTCCGCCCTCGCGGGCTATGGCAATAGCCATAGGCGCTTCGGTTACGGTGTCCATGGCGGCTGTGACAAACGGCACTTTCAATTCGATGTGGCGTGAAAAGTGCGTGGTGAGCGACACGGTGCGCGGGAGAACTTCGGAATAAGCGGGAACAAGGAGGACGTCGTCGAAGGTCAAACCGTCCATCACGATTTTGTCAGCAATAAATGATGTCATGAGGGTAGTGATTTTATTGCACGCAAATTTACAAGTTTCCGGCCAACTGACCGCAAAAATAGACGACTATTTTTGTAATTTTATCACTTGGCGGGTGCGGAGGGATGGCTGGACGGGGTGGACCAGGATGCTGCCTGTCGGCTTCGCCTTACGGCCAGGGACGAATCCAAGTGTCCGTGAATACTATGCCCGGCTGGGTGTGAAAAACGGGAGCTGTTGATGAAAAAACTGTAGCAGTGACAGCACGGGCGGAAGCAGTTTCCGTCTTCCTTTGCAGACCGTGCGGTTTGTTCATTTCACCGGGAGGCCTTTCAGGTGGTGAACCACAGCTTGTATCCGGCCATAGACTCCGGTCATGAGACAGAAAAGACGGTAATGGGAGCGTAAGGGCATGTAGCCGAATTTGTGGCGCATGGCCGGGTCGATGAGGTTGATGTCGGCTTTACGCCAATGTTCGTGAAGTTTCCGGCGAATGAAGAGGTTTTCTTCCTTTGTGAACTTTTTGCGATGGCGATGCCAATAGATATGGGATTCTATGAGGATGCGCCAATGATGCGTTTCTTGTTGGGCCAGCAGCGAGCGGGAAACCCTTTCGGCTTCCAACTGGCGCTTCATGCTCAGTTCGGCGTCGAGGCGGTCGAAGTGGCGGATGCTGCAACGGCGGGTGGTAGACTGGTCGTGCTGTCGGTAATAGTATTTTCCGCTTGACAGGCGAACCTGTCGGCAATGAAGGTAGTGGATACGTGTCGTGTTATCGTCGCTGAAAAGCCGGCAGCTGTCGTCGAAGGGGTAGCGTTGATGAATTTCCCGGCGCACGAGGTAGAGGCCGTGCAGGCTCCAGTCCATGCTCAGCCGGAAAGCTTCTTCGCCCGTAAAACAGCGCCCTGACGCTCGGAGAGGGTAGGGGACGCAGCGCCCCGACGACTGGTAGAAGTAGACGAGCTCGAAAAGGGCAGCGTCGGTTTCGGGAGTGGCCGTGGCTGTGGCATAGGCCTCAGCTAAAGCGTCGGGAGCCAGCCAGTCGTCGCTGTCAACCATGGTCACGAACTCGCCGTCGGCCCGCGTTAGCCCGTAGTTGCGCGCCCGGGCTTGCCCCAGATTTTCGCTGTGGCGCAGCAAGACAAAGCGCGGGTCAGCGTCTGCGTAGCGTTTCATGATGCGCCACGTTCCGTCAGTAGAGGCGTCGTCGATGCAGACAATTTGAATTTCCCTGAGCGTCTGTCCGACGAGAGAGTCCAAGCATTGCGTAAGGTAGGTTTGGGCGTTGTATGCAGCGACTAAGATGGTGACTTTGTTAGGCATTTGTGCCGGTTTTCAGCAGTGTTGATGAAGAGGAGTTTCCTCTTTCTTGTGCGAAAATAAACATTCTCTAAGAAAAATGCTAACTTTGTCCCACCAAAAATGTCGACAATTATGACAGATGTTCCACGATTGAGTTTTATAGTGCCCGTATATAATACGGAACCATATCTTCGCGAGTGCGTTGACAGCCTCCTTGCGCAGGACCTTGCTGATTGTGAAATCATCTTGGTCGATGATGGTTCGACGGACAGAAGTGGAGCTATCTGTGACGAATATGTGAGAAGGGACAATCGTATCAGGGTCGTACACCAACAGAACGCAGGTCTGAGTGCTGCACGTAATGCGGGGCTTGAAGTGGCGCGGGGAGAGTTCTTGGCTTTTGTGGATTCTGATGATTCTGTCGCTCTTAACACTTATGTTGCCAACGTTTCTTTCCTACAAGCCGATCCGGAACTCGATTGCGTGGAATTTCCCGTGTCGGTCTATACCGGCTCTCCGCGTCAGCGGATATGGAAGCCCGGTTGCCGCCGGGTAGCTGGACAACCCGACGTGTTTACGGATTGGATCAACTCACGGCGTTATGTGCACTCCTATGTATGGAACAAGATTTACCGCCGGACATTGTTTCAGGATGTTCGCTTTCCCGTAGGAAAGAACTTTGAGGATGTGTGCACGCTTCCGCGTCTGTTGCACCGGGCACGCGCTGTTCTTCTTTCGGAGGCCGGGCTCTATTACTACCGTTATCGCGAGGATTCCATTACAGTCCGCTCGACGGCACGCACCCTTCGCGACCGTATGGAGGCGTTCCGTGCGCTCTATTACGAGGCACGCTCGTTCGAGACCTGCCGTCGGGAATGTGTGGTGATGTATCTTGGGATGGTGGATACGCTGATAGAATGGATGCGTGCTTCCGATACTGCTCCCGACGAGGCTCAACGCGCCAGCGATGTGCTGCGTCATGACGCGCCGTCGTTGTTCACTCTTTTGCAGCTCGACGTTCCGATGAAAGTGAAAGTGAAGAATTTGCCGTTAGCCTGCTTCGGACTGAATTTACATTGCAGATTATATGCCCGATTGCGCCGATAACTCCGTGCCTGTAACCGCTCCCGTGTTGAGTTTTGTTATCCCATATTATAATGTGGGAGCGTTGTGGTTGCGGCGTTGCCTTGATAGCATTTCGAATCAAGGCATCAGAAGAATGGACTATGAGGTGATTGTGGCCGACGACGGTTCGGAGGATTTTCCTCACAGCGTGCTGGCTGATTTTCCGGGACAGGTGAGCTACATCCGGCTTGAACACGCCGGGCCAGGGGCAGCGCGCAACGCTGGGATAGATGCTGCAAGAGGCGAATATGTCCAGTTCGTCGATGCGGATGACTACCTGTATGCCGGTGCTGTTGACTATTATTTCCCCATATTGCAGACTAACGATTACGATATCGTCAGTTTTTCCTTTAAGTCGGTCGGTGAGGATGTACCAGTAGAGCGCGTCAAGGTAACAAAGAGGAAGGTGGCGGATTTCGCTTCCGGGGCGGATTTTATGCGTCGGCACAACCTTTCGGGTTGTCCTTGGCTGTATGCATTCCGACGTGCGGTGGCCGACACTTACGGGGTCAGGTTCACAACTGGTATTTATCACGAAGACGAGGAATTCAATACGAGGCTCTACTTATATGCCGGGCGCACTTGCCAATTGTCTTTGTGCGTTTATGCCTACTGTCAGAGGTCTGGCTCGATTACGACTAGGAAAGACAGAGCGCATGTGGAAAAACGCTTGTCCGACTTTATGGCTGTCACACGCCGTCTGTCTGATTTGCGTGTGGCGGAAACTGCGCTCAATGGCGTTCAGGCCGAGGCCTTAGACCGGAAAGTGAACTTTCTTGTTTGCGATTACCTGATTAACTTGTTCCGCCTACGGGCGACATTGCCGCAGGTGAAGTATGAAATAGTTTCCCTGCGACAGCAAGGCTTGTGGCCCTTAGCCCGTGGGTATTATTCATTGTTTTATGTGGCGTTCCGTTTGCTTGCGGCATGTGGAGCCGGGATTTGGCTTTTGGCGAGAGCAGAACGCATCAGAAGCAGACTGCATAGATGAGAGTATTGTTATTGGGAGAATACAGTAATGTGCATTGGACGCTTGCCGAGGGCCTGCGGCGTTTGGGCCATGAGGTCTGTGTGCTTTCGAACGGCGATTATTGGAAGAACTACAAGAGTGATGTGCTCATTCCACGACGCGAAGGGAAGTGGGGCGCTGCGGAATACCTATGGCAGGTCCTGAGGCGCTTACCCTCTCTTAGGGGGTATGACGTGGTACAACTGATCAATCCATGTTTCCTCGAATTGAAGGCTGAACGCTGTGCCATGGTTTATCGTTACCTGAAACGCTATAACGCGAAAGTTTTTCTCGGTGCGTTTGGCAATGACTTTTATTGGGCTCATGCTTGCACACAGACCGACACTTTCCGCTATTCAGAGTTCTGTCAGTTTGGGAAACGTTCGGACAATACCTATACGCGGCAAATTGAAACTGACTGGATCGGTACGGCCAAAGAGCGGGTGAACCGAGAGATGGCTGCGAGCTGCAACGGCATCATTGCGGGACTCTATGAGTATTATGCCGCGTACCGACCCTATTTTTCCGAGAAACTGACGTTTATTCCGTTCCCGATCAATCCGAATACCATTCAGCCAAAAGAACAGCATGCGCAGGAGGGGGTGAACTTCTTTATCGGAATACAGCGTCATCGTAGCGTCATCAAAGGGACGGACATCATGCTGCGGGCTTTGCAGCGTGTGGTGCAGGCAAACCCACGTCGGTGTACCATGCGCGTGGCGGAGTCGGTGCCTTTCGCAGAATATCAGGATTTGATGAACCGTTCAGACGTCTTGCTAGACCAACTGTACTCTTATACCCCGGCGATGAATGCCCTTTTGGCCATGGCCAAAGGACTCGTTGTGGTGGGAGGCGGTGAGCCTGAGAATTACGAAATTTTAGGAGAAACGGAGCTGCGCCCGATTGTGAACGTATTGCCCAGCGAACAGGATGTGTATGAGAAGCTGACAGATTTGGTGCAGCACCCCGAGCGTATTCCTGAATTGTCGCGGCAAAGTGTGGAGTACGTCCGCAGGCACCACGATTATGTCAAAGTAGCCCGGCAGTACGTCGATTTTTGGTTGAGCCATTGAACGGTATTGCAAAGCGGCAACCTTTTTCGTCCGTCAAAGCCATAAAACTTTTATTTGCATAAAACTATAATCGTTTTACGCCTGAACCGAGAATAGGAGAGGAGGAACAGCTTTTTTAGACGTAAAGAACGAGCGCCTCACTCGTGGAGTGAAGCGCTCGTTTGGTGACTTCGTTGGGATTCAAACCCAAAACCTTCTGATCCGTAGTCAGATGCTCTATTCAGTTGAGCTACGAAGCCTGCAAAAAAGTGACTTCGTTGGGATTCAAACCCAAAACCTTCTGATCCGTAGTCAGATGCTCTATTCAGTTGAGCTACGAAGCCTTTTCGCTTTTGCGAGTGCAAAGATAAGGACTTCTTTTGAAACGAGCAAGGCTTCGGGCAAAAAATCATACTCTGATCATACTCAAATCATATTCTGATCGTACTTAAATCATATTCAGGCTAAGTCTTGGTGATGTCTGTGTGTGTGATACTGATTGCGTAGACTATACTCTTTTTTTGTCTGATCAGGATGCGCTTATTTGTTGTGAAACAATCGGTTATGACCATCGGTCGGATGGGGGCTATCATGACTTGTTTGGCTCGTGGGTGCAATAGGGGCCTACATATGAAACAAGTTTGTTGATGCAGTGCTCAAATTTTAGAATTTGGAGAAAATCATACTCAAAGCAAAACTTCCCGGTCTCATTCAGTAAATCCTTTTTCATGGGGTCGGTAGTTTGGAGTGGAAGAAATGTGCGAGGAGGCCATTTTCGTGAAATATGCAAATCCGTATGACTGACGTTTTTATTGAATGGTCTGAACGATGAGAAGACAGCAAAAGCCACGGACATTATACATGCCCGTGGCTTTTGCTGTCTTCATGGCTTACTTGTTGATGTAAATCTTTTCTCCGTTTATAATCCACATCCCACGCGAGGGATTCGTGGTCTGGCGCCCTTGGAGGTCGTAGTAGATGTTGCCGTGCGTCGGTTTGGTCGTGGCTTGTTTAATGCCTACGGCTTTGTCGTCAAAGCGGAAAGAGTAGCCTTGAGATGTGGCCACTGGTGTGACTTTGCGGAAGAGATAGAAAGAGTTCTCTTCGGTTTCACTGTAATTTTTGAATACATTATAATGACTGTGGTAAAGCAAATAGCGGGAGCCTGTCCAATCAGTATTTCTAAGACGAAGAGATTTATTATTGTTTGTTACGATTTCCCATTTGTTACGTTCATTACGATTAAGAAGTAAGTCCGTTCCAGTCGTAGCTGTCGCTAACTCGCCGGCAGCATCACGAATAGTGATTGATTGAGTATTTGTCCCAACAAGAGTCCAAAGATGATAATTTGTGTCTTCAACGATTTGATAAGGAGTTAATGCGCCATCATTATATTCCCCGGCATAATATCCTGCGGGCTTTCCATTTTTGCAGTCAGAAGCAAAGACGTATTCAGCGCCGCTCACATATTCGTCCACGCTGTTCACCCAAATGTATTCAGAAGTGGTCGGAAGGGTGAGGTAGACGCGGTTGGCTGCCAGCGTGTCGCCTGTGTAGGGATAAAAACCTAATGTAGTCTTGTCGTAAGCCCAACCCAAGGCAAGGATTTGCACGTCCTCGGGTTTAGCCGTGCGTTCGGCCGTGCCCATCACGAGGCCTTCTGCATAGTCTGGACGCCCGTCAGCAGGTTCGGCCGTGAAATGCAGGATTAAGGAAGTCGCGTTCTCATTTTGTAGGATGAAAGGTACGCTGTCCGGCAGTACTCCGTTCGTCGGTGAAAATGCAGATAGCGTCAGGGTACCGGCTTCGTCGTCCTTGCCGGTAATCACGTATGCCTGGGTATGTTCTGGCAAGGTGACGGGATAGGAGGTGTAAAGCGTTCCAAGTCGCTCTTCCCCGCCTAAATTGACGGTGACCGGCGGGCAGTAGGTGAATGTGCGTGTCGCAATGGAACTCGTTTCCCCATCCCGTACGGCGATGGCCTTGACTGTCGTGGTCGTGGAGACCAGGAAAGGATCGGTATAAAGAGGGGATTGGGTCGTGGGCGCCGTTCCGTCCACCGTGTAGTGGATCTCGCAGCCCTCTTCGGCCTCGATGGACACTTCTAAGGGATCTGCGAATAGCGAGCTTTCAGCCAAAATCTGCGGTGCTGCGATGTCGGTACGTTTGAAGAGGTAGATGTAAGGAGTTGATGTGGAAGAATAGGCTTTCCATGTAGTATAGCCTTTATTCGGTAGGCTTAGTTTTCGACTAGTGTTTTTGGCATTTTTCAATTGAAAAGCAGTAATGCCGTCTATATTATATGCGCTTAGTTCCCAAGATGAATTCAATTGATCAGTGGAGAAAGAAAGATCCTCTAAATTATTAGTTAGACCCAATCTCTTGTCATCTAATAGCACTTCGCACGTGATTTTTTCAGTAGATATATTGTTAATGGTAATTGTCCATTCAACATATTGACTTTCCTCCGTTTCATTATTAAGAGATATACCCTCAATATAATAGCTTTTACTATTATATGTATTTCCGAGCATGCAACCCGACGTAAGGGATGGTTCGGACGTGATCAAGAACTGACCGCCCTCAGCGACTTCGTCCAACGATTGGACCAAGACGTAGCCGGCACGGGCATGAATCGATAAAAGCCAGCAGATGCACACCGCAATGAGCCGGCTAAAAGTTGAAAAGCGCGAAAGATTCAGTCCCATATGCTCTCCTTTCCTCCATGGACGGGCTCCTGTTTACGGCCGAAAATGTTTTGTTCAGAAGTCGCACCTAATGATTCGTCGGAACTGAATCCAATTTTGAGCGAGTCATTGGTTCCGGCAAGTATGTGACCTTCGAATTGTAGGCTAATGACAATGGCCTTCGGTGGAACGTAGTCTTTCTTTTTCATATCGCGAGTTTTATAGGTGTGAAATCTCCGGATGCCTCGGCGTATTAGACAAAAATATGCTCGAGGCGAGAGTTAAGGCTGGGAAAAATTTGCATTTTCGCTGGCTCGGCTGAGCCGCCTTCTCTCTTCAAGCAACAAAGGTAGCGAAAGACAACGTAAATATGTATCTGTTTCGTACAAAAATGAGTAAAATTTTCAATTTTTATTTGCAGGAGTTTTAAGCGGGAACTGCGAACCTATTTTTGACGGCATTTCTGTTTGAACTAGCTATTGGGGGGAAGGGTGGTGTAGTGTTAGTAATGGGTGTTTTAGTTTATATGTTGTTTTTTCTCTTCCACTCTCCCAGTAGAAGTCTGGGAAGTGTGATTACAATCCAAGCGCAACGTTTGATTTGTTTCTTTGGTTCGCTGAAAATGCGATATATGAATTCCAAATGATGTTTTACCATCCATTGAGGAGCGCGTTTTTCTTCTAGTCCGCTATAAAACTTGAATGCGGCACCCACGGCAATCATTACACCGCTTTCCAAGTAGGGTTTTAGCTTGCTCATGAATATCTCCTGTTTTGGTGCACCCAATGCTACCCAGATGATCTGTGCGCCGTCTGTCTTGATGCGGTTAGCGATATCTTGATAGTCGAATTGGTCCACCGTGCGGTAAGGTAAGTCATAGAATGTCATACCGGCAATGAGCGGGTCTGTCTTTACCAGATTGGCTTTCAAACCAGCAAGGGTCTGCTGCGAAGTGCCCATGAAAAACATCCGGTATTTCTTCATGCGGATAATGTCCATGAATATCTGGCTTCCGCAGTATTGTTCGCGTTCAATGCCATAAATCCATTTCAGATAAAGCGGCACATAGCTACTGTCACAGATAGAGAAGATACTACCGTTGACTATGCGTAAATAATCTTTTTCTCTGTTGGCTATGTTCAATATCACACCGTCGGCCACACAGATATACCCCGGTTCGCCTTTGGTCAATTGGTCGTCGATGAATTCGTGTACATGTCGCTTGTCGAACTCATATCGGATGTTGAAGTATGTCTCCATTGAAAATTTTTATGGGAAGTTTGGGTGATAGAGGCCTTCTCCGGGCGAGGCAGAAGAGTCTTAAATCTAGGCCGTACACCTTTTCTGAATGGATAAAACAATACGGCGTGATATCTCGTGGAGAAACCATGCTCCCACGCTGCTGGCCACGAACACAAAGAGGCTCACGTATAAAGGCGATACTGACGGCCAGCGGACAAACCAGCTGTATTCGCCCAAGCAGAATAGATGATGGACGAGGTAGAGCTCGTAACTAATGGTGGACGCGGTGCACAAAAAACGTCCGGGCCGAATGTAGATGAACATGCGGAACAGCAGCAGGAATGCGGTGATGCCGGCGCACGCGGTAGCATAGTAGTAGGATGGGTGCCCCACTTGGAGAATACCGCCGGCAATACCGAAGAACACCCCGGCGTTGACCGTTACAGCGCCAATCATGAGCCATACCATGCGAACTGTGTGACACCAAAGCATCACGTTGTCGGCGTAGAGAAAAGTTAGGCCGCAATACATCAACACAAGGCAAGAGTAACCCGGAAGATTGAGTGCGTCGATCGCACAAGATAGAGGGAGGAAAAGCAGCCAGACCACGGGATGGCGAAAACGTTCAGGACGCTGGCGCAGTGCAGCAAAGAGAACGTAGCATGCCACGATCATCGTGACAAACCATAGATGCCCCAGTCCGGGGAGCTTCCCTATCCAGCCTAGCATCAGGAAATTCAAAATCAGGTCTTTGACTGAAAAACTGACTTCTGTCAGCACATAGAGCAGCGTGCAGATTACAAGGAATGGGTAGAGCGACGCTGCTAAACGCAGCCAGCGTTTGAAAAGGAAAGGGTGTAGGCTAGTCTTCCCCCCCCATTTTCGGGTTTATTAACAATGCCGAGTAGTATGGCAGAAAGCAAGAAGAACACCGTGTTGAACGTGCCACCGAGATATTGTCCTCAGACGCCGAGTCCAGCACCATAGCAGACATGGCATGTAACAATCATCAACACGGCTACGCCACGGATACCGTCAAAAGCAGGAATGCGAGTCATATTTTTTCGTATATGAGTTGATGCATAGAGTCAGATCATGCCGGGCTTAACACCCAACTTTTGGGCCACGTAGAGCAGGGTGAAGAGCAACTTATACCATTTGTGTTTGAGTAAAAAGACAGGCAGTGTGCGTTTTATCCCCCCTATTGTATTGATTTTGGGAAGTGACACTCTGTCAATTATGGCTCTGACTTCCGGAATGTGGACATAGGTGGAAAAATAAGCATAGTCAGTCAGCCGCCGTGCGGCCAGCACGCCCAGTTGGAGTGCGCTGTACAGACACGACCCGCCGTAGAGAGAGCGGGCATCGCAAGGCACGTGCTCCCGGTATAGACAGGTCAGGCGCATCCGCTCTTCGAGCAGGTGGATTTTTCCTTGCAGCGTTTTCCCCATGCGCCGGCCACTGATGTTTTCCATATAGGAGCCAGTGGGTCTCACTGAGTAGTGATAGAGAAGATCGGGGATATGTTTCACCGACTGGGCATGAAGCAGGTAGGAGGAAAGGAACATTTGGTCCTCGCCCGCCGAGATATGGGCCGGAAAGCGCAGGTGGTGGCGGCGGATGATGTCGTTCCGGAAAATGCATCGCCACACCCAGCCCTGTTCGTGCGTGCCTTGCTGGCCGGTGCGGAGCCACTCAGCAAACTGCGCCTCGGTGTAGCCCAACACCAAGGGGAAGTAGGTGCGCAGCACTGCCTCGCTGCTGTTGCAGTCATCAGGACAGTACGATGCAAAAGCGCCTCCCCCGTTGATGTTCAACCCAAAGGTCACCATGTCGGGGCCCGCATCGCCGCCCATGGCCTGCACCGCCGTGCTGACAAAGTTGGGTTCCACCGTGTCGTCGGGATCCATGAACATGATGAACTGCCCTTTGGCTGCATCCAGCCCGGCGTTGCGAGCCGACGAAACGCCTCCATTTCGTTTCGTAATCACACGAAGGCGGGCGTGCTCCTGTGCGTAGCACGACAGGATATGCGCTGTGGCATCGGTCGACCCGTCGTCGACCGCGATGACCTCCATGTCTGCAAAGTCGTTGGCAAGCAGAGTGTTCAACGCCTGTTCCAACGAATGCTCCATGTTGAAGCAGGGCACGATGACTGATACTGTTTTTTCAAATTCCATATTATTCGTGGATTATATTCTCGTAGATTTTAATTGTTTGCTTGGCTTTACTTTCCCAAGAGCAACACTCTCTCATTTCTATTTCGGCTTGTGATATTGCTTCTAACTTCTCTGGATGTGTCATGAAATGGACAATTTGTAGGGCAAATTCTTTTATAGATTGCTCGGGAGTTGTTAATTCTATCGCCACCCCAGCAAAATCTTTTACCATAGGACCAAAGCCACAAGTATTGAAGCTCAAAATAGGCAGGCCGACGGAGATGGCTTCCAAAACAACGGTGGATGAAGCCTCCATAATGGATGTAAAAAGGAAAAGATCGCATTGCATCATCATGGAGAAGATCTTTTCGTGTTCAATTCTTCCATACCAATGACATTGCGAAGCGATACCACACTCTTTTGCCAATTCCCGGTAAAGTGTCTTTTGTTTGAGTGTTCCTGTTCCGCATATGTGAAGTTGAACATTGGGGTTCTTTACAGCAGCGATTATCTGCAAAGCTAAATCCAAACGTTTTCTGAAATCAAACTTGCCTACCCAAATGATATTAAAATCCGCTCCTGTTTTCTTGTTACGTTTTACTATTGATGTTAAGGTCGTACCGGTCTCATTGATTAAAGGAGCGTCTTTGCTGTAATAGTTGTGAAGAACGTCTTGTACACCTTTAACTGCCGCAATCAAAGCATCAGCCCTTTTGATTGCAGTTTTTACGCGGGTTGCATGTTTATACTGCCAAGTGTTGATCAGGTTTTTTAATCGACAAAAGAGGCTTTGTCTTATTCCAGTTCCCTTCAAATAATTTATTGGCATTAAATCCATTCCCCCTATGGGCCCCCAGACGAAAGGTATGTCTTTGATGGTCCATAGGTAACCCGGCTCGCGAAATCCGATCATGTTGAGCTGATGAATGACATCGATGCGTTGCTCGGCTATAATTTGGCGAGCGATGGCAAGCGTGCGTTTCTGCCACTTGCGGTAGTGCCAATAAAAACGCCAATCGCCTTGATTCCAACACATTTTTCGGATTTTTTCGCCGACAGGATTGAAGTAAAAATGCAAATTGTCCCGTTGCGGCAATTTTTCCACCGCCTCCTCTATCTCGGTGCGCCACTCCCCCTCGGTGATGACAAACACGTTGCAATATCGGGCAAGGTTCACCACCCAATTCCATCCCATCCCCGGCTCGCTCCCCCAAGCCGGGCTCACCGCATAAGCATTAACCAAAACATTCAGCATAATGTAGATTTATGTTTGTAAAGAGTCTCGTATATTTGACCGAGTTCCGTATTAATATTTTTGATATTAAATGTATTATTAGCCAAACCTATCGACGCTTTAGAAATTTTAGCCCTAAGGTCGATATTACTTATCAGCTTCTCTAGCTGCTGCGACAAAACTTCTATATTACCAACAGGGAATACCAAGGCATTTTCGCCGTCTTTGACAATATCTGGCAACCCTCCTACGGGTGTCACCACGCATGGCAAGCCATAAGCCCAGGCATCGAGTACACCCATCGGGAACCCTTCGCTTTCGCTTGCCAAACAATATATTGAGGCTTCTTGAAATACTCTCGTTTTTTCTATTCCCGAAACCCAACCTTTAAAATCAACTTGATTTTCTATATTAAGTTCAACGGCTATTGATTTGGCTTTTTCAATTTCACCGTTGCCTGCAAAAACAATTTTCCATTGAGGGTACTTCTTTGCAATTATGGCAAACCCACGAAGAAGAGTTTCATATCCTTTCCTCTGTATTATCGTACCTGCAAACAGAATGTGATTTTTACGCAAGTCCTCCCTCCTTGCAATTTGGGGACAAGGATTGTAAAGCACCTTGATTTTATCTTGCAGGTTTAAAGCATCATTTATCCATCTTTGCCATTGTCGCGACAATACCAGTGTCAAGTCGGCCTCGGAGAATAATTTATGGTAAAGTGCTTTATTATTTGGCTCGAACAGAAATTTCTCATTCGATGGGTGAAAATGGAATATTACTATTTTATTCAACATCTTAGCTAAGCGTAAAAATATACGCTTTCTTTTTGCCGACGATGTTGTGGCTATGTGTATATGAACGATGTCATAAAACGGCAGCAAGCACACATATTCTATAATAGACGTAGCCAGATACCATAATTTGCGCAATATACTCCCGTCACGGTGAGTTTCGATCCATCGGCAGTGAAACCGCTTCCATTGCTCACCTGTTTCGTGGGCTTTTATTACCGAGGTGATTCCGCCACGCGTCTTACGACTGGTGGCTACTACTAAAACTCTTGGCATATGATTGGATTGGATTATTTTAAACCACTTGCAATTGAAAAAACAACCTCGATGCAGAAGGTAACTTCCCAACATTGATGTAGGTACACCCATCTCTTCAACACTTTATTTTCTGTCCGAAAAGAAAGTGGGCCAATATGGGGCTACTTCTTAGCACACTTGAAACCAAAAGGCAACTAACCACGATAATAATTGATATGGAAAACGAAACTACGATTTCCAAAAATGGGCTATCAAGCAAGGCAAAATTTGGCAATACCGATGGTAAGTTGCTATAGACAAAGAAATAATGCAATAAGTAAATGTCGAGCGTTCTACGTCCGATGAATATCAATGATTTTCCCACTTTACTATTTGAGCTGAATTGACCTTGGTAATGGTGAAAAACAGAAAAGACGCACAACACTCCCGATAAAGACAATAATAGATGGTAAATCGTCGAACTAAGGCAATCCAAAGACGGGACTAATAACAACACGATAAAAGCGCAAAGCACCGTGGCAGTAAAATACCGAGTATTCAACAAACGCTCTAACATAGCTTGATGCTTTCTACAACGAATACCGATGATGAAGAATACATAATGGTGAAAATTGGAAATCCCCAATGCTCCTGTTAGACCATCGTCGAGGTTATAACTCCCAACAAACGTCCATGTAGTTAACAAATATATAGCCAACGCCGTTGTGACATGAATTACGTCCTCCGTCATGCTATTCATCTTAAATATCCTTACCATCAGATTGCAGAATAAATAAATCAGAAAATACTCAAACAGTGAAAACGTAAACCAATATCCTCCTTTAAATGGATCATATAAAGTTGGAACAAAATCATTACATTTTATAAGCGATATTACCAACATAAAGATTAAAGGTGAGATAACCAGTGCGGGTAGCTTTTTCTTCAGGAAAAGGGCAATGTTACTATAATTCCATTGGAAAGTAGCTTTATACGTAACAAATCCACTAATGAAAAAGAATAATGGTATAAGGAATGGCAGGAAAATATATTTCTGCGCGTTAAATGCGTCACTATCATCGAAACCCAAGCCGAAATAAGACACATGCCACATCACTACCAACAATATCGTGAATCCTCTCATTGCGTCGAGATACTCAATCCTTTTTTGTGGGTTTACCCCCCCCCGTGTTTGCGTTAATTAACATATTTTATTCGATTTTATTTTGATTATTTTAGCAGGAACTCCTCCTACGACTGCATTGTCAGGAATATCGTGCGTAACGACGGCGTTTGCCCCGATGGTTACGTTGTTGCCGATACTTACAGAACCGATAACTTTTGCTCCAACACCGAAATAACAATTATCACCAACCAGAACTTTTCCGTTCATGCTTTTTTCATGCTTATTGCCAAAAACTACACCCGACACTATTGTACAATTTTTCCCAATCCTACAATTAGAACCGATATGAGTAAAATCTCCAATGTGATAAATTCTAAATCCGGCATCGATGGTTCCAGGATAAATAGTTATGTGTAATTTCATGCTCAGTCGCTTATAGCAATACCAATGGCCTAAGTAGGCTAATTTATGCCATACTCCTTTGTTGCTTATGTGGTATTCCATATAGCGAATATGCTTTATGAGATGATACACAAACCACCCTTCGTTATTCACAAGCCTATCTTTTAGCGACGGAGCCTTTCCTCCATACCGTTCCAAGTCAAGTCGCAACACTTCTTTTAGTTCACTTTTAGTCATCCTAAACTGTTTAAATATATCATACAAGCAGCCTAAACAAGCATTCGGCAACAAATGAATTCGACTCGGGTATATAATGGATAAAATCTACATGCCAAAACTTTGATTTCATCAATATAGCATCAATGTCATAGAATGGCAGATTATATTCCTCAGCTACTGCTTTCATTATTCTATTCTTATTTTCGACGACAACATTTTCTTCGTCGTTCAAGTATTCCTTGGGCTTTAATCTCAGTTTCCTGCGTATTCGCTCAATTTCGTTATTATATTTTCGCCATAGAAAAATATGGAATGTGCTTAGCACGATAACTTTTGGAGCCCTTGACTTACACTCGGTGATTAAACGAGCAAAATCATGATAAAAACGCTTATAATCATGTTCACCGAAAAATCCATTCCCATTCTCGTCCTTGCGAGAATGATTACCGACCCAGCAGAATATAGTATTGTACTCATACAGCCCGTTTTTAAAAAAACACTGCCACTGATCCCAAAACATGGAATCACGAAGTGCGGCAGATGTCCCAAACAAATCGACAGGGCACTTCAGCTTTTCCGACAAACCCCTACGATATTGGCGGGCAATGCTGTCGCCGACAAGAAGTATTCGATGTGCCCCCCCGAACATTCGCTTGGTCATACCAGAAATTACTCCATTCGGTCGCTTCTTTATCCTTGTAGGAATTCAGCGGGAGATACATTGTAGATTTCATTTCAGTCTGTTTATAATTTTAATAACTAATGTTACCACATCATACATTCTTAGCTTGAGAAAAAACCGCACTATCCTTTGGGTCGCCAAATTAGGCCGGGCCAGATCAATAATAGTCTTAAAAGGCTCTTTCTTCACCACTCCATAAGATAGATTGGCATCAACGCATCTGATGATATATGCGTATAGATACCAAAATGCCCAAGTATGAAATTGAGTAGTACACTCTGCACGGATATTCCATTGTGACAATTGGTCTTTTAATTCCCAATAAATCTTTGCTACAATCTCACTATACCCACTAAATACCCTGCCTCTTCCAGGCTGGGGCGGATAATCACATCTCACATTGTAAGTATGACACTGTATTGCACTGAAAGATCCGACGTATTTGTAATACCTGAAATTGAACACCATATCTTGCGACCGCCGGTAAGGAGGGAATTCAATCTTATTGGATTTTATTATCGAAGCCTTGAACAATTTACATACTGGGCCATCCAAATAATGAAGCTCGAACATGATGGTCGGAAAATTATCGCGGCAGTCACGCTGTGAAACATAGACAAGCCTCGGCTTATTATTCTCATGCGTTGCAACAATTTCATTTTTGGAATTTACTTTTCTTTCGATGGTTTGAGAAACCACCAAATCAAAATTCCCCTTTACTTGTTCACACATTAAGGTTTCTACATAATTTGGTTCAACCCAGTCGTCGGGGTCGATAAAGCAGATAAATTCACCCGATGACAATGCTACACCTTTGTTCCTTGCCGGTCCCGACCCAGCATTTTCTTGGTAGAACACCTTGAACCGACTATGAGTCTTACAATATTCCATTGCAATTTTGAATGAATTGTCGGTTGCTCCATCAACAACCAAGATACACTCAATATTGTCATACGTCTGTGCTTCTATGCTTTCCAAGCAATCCATGAGATATGCTTCGACATTATAAATGGGCACTATAATGCTTACAAGCGAGGTGTTTTTACACATAACTTTATATAATCTTTGAGTTGATTTCTTTCTCAAAATTACTGACTACATTATCATACAGGAAATCCTGCTGGTAGTTCAATATGCCTTCCGAAAACTCAGAAGGATTCGTTTCTTTTGCTTGTATCAAGGCTTTTTTCAAAGATTCCTGATTATACATCTCATATAATATGCCGACTCTGTATTTTTCAATAATAGATTTGTATGGATTATAGTTTGGTGCTATAATCGGTCGCCCCGAGAGAAGTGCTTCGGCCATTGTACCATTGGTAACGCTGCTTGGCTGCTTTTCATCGCATAAAATAAGATAATCACAATCGATAATCAACTTATTATATTCCTCTGTGCTTAGACGGTAGGGGATACGCGTTACGAAAGGATTCCGGGCTGACCGTGCCTCAAGCATCTTGTCATAACCATTAATCGTATATGCCTTGCCTGCAATTATCAGATGGAAACCCTGACTACCAATCGCATCTATAGCATCGATACATAGTTCAAGCCGTTTTTCGGGACGCAATGCTCCTATTGATAGCAAGGTCAAGGGGGTATTGTTACCCTGCTTCACAGGGTGTATTTCTTTGGTAGTTCTCTCAGGTCTCACTATCAAACGCTCACGCTCATATCCCAAATTGATGAACTCGTCCCTGATGATCGTATCCGAAACAAACAAATAAGTATTCTTTCGCTTGTGAATTACCCAACTATTATATATTGAATGGATGACACCTAAAAGATATGTCCTTGACATGCGAAATCGTCTGTATTGGGTGAAAAAGAAACTTCTCAACGCCCAAAGGAAGACCTTGTGATGTGGTGGAACATATTTCAACCACATCAACGATGTAGATGAAAGTATCGACCCGACATAGAAATTTTTAGTTTGGGGCGACAATTCCTTAATGACGGCTTTCATGTAAGAACACGAAGTCTTGTAGGATTCTCGTTTTACGTTTATATTTAAAATTTCTATGCCGCTATCCGAGCATAGTTCCCTTTCGTTAGTCACATTGGCTATGGCCACCTTTAAGCCCGAGTCGATCAAAAGCTGTCCTATATTGCATAAATCGACCATGTGGTTGCGAAGCCCCGTGTGCTCAAATATTATAAAATCATACATCTCCATTATTGTTATTTGAGGCTGGCTCGATGAGGGTACATGCAAAAAATGCACTGAACAATCCGATGCTGACAGTCAAGTCGTCGCTTACCATCACGCGTATGCCTAAAGCAGCCACGATTAAAAAAATAAATGTCTTATTTTCAGTTAAGAACAAAGTATTGAGCCTTTGGCATCTAAAATGGGTAACAAGGATTGCTACCAGAAATGCCACCCCCACGATACCACATTCACACAGCAACTCTATGAATAAATTATGAGGATACAACATCCCAGGGTAAGCATGGTTAAACCCTCCAATCCCGCTACCGAGTAATGGATTTTTAAGGAATAAATCCCAACCCATTGTTATAAGCATTTCCCTGCCTTTATCTCCACTGTCCAATGTTTCCGAAATATATCCAACTCCCAACATGGGTAGAACCTGGAGCAGAAGGTAAAATGCAGCAGCACCTATTAATAGATATACGATCTTTCCATTGTTTCCACTTTCTTGCAAATTCCTACTATTAAAAATAGTAAGATATAAAAATATGATAATGATAGTGCCAAAGATTGCCTGCCTTGCTCCACTCGTAAGCACCAACTGCAAGGCTATCAGGGAATATATAATGACTTTAGATTTTGTATTTTCTAATTTGGCCAAATATATGCTTATACCGAAAAGGGCATTCATTCCCACGACCTGGTAGTTAACAAATTTCAAGAACAAATCATCGTTCTGCAGCCCCAACAACAATTCTGAGCCTTTCCTGTGCCACTCATAATCGAAAAAATTATTTGGCTTTATCCCCAATAAGTTCATATTGTGAACTAAAAATAGAATAGAGGCCAAGAACAAACATTGGGTTAAGGTTTCATTCTTTATCTCATGAGAATGAATAATCGTGTAATATGCAAAGAACATCATCACACCATTCATGATTATGCCACAAATTTTAGTTGTAGCCCTTATGTCATTAATATTAGGGCTTAGAATGTAGGCCATGAAAAAATAAATCAACACGATTGCCATCATTTGTATTGATGCTGATTCGTACTTGAAATGTTTAAAAGTATCCTTGACCATCCATAACCCCAAGAAATTGAGAATTAACCCATAAATCGGCAAAAATGGCATTTCAAATCTTATAGTGCTCCCCAGTATACCCCCGAACATCAACAGGAATACACCAACAGTGTGAGTGTCTGCATAAATCAACCGTATTACTAAGGCAGCAAGTACGGCCCAAAATGGCAGCATGTTAATACTGATAGCTACCAGCATTATCGCAATGACGCACATGAATGTAACATCAAGAGATGGCTTCATAAGTATGGTTTAAGTTCGGAATGAATTTCCAATACTTTTGTAAACGAATTCTCATTTAAAATTTGTCTTCGGGCAGCATGTGACAACCTATTATACCTTTCCTCGTCTGAAAACAGCCACTCTATGCCCGCCTTTAACTCCGATGCGTCATAGCCTTGCGTCAAATAGCCTGATTGGTTATGCCTTATGAGGTCAACAACTCCTCCCGTAGGAAAGCCGACACAAGGTTTACCACATGACATGGCTTCTAATACCACCTGGCCGAAACTTTCCGCAATCGAAGTCATTATGAACGTATCACACGCATTATATGCTTCTGCGATTAGCCTGTCTTCAGTAAGAAAACCTGTTTGAACCACATGGATTGACAAATTAGAGATGAAATCTTTATCGGCTCGCCCAATCACCAATCCTTCAAAGCGATTTGGATCCAGCATATTCAAACATTCGGCCGCAAAATTTGCTCCTTTGTATGGGCTTCCAATGCGCGTGGCTCCAAATAATATGGTTTTTTTCATGGGATCCAATCCATAGAGCCGTTTTGCATCGATGCTGGTATGTTTGTAAACATCGGTATCCAATATATTTGCGACTGTGTGTATTTTATGACCTTTGCATAATGTCGAAATCTTGGCACATCGAGTTTCCCATCTACTTGGAGAGATAAATTCCAAATTAGGGTATTCTTGCCATTTTTCCATTTTTTCGCCCAATTGCCTCGAAGCCTCATTTTTGCAAAGGATATTCGTTATCTGCGGGCATTCGTCGCAGTGCCTCGTATAGCCATCACAGGATAGTGCATAATGGCATCCGCCCGTAAATGGAAACATATCATGCATATACCAAAATGTTGGCTTCCCCAACTTAAGAATTTTCGCAACCCCATTTATGCTTAAAGTATTCCCGCATATCCAATGTAAAAAAATCACATCGGCAAGTTGCACTTTCGTATTTTTATAAATGGGAATGCCAAAATCCATCAGCGAAAAGTTGGCAACAGCCTTCAGCCTATTTTCTCTCCTGCTATTGACACGATAATTGAATGATTTCAGCACACTGAACAATCCCCTGTAATCATTCAAGGTTACTACCTCCGATTGCAGCCCTGCCCTGACCATCGCTTCGTTGTGCCTGGCACATGCTATAGCCGCTCCGCCTCTATTATCAGTGGCATTAATGTGAACAATTCTCATCTTTGATTAGTAGCGGAATTTATGCAGCACATATCCAGGCTGTTTGATAATATCAAAAGCATTTAAAGTCCGCGCAATGAAATGGCGTATCTTTTGTAGTAAGGTCTTGGGCCTCATCTTGTATGGCAACTGCATATTGACAGGTGCGTCCGTTATCTGGGCATAAATCCCCAAATAGAAAGTATAAAGATGCTTATAGGGATGGGGGCTATCGGCATACCATGGCTGAATGAGCGTACAAAAATGATGTATCGCTGGATGTTTTCTCGCATCGGTCAATTCGGCATAATATTTAGGAAATACAAATTTCTTGCGCAAATAATTACACCCTACCATGTTCCACCTTATTGGAAGTAGCTGGATGTGGCCTTTCATATATGTTGCTATCACATCTTGTTCGTTAACAAATACATTTGAATGTTCGATAACAAATCCGAAAATAGGACGATTGCTCTCCTCTTCCCTCCACCGAGCAATATCACAAACCATTACACCCGAATTGATATATGGATCCGTTTCGCTAAGTCCGAGTACGTCTTTACGCTGCAAGCAACTTACTACATCTTCTACTGCAGCAATAATAGCATTGGGATTTAACGGTATGTTGTATAGCTCATCGAGGCTATCAACAACGACCATATCTACATCTAAAAACAAGCATCGTTTAACTTCCAAGGGAAGTATATGTGGCATAAATAATTTATAATAAATCATTTTATTCCAGTTGCTCGAATTTAGCTTGTCGATGTCAATGCTGCCATATTGTGAAAGCTGCAAATCTGGCTCGCAGATTTCAATGCTATTTCTATAAGCTTTGCAAAGGCATTCCAGACGACATTGATTATCGTCCGAAATGCCATTTGTAAGCAAAAACACCCTGATTCTACACTCTTTGTTTGTCTCAAAGAGCGAGGTCAACATTACGGCAGCATGTTGTATATAGCCGTCATCGGCTACTATTACTACATTCATTTTTTCAAAGCCTTCCGTCAACAAAACTATGCGGCAAAACGCCCTTTACATCATAGACGACCCCGTTATTCTTAACGATACTCTTCAGGTTGATTTCTATAAATTGCTTGTGGGCAACGCATAAAATCACCAAATCGAACAGCTTGGACGGAAGTGTATTGGTTATGGTAATGCCATACGCGGATTTCACCTTTTCTGCGTCGGCCCACGGGTCGTACACCGAAATATCTTCTGTGTATTCCTTGAGCGTCATATATATGTCTACAACCTTTGAATTACGCAAATCGGGACAATTCTCCTTAAATGTAATGCCCAATAACAAAACACTTGAATTTTTAACCAACACACCTTTTTTATTCATGCACTTAATTGCTTGGTTTGCCACATACGCACCCATTCCATCGTTTAAACGACGTGCCGAGAACATGATTCGAGGCAACACGCCATACACCTGCGCCTTCTGTATCAAGTAGTATGGGTCAACACTTATACAATGGCCACCTACTAGTCCGGGCGACAATTTGATGAAATTCCACTTGGTAGCCGCTGCTTCTATCACATCGTGTGTGTCTATGCCCATGGCATTGAATATCTTCGCAAGCTCGTTCATGAATGCAATATTCACATCGCGTTGTGAGTTTTCGATAATTTTAGATGCTTCGGCGACTCGTATTGATGGGGCTTTGTGTGTGCCGTTCACGAGAACAGAGTTATACACTTTGTCCACGATATCGGCAATCTCGGTGGTAGACCCCGACGTAACTTTCTTGATTTTCTCCACCGTATGTTCTTTATCGCCTGGATTGATACGCTCTGGGCTGTACCCCGCAAAGAAATCTACGTTAAATTTCAGCCCGCTCACTCGTTCTACAACAGGCACACACTCCTCCTCGGTTACACCCGGATAAACGGTCGATTCATACACCACGATGTCGCCCTTGGCAATGACCTTGCCCACAGTTTCACTTGCGCCCCATAATGGCTTCAAGTCGGGGTGGTTATACTTATCGACAGGTGTAGGAACAGCCACTACATAGAAGTTGCAATCGCGTATCGCATTGATGTCGGTCGTGCACCTGAAACCACTCGCAAGGGCAGCTTGCAGCAGCTTGTCGTCAACTTCGAGCGTAGCATCATGACCGCCATTGAGGGCATCAACACGAGCTTGGTTCATATCAAACCCTACAGTTTCATACTTTGTAGAGAACAAACGAGCCAAAGGCAGCCCCACATAACCAAGGCCGATAACGGCAATTCTAATCTTTTCCATCTTATTTATTACTTAGTATTTTGTTTAAATATGGTGCTACTTTGATAGAGTATAGTAGTCTAATGGGCAAGATAGTTTTTTTAGGTAAGTATTTAAGAGTAAGAATAAACGCTTGGCAGATATGATCGCCAATAACCGCATAGCGTATTGCCAAACGTACTTTATACTCAAACTCCCTTCTGATTAAATCAAGAAAAGCTTCGGAATGTTCCTGCGTACTTTCCTTCTTTATTTTCATTTCAGCCAACGCCTCATTCATTATCATTTGAGGATTGATATATCGCGATGATAAATTTTTGCCAAAACTACTCCCGTCTGTGACTGCTGGCGCGTAATAACGATATACCACTTCGGGAATGAACGTAACGCTTTGAGCATTTTTTATCGCAGAAAAAGTAAAGAGATGATCCTCGCACCAAGAAATGTTCTCGTCGAAACAAATATCCCGAATGATTTCTTTCCTAAAGCAGCTATTCCACAAATAAGCCTCGTAACGAGACTCGGAACATTTGCAGATAACATCTTCTTTACGACTAATAACACTTTTCGGTGTGGACACGACCATAGTGTTCCCATTCTTAACTCGCTCAAATCCGCCCCTAATTAAATCAACACCCGGGACGATGTTTGAAACAAATGTAGCCAGAGATTCTGGTAGCATTTCATCATCGCTATCACAGTATGTTATCCAGTCGCCATGCGCCTGACTTAATCCGAAATTCCTTGCCCTGCCCACTCCGCCGTTGGCCAAATGCCAGGCCAATATGCGACTATCTCTTTTGGCATAGTCGTCACATATATTCGCCGAATCATCAGTGCTACCATCATCGACAAGTATCAACTCCCAGTCAGTGTAAGTCTGGGCAACAACGCTATCAATACATCTTTTCAAACAGGTCGCCGAGTTATATACTGGGACAATGATAGAAATCAGCATAGGATCACAAACAGGATGTTAAATAGGCCAAAGATGGCTCTCTGAGCTTCGTTAATACATTGTGTACACATCGGTAGTCAATCTTCGGTGGCACTTTATCATCGAAATCCAGATCTTTCAATATACCTCCAATATTCAGTGCATTCAATAAATCCACATACCTTGCATCATTTCCATCATGCAATCTGACTGGGAACAATGGCCTTGAAAATATAATGGAGAAAACTGTGGCATGAAACGATGTTGTCACTACACATTGCGCATACTTGATAATCGAAACAAAATCATTTACCGAATAATTTCCAGTCGATAAATCAACCACATCCCATCCATGCAAATTTGCTATATGATTAACTTTATTCAAAAGAATAGTGTGGACTATGGGTGAAAACCTCAGCATCACATGATAAAGCACTATGTATTGACGTTTTTCCCATACCCGATTTATGATTTTGTCCCATGTATTCGCATCAATACACAATGTAGGATCCAAAGTTACAGGAAACCTTTTTGACGTTATGCCGTATATCTCGTCTGAAATGTTTCTTTCCCTTAATGAAACATTATCGAAATTGCCTATATAAGTCGATATGCTTTTACCCAACGTTTTGATTGTGTGTGTATTCGAACTTATGGAAAATCCTATTAGTTTGGTAGCATTCGGCCTACTGAACATTCCCCAATACACAGGATCGATTCTATTTCCTACGCAGTTAACTGACCACATTTGATCACTCCCCACCAAATATACATCAAATGCCGGTAACGATTTTGCATCACACTTTCTCGACAAACTTAGATATCGATTGACAAATGACTCAAATATCGGTTGCAAGTGATTACGAGTTTTGATTTTATTCGGTATGCCCAACAAAACCTTGATGTTAAACTTATTTTGCCATATCTGACCTATTATTGTGGGACGATATAATTTCTCGACAAAAGGTTGTCTATAATCAACAACTTTGATTTCATGCCCCATCAATTTTAATAGTTCCTGCAATGCGAAGCATTGAAGTACAGCGCCATAGTTAAAGGCTCTGTGATATGTTATTATACCAATTCTCATCGTTGCCAAATTTTACCAATATATCTCCTCACCCTATCCACAAGCGAAGGAGAATCATAGTCGTGAAAGAATACATATTCAAAACTTTTTTTTATGTAATCCATTTCCATCTGGTCTCTGAACGGGTGGATCGGTGTAGGATGCTTAAGATTTGGTTGCAAGTAGGAATCATCATTAACTTTAAAAGCAATCAAGTCATTCATTACTGTTTTAAACAGCATTTCACCTTTGGGGGTATTTATCAACACCAAATTTAGTCCCTTATCATCGTCTTTTAAAGTTACACCTTGTTTTTGCCATCCCCAAAAATCAGCCAAGGTGACATCTCCTGTCCGTCTGGTATTACAAAAATGGCATGATGAACAAGATTTCCTAAAATAGATCTTGTTGTACAGATGGTAATTTGAGACCGTTGTTTTATCTTCGCCTTCAAACTTATAGGTCTCGCGATGCGCCGACCATCCAAATGTGGTTTTATCCCTAAAATTAAACGAAACAATCCTCTTCTGCCTTCTGCTTTCTAAATATGAAATATAATCTCTCCAAATGTATGGACTTACTACCCCATGACAAACAATGTCAACCAAAAACAGGTTGTTTCCAAGTTTTGTTCCTATGAAACTTTTTAAACCGGCAACTTGGCATCCAGTTCCTGCAAACAACACTGTTAATCCCGCCGTAAGGTCATCCCTTATATTCCGAAAAATACCAGTCAAATCACTCTGCACATATTTGCTACCTCGAAATTCGTCGCGTTCTGCTTTATTAGTTGCACGTTTATGCGCAATCTTAAATAGATGCGTGTAGCAAACGCCATAAACTACACCTCCACTGTCCAAAATAAAGTCTGAAATGGCAACAAAAACCGCACCCGACCGAGAGCGCATCACTTCATCGATTTTCTTATGCCTGGCTCCATACACTATTGGAGCGTCGAAATTTAATGACGTGTCATAATGTTCATTAAATGGGCATTTTGTTTCACAAATTCCACAATCGACACACTTTTTTTTATCTACTATTGGATATAGAAAACCAAGCGCATCGGGTTTCATTGTGATAGCATTGTGCGAGCATACGCTGGCACATGCTGTACACCCGCTACAATCCGAAGGGTTATTTAGCGTTATCATTTAACCTCTTTAAGAATTTTGAAATATTTTGCTTGATAAATACTCTGTCGTTCGCAGTACACCCAACATAATATATTGCCATCATGGCACTAATAATTGAACAAAGAACAGTGATACTAAACAGTTTAAAATTATATGCATCGATATATGAGTCGATTATTAATGGTAGGATGGCGGCAACTATGGTGACAACCACAACATTTATATAGACATCTTTTAAGAATTTCCTTATGGACAACCCTACCATATTCCTTAGCATTACAAGTCGTGCTAACTCACAAACAACCGAAATTATGATTGCTGTGATAAAGGTTACTTCCGGCGGTAAACCCAATTTTAGTCCAATATAACTAATGGGTAAATTAAGCAACTGCAAACCTCCAACGATCAACTGGTAGCTCTTTATCCGTCCAGTTGCCAACATTATGGTAATCAAAGGAGATGCCAACGATTCGCTCATTGTAAACAATAGCACCAATCGTGTAAAATTCGATGCATGTTCGGGGACAATCCCCAACCACAGGTGCAATAAGTAGGGGGTAGTTACAAAAATGGGCAATGACAATATTAGCAATATATAATAAGACAGCCTCGCTCCTTGGAATGCCAACGAGAACATATACCCATAGTCGCCCGAAGCATAATTTTTAGTGATTTGAGGATTTAATGCTACCATAAAATTTGCAACAAATCCATAAACAGCCGAATTTACCGACATTGCAATTCCTCGTGCCGCATTGACTGTTGCGCCACAAAACATATTAATCAATAAATTCCCGCCATGGTCCCTCAGCACAGCTGAAGATGCCCCAATAAAGTTCCACCCGGCAAACCCAAACATATCTTTTGTAATCTTCCTATTGAATGCAAGCGTATATCTACATTCGTCGAAATGCCTACGACAATACAACACATAGAGGTATCTCTGTATAAGGCCTGCTATTAGCACGAGTAACCCATAATATACCAACCTATCAATAGGATTTAGCAATATGACAAATGCTATAGCCAACTTTGAAATCGCGTCGAATAAACTTATATATGCAAAAGCCGACATTCGCTCGTATGCTACAATAATGGCGTTATAGGGGACACTCAAAAGATTCACACCAAACGTAATAACTGAAAATTGGAAACACCAATAAGCAGCACCTGTCCTTTCTGGTGATACAACCATTTTATTATTCAAAAACCACAGTCCAATTGTTTCCAATAGAATAGTAATAACAAGAATAATCATTAACTGAATATTAATCGCAGTGCAAAAAATGCTTTGCATATTCCTGTTCTCCCTTTTCCCCAATTCAAATGTCATATATCGGCTTATTGCTGCCGATATTGAACCCGACAACATTGAAAATAATGAAACTACGCCGCCTACCACGTTGTATATCCCATAATCTTCTACCCCAAGAGCATTTAATATTACTCGTGAAGTATACAGGCTTATTATCATTAACAACAACATCCTACAATATAACAGCAACGTGTTTTTTGCTATTCGTTTGTTATTGCTAATTTTTTCCATATTCGCGTTTTGCATACAATAAACTCTTTAACAGAATGAGCAATCCTTGACTCATCTTGTAAGGCAACAGTAAACAGAACATCAAACTTAATACCTTAATCATTAAGGTTATATCTTGAAACTCAATGCGCTTTCGAGAACCGTGAGGCGATGGATGTCGGTGCCAGTATAGTCGTACATATTCTGCTTATGGAGGAGTTTGGATCGTCTTCGAGCTTCTTTACCATACATACCAAGCAGAGAGAACTGATTGAGTTGAAACCCTATATTCATAGACTTCAACTTTTGATAATCACTCTCGTTCATATACAGATAGCGTTCCGGATGCGCCAGCACAGGATAATATCCTTTTGCCTTGGTGCGAAGCAAAATATTCTGCAAGCCCATCGGCGGATTAAAATAAGAAGTTTCTACCAACAGATGCCTGCCATCTTTGCCAATAGGCAGCAGATCATTCTTGTTTAATCTATCCTCAAACAGGCTGTCCAACATATTTTCGGAAGCGAGATTCAATGCCACGTTACCTTTGTAGGCTGCTTGTAATTCTACGAATCGTTCTCTCAAATGTCGAGTCGTATTTGGCATATCTTCCATAATGTGTGGGGTTAGCCATACTTCCTTTACTCCTAACCGCTCGTATTCCGTTAAGATTTGCAGGGCTTCGTCCATGGTCTGTACACCATCATCTACACCAGGGAGGATGTGGCAATGCCAATCGGTAAAACCGCGGAAAAATCCGCTTTCCTCCAAAGTCTGTTTCTTAAAGAACGGCCACATTATAGAATGATAATTAAAATCAACGGATGAGGAGAAAAACTAACGTTAGGAAACATCTATGTGGACCGTTAACGTATTTCCGTGCATTATCTATTTCTCCTCAGTAAGCACTCAATTTAGGGCATCCCCTTTTGAAAGGGCACTGTAAGCACTCAATTTAGGGCATCCCCTTTTGAAAGGGCACTTTTCAGTGCCCTA